>Ga0134125_10003621_pt1 | contig 17843 bp, 16 predicted proteins | sample KB31751_FD_96464 | JGI IMG/M metagenome (GOLD analysis project Ga0134125, IMG submission 96464) | Terrestrial soil microbial communities with excess Nitrogen fertilizer from Kellogg Biological Station, Michigan, USA - KB3-175-1 | ecosystem: Environmental > Terrestrial > Soil > Unclassified ...
CAGGTCCCTCGACTCCGGCCGCGCTGCGGCCTTCGCTCGGGATGACAGAGCCTTTTGATAAAGCAGATCCCTCCGCTGCGCTGCGGGATGACAAAGTGGAGGGCGCGATGACCGCCTCCAGCTTCGCCACGTCGCGGCCGATGGTCGCAAGGTCCGCGCGATGGTGCTCCAGCACACGCGAGACGATGTGCGTGATGAAGCCTTCAGCCAGATCCATGAGCCCATCGAGTTCCAGCCATGCCACCTCCGGCTCGATCATCCAGAACTCCGTCAGGTGGCGGCGCGTCTTTGACTTCTCCGCGCGAAACGTCGGCCCGAAGCTGTAGACCTTGCCCAGCGCCATCGCGGTGGACTCGATGTAGAGCTGGCCCGACTGCGTGAGGTACGCCGGATCGCCGAAGTAATCGAGCTCAAACAGCGTGCTGGTTCCCTCGCACGCCGCCGGAGTCAGAATTGGCGGGTCGGTGCGGATGAAGCCGCGCGTGTCAAAGAACTCTGCTGCGGCGCGCATAATCGCCGCCCGCACACGCAAGATCGCCGCCTGCCGCGGCGAGCGGAACCAGAGATGGCGATGCTCCATCAGGAAGTCGACGCCATGTTCCTTGGGTGTAATGGGATAGGGCGCGGATTCCGGAATGCGCTGGACGACCTGCAGGTCCTCGACGTCGAGCTCAAAGCCGGAAGGCGCGCGCGAATCGGCACGCACGCGGCCGGTGACGATTACGCTCGACTCCTGCGTGAGCGACTTGATGCGCTCGAAGACTTCCTCGCTGACCGCAGCCTTGGGCACGATGCCCTGAATGGTGCCTGTACCGTCGCGGAAGGTGGGGAAGAGCAGCTTGCCTGAAGAGCGCAGGTTATAGAGCCAGCCGCGCAGCGTCACGCGCTCGCCGGCATGCACTGCCAGCGAGGCGATCTCGGCAATGGGTGCGGAGGAGGCTGATGTTGGGATCAATTCGGCCATAACTGAAAGTCAGTTTACGCTGCGCAGACACAGGCATCTTTCCTGGCTTCACGGAGAGCTGAAGCTTTGGGAACTCCCGGTTTGTTGACGAGTACCTCGTGAATTTTTTTGGGGTATCTTGGCGCGCAAATTATCTGGATACAGCAACTTACGCGCTTGTAGGCCCGCTAAAATATAGATTCCAGATAACTTACGCACAAAATTCCTGAAATGAAGGAGTTAGGCAGCATTTGTCCGGAGCCAGGCCTAACCAATGCCGCGCATCCAGCTTTGCTTCCTGACTTCCATTTTACAACCGCTGTCAAGAACACACTCCGCTTTACGGAGCGGACAACGGGTCTAGCCGGGCGTGCGATGACCGACGGTGAAAGCCCGTCTGCGACTCTGCCTACTTGATGCCCACGACCATGGAGTCCGGCCCGACGAGATGCTCGACGCGGCAGGAGTGGAAGCCCGCCTCCTGCATCCAGCCGATGCAGTCGGCGCCCGTGTAGTCGAAGCCGCCGGGCGTCTCGATCAGCATGTTCAGGCTCATCATCAGGCCGAAAACATTCTGGCGGCGATCGTCGTCGATGATGCTTTCGTAGACCACCAGTGCGCCACCCTTGGGGAGCGCCTCATACGCCTTGCCGATCAGCATCTTCTTCGTGGGCAGATCCCAGTCGTGCAGGATGTGGCCCATGGTGATGATATCGGCGCCGGGGATCGGCGAGTCGAAGAAGCTGCCCGGCTGGAACTTCACGCGCTCCTTCAACCCGTTCTCCGCAATATAGTCCTCAAAGATGGGCCCAACCGCCGGAAGATCGAAACCGACGCCCGTAATGTTCGGGTTGGCAAGCGCGATCTGCGCGATCAGGTCGCCCTGCGCCGGCCCAACATCTACCACGGACTTGTAGTTCGAGAATGGAAATTTGCGGGCGATGGCCATGTTCGCGCCGTGGCTTACGCCGGTCATTGCCCTCAGAAAGACGCGCAGACGGCCAGGGTTGGAATAAAGAGCGTCGAAGGTGCCGTCGCCGCCCTCGAGAATCTCATTCTGCGGCTCGCCGGTACGCAGACCTTCGGTCAGGCGGCCCCAATGCCGGTAGAGGCGGACATTCGCCATCTCCAGCATGCCGCCAATGTAGGAAGGCTTCGCTTTATCCAGGAAGAGCGCGGTTTCCTGCGTGTTGGAGTAGACATCCCCTTTGCGTTCGAGAAAGCCAAGGGCGACCAGCGTGTCCAAAAAATCCCGCGAGGACCGCGGATGCAGTCCGATGCGAGCCGTCGCATCCGCAAGCGGGAGCGGCTGCTTGGCAAGCTCCGTGAACAGTTGCAGTTCAATTGCGCTGAGAAGAGTTTTCGAGGCCCAGAAGCCGAGGCCGACGTGCATAATGTGTTCCGGAGATGGCTGGTTCATCGTGCGAACGCTCCTTGCTGCGTTTTTCAGTCGTGGGAAGACCGGATAAAGATACACGAACGGTGTGGAAGCTGACCGTCAGCCGGCATCCTGCCCTCCGCGTTTCAGGTGAGATCAGTGTCTCGTTAGCGCTGCTGCGCTTCCCGTGCGCGTTGCTGTTGTTCGAAGAATGTTCGAGCCTTGCGCGCGACGGCATCAGGCGACTCGTCACGGTCGGCGGCGATCTCCAGGATGCCTGGAGTATCCGGCCCCAGGGGCGCTAACGCAGCGTTGATGGCGGACCAGGCGATGGTGCCTTCACCCGGCCACAGGTGCTCGTCCTTCATCTCCATCGCATTCTGGAAGGAAATTGCCGAATCCGTAAGCGCCTCATGGGGCGCGAATGGCCCATGGTTGTCGTTGACGTGTAACTGCCCAATGCGGCCGGCGAGCAACTGCACCGCCTCGCCCACGCCGGAGTCGTTTGCGGGCTTTGCCCCATCCTGCGCCAGATGCAGCCGTCCAAGATCGAGCGAGACGCCCACCGTATCGAAATGTCCGGCCTCAAGAATGTGACGCAGGTGCGCAGGCGTGGTGACCTCATTCTGCGTGTTCTCCAGGAGCAATTTGAGCCCCAGCGGCCCGGCAAACGCCTTCAGATGTTCGATCGCGGTGAGTGAGTGTTCGATGGCAGCATCGTCCCATCGCGTATCACGCAGCCCCAGATCCAGCACGACGGCGGCAAAGGGGACCATTTCGGCAGACTCCAGCGCGCGTTTCACCTCATCCATTGCGGCGATGCGGCGGAACTTCTCCGGCGCGATGAGGTTCAGGTTGGGCGCAACGTGGCGCGACCACTGCGTATCCGCGCGGTCCGTGATGTAGACGGGCTGGTGCAGCACGCCGCGTGCGGGGTTGGAACGGAACCAGGCCGCCAGCTCGCGCACGGCTGGAGCGTCGGTGTAGTCAAAGTGGTGGCGTGCGGCGAAGATCTCAATGGTTCGGGCGCCCGAGGAGGCAAGTGCGTCAAGAAGACCGGGGTGGAGGCGATGCTGGAAGAAGACGTGGGTCGAGATTCCGGGTTGCATTGGGGTGACATAAGCGTACCGCAGACCTGCCCGAACGACAGAACAATGTCTTCCAGCCGCTGCCAACGCGAGCCGATGTGTGCACAAGCCGACTATCGCTCCATCCAGCTAGAATCGGAGCGCGAAACCTTGTGAGGTGATGATGAGGCTGTTGCTGGTGACGATCGCAGGCGCTTGTCTTGCGGCGGGAGCAGCGGTACAGGGACAGAGTGCGGAGGCAAATGCTCCCGCCCAGGCTGCCACGCACAGCAGCCCATCCGCCGTGCCGACCAGCGCACGCGACGGAGCATCTACGAGGGAAGACGTTGAGAAGCAGCTTGCCGCCCTGCAGAAGCGCATGCTGGACTGGCCGGCGCTGGCATACTACCGCGATCGCGACGCAGCCACGCCACCGCCTGCCCGCGGCGAACAGCGCGTGGTTTTTCTTGGCGACTCCATCACAGAGATGTGGGGCCGGCGGGGCAGCGCATTTTTTCCCGGCAAGCCCTACATCAACCGAGGCATCAGCGGGCAGACCTCGCCGCAGATGGTCTTGCGTTTCCATCAGGATGTCGTCGATCTCCATCCCAGGGTGGTGGTCATTCTCGCGGGCACCAATGACATCGCCGAGAAGACCGGGCCCATGACCCCGGAGATGACTCTCGACAACCTGCGCGCGATGGTGGAGATGGCGCGGGCCAATGGGATCAGGCCGGTGATCTGTTCCATTCCTCCGGACGCGGACTTCTACTGGAACAAGGGCCTGAGTCCAGCGCCAAAGATCCGCGAGTGGAACGCAAAGCTCGAGGCCTGGGCGAAGAGCCAGAACGTGGTGTGGGTTGACTATTACACTCCGCTGGCGGACGCGAACGGCGGCATGAAGGACGGCATGAGTCTCGACGGCACACATCCCACGCCCGCCGGCTACGCAGTGATGGCGCCGCTGGCAGAGGCGGGCATTGCAAAGGCGCTCGGGCAATGACTAGAGTCCGCTGAGATTGACGGTATAAAGCGCGCCTCCTGGGGAAGCGTCCGTGACGAGGAGCAAGCCGTTCGATATCGCCATATCCTGTGGCGCCTGAATTCCAGGGATCGTTCTGATGGCCGCCATCTGTGCGGGATTGGCAATATTCAGCCGCACCACGGTGCCTTCGCCATAGCACCCAACGTAAGCCTCGCTGTTAGTCGCCGCTACTGGAATCGGATGACAGCTCGCGAGCGAGACAGTCGCGATGGATTGGATCTTCGCGGGGTTCGAGATATCGATAGCCTCGACCGCAAGTTCATCGAAGAGCGTAACGTAGCCCACGCTGCCTGCGATAACCATCTGCTGCGGCGCATGGGGCACAACAAGGGGCGCGCCAACCAGCGCCATGCTGCCTTCACTGATCACCTGAATGGAACTGGAGGAACTGAGTGGCTGGCTTTCAGAGCCGGAAACGGCGTAGATATATCCGGCGGCGGCTGCCAGGGAAACGCCATTGACATGCTGACCGGGCGAAGGGCTTGCCAGCATGACCGTCCCAACAAGCACCGGTGACGCGGGATTGGCGAGGCTGATCTGTGCCACTGCGCCATTGGCCGCGCTACCGCCGAATAAGGGGACGTAGAGATTTGTCCCGTCGAGTGCGATCCCCGGGTAGGGCGCATCGAGACCGCCAAGTGAACCCAGCGCATGGAGCGAGCCGTCCGCGGCGATGGTGAGCGTGAACAGTGCGCCTGCGTCGAAGCAGATGGCGGCGAGCACGTTGGCGCCGTTGACGGACGTCGCGACCATGCCGCTGGGGTCCATGCACGGTGTGCTGTAGGTCGCCGCCGGCTTCTGCGAGCTGCTGTTGATCGCATACGTCGCAATCAATCCCGCTCCCTGAATGGAGACGAATTCATACCCTCCGAAAACCGTGACGGAGTTCGGCGTGCCTGTGGCGGAGGGAACGACGGTGGTGATGGGATTGGAGGCAGGCGGATTCGCGGCGACGATCGGCATGCCGCTGCAGCCTGTCAGCGCGGTCGTGAGCGCAAAAACAGCGATGCTCAGTGTGCCGGGGGAAAGTGTGCCGGAGGAAGCTGCTCTCCATCGCGACGATCGAGCGATCTTGCCCATGGCGTGCGGCTCGGAAGTTGTGGGGCAGACCTGGTATTGCTAATCCCGCTCCAGCGCGGAGGCGAAGCGCTGCAGGAGCCGATGCTGCTTGTGGCGGCCGGCGGCGCGGTGCGCATCCTGCTCGCTGTCAAACGAGCCGCGATCTTCACCGGCCCAGCGGAAGCGCCAACAGTCGCCCTCCTGGTAGATCTCGGGCTGCTCTATACGAGCACGCTCGACCTCGGCATGGGTTGCAACTGCAAGAGGAGGGGTAAGTACGTCGTTAGGCATTGCCTTCCTTTCGGGGCCCAAAGGCATCGTGCGGATTTCGTGTTCACCATTCTTTCATCAACCTTCGGAATCTGGAAGAACCCTCATTTCCACAGGGAACGCGGTAGTAACCGTGATGGAGGGTTACGCCGGAAGTTCTCCGCGCGGGAATGCGGAGTATCCCGGCGGCCATTTTCGGCAATCTGTGAGAATGTAACCACTTGCGACACGCTTCCGAGGGTTACGATGGTGTCTATGAGCGAACACGAGGATCCGCAGCAGATCGGGCGTCTGGCTGAAGACTATGCCAGGCTCAAGGATGAGGTGTACAACGTAGAGCAGCGTGTGGCGCGCGCGCATCGCGCGTATCTGGTGGCGGCGCTCTCCTTCGAACAGATCATCGTGCAGGACAACCGGCTTACCGTCGCGAATTCTGAGGAGCTGGGCGGGGCCCATTCCAGCAGTCTCGAAAACCTGATGAGCGCGCACGAGCTGATCGGCCTGTTCCATGAGCGCAGCCGCCTGCGCCACGAGCTGGACGAGGTTCGATGCCGGCTCCGCGGCTGGCTGACGCACGTGTAACCAAGCCAGGGGGCTGAAACGGGGGCGTGGACTCGATTGTGCCTGTAGAATGCTCGAATCCAGTGCTGCAGGTGCGGTTTCGCCTGCGGCATTGTTTCTTGGAGATGCCGTCATGGCAGTCAGGCAGCAGGAAGCCAACCCGGAAGTCCATGTCGCGGCGGGTCCGCATTCCGTTCCGCTCGAACTCTACGGCCGCCGGCTGGAACCCAACCGCCGCATTCCGCTGAACCTCGAATGGGTGGAGCAGGTCCGCGTCAACACCAGCGCCGTCGAACGGCGCGCGGCAACGCTGGGCACCCGCCGCACCGTCAAGAAGCAGTGGCAGGCAGCCTGGCTGCTGAAGGCCATCACGTGCATGGACCTCACTACGCTCTCGGGCGACGACTCGGCCGAGCGGGTCAAGCGCCTCTGCGCCAAGGCACGTCATCCGCTGCAGGACTCGCTCGTCAAAGCGCTCGGCATCGAAGAGCTGAACCTCACCGTCGGCGCTGTCTGCGTCTACCATGCCTTCGTTGAAACGGCGGTCAGAGCCCTCGAAGGCACAAACATCCCCGTCGCCGCAGTCTCCACCGGCTTCCCCGCCGGTCTGTCTCCGCTTGCCGAACGCGTGCAGGAGATTCGCCGCTCCGTCGAATCCGGCGCGCAGGAGATCGACATCGTCATCACGCGTGCGCACGTCTTCAATGGCGAATGGCAGGCGCTCTATGACGAGGTCGCCGCCTTCAAGGACGCCTGCGGCCCCGCGCACATGAAGGCGATCCTTGGTACTGGCGACCTGCTGACGCTGCGCAACGTCGCGCGCGCCTCGCTCGTCGCCATGATGGCCGGCGCGGACTTCATCAAGACCTCTACCGGTAAGGAAGCCGTCAACGCCACCATCCCCGTCTCGCTCACCATGCTGCGCGCGCTGCGCGACTATACCGAGCAGACCGGCATGGCCGTCGGCTTCAAACCCGCCGGCGGGATCAAGACCGCAAAACAGGCGCTCGAATGGCTCTTCCTGATGAAGGATGAGCTGGGACGGCCGTGGCTGGAGCCAAACCTCTTTCGCTTCGGCGCAAGTTCGATGCTCGCCGACATCGAGCGGCAGCTTGAGCACTATGCTACCGGCCGCTACTCCGCCGCATATCGTCACCCCATCGCGTAAGGAGAACACGCATGAGCAACGCAATTGTGGAAGAGTTCTACCGCATGGAGTACGGCCAGGCGCCGGAAGATCCCAAAGAGACCACCGCGTGGCTCGACGGGCACAAGCGCAAGTTCGGCCACTCCATCGGTGGCGCGTGGGTGAAGCCGGCGACCGGCGAGTACTTCGCCACCACGAATCCGGCGACCGGCGAGAAGATCGCCGATGTCGCGCACGCCGATGCGACGGATGTGGATGCCGCCGTCGGCGCCGCGCGCAAGGCTCTTCCCGGCTGGCAGGCCCTCAGCGGCCATCAGCGCGCGCGCTATTTGTATGCGCTGGCGCGGCAGGTGCAGAAGCACTCCCGCCGCCTCGCTGTCCTCGAAACGCTCGACAACGGGAAGCCTATCCGCGAGAGCCGCGACATCGACATTCCGCTCGTGGCGCGGCACTTCTATCACCATGCCGGCTGGGCGCAGCTTCTCGAAAGCGAGTTTCCCGGCTACAGAGCCTGCGGCGTCGTCGGCCAGGTAATCCCGTGGAACTTTCCGCTGCTGATGTTTGCGTGGAAGGTGGCGCCGGCGCTCGCCGCGGGCAACACCATCGTCATCAAGCCCGCGGAGTTCACGCCCCTCACCGCGCTCGCCATGGCGGAGCTAGCCATGGAGGTCGGCCTGCCCGCCGGCGTGCTCAATATCATCAACGGCGATGGCCGCAGCGGCGCGCTGCTGGTCGAGCATAACGGCATCGACAAGATTGCCTTCACCGGCTCAACCGAAGTCGGCCGCATCATTCGGAAGGCCACCGCCGCATCGCCGAAGAAGCTCTCGCTCGAGCTCGGCGGCAAATCGCCGTACATCGTCTTCGACGACGCCGACCTCGACTCCGCCGTCGAGGGCCTGGTCGACGGCATCTGGTTCAACCAGGGACAGGTCTGCTGCGCCGGCTCGCGCCTGCTGGTGCAGGAGCGCGTCGCCGACACACTCTACCGCAAGATTCGCGCGCGCATGGAAACACTTCGCGTCGGCTCGCCGTTGGACAAAGCCGTTGACATCGGCGCCATCGTCGATACCATCCAGCTCGAACGCATCAAGAGCTACGTGGACAAAGGCGTCGCCGAGGGCGCGACCTGCTACCAGCCAAACAACCGCCTGCCCGGTCATGGCCTCTACTTCCCGCCGACCTTATTGACCAATGTGAGTCCGGCGGCAACGGTAGCTCAGGAGGAGATCTTCGGCCCCGTGCTGGCGTCGATGACCTTCCGCACTCCCGCCGAAGCCGTTGAACTCGCCAACAACACCGCCTACGGTCTCGCCGCCTCCATCTGGAGCGAGAACATCAACGTGGCGCTCGATGTGGCTTCGCAGGTGAAGGCGGGCGTCGTCTGGGTGAACGCGACCAACCTCTTCGACGCCTCGTGCGGTTTCGGCGGCTACCGCGAGAGCGGCTACGGCCGCGAGGGCGGACGCGAGGGCATGTACGAATACCTCGAACCCGCATGGCTGCACGCGCCCGCGAAATCTGCGGAGCCCACACGCGCGACCCCACCCGAGGAACACGACGCGCAAGACGACGGCGATGCTACGCAATTCATCGATCGCACCGTGAAGCAGTACATCGGCGGCAAGCAGGCGCGGCCTGACTCGGGCTACAGCTTCCCGGTGCACGCCGCCGACGGCTCGCTGATCGGCGAGGCGCCGCTGGGCAACCGCAAGGACATCCGTAACGCCGTCGAAGCCGCGCACAAGGCGGAGAAGTGGGCGAAGACGCCCGCGCATACCCGCGCGCAGATTCTCTACTACATCGCCGAAAACCTCATCCAGCGCCGACATGAGATCGCCGAGCGCCTTGCGCAGGTTGTGGGTCGGGAGCAAGCGACCCAGGAGATCGACCTCTCCATCGAGCGCATCTTCACCTACGCCGCGTGGGCGGACAAGTTCGACGGCGCAGTCCACAACCCGCCCATGCGCAACGTCACGCTGGCGATGAATGAGGCGATCGGCACGGTCGGCATCATTTGCCCGGCTGATCCTCCTCTATTGGCCTTCTTCTCGCTCGTGATGCCGGCCATCGCCGCAGGCAATACCGTCGTCGCAGTGCCGTCGGAGCGTTACGCCACCGTCATCGGCGACCTCTACCAGGTCTTCGACACCAGCGACCTGCCGGGCGGTGTGGTCAACATCGTCGCCGGCCGTCCAGCCGAGCTCGCCAAGACTCTCGCCGAGCACGACGACGTGGATGCGATCTGGTGCTTCCGCGATGCCGCCGATGCGGCGCTGGTGAAGGCCGCGTCCATCGGCAACCTGAAGCAGGTCTGGACCAATGATCGCCACGATTTTGACTGGTTCCACCCCGCGCCGCAGGACTCCAGCTACGCCATGCGCCATGCCACGCAGATCAAGAACATCTGGGTGCCCTACGGCGAATAGCAGTCCCTGCTCTCCATTGCTTTCTTTCGCGCCCGAATGCCAGTTCAGCGGATGATCTTTGCCGCGCTTCAGCGCCGTCGTCTGCTATCCTCAATCGTCCGCTTATCACGCCGAGTTCCGGGCAGGTACGATGCTCTTCACAACCCGCAGCGCCGCCGTCTACGGCATTGACGCCTCGATCATCGATGTTGAGGTCGACTTCTCGGGCGTTGTCCTCGAAAAAGAACTGCTCTCCACCGTCGGCCTGCCCGACGCCGCCGTGCGCGAATCGCGTGACCGCGTGCGCAGCGCCATCAAGAACTCCGGCTTCGACATCCCGCCCACCCGGATCACCATCAATCTCGCGCCCGCTGACATCAAGAAGGAAGGCTCCGGATTCGACCTGCCCATCGCCATCGCGCTGCTCGGCGCCTACGGCGCGTTGCAGGTTAAGGATGTCTCCAACTATCTCCTCGCCGGCGAGCTCGGTCTCGACGGAACCCTGCGTCCGGTTCAGGGCATGCTGCCCGTCGCCATCGCCGCGCGCGCGAAAGGCATCCGTAACCTGGTTGTGCCCGCGCAGAATGCGCGCGAGGCAGCCGTGGTCGAAGGCGTCGATGTCTACCCGGTGCATACGCTGCTCGAAGTCCGTGAGCTTCTGAACTCGTCGGCCTTTGGTGCGATCAAGGCACAGCCGCTCAGGCTCGAAGCCGCCAGTCTGCTGGATGAGCTGCAGCAATTTCCCGCAGACTTCAAAGATGTCCGCGGCCAACACGTCGCCAAGCGCGCGCTCGAGGTCGCGGCCGCCGGCGCACACAACATCCTCATGATTGGGCCGCCAGGCAGCGGCAAAACCATGCTGGCCAAGCGCCTTCCGTCGATCCTGGCGCCGCTGCGCTTTGAGGAAGCACTCGAGACTACCAAGATCCATTCCGTCGCCGGCGTGCTCGACCCCGAACAGGGACTCGTCACGCATCGGCCCTTCCGCTCGCCGCACCACACCATCTCCGACGCGGGCCTGATCGGCGGCGGCATCATCCCGCGGCCCGGGGAAGTGTCGCTCGCGCACAACGGGCTTCTTTTCCTCGACGAGCTCCCCGAGTTTCCCCGCAACGTGCTCGAAGTCCTTCGCCAGCCGCTGGAAGACGGCACGGTCACCATCGCGCGGGCGTCGATGTCGCTCAGCTTCCCGGCGCGGTTCATGCTGGCTGCGGCGATGAATCCGTGTCCCTGCGGCTACTTCAATGACAAGTCGCGCGACTGCATGTGTACGCCGCCGATGATCCAGCGGTACGTCAGCAAAGTTTCAGGCCCGCTGCTGGACCGCATCGACATCCATATCGAGGTCCCCGCCGTGCAGTACAAGGAGCTCCGCGGCGGCGCATCGGCGGAAGGCTCGGCAGAGATTCGCGCCCGCGTGCTGGCCGCGCGCGAACGCCAGCATGAACGCTTCGCCGCCTCCGCTGAACGAACCAAAGGCAACGCGCGTTCCGCCAGCCGGGCGATCTACGCCAATGCGCAGATGACGACGCAGCAGATCCGCGCCTATTGCGAACTCTCTTCGGACGCCGAACGCCTGCTGGAGCGCGCCATGCAGCAGCAGGGCCTCAGCGCCCGCGCCCACGACCGCATCCTCAAGGTCGCCCGCACCATCGCCGACCTGGCCGGCGAGCGCGACATCACCGTGCCGCACATCGCCGAGGCCATCCAGTACCGCACACTGGACCGCAGCTACTGGGCGTAGGCAGGGGGACATAGCATCGCGCCTCCGGAGATCTGTTTTTGGCTTTTCCCATGAACAACTTACGGCCAAAAGATTGACACCGACCAGCCTAAAACGATAGCTTTCCTATACATGAGCTTTTCCGTCGAGCATCGCGGGCACCACCATCATCACGCGCATGGCGTGTTGGCGGCTGTGTCCGGTGCCAGATAGACGAGCACAACGGATTCCCAAAGGCCCGCCGGCGCGCATACCGCGAGCGGGCCTTTTTGCTGCTCTCGGTCTGCCCCCGTCCTGACCCCGGAAAACTGAAAGCGAGAGAGTTGAGATGAGCGAAGTGAAGAATGCACCTGTGATTGATTTCGGCAAGATGGACGGCCTGGTTCCCGGCATCGTGCAGGACGCGAAGACCGGCGAGATGCTGATGCTCGGGTTCCTGAACGAGACCAGCTATGCGAAGACGCTCGAGTCGGGTTTCGTCACCTTCTGGAGCCGCACGCGGCAGAAGCTGTGGATGAAAGGCGAGACCAGCGGCAATCGGCTGCGCGTGGTCTCTGCAGCGACTGACTGCGACAACGACGCGCTGCTATTTCGCGTGGAGGTCGAGGGTGACGGGCTGGTCTGCCACGAAGGGACCGTCAGCTGCTTCACCAAACCAATTTCGGTTACAAATTCCCCGCAGCAGGCGAACCAGGAGGCAAGGTAATGGCGAGCAAGCTGAAGCTGGGCATTCCCAAGGGCAGTCTGCAGGACGCGACCATCGCGCTGTTTGAGCGCGCAGGCTGGCGCATCTCCGCGAACGGCCGCAGCTATTTTCCGGCGATCGACGACGCGGAGATCGAGTGCATGCTGGTGCGCGCGCAGGAGATGGCCCGCTACGTCGAGAAGGGCGCGCTGGACGCCGGCCTGACCGGCAACGACTGGGTGCTGGAAAACCAGACCGACGTGGAGTACGTGACCAGCCTGACCTATTCCAAAGTGAGCCGCCAGAAGGTGCGCTGGGTGCTATGCGTCCCGGAAGATTCTCCATTTCAGAAGCCGGAGGACCTCGCAGGCAAGGTGATTGCGACGGAGCTGGTCGAGTTCACCAAGCGGTATTTCGCGCAGAAGAACATCCCGGTGAAGGTGGAGTTCAGCTGGGGCGCAACGGAGGTCAAGCCGCCGACGCTGGCCGATGCCATCGTCGAGGTGACGGAGACCGGCTCCAGCCTGCGCGCCAACCGCCTGCGCATCATCGAGACGCTGATGGAGTCCGAGACGCAGCTAATCGCGAACAAGGCAGCTTATGCCGACGCATGGAAGCGGCAGAAGATCGAGAATATTGCGCTGATGCTGAATGCGGCGATCGCGGCGCAGGGACGCGTGGGCCTGATGATGAACGCGCCGAAGTCTGCGCTGGATTCCATCGTCGCGCAGCTTCCCGCTCTGAATTCGCCGACCATCTCGCACCTCAGCGATCCGGCATGGGTCGCACTGAACACGATCATCGATGAGACCGTGGTGCGCGAGGTGATCCCGAAACTGAAGGCCGCCGGGGCCACGGGAATCGTCGAATATCCGCTCAGCAAGGTCGTCGTCTAACTGAAGTTCTAGCTCGCATTTGCCAGGGGAACGCCATGAAACTGGTACGAACATTTGGCCGCAACAAGAGCATCGCGGAGAGGCTGATCGCGCGTCTGGAGCAGCGCGGTGCGCTGAATCTGTCCAAGGTGGAGAAGCCTGTAACCGCTATCGTTACAGATGTGCGCAAGCGCGGCGATCGCGCTCTTCGCCTGCATGCTGAGAAATTGGACGGGATTGCGAAGAATGCCCCGTTTCGCGTCTCGAATGAGGAACTGCAGGCCGCCTGGGACGCCACGCCGCCGGAGCTGCGCGCCGCCATGCGCATGGCCCAGGCCAACATCCGCAGCTTTGCCGAGGCCCAGCGGCCGCGCGAGTGGACCACGTCCAACATCCGCGGCGTCACCACCGGCCAAATCGTTCGCCCGATCGAGAGCGTCGGCTGCTACGTGCCCGGCGGCCGTTATCCGCTGCCCTCCACGTTGCTGATGACCGTCACGCCCGCCCAGGTAGCCGGGGTGGACCGCATCGTGGTCTGCACCCCGAAGCCGGCGCGCGAGACGCTGGCCGCCGCATGGCTCGCAGGTGAAATCTCGCGCGGGCCGGAGGTATATCGCATCGGCGGCGCACAGGCCGTTGCCGCGCTGGCTTATGGCACGGAGTCAGTCGCGCGCGTCGATAAAATCGTTGGTCCCGGAAATCTCTACGTCACTGCAGCCAAGCTGCTGGTGGAACGCGACTGCGGCATCGACATGCCCGCCGGGCCGACGGAGATCGTCGTCGCGAGTGAAAAGGGCGACGCCTCCGGCATCGCGGCTGACCTTGTCGCGCAGGCCGAACACGATCCCGACACGCTGGCTGTTCTGGTTACCAGCAATGAGACGCTGGCCGCGTCGGTGCTCGCCGAAGTCAAGACGAAGTCGAAGAACAATGCCATCGCGAGCAGGTCGCTGGCCGCTCGCGGCGCGATATTCGTAACCGAATCCGTTACGGAATCGTACGAGCTGACCAACCGTCTCGCGCCGGAACACCTCACAGTCGATTCGGTCAGCGATCTGCGCTGGGTGCGCAACGCCGGTTCCGTATTCATTGGCGACTTCTCGCCGCAGTCCATGGGCGACTACGTCTCTGGCCCGAACCATGTGCTGCCCACCGGGCGCGTGGGCCGCGTGCGCGGCGGCTTGAGCGTGCTGGACTTCGTGAAGGTCATCACTATCCAGGAATACACGCGCGAGGGTCTGCGCTCGCTTGGGCCGCACGCGACCGCTCTGGCGGACGCGGAAGGCCTGAAGGCGCACGCCGAGAGCGTCCGCGTGAGGATGCGGTAGCAGAGTTGTCATTGCCGTAGCAATTGGTTTTGTTAAGGGCACGGCTTCAGCCGTGCCGTGGATGCCGGGTTAGCGCAAGCGGCTTTAGCCGCTGAGGTCAGAGATGAGTTCCGCAACAGAGTTAGCAAAATTCGCGAACTCGAACCCAGCGATGGCCGTGCAGCCGCGCCGCATGGTCGTCGCCATGCCGGAATACCATCCGCCGCTCGCGGGTCGCAACGCTCTTCGCCTGGACTTCAATGAAAACACCTTCGCCGCTTCGCCCAAAGTGATCGCTCGGCTTCGCGAGACGACCGCCGAAGACCTGACGAAATACCCGGAGCGCCAGGGCGTTGAAGCCGTCGCCGCCGCACACTTTGGCCTCGATGCCAATCAGGTCCTGCTGACCAACGGCGTCGACGAGGCGATCCACATCGTCTGCGCAGGCCTGCTGGAAGAGGACGACGAGGCCATCATCTGCACGCCGACGTTCTTCATGTATGAGGTCAGCGTGCGCATGATGACGCCGCACCTTGTCCGCGTGCAGGCCGATGCGTCGCTCGCGTTCCCATATGAGCGCTTCGCCGCCGCCATCACGCCGCGCACTAAGCTGATCGTCATCTCCTCGCCGAATAACCCCACCGGCGCGGTCGTCAGCCGTGAGCACATTCTCGCCATCTGCGCGAAGGCGCCGCACGCCGCGGTGCTGGTCGATGAGGCCTACTACCACTTCCACGGCGAGACGGTGCTGGACGATGTGAAGCGCGTGCCGAATCTGCTGGTCGCGCGCACCTTCTCCAAGGCCTACGGCATGGCCAGCCTGCGCATCGGCATGCTGGCCGGGGACGCGGAGTTGATTCGCTACATGCGCAAGGTCAGCTCGCCGTACAACGTCAACGGGGTCGCGCTCGACTGCCTGCCGGTTGCGCTCGCGGATGATGCCTACATCGCGTGGTACGCGGAGCAGGTGCATGTCGGTCTGGCACGCACCATGGAAGCTCTGCGGAAATTGGGGGTCGAGTTCTTCCCCAGCCACGCGAACTTCGTGCTGATGAAAATCGGGCCGAAGCATGCCGAGCTGGTGAAGGCAATGAGGGCTAGAGGAGTCCTGCTGCGCGACCGCTCCGCCGATCCCGGCTGCGACGGCTACGTACGCATCACCATCGGCGTCGAAGAACACGTGACGCGCGGTCTGCAGGCGCTCGAAGAGTCACTCGCTGAGATTGGTTGGAAACCGGAAGAAGCAAGCAGGTCAGCGAGTCGGCAAGCCAGCGAAGATGAGAGAGAGTGGGAGTAAGAAGATGAGCGGTGACAACTCAATCCGCACAGCGAAGATTGACCGCAGCACCACCGAGACGAAGATCGCGCTCGCGCTCACGATCGACGGCCAGGGGACCTATCAGGTCTCCACCGGCATCCGGTTCTTCGACCACATGCTGGAACTCTTCGCGCGCCACGGCGGCTTCGATCTCTCACTCACCTGCAAGGGCGACCTCGACGTGGACCAGCACCACACCGTCGAAGACGTCGGCATCGCGCTCGGCGAAGCCTTCAACACCGCGCTGGGCGACAAGAAGGGCATCCTGCGCGCGGGCTACTTCGTCATGGCGATGGATGAGACGCTGGCCGTTGCTGCCGTCGATCTCTCCGGCCGCGTCGCGTATGTCGTCGACGATCAGGTCAACGTGCCGCTCGTCGGCGACCTGCAGACCGAACTTGTGACGGACTTCTTCGATGGCTTTGCCCGCGGCGCGAAGGCCAACGTCCACGTAAAGACCATGTACGGCCGCAGCAACCACCACAAGATCGAGGCCATCTTCAAGGCCTTCGCGCGCGCCCTGCGCGGTGCCTGCAGCCGCGACGAGCGCATGAAAGACCTGCTTCCCAGCACCAAGGGGCTGCTGTGACGAAGACGCGATGGGCATTGTTGGCAGCGATTGTGATCACAGCTGCATATGCAGCACTGTGCGTTAGGGGTTGGCTTGGGATTGAAGAAGTCAACATGCGCAATCAGGACAATACGTACTGGGCGGCTGTTTATTCCCATTCGAAGCTGCTTGCACCTTTTATCAAAACGCAGGATGTACTTATTCCGTCTGCCAATGACCTCAATTCCCACACGGTATTCGAGGTCCACGGCTTCGGACAGAAGATAGACATTCGCTGGCTGGACACGCAGGATTTGCAGATCACTTGCCGACATTGCAATTCGAGCGGGCTACTGGAAAGCAAGATCGACAATATACACGTTCATCTCTTACAAGAATGATCGCAGTCATCGACTACAAGGCCGGCAATCTCACCAGCGTCGTCAAGGCGCTGCGCTATCTGCTGGCTGATAAAGCGAACCCGCCGGAGATCCGTGTCACGCAGAAGCCTGAAGATGTGTTGCATGCGGAGAAGATCGTGCTGCCCGGCGTCGGGCACTTTCAGTCCACGCAGTTGCTCGCCGATCTCAGCCTGACCGAAGCCGTTCGCGAAGCTATCACCAAAGGCACGCCGTTTCTCGGCATCTGCGTTGGACTGCAGTGGCTCTATGCCGGCTCGACCGAGGCGCTGGAGACCGCCGGCCTCGGCCACTTTCCGGGCATGGTCGAGCGCTTTCCTGCAACCTGGCAAGGCGCGGAACTCAAGTCGCCGCACGTCGGCTGGAACTCGCTCGAAGAGATTCGCCCGGACTCGCGTCTGCTGGCCGGTGTGCCCAGCGGCTCGTTCGTATACTTCACGCACTCCTGGCGCGCGCCGCTCTCGCAGGACACCGCCGCGGTGACAAACTACGGCGGCGGCTTCACCGCAGCCGTCGAGCGCGGCAACGTGATGGGCGTCCAGTTCCACCCGGAGAAGTCCGCCGAGACCGGCCTGCGCGTGCTGAAGAACTTTTTAGAACTCTAACCACGGATTGACACGGAGGAACGCGGATCAAATGCAAATACAGGGGTCCTTCGACTCGGTCGCTGGCGCTCCCTCGCTCAGGATGACGGCGAGGTACGAAGAGTGCTGACCAAGCGCATCATCGCCTGCCTGGACGTGCGTGCCGGCCGCGTGGTCAAGGGCGTGCAGTTCGTCGACATCGTCGACGCGGGTGATCCCGCCGAGTTGGCGCATCGCCACGCCGCAGCAGGAGCCGACGAGATCGTCCTGCTCGACATCACGGCTACGCATGAGGGCCGCGGCACGCTGCTCGAGACCGTGAAGCGCGCAGCGGCGAAGCTGTTTGTGCCCTTCACCGTCGGCGGAGGCGTGCGCAGCGCGGAAGAAGCTGCCGCCGTCTTCGACGCCGGCGCGGACAAGGTCTCCATCAACTCCGCCGCCATCGCCCGCCCGGAACTCATCGGCGAGATCGGCTCATCTTTCGGCGCGCAGGCCGTGATCGTC
>Ga0134125_10003622_pt1 | contig 17833 bp, 15 predicted proteins | sample KB31751_FD_96464 | JGI IMG/M metagenome (GOLD analysis project Ga0134125, IMG submission 96464) | Terrestrial soil microbial communities with excess Nitrogen fertilizer from Kellogg Biological Station, Michigan, USA - KB3-175-1 | ecosystem: Environmental > Terrestrial > Soil > Unclassified ...
ATGACGAATCTGGACCAGTTGCCCGGTCACGGGTTCAAGCTTAGCCTGTTTCCGGTGAAGTGGGTGAATACTACCGCCGCGCCGGTCCGGGCTGTTGCCATTCTTGGGGATCAGTAGTTACAGATCAACGGAGAAAAGAAAATGAAGACGCCACTATTAGCACTGACGGTTTTTCTTGGCATCGTCCTTGCCGTGCACATGGCCATGAATGGCAAGGTGATGGCATCGATGGCGAATGCCCGCGTGGGGAATGCGTTGTTCTGGTGTATCGGCGCGCTGGGTGCCGTGGCCATTGGCGCAACGGGGTGGGAGCCCGGCGCGTTGAATGGATTGAAAGACGTCAACCCCATATTATTGACTGCCGGTCTGATGGGCGCCTGTCTGGTATTCGGTATCGGCTGGCTGATTCCTCAGCTTGGCGCAGGTCCTCTGATGATTACCCTGCTTGCCGGTCAGATTCTGGGCGGAATGGTTCTGTCCCATTTCGGGTGGCTGGGATCTCCGGAGAAGCCGGTCTCTCTGACTAACGTGCTGGGTGCACTGGTGATGGTGGGAGGGGTTCTCCTGGCTACGTGGGACAAGAGCGGCGCCTGAACCAGGTCCGGGCGTCTATGACGGCGGTGGTGAGTATTTCTCGGGCCGGTTACCCGTGGTCAATAAAGCATGAGGCCGGAAGCTACGACGCGAGCTAAGTCAGCCGGGAAGTTCGATCATTTTTCCGTTTTTACTTGTTGCTGCAAAACCCCGCATAAGGTTTCAGCGAGATAATCGAGATCTCCAGCATACCGGCCCGCGCAAAAGGAAGAGAGTCGAGCATTTTGCGGACATCCTCTTCCGTATCCGCTTCCCATAAAAGGCAAGCGCCGTGGATGTCCGCGCGATGCCAGATCTGGCGAATATGTCCCTCCTTATATAGCTCCCGGGCGCGTTCAACCTCGTCTTCAACGAGAGGCAGGTAATCGGCATCGACAAAACCAGCTGTACGTTTCGAGATAGAAATAAACTGCATTGCAGATCGATTATACTCTCGTATCGAGCCGCTTACTGAAATTTCGCATAATTTAGTAATAAACGCCGTAGACGGCGTCCCCAGTGCCCCACCCCGCGGCTGTCATCTGAAAACCCGCTAATGAGAAAGCGGGCGACAGAAACTTACGGTTGACGTACTGATCATCGATCGCGTGACAAGCCCGCGCGAAGTTGAAATTCGATCGATGTTTCTTTGTTGCTGGCCGTTAGAAACCGATGCGCGTTAATCGCACGGGGAAACTGAGATTTGTCCATTTCCGGCGAGCGGTGTTAGAATTCTCCGCTGGAAGACTTACTATGTTCCGCTTCGCCCCTCTCGCCGCCATTCTGCTCACGCCCTTTGCCCTTTCGAGCGCGTTCGCCCAAAGTGCGCCCTCCTGTCCCACGCCGGCGGCCAGCGAGGAAAAACCATGGCTGAACAGGCAATATTCGCCGGAATGCCGCGCGAGGTTTGTGCTCGCTCAACTCAAAACACTGGACCAGAAGTTCGCTTTTCTCTCCGCCGGCGGGGGCGGAGGGCGCGGACGCGGCGGGCCGAACATCATGAACGACATGGGCCTCCGGCGCGGAGGAGGAAGCGATGGACCCGCCGGCGTAAGAGCAGGCACCGGCGTCACGGCATTTCCGACTCCACTCGCGCTCGCCGCTACGTTCGACAGCGCTATGGCTACACGCTACGGCGATTTGATGGGCCAGGATTTCTTCGACGCCGGACTCAACAGCGTAACCGGGCCAGCCATGGATATCGCGCGCACGTGGCATTTCGGCCGTGCGACGGAGAGCTTCGGCGAAGATCCGTTTCTCGCGGCCACCATCTCGGGCCCGGAGATCGCCGCGATTCAGGCGCATCACGTGATGGCGACGATGAAGCACTTCACCGCCTATAACCAGGAGCAAAACCGCACAGGCGACCAGCCGACCGGCTCGAAACCTTCCAACAACGAAATTGTCAGCGAGCGGGCTCTGCGCGAGATTTATCTGCCGGCGTTTCACGCGGCGGTGTCGGTGGGCAAGGTGGGCAGCGTGATGTGCTCGTTCCCGCGCATCAATGGAGAATACTCGTGCGAGAACGCCTCCACGCTCGGCATTCTGAAGAAAGAGTGGGGCTTTGACGGCACGGTTGTGCCCGATTTTCCGGATGGTCAGCGCACCATCATCCACGCGTTTCTGGCAGGACTCGACAGCGGGACCATGGCCGCTTCGAACAGAGGACGCGGCGACGCCGGGACCTTCGCCGGCGAGAAGAGCCTGCGCCAGGGCGTGGATGAGGGGCTGGTGCCGGTGAGCCGCATCGACGACATGATTCTGCGCCGGCTCGTGCCGGCCTTTCGCATCGGCGTTTACGATAACCCGGCAACGCGCAAAGCGGCGGACATTTCGACGGCCGAGCGCCGGGCGGGAGCGGCTGAAATCCTCGAAGCGGGCTCAGTGCTGCTGAAGAACAACAACGGCGTGCTGCCGTTCGGGCCGAACGTGAAGACGGTGGCGATCATCGGGACGCAGGCGACGGCAAAGGCTGTGGCCGTAGAACAGGGGTCGGCCTACGTGAAACCGACGCACCTTTTTACGGCGCTCGATGGCATTCGTGAGCGGGCGGGCATGCAGGTGAAGGTGCTATCCGCTCCGGGAACGCTGGGCCTGGGGCCGCTGCCGGTCGTCCCGAAAACAATGCTGCGGACGCCTGCGGGCGAGGCCGGGGTCCAGGTGGAATATTTCGCTAATCCGAAGCGGGATTTCTCCGGCAAGCCGCTGGCGACGCGAACCGAGGACGGCTTTTATCTGGATAAGACGCCCGACATCGCGGGACTGCCGAAGGATCTGCAATGGTCGGTGCGGTACACGGCGAATATCGTGCCGGCGCAGAGCGGCGTGCAGAAATTCGCATTGAATGGCGGCGGCAGCGCGCGCCTTTATATCGGCGACAAACTGGCGGCCGAATATTCACGGACCGACTTCAGCAATATTGTGTTCGCCAATGTGCCGATGACGGCAGGCCAGGCTGTACCGGTTCGCATTGAATTCACGCCGCGGACGTCGTTCGGCGCCGCCGCGCGCGATCAGTTCGATCTGAAGCTGGGGCCGTACCTTTCTCTGGGATGGTCGGCGCCGGACGATTTGATTACGCAGGCGGCGGCAACAGCAAAGCAGGCGGATGTGGCGGTGGTGTTTGTGGGGCACCAGGCAGGCGAGGGAATGGACCGGCTGTCGCTCGCGCTGCCGAGCGATCAGGATGCGCTGATCGAAGCCGTGGCGAAGGCGAACCCGCGGACGGTGGTGGTGCTGAATACGGGCGGCGCCGTGACGATGCCGTGGCTGGATCGAGTGGCGGCTGTGCTCGAAATGTGGCTGCCGGGCGATGCTTATGGGACGGCGGCAGGGAAGCTGCTGTTCGGAGACGCCGAGCCGGGCGGACGGCTGCCCGTCACATTCCCGAAGGATGAAACGCAGGGGCCGGCTGTGAAGCCATCCGAATATCCGGGCACGGAGGCGGAGGACGGCGCAGTGGCCGAGACGCATTTCGATGAAGGAATTTTCGTCGGTTACCGGTACTGGGATCAGAACAACCAAACGCCGCTGTTCCCGTTCGGCTACGGGCTTTCTTATACAACGTTCACGATGCGCGGCGCCGGGGTGACGGCCGACGCGGATGGCGGAGCCACGGTGCGCGTGCAGGTGAAGAACACAGGCAAGCGGGCGGGCAGCGAAGTGGTTGAAGTGTACCTCGGTTTCCCGAAAGCAGCCGGGGAACCGCCGCGAGTACTGAAGGGGATCGGCAAGATCGCGTTGAAGCCGGGCGAGGAAAAAACCGTGCCGGTAAAGGTGGAGGCCGCTGGTTTCCGTTATTGGAATGAAGGCAACAAGGCGTGGACCGTCGCGCCGGGCGCCTATCAGGTGATGGTGGGGCGATCGTCGCGGGATATTGCGTGGACGGGCAGTGTGACGCCGCTCGCCCGCTGAGCGAGCTGGAACACCGCGCTTGTCTTTCTCCGCCTCCGGCTGTCATACTGGGGAGTTTTGAGCGGTTTGTAGTCCGCTCGGGGGTCATGATGGAAAATTGCAGTCCATTCGCGAAGAAACGTCTCTATCTCGTGATCGCATTCGCGGCGGCCGCGGCTGTCACAGTCACCGCTCAGCAGGCGCCACCTGACGCTGCCGGAGGGCGCGCGGGACGCGGGCGCAACGGCCGCGGAGCGATCGGCGCCAGCGGGGCGCCCGGCCGCGCAGGCGGCGGACGCCGCGGCGCATTTCCGCAATACACCCGCGAACTGGCCTCACAGGACGTCATTCTCCGCGGGAAAAACCTCTACGATTCCACCTGCGCCTCCTGCCATGCCGCCGATCTCCGCGGCGTCCTCGGCAAAGGCGTGAACATTCTGCGCTCGCAGCCGGTTTACAGCGACCAGCACGGCGAAATCATCGCCACCGAGCTTGCAAAACATCAACCCGCCCTGACCCTGGTGCAGCCGGACATCACGGCGATCGCTGAATACCTCCACAGCGTCCAGGCCACCATGGCAAGCCAGGGGAGTCCCCCTGGACGCAACCCGGCCGGAATTCAGCTCAACGTTCTCACGGGCGATGCCACCGCAGGCAAGACCTACTTCGATGGGCACTGCGCGAGCTGCCATTCGATTAGCGGCGACATGAAGGGCATCGGCGCGAAGTACGCTGACGATCCGCGCGGGCTTCAGAACGCCTGGCTGGCAGGCAGCGCCGGCGCGGGAGGCAGAGGCGGACGGGGCGGGCGCGGCGGAGGCGGCGGCGAAGGCACGGTCACGCTGGCTGACGGCCAGAAGTTCCAGGGCCGGATTCTGAAGCGCACTGATTTTCTGGTGGTGATGACGACGGCTGACGGCATACGCCATGACTGGCCGCGCGACGCCAACGGATTTCCGAAAGTCGACATCGTGGATCCGCAGGCCGCCCACAAAAAGATGGCGCTCGAGCTGGACGATCCGGAAAACAAAAATCTGCACGACGTTACCGCCTACCTGGCGACTCTGAAGTAGCCGAGGAGAAAACGACCATGAAGAAACTCATCTTCTGTATTTCACTGATCGGAATTCCCGCTCTGCTTTTCGCGCAGGGAGGCCTCGATCCCGCGTCCATTCTGAAGCCGCTTTCGGACGAATGGACCAGCTATTCCGGCGATCTCAGCGGAAAGCGCTACAGCAATCTGAAACAGATCAACACGCAGACCGTGAAGAATCTCAGCCTGGAATGGATGTCGCAGACCATTGAGACCGGCTGCGGGCCCACCGGGACCGGCAACGCGGAGGCCGGAGGCGCCGGGTTCGGGGGCGGATTCGGTGGTGGGCGCGGTGGCCGCGGCGGCGGTGGCGGCGCGGCGGCACCGATCATTGTCGATGGCCTCGGAACCGGCGAAGTCAACAACTGCGGCCCGGCGCGCATCGGCGGAGGCGTCATCTACACGGGCGGCGTGATCTACGCAGCGGCCCCCGATAACGTTTTCGCGATCGACGCGCATGACGGCTCGCTGCTCTGGCACTTCTACTGGAAGACCCGCGGCGGCACGAGCCTCGCGACGCGCGGTCTCGGAATGTGGCACAACTACATTTACTTCGAACTGCATGACGACTGGGTAGTGTGCCTCGATGCCCGCGACGGACATGTGGTGTGGAAGCAGGAAATTTCACCCTTTTCGCAGCAGTATTTTTCCTCCAACGCTCCGATGGTTCTCGGCAATCACGTGATCATCGGCACCGGCATCGATACGGACGCGCCCGCATGGATCAAGGCCGTCGATCCGGAAACCGGCAAAGAGCAGTGGCGCTTCTACTCCACGGCGCAAAAGCCCGGCGATCCGGGCTTGCAGACCTGGTCCAGCCTGGATGCCGCCAGGCATGGGGGCGGCACGTCCTGGATTCCGGGCTCCTACGATCCCGAGACGCACCTCTACATCTTCGGCACCGGCAATCCGACGCCCGCCTATACGCAGGGCCGCGGCGATGGCGACAACCTCTACACCTCGTGCATGCTGGCTGTCAACGTGGATACGGGCAAGCTCGCCTGGTATTTCCAGACTTCGCCGCACGACACGCATGACTGGGATTCCACGCAGACGCCGGTCCTCGTCGATATGCCGTTCCATGGCCGCATGCGGAAACTGGTGATGGCGGCGGAACGCAACGGCTACTTCTTCGTGCTGGATCGCGTGACCGGCGAGCACCTCCTTACCTCCAAGCTCGGCCTGGTGAATAACTTTGCTTCGGCCGTCAGCCCCGATTCCCCGCTGCACCTCGACAAGCGCGGTCAGATCGTCCGCAATCCTTATAAGGACGCGACGATCGCGGGGTCGTTGGTGAACAGCGACGTGCTGAACTATCCGCCGCCCACGTTCTCGCCCGATACCGGGCTGTTCTATGTACATGAACAGAACACGCTGCGGCTCGACTATCTGATGGAGCCCGATCCGCGCGGGTCCATGGGACTCGGCGGCACCAGCGGCGGCGCCAGCCTGAACTATGGCACCAACCTCGACGCGATCGACTACACGACCGGCAAAGTGAAATGGCGGCATGAAATCGGCGGCAGCGTCGGTTTGCTGACCACGGCCGGCGGTGTTCTGTTCCTTTCGAACGGCGGCGGCATTGAAGCGCTCGACGCAAAGGACGGCAAGCCGCTGTGGCACTCCGATATCGGCGGTCTTTCGGCGCCGCCGGAAGCGTTCATGGTCGATGGCAAGCCGCACGTGCTGGCCATTGCCAACGGCCAGATGTTTATGTATGTGCTGAACTAAGACGGCGCATTCGCTGGTGTTCACGAGGGGCTCCGGGCTTCGGTCCGGGGCCCTTTCGCTTTTATGGGAATCCTGCCGATGAACGGCCCGGTTTACGTGGGCGTGCCTGTTGCCTCGCTCAAACGAGCCGGCCCGGCCGCGACGGCGGTGTTCACGAATGTGCCGGTTCAGCGCGCGGCGGAATCACCTGCTCCCGAGATTCAGCCAGACTGTGGTTACGCCATGAGTGTTCTACGATTCGCGGAATGGCTCATTCGTGAGGAACAGGCGGCAGTCGCCCTGCGAGATGCCGCCTATACCGCCCTCATCGTCGCCCCAACCAAAGCGGAAGCCAAGTACCTCCATGTAATACGCCGTCTCCACGTTCCGGACTGGAATTTCCGGAATAGTCTGCGGAAGTCGAACGTTCATCGAATCGCCGCCTCAATCCGGGGCGCGCCAATCATCCCCGGCGGCAGGCAGCATGCAATCGCGCGCAGTTATACTTTTCGCGCCACACCTTTTTCACCGTGCGGCGTCCATCGCTTTGTCATGTCGGGCATCGGATCCGCGCTCGGGGCGCTCGTTCTCCTTACAGTATTCGACGCCATATCCCCGGCGCAGATCGGGGATTTTCTCGAAGCAGCACGCGCGGATGATGTCCCGAAGCTGCAGACGCTCCTGGCCCGCGCGCCGCTGATCCACACGCGCGGCCCGCACGCCCGCACCGCCCTGCATGAGGCCGCGGCCCATTGCCGTCTTCAAGCCGCGCGATTTCTCATCGAACACGGCGCTGAGATTCAGGCGGTGGACGACTCCTCCGCCACGCCCGCGGACCTGGCCGCGCAGTGTCCTCCGGATGTTCGCGCTGACTTTCAGGTCCTGCTGCCCCGGCCGCAACTGGACGGGCAACTATCCATGCAAAGCGCCATCGCCCACCGGCGAACGCAGGTGGTTTCCATGCTGCTCACGCTTGGCTTCAACGTGAACGCCATGGCGGCGGACGGCGACCGGCCGCTCAACACCGCGGCCGCTGCCGGCGATGCGGCCATCACGAACCTTCTCCTCGAACACGGCGCGGACCCCAATCTTCCGAGCCAATCCGGCTCCACGCCGCTGCACGATGCCGCACTGCGCGGCGATGCTGAATCCATCACGCTGCTCCTGTCTCACGGCGCCCGCATCGACACCCGGACGCCCGATGATGGCTCAACCGCGCTTCACCTGGCCGCGTCATTCGACCGCCTCGATGCCGTCAAAGCGCTTGTGCGGCACGGCGCCGATACCACGCTGAAAAATGCCAAAGGCTTCACCGCCGCCGAGCTCGCCTCCAGAGACAAGTTCGCGGACGTATCCGCTTATCTGGCCAGTGTTGCCACCGCGCACTGACAACTGCGCTACAATCCGAGCCGATGTGGCGCGCCGCATTACTCTGTCTGTTTCTCCTGTCGGCCTGCCACCATCGCCCTGACAGCAACGCCGCCATCCTCCTCTTCAACGGCCATGGCGCATCGCCGGGCGACGTCGCCGCTTTCAAAGCTCTCCTCACCCGCGCGCACCTGAATTACGCCACCGCCGATTCCTCCGATCTCAACTCCCTCAGCGAAGCCGAACTTCGCGCCCATCGTCTGCTCATCATCCCGGGCGGCAATTTCATCGACATCGGCAATGGCCTCACGCCCGCCGCCTCCGCCAAAATCCGCAATGCCGTCCGCAACGGACTGCACTACGCCGGCATCTGCGCGGGCGCGTTCCTGGCCGGCGCGTCGCCCCCGAATGCCATTAATCTCACGGGCGTCCGCTTTCCGTTTTACGCCGCCGAAAACCGCGGCATCCGCAAGACAGCCGTCGTGATCTCCACCCCCGGCGAGCGCCCGCTCGATCAGTATTGGGAGGATGGTCCGCAACTCTCCGGCTGGGGTGAAGTCGTCAGCCGCTATCCGGATGGCACTCCCGCCACTGTGCAGGGCGCGTTCGGGAACGGCTGGGTGGTGCTCACCGGCATCCATCCTGAAGCCCCGGCCTCCTGGCGCCGCGATCTGGTCTTCGCCAGCTCCGTCTCAGACGATAATGCCTGGGCCGAACGCCTGATTCGCGCCGCGCTGAATGGTATGCCGCTCCCGCATGAGTAAGTCAGTTGCCGCTACTGCGCTTCCCCGGGAGCAAAAAACCCGGCCCAGCGTATCCGCCCCGTCAACTGCATAGCGGCCAGCAGGGTCAGGATGCAGCCAATCGTAATGGCGAGCCCGGTGAAGCCGTGCAGGAAAAACGTCCACGAAAACAGAACCAGATAGAGAAGCTGCGCGCCGCCCGCTTCCACGAGCGCCGTGCGCAGCCCCACCACCAGGCGCAGATAACTGACGACGAGAAAGACCGACACCACGGAACAAATCACAAATGCAATCTGAATGTCGATGTGATCCACCAGATACGCCAGCAGCAGATGAAAGGAAAAGAACCCGCAGGCCAGAAAGAAATAGTTCACGGGATGGATGTCAGTTTTTCGCAGGGTGGTCACCAGAAAGACCATGAAGAAGAACAGAAGCAGCGAAACCGGCGCGAACTGAATGATCTCGCCCGCCAGAGGCCCTGGCTGTAACTTCTGCGGCATCGTCATGCCAATCTGAAAACCGGAGATCAGGCTCTCATAGCGCCACGTAAGGTCCCATCCGCCGCCGGTTTCCTGCTTCGCCGTGGGGGAAAGGGAATCGGCGGGAAAATCGACGTTACGGAAATTCGTTTTCATGCGCAGTGTGAAGTCGTTGGTTCTCGTCACGCCGTCACCGAAGCGGTACATCCAGTTATCCATGCCACGCGAGCGATAGGCCACGCGCAGGCTGGCCGATTCCCCGGGCGCCAGATCCGCTGTGACGGAGGCGCCGGATTGATCGGAGACAAACGGAACCGCCTGCCCGTTGAGCTGCATAACAAACCCGTCGTAGACAGCATGCTGGGCGGGAAAATTCATCCGGATGTCGACGTTTTGGCGCTGCGGGGAATCATTCCGGTAGAGATAAGAGCCGGCGAAATCCACTACGTAGGTGCTGTACCAAAGGAGTCCCTTCTGGCGGTAATCGATATTCAGGCTGACGTCGACCCGGCTGCGCGCTGGCTCTATTCTCGCCGGAGCCAGTGTCCCGGTCCGGACAACCAACGGAGGCTTTTGCACCTGCGGCGCGCCCCATGTGGAAATAACCCCGGTCCGCAGATTGTCATTCGACTCGTTGGTACGGCGCATCATACTGTCGCTCAGAAATATCCACGCGACGCTCGCGCCGAGGAAGATGATTGCAATCGCCAGCATTCGTTTGAACAAAATCCACTTTCCTGTTTTCTATTGTCAAGTACTTTATACTACAAAGTTTAATTGAGTGCAACAGGAAATCGTCAACCGCATTCCTCCCTGCCGTTATAAAATTGCGAACACACGGAGAATTCATGCCGACTGACTCAACGCCGCGCGTCACTGTCCGCACAGCCACACCTGATGACGCCGCTATCTGCGGCCGCATCTGCTACGAAGCGTTCAGCCACATCAACGCCAGGCACAATTTTCCGTGCGACTTCCCCGGACCCGAACGCCCCACTGGCCTGATTTCGATGCTGTTTTCGCGGCCCGATTACTATTGCGTGGTCGCGGAAGTGGATGGCCGGGTGGTCGGGAGCAACTGCCTCGACCATCGTTCCAGCATTTATGGCATCGGCCCGATCACGGTGGATCCCTCCGCGCAGAATCTCGGCGCCGGGCGGATGATGATGGAAGCCGCGATCACCCGCGCGCGCGAGGGGAATGCGGCTGGAGTACGGCTGGTGCAGGCGGCGTTTCACAACCGCTCGCTCGCCCTCTACACGAGCCTGGGGTTCGATGTGCGCGAGCCGCTTTCCTGCCTGCAGGGGCGAACCGCGCAACGCAGCGTTCCCGGCTGTTCGGTGCGCCCGGCCCGGATGGAAGATCTAGAAGCCTGCAACGCGGTTTCGCGCCGCGTGCATGGATTCGAGCGCGCCACGGAAATCTCGCAGTCGATCGAACAGGGCTCCGCCATGGTGGTGGAGCGCGCCGGCCGCATTACCGGCTATGCGTCTTCGCTGGCATTCTTCGGGCATGGGGCCGCGGAGTGCAATCCCGATATGCAGGCGCTGCTCGCGTCGGCTGAATCGTTCGGCGGTTCCGGCATTCTGGTGCCGACGCGCAACGCGGAGCTGATGCGGTGGTGCCTCGCGAACGGCCTCAGAATCGTCCAGCCGCTGAACCTGATGACGATGGGCCTCTACAATGAGCCGGCGGGTGCGTGGTTCAGCTCCATCCTTTTCTGATGGCGCCGGATTACTTTGCAGGCGTCGCGTAGAAATCGCCGTCCACGCTGAACTCCGGCACGCCCACCGCGCCCTTGATTCCGTTGGCGGGATCGTACGTGCCTTCATAGGCGACCGTCAGCGGCATCCCCTGGTAATCGCCCTTGTAGCTGAAGGAGACCTTGTTTCCGTCGATCTTGCCTGAGATCGTCACTTCTCCCTGCTGGCCATCGCACTTCCCGGTCAGCGTCACGTCCTTCTGCTCAAACGCGCAGCTCATATCGCTGTCGTTTCCGGCAATGGACGTGTGAATGTTCCACTTGCCCGTCAGTGACGGCGCATCGGCAGCCAGTGTCAGCGCAGCCGTAGCCGCGATCAGCGTGAGCACAATTCGTTTCTTCATGAGGTTTCCCCTCTCCTGAAAAGCAGTATATTGGCACTATGGTGCCACTGTCAACACTTAAGTGCCTTTAACGCCAAATTCTGATAGGATTGTTTCAGCCGTGCCCGCCACCCTTTCCGCCATCCCCGCGCCCACCCTGCAGGAACGCAAGCAACAGCTCGTACGGCAGGCTATCTGGGACGCCGCCACCGACCTTTTCGCGGAAAAGGGCTATGACGAAACCACAGTCGACGATATCGCGCTCCACGCCGGCGTCTCCCGGCGTTCCTTCTTCCGTTACTTTTCTTCGAAGAATGACCTGATGGCGCAGGGCATCGATACCTATGCCGACCATCTGGCGGAAGCCATCCACGCCTGCGATCCGCATTGCCAGCCTGGGGAGCTCTTCCGGCAAACGATTCTTCGCGTCGCCAGCGTCTGCGCTCTGCAGCCGCGCATCCGCAAAGTCATGCAGATCGTCACGAAGTATCCGGCCGCGCGGATTGCGCAGGAAGCGCGCGCGAGCGACCTGCACGCGCGCGTTGAGGCCGCATTTGCACGGCGCGTTCGCAAATCCGAAAAGACACTGTCACCGGGCGTGGCCGCCGGACTCACCATCTCCGTTCTTTCCGTCATTTTCCGGGTCTGGTTCGAGCAGGGTGAGGGCGACATCACCGCTACCGCCGAACAGGTGCTGGCCACGCTCGGGCGCCTGGCCGCTTAATTGCTTAGCGACTAGTATGGCAAAGACGCCGCAGGATTCGACCGGGAAGAACGCGAAGAGTGCACTAAAGACAGCCGCCATTGCAATTGGCGAGCTCGCCGGAAAAACCGTCGCCGCGGCGGAATCCGTTCTGCCGCACCGGCAGACAGCGGCTCCCCCAGCCCCCAAGGCCCGGAAAGCGTCGGGAAAATTGCCTCCGAAGCACAAATCCCGTTTGCCTCGACGGCAGAAGAAGGCGCTGGCAAAGCAAGCCCGATGAAGTTTCGAAAGCTCCTGATCGCCGTCACCGCCATGGGGACATGCGCAGCTTTCGCCCAGACTCCCGCGCAGCAAATGCTTGCCGCTCACAATGCCGTGCGCGCCAGGGTCAACGTGGCGCCGCTCATCTGGTCCGAGCATCTGGCCGGCATCGCAGAACAGTGGGCCAAACACCTGATCGATACGGGCCAATTCGTGCACAGCCGCAACCCGGAAACCGGCGAGAATCTTTATGAGATCGAAGGCGCATCCGCCTCGCCCGATACTGTGGTGAAAGCCTGGGCTGACGAAGCGAAGAATTACCACCACAGCACGAACGCCTGCAGCGGGGTCTGCGGACATTACACGCAGGTTGTCTGGGCCGGAACCAAAGAGGTGGGATGCGCCGCCGCTCAAAAAGGGCCGCGCGAGGTTTGGGTTTGCGAATACGCCCCGCCCGGCAATTATGTCGGGCGGAAGCCGTATTAGCGCTACTTCGAGTTGTTCAGGATGAAGGCGTAGAGCATATCGCCGCCGCCCACAATCACGTATTGCTTGCCATCCAGCTCCCACGTAGAAGGCGGCGCATTCACGCCGGAGAGCAGATGCGTGTGCCACAGGGGCGCCCCCGTCGCGGCATTCAGCGCTTCAAACGTGGCGCCGGGACCGCCGGTGAACAGCACGCCACCCGCGGTGGAAAGCAGACCGGAAGTCGAACCGCTCTCCCACTGGTGACTCCACTTCAGCTTCCCCGTCTGATAGTCGATCGCCTGAAGCTGGCTTGTCGAATACCCGCCGCGGTCGTTGCCGCCCCATCCCTGCGGATTGTCGCTGGCGTCATACAGGTAATACACGCTGAACGCCCGGTTGGAATTTACATAGAACAGCCCGGTCTGCGGATCGAACGTCGGCGGATACCAGTTTGTCGCGCCACCCTGATTCGGACTGACCAGCGTGCCTTCGGTCGACGGCCTTTTCTCCGGATTCGGAATCGGCTCGCCCTTGGCGTTATAGCCAAGCGACCAGTTCGTCTTCACGAACTCCGTCGAAATCAGCGCCTTGCCGGTGGTCCGGTCGAGCACGAAGAACTTCCCGTTGCGCGCCGCAATCGCCAGCAGCTTGCGTTGCTGCCCCTTGAATGGCGCATCGAACAGCACGGGAGCTTCAGTCGAGTCCCAGTCATGCGTATCGTTGGGTGACGTCTGGAAGTACCACGCCATCTTCCCCGTATCCGCATGCAGCGCAATGACCGACGCCGTATAGAGGTTGTCGCCCTGGCGGTTCGCATACGCGATCACCGGCTGCGGGTTGCCCGTCGTCACGTAGATCATCTTCAGATCCGGATCGTAAGTGATCGGCTGCCACGTCATGCCGCCGCCGTGCGAGGCCATATCCAGATTCGGCCACGTTTTGAGCGCCGGATCGTCCTTCGTCATCGGCACCGTGTAGAACTTCCACTGCAGTTCGCCGGTTTCCGGATCGTGCGCTTCCACAAATCCCGGAACATCCGCGTCATCGCCGCTTACACCAGCGATCACGTGATTCCCCACCACCGTCGGCGCCACCGAACAGTAATAAAACTGATCGATATCCGCGATCGACTTCGACCACCGCAGCTTGCCGTCCGCCTTGCTCAGCGCCACCAGATTGCAGTCGGGCGTCTCGAAGTAGACGGTGTTCTCGTCCATCCCCATACCGCGATTGGAGAAGTGCCGGGCGCCTTTGCTCGACCACGTGTAGTGCCACACCTGCCTGCCGGTGCGCGCGTCGAGCGCCCACGCATTATCGGTGGTCGAGAAATACATTACGCCGTCCGACATCAGCGGAGCGCCGCGCGGATTATTGTTCGCGCCGCCGCCGCCATCCACGCGGAACAACCAGGCCATGCTGAGCTGGTTGACGTTCGACGTGTTGATCTTCGTCAGCGGGCTGAACCGCCGGCCCGAATAATCGCCATGATTGCTCATCCAGCGATCGGTCGGCATCGGCGCCTGCGCGTAAATCAACGCAGCCGCGGTAACAGCCGCCGCGCTCAGAGAGACGACGCGGAACGTTTTCATTTCAGGGTCTCCAGATAGACCACAAGATCATGGATGTTCTTATCCGTGATGGTGTCGAGGATTTCGTGGTGCGCCGCCAGCGGATCATTCTTCACGATCTTGAGCGCGGGCGTCCGCGTCCACCGGTGGATCTGACCCTGCGCGTCGCGAATCTGCACGTCGAAATCGTCATAGAGAACGATTTCACCGGTGACCGGCTGGCTGCCCGGAGGCGTCACCGTCAGCGTCACCGCGGCGGGATTCGGGGCCGGGGGGCCTGCCGCGGCGCCGCCACGGCCGCCGCGTCCACCGCGCCCAGGACCGGGGAACAGCATCGACTGCTGGAGATTCACGGGATCGGCATATTTTGCCGAAACGTCGAAGAGCGTGTTCTTGCCACCCGCCGTCACCGCATGACACGTGGAGCACTTGCCCGCGCCTTCGAAATAGGCCTTGCCGGCCGCCGGATCGCCCTTAATGATGTTGATGTTGTCGCCCATCGGCGAGCGCTTCAGCGCATCGTCCACGCGCTGCTTCAGAAAGTGGGAAAGATCGACGATCTGCTCCTGCGTCAGGCTGGACGCCGGATTCTTGCTCTGGAGCGGATGCCCTTTCTTCAGAAACGGCCCCAGCTCAGATCCATACCGATCGTGCAGCACCACCAGCGATCGGACCAGATTGGGTCCGTTGTTGGAGGCGGGTCCATTGTTATCGACACCGCGCGCCGTCGGCCCATGGCAATCCACGCATTCCGCGACGTAAACGTGCTTCCCGCGTTCGGCCGCCGCCGCATCCACAACCTGCTTGTTATAAGGACCGACGGAATCGCCGCTGGTCCGCTGCGCGCCCGTCGCCGCGGCTGCCCCACGCCCGCGGCCTCCGCGCTGCGCAAAGGCGGGAACAGAAATCGCAAGCATAGCGCACAGGGCGACGCCTGTAAGTCGTTTCATAGATAGCTTCCTTCCCACAAAATCCCGGTTGAGACCGAAAACAATTGTATACCGGATTATCGATTTTCCAGAGCCCTCGAAAGCCGGGGGCGGCGCCTACTTCGCGTACATCGCGAACGCGTAAAGAGTATCGCCACTCCCGACGATCAGATACTGCGTTCCATCCAGTTCCCACGTAGTCGGCGAATTACTCACACCATTGGCCAGGCGCGCGTGCCACAACGGCTGGCCTGTCGCCGCATTCAGCGCTTCAATCGACCGGTTCGGCGCGCCCGAGAAGATCAGGTTGCCCGCCGTTGTCAGCAGTCCGGAATTGGAGCCGCCCTCCCACGTGTGTTTCCACTTGATATCGCCAGTCTTGTAATCGATGCCTTCAAGCGAGCTCACCGTGTATCCGGTCCGCTGATTACCGCCCCACCCCTGCGGATTATCCGTCTTGTCGTAGAGATAGAACATGCTCCAGGACTGGTTCGCGTTCACGTAAAACAATCCTGTCTGCGGGCTGAACGACGGCGGAAACCAGTTCGTGCCCCCGCCCGCATCCGGCGTCACCAGCGTACCCGCGAGTGACGGATTTTTCTCCGGATTCGGAATCGGCTGGCCCTGGGCATTGAAGCCCTTCGTCCAGTTGGTATGGATGAAACCCTTCGAGACGATAGACTTGCCGGTCTCGCGATCCAGCACGAAGAAGTTGCCGTTGCGCGCGGCCTGCGCCACCAGCTTGCGGGGCTTGCCGTCAATCGGCGCGTCGATCAGGACCGCCGCTTCGGTGCCATCCCAGTCATGCGTATCGTGCGGAGAGTTCTGAAAATACCAGGCCATCTTCCCGGTGTCCGCGTGCAGCGCGACGATCGAACACGTATAGAGGTTGTCGCCAGGCCGGTTCGCGTACGCAATCACCGGCTGCGGATTGCCCGTGGTGACGTAGATCAGCTTCGTTTCCGGATCGTACGTGATCGGCTGCCACGTCATCCCACCGCCGTGCGACGCCATATCGGCGTTCGGCCAGGAGTCCATGCCGGGATCGCCCTTCTTCTGCGGCACGGTGTAGAAGCGCCATTGCAGCTCGCCCGTTTCCGGATCGTGCGCTTCGAGATAGCCGCCCACGTCGGCATCGTCGCCGCTGATGCCCGCGATGACGTGATTCCCCACTACGGTGGGTGCCGTCGACGCGAAATAAAACTCATCGAGATCGCAGATGGGCTTCGACCACTTCAGCTTCCCGTCTTCTTTATCGATCGACAGCAGGTGGCAATCGCCCGTCTCCATATAAATGAAGTTGCCGAACATCGCCAGGCCTTTATTGCCGTTGTGCCGTCCGCCGCTCGACGCCCAAACGTAGTGCCACAGCTCGCGCCCGGTGCGCGCGTCGACGGCCCAGGCATTGTCCTCCGTGCTCAGGTAAATCGTGCCGTCCTGCATGAGGGGCGTGCTGCGGATGTTGCTGCTGGTCCCGCCGCTGGCATTGAGCTTCCACGTCCACGCGAGGCTGAGCGACTGCACATTTTTGTCGTTGATCTTCGCGGCGGGGCTGAAGCGCCGGCCCGAAAAATCGCCATTGTAGGTTGGCCAGGAATCCGTAGGCATCGGCGGCTGCGCAAAGGCTGCCGATGCCAGCCCGAAGGCGGCAATGAGAAGAACCTGTCGTGTCATTACGGATTTATTGTATGCCCCGGGGCGGGCCGCGAGCGAGCCGCCTATGGGCGTCCGTTGTCAAACACCATCTGGCTGTTCACCTGGAATTTCTTATAGCCATGGAAGTCGGATGAGTTTCGGAAACACACCCCCGTGCGCTTCTCGCAACTGACTGCTTCCGTGTGCGCCGGGAGAACATACTGCGTGCCATCGATATCCGTGAAGTCATAATCCGTCTGTGAACTGACCCCGTCGAGCGGTCCCCCCAGCGGCAGGTCTTTGGCGGCCATCTGTACGCGGAGAATTTTTGCTGTTTGAATATCCATCCAGATGGCCCCCTCGTAGGCGCAGGCGAAAGCGGGAAGATCGTGTGAACCCGGGATATTTTTAGCGTTGAGCACCCAGTTCGAATGCTTCTGATCCACCGAGAAGCGATAGCGCTTGACCTGCCGTTTCCGGAGCGATTCCGTGCGCTGTGCTTTAAACTTTGCATTCCGTTCCGGCGCGAGCACGGTCATCAGTTCGGCGGCAAATTCTCCCGTTGACCAGACACCGCCGGGCAATGCGGAAATCGGCTTGCCATTTCGCCGGAGATTCGCGTAACTTTCCACTCCATTTCGGACGGTGAGTTCCGCCGAGATCGTGTCCGTCAACTGCCAGTTTCCGGGCGTTCCCTTGAGGAGGGGCCTCACCCCTCTGAATCGAGACGTGTCGCGGGTAACCACATAGTCTGGCAGGCTTCGCGCATAATCGCGTGCGTAGTTGCGCGCTGCTTCGATCGCTGGATCGGGAGACGCCTGTCCG
>Ga0134125_10003623_pt1 | contig 17831 bp, 18 predicted proteins | sample KB31751_FD_96464 | JGI IMG/M metagenome (GOLD analysis project Ga0134125, IMG submission 96464) | Terrestrial soil microbial communities with excess Nitrogen fertilizer from Kellogg Biological Station, Michigan, USA - KB3-175-1 | ecosystem: Environmental > Terrestrial > Soil > Unclassified ...
CTCTTCGAAGCTTTCGGAGTCGAGCAACTGGCCGATGCGGTCGCGGACCGGCACGACGAAGTGATGATCGCATTCGGGGCAGACGTGCAGCCGCGCTTCCACTTCCTTGCGGTAGACGGTGGCCCGACAGGTGGGGCAGCGGAGCCACAACCCCTCGGGCACGCCTTTTTTCGGCCGTTCCGCCATGGAGAACTAACCACAGAGGCACAGAGACACGGAGAAAACAAAAACTGAGTATTAGTTAGAGCACCATCCGCTTGATTCCTTGAGCTAGTACTGGAACATTGAAGTTTAAAAGTAGTCCGACGCGGGTCTTACTCAACCGTAAATAACTCAGCAGTTGTGCTTCGTGGACTGGATGGATTCGATCGACGCATTTGAGTTCGACAACGAGGCGCTCTGGGAAGAAGAAATCCATGACGAGGTGGTCGTCAAGCGGTATGCCTTTATAGATCAATGGAACACGCGCTTGTGGTTGAATTGGACATCCCCGAAGCCGCAATTCTACTTCCATACATTTTTGGTAAATTGACTCCAGCAAGCCTGGGCCCATAGTACGATGAACTTCAATCGCTGCGCCAATAACCAATTCCGTGAGAGAGTCTTTTTCTTCCATTTTCACGTACTCCGCATTACTGTTTTACTCTGTGTCTCAGTGCCTCTGTGGTTAGTTCCGCTCGTCGATCTGCGCGAGGCTTTGGAATTTCTTCCCTTCGACGTAAGCGAGGAATGCCCCGCCCCCGGTGGAAACGTGGGTCATCTTGGAATCGAAGCCGAACTGTTCGACGGCCTCGGCGGTTTCGCCGCCGCCCACCACGGTGACGGCGCCGCTCGCCGCCATCGCCTCGGCGATTCCCTTGGTTCCCGCGCTGAACGCCGGCTTCTCGAACCACCCCACTGGTCCATTCCAGATCACCGTCGCGCATTCCCGAATCTTGTTCGCATAATGGGCCAGCGTGCGTGGGCCGATGTCCACGCCCTCGAAGCCTTCGGGAATCGCCCCTTCGAACACCTGCGTTTGCGTCAATTCGTTCGAACGGGCACAGAGGGAATCAAGCGGAAGCGTGATTTTCGTGCCGACGTGCGGGAGCAGTTTCTTGGCGTTGTCGAGTTCCTCGGGGTCGATCTTCATGTTGCCGACGGGGATGCCGCGGGCCTTCATGAACGTGTAGGTCATCTTGCCGCCGATGAGCAGGTGGTCGACCTTGGCGAGCAAGGCGTTGATGAAGTTGATTTTGTCGGAAACTTTCGCGCCGCCCATGATGCCGAGCAATGGCCGCTTCGGCTGCCCCATGAGCGCGTCGATGATGTGCAGTTCCCTCTCGACGAGCAAGCCGATGGCGCGGGGCTTTCCTTCGGCCTTGAGTTTCGCCGGCAGGCCGACCATCGACGTATCCTTGTCGTTCTGGCAGGTGCCGAAGGCGTCGTTGACGTAGGCGTCGCCGAGGGCGGCGAGGGCGGCGGCGAACTCGGGATCGTTCTTCTGTTCGCGCGGGTCGAAGCGGAGATTCTCGAGGAGAATCACGTCGCCGGGCTTGAGTGCGGCGGCAGCGGCGGAGACCGCCGGGCCGACGACTTCGTTCGCGGCTTTCTTCACGGGCCGACCGAGCAGTTCGCCGAACCGGGCGGCGACGCGGTCCATCGCGAGCAGCTGGCGTTCCTCGGGCGTCGCCTTTTCGGGACGGCCGAGATGGCTCATGGCAATGATGGAGGCGCCGCCGTCGAGCAACTTACGAATCGTGGGCAACGCGCCGCGAATCCGCCGGTCGTTCTTCACCGCGCCCGTCTTCTTGTCGAACGGCACGTTGAAATCGACGCGAATCAGCACGCGCTTGCCGCGGATGTCCCCGAGATCAGCGACAGTTTTCTTGGCCATAATGCCCCTCGATTAGCCGCGACCCAGCGGGAGCGCGGCGGCCGCGCTTCCGCTCCGCGGACTCCGCGTCGCGGCTAACTTTTGCTGATCATGTACTTGAGCAGGTCGACGCAGCGGTTCGAATAGCCCCATTCGTTGTCGTACCAACTCACCAGCTTGAAGAAGCGGCTGTTCAACTCGATGCCGCTGCCGGCGTCGTAGATGCTCGAGTGCGAATCGTGGATGAAATCGCTCGACACCACCTCGTCGCCGGTATAGGCCAGGTAGCCCTTCAGATACGATTCGCTGGCCTTCTTCATGGCCGCCGAAATGTCCTTGTAGCTCGTCTCCTTCACGGTCTTCACGGTGAGGTCGACGGCGGAGACGGTGGCCGTGGGCACGCGGAAGGCCATGCCGGTCATCCTGCCCTTCACTTCCGGGCACACGAGGGCAACGGCGCGGGCGGCGCCGGTGGTGCTCGGAATGATGTTCATCGCCGCGGCCCGGCCGCCCTTCCAGTCCTTCTTACTCGGCCCGTCCACGGTCTTCTGCGTCGCCGTGTAGCTGTGCACCGTTGTCATTAGCCCTTCCTCGATGCCGAACCCTTCCTTCAAGAGAACGTGCACCAGCGGCGCCAGGCAGTTCGTCGTGCAACTGGCGTTCGAAATGATGTGGTGCTTGCCGGCGTCGTACTTCTCGTGGTTCACGCCCATCACAACCGTGATGTCTTCTTCCTTGGCCGGCGCTGAGATGATGACCTTCTTAGCTCCCGCGGTGATGTGCCCCTTGGCCTTTGGCGCCTCGGTGAACAGGCCGGTGCTCTCGATCACGTACTCGACGCCGAGTTCCTTCCACGGCAACGCTTGCGGCCCTTCCTTCACGGCCAGGCATTTGATCGCGTGCCCGTTGACGATCAGCAGATCGTCTTCCGCGACGCTGGTGGATGAGCGCTGCGAAAGCACGTCGCCCTTGAAGCGGCCCTGCGTGGAATCGTACTTCACGAGGTAGGCGAGGTTGTCCGCGGGGACCAGGTCGTTGACGGCGACGACGTCCAGGTGTTTGCCCAGAAGCCCCTGTTCGACGAGAGCCCGGAACACCAGCCGGCCGATTCGCCCGAACCCGTTGATCCCAACCTTCACGGCAGCCATCGCAACTCCTCAGCGCGAAGAAAGAGAGCCCATCGGCGCGATGGGCCATTCATCTATCAATATGAGAGCTCGGGGTTTGAGTCCATGCGCCGCCAGACGGCGAGCGGGGGGCGTGAGCCCCCTGATTCTCTGAATCGGCACAGAATCAGGGGGCTTACGCCCCCCGCTCGCCAGGTTTGAGAAATCGCTCAGTCGTAGCCGCCGCCGCCTTCGCCGTACAAGTCGCCGTTGGCCCCGCCCTTATAGAAACGCCGTCCCAGGTTGTGGTTGTACGGCGTCCACGCCGTCGGGTTGTTGCGATCCTCGCGCATCTCCCGGGCCACCTGGTGCATCCGCGTGTCGAGCATGTCGATCATGTGCAGGAGCATCGCTTCCGGCGTCATCGGCACCTTGGAACTGCCCCATTCGAGCGTGCCGTGATGGCTTAGCAGCATGTGCTTGAGGCGCAGGATCAATTCGCGCGGCACCGGTTCGCCGGTCAGGTCCGGGGCCTTGGCAATCATGGCGTCGAGCATTTCCGTGCCGATGGCGAGATGGCCGATCAGTTGCCCTTCATCCGAGTAGCCGAAGGCGCGGTTGTAAGTGAGTTCGCGGGTCTTGCCGGCATCGTGCAGGAAGACGCCCATGAGCAACAGGTCGCGGTCGACGCCGGGATAGAGCGGCAACAGACGGTCCGCCACGTCCATCATGGTGACGACGTGTTCGAGCAAGCCGCCGATGTAGGCGTGGTGTAGTTTGACGCCGGCCGGGCAGGTCGTGAAGGCGCGCAGGAAGTCGTCGTCCATCAGGAAGCATTCGGCGATGGCCTTCAGGTGCAGGTTGCCGAGCCGCAGCAAGTAGCCTTTGAGGCGTTCGAGCAGTTTCGGAATGCTCTGATCGGTGTGCGGGAGGAAGTCGTTCAGTTCGACTTTTTGCGCTTCGACGCGTTCGACGGTGTTGAGAATGACCTGCAGCGAACCCTGGAAAAGCTGAACTTTGCCGGCAGCGTAGAGGAAGTCGCCGACGGCGAATTCGCGGGCGGTCTGGTCGCCGGCGTTCCACAGGCGGGCCGAGATGCCCCCGGTGCGGTCGCGCAGTTCCAGCTGCAGGTACGAGTTGCCATTGCGGTTGACGCGGAGTTGCTTATCGGTGACGAGGTAGACTTCTTCGAGGTTCTCGCCATCGCGGAGGTGTTCGACGAAGCGGCGGCTCATGGATTCTCCCGGTGTTCGCTCCTTCCTACGGTACAAACCCCGTGGTCGCACGGCACCAGTTGGTAGCGATGGCGGGCGATCCATCGGTAAGTTCGGCGCCCAAGCCAGAGTGCACCGGGAAGGTAGAAGAGGGGCGCGAGCGGCCACAAGAGCGGCAGCCTCAACGCCAGCCAGCGGATGGCCCGGTAGCCGGCGAAGGACCGCTGCCGATCCGGCGTTACGACGTGCATCTCGTCGAGTAGTTTTTGAAGTTCAAGCGACTCGGCACACTCGGGCCAGAGTTTCGGAACGCGGGCATCGCGGCATTCGACGCGGCCGAGCCAGTCGAGGCGATTCAGAATGGCCATGCTCTTGCGGCAAAACGCACACTGACCGTCGTACAGAACAATGGCACGATTCGTCATGGCCTGCAACCAACCGACATCGAGAAAGTCGATTTCGGACTAACCACAGAGGCACAGAGAACACGGAGAAAACCCTGTTTTCTATTCTCTGTTCTTTCTTCTCTGCGTTCTCTGTGCCTCTGTGGTTAGCCCTCTGTCCCACTCTTCATGGGAGTTCGAGTTCCAGTTCATCGCCGACGACATGGACCGCATAGCAGCCCGTTTTGATCCGGGGGCTGTCGGCCCAGGCGCCGTCGGAGAGCCGGAATCGCCAGTAGTGCCAGGGGCATGTTACCACGCCGTCCTCGACGAAGCCGCCGGAGAGCGACGCGCCCATGTGCGGACAGAGGTCGTCGATGGCGAAGAACTGGCCGTTCGACCGGAACACGGCGATATCCTTTTGATTCACCGCAACCAAAATGCTCCCGCCTTCGGGAACGGCCTCCGCCTTACCGATGGCAATCCGCTGTCCCACGTGCCGCCCTCCACGGATGTAACCGCATTTCCTGGTATTGTAATAACGCGACCCCGGAGGCGAATGACATGCTGGAAGTGGAAGTGAAGTACCGGAATGTCGAACCGGCCGCGGTTTTGGCCCGGTTGTTCCCCCTCGGCGCGGTCAAAGCCGAGCAGCGCACCGACCGCGACCATTACTTCAACGCCCCGGATCGCGACTTCGCCAAGACGGACGAGGCGTTCCGATTGCGGCGAATCGGTTCGGAGAATCGCCTGACATACAAGGGCCCGAAGCGCGACGCGGCCACCAAGACTCGCACCGAGATTGAGGTAAAGCTGGCCGAGGGCGATGCGGCAGCCGCCGATACCGAGAGGATGGTTCGGGCCTTGGGCTATCGCTCGGTTGCTGAAGTTCGCAAATCGCGAATTGTGTTCCACCTGGAACGCTCGGGCTTTGCCGTCGAGGCGTGCGTGGACGAAGTGGAAGGCGTCGGCTCGTTCGTGGAACTGGAAATCGCGGCGGAGGAAGCGCAGTTCGAGGATGCGAAGGGCGTGGTGCTGCAACTGGCCCAGGAACTGGGGCTCGTGGAGCAGGAACGCCGCTCGTATCTGGAGCTGTTGTTGGAGCGCTCGGCGCCGCCTCGCGGCTAATCTTTTCTGTTGCCGCGAATGCTACCGCGCGGCCACAATGTCCCTACCCCAACCCATCGGAGCCTTGCCATGAGTCTGCGCGACTGGGTCAGCGGCCAGTTCATCGACATCATCGAATGGACCGAGCCGAGCTCGAACGAAATCCTGTCGTACCGGTTCACGCGGCACAAGAACGAAATCAAGAACGGCGCCAAGCTGGTCGTCCGCGAGGGGCAAGCCGCCGTGTTCGTCCGCGAGGGCCAACTCGCCGACGTCAAAACGCCCGGCACCTACACCCTCGACACCAAGAACATGCCGGTGCTCTCCACCCTGCTCGGCTGGAAGTACGGCTTCGAATCGCCATTTAAAGCCGAGGTCTACTTCATCTCGACGCGGCAATGGACGGATCAAAAGTGGGGCACGCAGAACCCGGTGATGCTCCGCGACCCGGAGTTCGGGCCGGTGCGGGTGCGAGCCTTCGGCACCTACGTGTTCAAGGTCACCGACCCGGCCACGTTCCTGAAAGAACTGGTCGCGACCGATCCGTCGTTCGAGGCCTACGAGATTGCCACGCAGTTCCGCAATACGATCGTGTCGCGGTTCGTGGACGTGATCGGCGGCGCCAAGATTCCGATTCTCGATCTCGCCGGGAATTACGAGCGGGTGAGCAAGTTGGCCCTGGAGCGAATCGCGCCGGAACTGGCCAAGATCGGCGTAAGCCTGACGCAATTCTTCGTGGAGAACATCTCGCTGCCGCCCGATGTTGAAGCGGCCCTGGACAAGCGAAGTCAGATGGGCTTGCTCGGCAACCTGGACCAGTACGCGAAGTTCCAGTCGGCGGAGGCGATTCGGGATGCGGCGCAGAATCCCGGCGGAATCGCGGGAGTCGGCGCCGGGATGGGGGCAGGCTTCGCGGTGGCCGGGCAAATGGCCAATGCGTTCGCCGGCGCAACGGCCGCCCCGGGGCAGGTGAACGCGGGTCCGCCGCCGCTGCCCGGCGCCGTGCAGTTCTTCGCCGCGATCAACGGCGCCCAGGCCGGGCCCTTCGACGTCGCCGCCCTGTCCGGGAAAATCAATCGCGGCACATTGGTCTGGCGGCAAGGGATGGCCGGCTGGGTCGCAGCGGAAACCGTCCCGGAGTTGCAAGCGCTGTTCGCGAACGTGCCGCCGCCATTACCGGGCGCGTAAAACGCATCGCGCTCGGCTCCGCCTCGCGGCTAACCTTTTTATTTTGGCCGCAGGCCGCGGGTGAATGCCGCCGGCGTCACATAGCGCGTGTGGTAAACGTCCCAGTCCTTGGGGTAACGTCGGTAAACCGGGTCGTCCGCCAGGCGGCCCGGCGGCGATTCGTAACTCGTCATGCCGTGATACGGCAAGGGCAGCACCGTCTTGCCGTGCCGCGTATTGAAGTCGCCATCCTTTTCCCAGCCGTCGCTGATCCAGACGAAGTCGCGCTTCCAACCGGGGCGCGGGCCGGGCGGGACGGCGAACTTCAAGGCGATGTCGTCGCCGGCCGTCAGGATCGCGTAGCGGTCGTCGGTCTTTTCCAGCAATTCGCGAATGTCGCCGAAGCGGGTGTGGAAGCCGATGAGGTCGCGCCACGGTTGGCCGAACGACTCGATGCGGTCGTAATCCGGCAACTCCGGCGAACTCCGATTCGCCTGCGACATGCTCAGGATGCCGCGCCAGCGCAGTTCCGCCGATTCCGGCAAGAGCACCGTCCGCGACATCTCGGCGTCGTCGCGGCCCTCGGCATACTGCAAGGCATCCCAGTAAATCTCCATGTTGGTTCGCAGGCGGAAGCGTCGCGACACGCCAGGCCCATCCAGGCCGTCGAGGCGGATCGGCACGGTCTTGTTCTTCCCCGCCGGGAAACCGATGTTATCGCGAGCGACCTTCCAGCCGCCCTTGCCATCGGGCACTTCCAGGATCAAGCCGTGCGGCCGATCGTGCTTGCCTTGTTCGATGGCGAAGTTCACGGAGCTATCCGTGGGATGCACCCAACCGCGAGCGACGAGCCAGAGTGGGCCGCGAGTCGGGGCATCGTCGCCGAGATCGACTTCGACCCAGTGCTCGTTGGTGATGCCCTGGTACTTGCCCCGGCCGGCGCGATCCAGGTAGACGCCATCGATGGCCCTTACGTCGGCGGTCGCATCCTTGCCGAGGTGATCGGTGGCCCTGGCGACGGGGCGAGGCGGCCCCGTCAGGTGGAACGATGGCTTCGTCGGCTCCAAAACGAAACGCTCGTCGGAGAAGAGTTCCGTATCCGCGGGGTGGTCGATGACTTGCAACGCGAGGTGGTCGAAGAAGTGCGTTTCCCAGAGGTTTGCCTGGACGCGGACTTCGTATTTGCCGTCGCGGGGAACGAGTTGGTCGCCGCGGATTTTCACCCATTCCTCGGTTTGGCCGATGCCGCCGCGATGCTGGGCGTTGATGTAAAGCCCCAGCGGCGAACTCCACAGAATATCCGTGACGAAGACGAATCGCTCGCCGTTCCAGGTGAACAGGAACGGGCACGATCCCTTGAGCCGCTGCATCGGCGAGAAGACCTGATCCGCCTCCGGTTGGAATTCGATCTGCGTGGTGCCGTTCGGCCAGATAATGCGAATCACATCGGCCTTGCCGCGCTGGCCGAGGCCGAAATGCACGGAGGGCGATGCGATCGGCCGCTTGACGATGAGCGAGCCGGAACGGATTTCGATTTCGCCGCCGATGCCATAGGAGTTGATGCGGTTGTCGCCGGTCATGTTTTCCTGGCGTTCGGCGCGAAAGCGGATGGTTTGCCAGTGGTAGTTCTGGGTTCCCTGGCAGGTTGCACGAACGGGCCGGCCCTCGGCGCCGATGGCGAGCAAACTGACGCGGCCATCGCCCAGATCGGCGGCTGCGAAACAATTGCCGGGCAGCGGCGCGGCCAGGCGCGCGAATTTGCCATCCCCAGCCGCCAGCCACGCCCCACTTCCCCAGCTCCCCGACGCCACGATGTCCGGCATGCCGTTGTTGTCCAGGTCCGCGATCAACAGGCGAGCGGCCTCAGGCTCCTTGCCGGCCGGGGGCGCTTCCCACTTTGCGATTTCCTGATAATCCCACGCCGTGAACTTGCTGCGATCCGAGAGGCGATAAATCGTGCCCCCTTCGCGGAGCACGGCCAGGTCGAACAGGCCGTCGTCCTCGGCGTCGATTACTGCGATGGCGAGAATTCTCTCGGCGTCGCTGGGCATGCCGAACGGCCACGGCTTGAACCGACCCGAGCGTTCATTCATGTAAAAACTGAGGCGGCCGCGGGAATCGAGCACAGCCAGGTCCGGGTCGCCATCGTTGTCGAAATCGGCCCAGGCGAACGACCGAGCCCCGTCGATTTCAGGGAAAACAGGCATTGGTGTGAAGGTGCCGTCGAGATTGTTTCGCAAGAGCAGCGGCGACCCGGTGCGGCGGCCGAGAAGAATATCGAGGTCGCCGTCGAGATCGTAATCGGCGGCGATCGCGGCAGTGAAATCGCCCTTGAGCACTTCTTGCGGCAGGCGCGCGGTTTCGGTCGCATCCTCGAAGCTGCCGTTCGGCAATTGTTGTAGAAAGCGAATGCCCTTTCCGAATGCGAAGAGCCCAGTGCGGAAGGTATTTTGCCAGTCGAGGGCGATGACGCCGCCCGGCGCGAGCGGCACCGACGGCAGCGCGACATCCGCACTGACCTTGCGAATCTCCTTGGCACTGGCGACGAAAATCGCCGGCGGCCCCTCGGCCTTCAACCACACCGGCAGCACGATATCCCACTTGCCGGCCGGCGCCTCAATTGGCTCCGACGGCAGCGTTAACTGGAAGTCCGCTGGGGAGGGCGTTCGCTTCACCGGGGCGAGCTTCAAGAACGTGCGGATTGGATGCCCCATTTCAGAGTCGCGCGGGAACACCGCGGTGGCGTCCGGAGCGAAGTCCGGCTCCGCCTGCAACACGTTCGCGAACCGCTGCATCGGCCCTGTGTCGCCGTCCTTTTCGAATGCCGCTTTCGCTTCCTTGAACTCCGTAAGCGTCTCCTCCTTCCAGTGCGGGCTGAGCTTTTCGAAGCGGCCGAGCGTCTCGCGGATCGTCGCGCGGTCGTTCTCTTTGATCGCCGTTCGCAAGCGGGCCGTGAGAACGTACAGGTTGTTCGGCCGCACAACGAGTATCCGTTCCATCAGTTCCTGGAAGGCCCGGTCGCTATTGAGCGGATCCTGCTTCTGCACGACCGTGGCAAGCCGATAGATCACTTCGATATTGTTCTTGTCCTTGTCGAGGACGCGGCGATAGCGGTCGGCGGCCTCGGCGAGTCGCCCTTCCTGTTCATCGAGCATGCCGAGGAAGGTCTGAATAGTGGTGTTGTCGGGGGCGAGACTGTCGGCCTGGCGGAGGTCGCTGGCCGCCTTGGGGAATTGCCGCGAGCGGAGGTAGAAGAGGCCGCGATCGGCCCAGCCGGCCGGCTCCGCGGGGACGAGTTCGATGGCCCGGCTCAGATTCTTCTCGGCAATCTCGCCGACGCCGATGTCGAGGCCGGCCACGCCGATCTCGAACGCCTCGACGTATTCCTCGTAGCGCGGCTCGCCGGGATTGGGCAGGCGGAAGCGATTCCACAAGAAGTACGACCCGACGCCGATCCCGGCGATCGCGAGCAACAGGACGAGAACGAGGAGCCAGCGCGGCCGTCGCCGCGGCGGCACTCCGGCAGTTCCGGCAACTGGGGCGGTGGACATGGAGCACTCGCGATTCGGGGCGGAATCAGGCTCAGACTATCGCCCCGCCGGTGCGATTCCAACCCCGGGGAACAGAGTCTATCGCAGCGCTTCCCTTCGGGTCCCGGCTAATCCAATGCTCCCATGCGGCTGCGGTTGTGGATCAGAATTTCCTTCAGCCCCGGTTCCTCGATGCGTTCCAGCGCGTCGTCGATGGTGACCCACTCGCGCTGCCGGAGTTCGCGCTCCGGCCAGTCGTCGCGGCTTTCATTCACCCGCATCCGGTAAACGAGCACGAGGTGGTCGGCGCCGTACTTTTCATAGACGTAGGTGCCAAGCGCCTCGGCATCCAGGGTGCCGGCGAGGCCCGCTTCTTCCCATGCCTCGATGAGCGCGGCCTCGCTCGCCGAGTGGCCCGGATCGATCATTCCCTTGGGAAAGACCCAGCGCTTGCCGTTGCGCGAAGTCACGAGGCAAACCCGGCCGCCGCGGCAAGGGATGGCGGCGGACTGGCGAACCGGGTCGAGCATGGCGATCCTCCCTGAATGCGGCGGCGAACAGCTAACAGTTATACCGCACGGCGCGGCGGTTCGTCGATATGATGCCTTCAATCGCCGCGGCACGGACATCGCGGCAAGCTCCTGGGCAACCGACACGATGGCGGCTCCCGTCTTGACCGTTCGCGAAGTGATGCAGCCGGATCCGGTGACGGTCGATCCGGATTGCCCTCTCGATGTGGCCCTCGGGCTCATGAACCTGCAGCGCATCGGGGCCATCATCGTCGTGCATCCGGATCGCGGGCTGCTCGGCATCTTCACCGATCGCGACTTGCTGCGCCGCGTCGGCGTCGCCGCCCCCGGCTGGCAAGCACTTCCCATCTCCGAATGGATGACGCGCGAACCGTACAGCATCGCGCCATCAGTGGGATGGAATGATGCCGCCGAGATGCTCGAACGCTTTCGCGTCCGCCATCTTCCCGTTGTGGAAAACGGCGCGGTGGTCGGGTTGATTTCGGCGCGAATGCTGATGGGGCGGCGGACGGAATATCTCAATTTGGCCGTGGAACGGCGGACGCGCGAACTGCAAACGGCTTACGACGAACTGCTGGCCCGCGACGCCGAACTGCGCCACAACTTACGCTCCGCGGGCCGCCTGCAAAACCGGCTGCTCTTGCCGCGGACGCCGCCCGTCTGCCCGGAACTGCGCTGGGGCATCCACTACGCGCCGCTCAACCACCTCGGCGGCGATTACTACGATCTCGCCGCGGTCGGCCCGGACCGCCTGGGGATTCTGATTGCGGATGCCAGCGGCCACAGCATCGCCGCCGGCATGGTCGCCATCATGTCGCGGATTGCCTTCGCCGAGGTCGTCGGGCAAACGGAACAGCCGGGGGAAGTGCTGGCGGCGATGAACCGCCGGCTGCAAGGGCTCGCCGACGAGCGTTTCGTCACAGCGTTCTACGGCGTGCTCGATCGCCGCACCCGCGTCTTGACGTACGCCAACGCCGGGCACCCGTATCCGTTCCGCTATTCGCCGCGAAGCGGTTCCGTTCAGCCGCTCACCGCCCAGGGGTTCCTGTTGGGAATCATGCCGGAGGAGGTCTATCGAGAGCGAACGGTTCAACTGGAACCGGGCGATCGCCTCTGCTTTTACACGGATGGGCTCGTGGAGACGCGCAACGAAATCGGCGAGCTGTTCGGCGATCAGCGGGTGCAGGCCGCGCTCAAGGCTGGCGCGAAGGAACCGGCGGAATGGATCACCGAGCGCTTGTTGACGGAGCAGCGCGAATTCCGCGGCTCGATCCCGCTCGGCGACGACGTTACCCTCATGGTCGGCGAAGTGGCTTAAGCTATCCCGGCGCCGCGCTAGGATCCATCTGCATCATGCCGAAAGTATTCCCTTCGGTGTCCCTGGCGTAGGCCAGCCAGCCGACGCCGGGCACGGGCATCTTCGGCAAGGCGACCGAACCGCCGAGGGCCGCGACCTTGCTCAGAGCGTCGTCCACCGAATGCACATCCATCGTGCAGATATAGGCGTTCACGGCCTGACCTTGCTCCGGCATTCGCCGCGGCAACAGGCCGCCGTTGATCCCCGGTTGCTCGGCCGGCCCCGTCGTGATCAGCCAATACTGCGGCCCCCCTTCCCACTGCGTGAATTCCCAATCGAACAACTCGGTATAAAAGCGGATAGCTCGTTCTGGTTCGTCCGCCTGAATTTCGAAGTGAATTACTCTCGGCATCTCACCTCCCAAGAAGTCGGCCTGTGCTCAAAGCAATTGAGCCTATCGGTGCAAGGATACCGTTGCACGACGGTTCCCGCAACGTATAGTGATTTTGGATCGCGTTTCTTCCACCCCGCGCGGCGGGGAAAGGGACTTTGATGGGCAAGACGCTTGATCGCCGCAGCACCGATGCCGACATCGCCCCAACCTGGAAGCTGCACGACGCCTTCGAAACCTACGGCGTCAAGAACTGGGGCAAAGGCTACTTCGGCATCAACAAGCTCGGCCACGTCACGGTCCACCCGGACAAGGATCCCGAACGCCACATCGATCTGAAAGAGCTCGTCGATCGCCTCCGCGACCGCGGCATCCAGGCCCCGGTGCTCCTCCGCTTCACGGATATTCTCAAGCATCGCATCGACGAGATCGCCGGTGTCTTCCGCAAGGCGATGGACGAGTACGAATACAGTGGCGGCTATAGCTGCGTTTACCCGATCAAGGTGAACCAGCAGCGGCACGTCGTGGAGGAAGTGCTGCACTTCGGCCGCGAGCACGGCTTCGGCGTCGAGGCCGGGTCCAAACCGGAACTACTCGCCGTCCTCGCCCTGACCAACGGGTCCGGCGAAGTCCCCATCGTTTGCAACGGCTTCAAGGACGACGAGTTCATCAAGATGGTGGTGCTCGCCAAGAAGATCGGCAAGAACATCATTCCGGTGGTCGAGAAGTTCACGGAGTTGGAACTGCTCGTCAAGTACATGGAAGAGCTCGGGGTGCGGCAGCCGCTGGGAATTCGCGTGAAGCTATCGAGCCGGGGGGCCGGCCGCTGGCGCGGCAGCGCCGGCTACCGCTCCAAGTTCGGCCTCACGCTCACCGAAGTGCTCGAAGCGTTCGAATTCCTCAAGGCCCGCGGCCTCGAGGACTGCCTGCAAATGACCCACTTCCACATGGGCTCGCAGGTCTCGAACATCCGCAAGGTGAAGGACGCGCTCACCGAGGCGGCCCGCGTGTTCTGCGAACTCTATCGCCTCGGCGCCGGCCTCAAGTACATCGACGTCGGCGGCGGCCTCGGCGTCGACTACGACGGCTCGCAGACGGACTTCGAATCGAGCATCAACTACTCGCTTCAGGAATACGCCAACGACGTGGTCTTTCGCATCAAGAGCGTTTGCGACGAGGCCGGCGTCCCGCACCCGACCATTATTTCCGAAAGCGGCCGGGCCGTCGTCGCTTACCATTCCGTGCTGGTCTTCGACGTGCTCGGCACCTCGAACTTCGACCAGTGCACCGCCCCGGACGAACTGCCGCCGGACGCGCCGCAACCCATCCAGGACCTGTTTTCCAACTTCCGAGAACTGAGTAAGAAGAACTATCTCGAGAGCTACCACGACGCCGTTCAATCGATGGAAGAGACGCTGAATCTCTTCAACCTCGGCTACCTGTCGATTGAACTGCGGGCGCTCGGCGAACGGCTCTTCTGGGCGTTCAGCCGCAAGTTGGCCCGCCTGGCCCGCGAACTCGATTACGTGCCGGAGGAACTCAACGGCCTCGAGAACATGCTCTCGGATACGTACTTCTGCAATTTCAGCGTCTTCCAGAGCATGCCGGACTCGTGGGCCATCGATCAGCTGTTCCCGATCATGCCGATTCACCGGTTAAATGAAGCCCCGACCCGCCGCGGCGTTCTGGGCGACATCACTTGCGATTCCGACGGCAAGGTCGATCAGTTCATCGACCTGCGCGACGTCCACAGCACGCTCGAACTGCACCCGCATACGCCGGACGAACCCTATTATCTCGGGGCATTCCTGCTCGGCGCCTATCAGGAAATCCTCGGCGACCTGCACAATTTGTTCGGCGATACCAACGCCGTTCATGTGTCCCTCGAAGAGGACGGCACGCCCAATGTGGACACGGTGATCAAGGGCGACACGGTGACCGAGGTGTTGAATTACGTGCAATACAGCGCGGAGAAGCTGACGGATCGTGTGCGCAAGGACGTGGAGCGGGCGGTTCGCCAGGGCATGATCTCGGTGACGGAATCGCGGCAATTCTTGCGCTTCTACGAAACCGGCCTCGAAGGATACACGTACCTGGAAGAACCGAGCGCGTGACGGTTACGCTTAGCCGCGACCGAAGGACCAACGATGCCGCCGCTCTCCGATGCCGCCGCGCAACAGTACCACGCCGACGGCTATCACCTCGCCCGCGGCTTCTTCACCGACGCCGAGATCGATTTACTACGACGTTCCGCGAAAGCCGATCGCGAACTGGATCAGCGGTCGTTCGGCCGCGCCGACGGCGAGGGCGGCATCGTGCGCCTTTCGCTCTGGAACCATCCCGGCGACGGCATTTACGGCATGTTCGCCCGCTGCCGGCGGATGGTCCAGAGTTGCGAAAAACTCCTCGGCGGCGAAGTCTACCACTACCACTCGAAGATGATCCTTAAGGATGCCAAGGTCGGCGGCGCCTGGACCTGGCACCAGGATTACGGTTACTGGTATCAGAACGGCGTACTCCAACCGCTGCTGACGAGCGTCTTCGTCGCCGTCGATCCGTGCACCCGCGAGAACGGCTGCCTGCAAGTGATCCGCAACTCGCACCACTGCGGGCGGATCAATCATGTGCTGAGCGGCGACCAAGCCGGCGCCGACCGCGAACGCGTCGACGAACTCCTCAAACGCCCCGAACAGTTTCCACTGATTTACGTCGAGATGAACCCCGGCGACGCCCTCTTCTTCCATCCCAACTTACTGCACCGCTCGGATCAGAACCGCAGCGACCGGCCGCGCTGGGCGATGATCTGCTGCTACAACGCGGCTCGCAACGATCCCTACAAGGAGAGTCACCATCCGCGCTATACGCCGCTGGCGGTCGTGGCGGATGAGGCAATCGTGGAAACCGGCGAAAAGCGATTCGCGGATTCCGGCGACGTGGCTTGGCTCGAGAACGCACGCGATTCGAGCGCCGCGTCGCTCTTGAAATCGTGAACTGTCGCCTGCCGAAATATCGGGGTACAATTCATCAACTGGAGGGATCGAAATGCTTTCGGGAACTGTGGTGAACGGCACGATTCGGCTCGACGGTAATCCTTCGCTTCCGGATGGTGCCCGCGTGCGCGTTGAATTGGAAGATGCGGACGCATTCGACGAGCTTCCCGCCGAACCGATGCAAGAAACCTACGAACAGCATTTGGCGATTCTGCGCGAGTCGATCGAAGAGGCGCGTACTGGCCAGACGAGGCCAGCTCGAGTCGTGATGCAAGAACTCGCAGTCAAATACGGTCTCGCGCCGGAGGCGAGGGACTGACATGCCCTTCCACGTCGAATTCACTCGGAAAGCCAATCGCGACGTGGAGGCTCAATTGGCCTGGTGGGTGCGGCATGGTCGAAGCGCGGCCGAACGATGGCATACCCGATTCATTGCCGCGGTTATCGAGGCTCTGGAAGGCGATCCGCATCTGTATCCGGAGGCCGAGGAGGCGGGCGATCTCGGAATCAACTTGCGAGTCATGCCTTATGGTCGACGCCGTCAGGTTTATCGCGTTCTGTTTACTGTCGCAGGAATATTGTGCACCGGATTCGCCACGCGGCGCAGGACCGATTGACTGAAGGCGATTTCTAATCCTTTCGCTGGGCTCTTCCTCTCATCGGCGGTCAGGTTTCTCCAGAGGCAATTCCAGCTTGCAGCACCCCAGGTTCAGCGCTTCGGACGGCACGCCGGCGCTCAGGGCGTCTTCCAGCACACCGGGACCCAGCGAATACAACACGAATCGCCCCTGCTTCTTCGATTGAATCAGACGGGCGTGTTTGAGCACCGTGAGATGATGAGATACGTTCACCGGGGGGACATCGAGCATGGCCGCGATTTCGGTGACGTTGTGCGGTCCCTCGGCCAGGAAGCGCACGACTTTGAGGCGTTCCGGCGCGGCGAGGGCCGCGAGCAACTCGGCGCAGCGATCCGGCTGAAGTGGGTCCTTGCTGGCCACGGCGATTCCCCGAGACATGTGTCGTTCCGAAGGAATTCTACCGCGCCAGCAGCAATTTGGGTCTACTTCGCCGCCGAGAAATGGTCGTATGCCGCCCTGGCGATCTTGCCGATCAAGACCTGGGCCGCGTTGTCGGCCACCCAGCGCACGTCCTTGTTGCCATCCGTCAACACGCATACCGCCACCGGGCCGGACTTCAAATAAAGGATCCCCGCGTCCGTCTTCGAAGCGTTCACCGAGCCGGTCTTGTGGGCGACCGCGACGCTGGCCGGAAGAAAGCGCGTCATCTTTTCCTTGTCCTCGCACTTCTTGAGGTGGTCGATCATCTCCTTGCACGCCGCCGGCGTGGCGACTTTGCCCTGTTCGATCAGTTCGAGAAGTTGCACCATCTCGCGGGCGGTGGTCGAGCCGAGGCCGAACTTTTTGGTCCGGGCCGGGTCGATGCTGGTCTTGCTGCCCTTGAACACCTTGGCGTTGATCTTCGTGTTCTTGAGCCCGAGTTTCTCCATCCGCACGTTGGTCGAGGGAATGCCGATGCGGTCGAGGACCATGTTGGTGGCCGTGTTGTCGGAAAAGGCGATCATGAGGCGGACGCCGTCGCGGAGGGGGAACGTCGCGCCGTCGGAGAAATGCGACGTCAGGATGCCGCTGCCGATGACCTTGTCCTCCTTGCGGAGTGTCAGCGTCTGATCCAGTTTCACCTTGTCCTCGGCGGCTTGCCAGTAGGTTTCGACCATGATCGGCAGCTTGATGAGGCTGGCCGTCGGCATCGGTTCGTCGGCATTGAGATAGTATTCTTCGCCGGTCTTGAGATTTTTAATGGCGACAGCGACTTTGCCCTGATGGCTCTTGGCGAGTGGCGCGATTAGCGAATCGAGGTCGGCGGCCGACGAAAGTCCAGCGGACGCGAAGATGGTCAGTAGTGCGACGATGCGAATCATGGCGAACCTCAAAGAGCAGCGAATAGCAGACGAACACGATCATCCAACCCGAAATGCCCTTCGTCAAGAGATTAGCCGCGACCCGAAGGGAAGCGCGCGGGTAAGCAGCTGGAAAGTGTGTCGATTTTTATCCGCCGGGAGGTCGGAGCCCGTTGATCCACAAGCCCGCTCCCATCGAGGTCCTCTTTCCCCTGTCGACCGCTCCGATCTCGCCACCGATTCCCCGGCCGTAAATGGCCGAATCCAACCGCGGAAATCCTCGATCTTTCGCCGCAATAAAATTTGGAGGCCGCTTTTCTTTTTTCGACGCCGCCGCGCATTC
>Ga0134125_10003625_pt1 | contig 17828 bp, 9 predicted proteins | sample KB31751_FD_96464 | JGI IMG/M metagenome (GOLD analysis project Ga0134125, IMG submission 96464) | Terrestrial soil microbial communities with excess Nitrogen fertilizer from Kellogg Biological Station, Michigan, USA - KB3-175-1 | ecosystem: Environmental > Terrestrial > Soil > Unclassified ...
CCTGAACGCATGCGCCGCGGCCGGACCGTCGGCACCGGCCTGCATAGGTCTCTTCTCCGCTACCACCGTTTCCGGCTCATCCGCGCCCGCGAATCTGCTGGATGCGGCGCTTAATCTCGCGCGCCATCCTGCGGCGAATGCCGCCGCACTCTATTCGCTCTCGACTGCGAGCTCTGCATTCGCACCCGCGATCAAGGGTCCACCAGCCGATTGGACTTTGTCCGTAAACTTCACGGGCGGCGGAATGAACACTCCCACAGGCCTCGGCATCGATTCCGCCGGGAACGTGTGGGTGGCGAACTACGTGAATGTTGCCTCCGAGTTCACAAACACCGGCACACCGATTTACGCCAACGGCATTACCGGTTCAGGCCTGAATGCGTCCTATGGGCTGGCGGTCGACGCCAGCAACAATGCGTGGATCCCCAATGAGCCGGCGGGCGGCAATGGAGGCAGCGTTACTGTCTTCAATCCCAGCGGCCAGGCGATCTCCGGGACCAATGGTTTCACCGCGGGCGGCCTTGATTATCCCATCGCGATCGCCATCGATCCCGATGGCAGCGCGTGGATTGCGGACAGCGGTAACTCCCACATATCGCACCTCTCCAGCTCCGGTGCATCGCTTGCCGGCCCGGGAGGCTATTCCGACGTGTCGTTTGCTTATCCGGCGGCGCTTGCCGTCGACCCCTCACACAATCTGTGGGTAGGGAACAATGACACTGTTGTCACCAAAATGTCTTCTAACGGCTCGCAGTTCACCACCTATACCTGCTGCGACGATGTATCCTCCCTGGCGTTCGACCAGCAAGGCAATCTCTGGATCGCGAACTTTTACGGCAACAGTGTGAGCGAAATCTCGTCGACCGGAGTCATTTCTGCCGGCACGTTCACAGGCGGCGGCCTGGACCATCCGGAGGCCGTCGCCATCGACGGTAACGGCAATGTCTGGGTGGCCAACTTCCTTACGAACGCGCTTAGCGAACTGGCCGGCGCGTCCGCAGCTTCTCCTGGCATGCCGCTGTCTCCCTCCAGCGGCATCGGGGGCGCCGCGAATTTGACCCATGCTTTCGCGATGGCCATCGATTCCAGCGGCGACATCTGGGTCACCAACTCGGGTAGCAACATCCTCACGGAATACATTGGACTCGCCGGGCCTGTGAAAACGCCGCTGATCGGCCAGCCCACCGCGCCTTGATCTAAGGTAGTACGGTTTACTTTGCCAGCTTCACCGGATTCCAATGATCCGATCCCGCGAGGAAGGTCCTGGGATCGTATTGCTTCGCCTGCGCGGCCGTCAGTTGATGCGAATGCGGATCGCGCGCGGCGAGATTGAAGCCGGGGCCGGAGTCATCATATTCGGCGTAGAAGGCGGTCTCGAGCCGATGCGTGCCTGCGCCCCACTCGCGCCATCCCGCGGGATCGATGTGCGGGCCCAGCACACAATGCATGTAAACGACGGAGGCATAGTCGCGCCATGGCCGCCCCAGAAAAACATGCTGCTCGCCGGGATCGGCAGTCATGCGGCAGTGGTCGAACACGAAGGTGGATTGCTGGTCCTTCAGGTACTTGCCCTGCGCTGTCAGGTAGCCGCCCGCGGCGTGCTCCGTGGAGTGGATCTCGCAGTCTTCAAAGACGGCATTGCCGTCGCCGTAGATGAAGTCGACATTACCTGCAATGACGCAATGCGTGAAGTAGCTGCGCGTTGGCCTGGGAATGCATGGCGTAACCGACTTGGGCACAGGCATGGGATTCGCCGTGGGCGGGAATGAGCTGTTGCTGGGCGCCGGCGTGCGCAGGCTCCCGGACTGTCCGCAGCCCGTGGCACCCACATAGAGCGTGTCCTGATTTGCAAGAATGCGAACGTGCGTAAGGATGTTGCGGTCGCCCTCAAGATTCAGGGCCTGCGCCTGCGAACCGGCCGAGACCTGCTGATGTGTGCGGTTGAAATCGTTTTGGAAGGTGAGGTTCTCCGCGCGAAAGTCGTCACCCAGGACGTGCACGGTCGCATAACTTGGCTTGGTCCCGCGGGTGCCCTGGCTTGTATCGTCCACGACAGTGACCGCGGAAGGATCGGGCCCCGTTCCCCTGAGCGTGACGTGCGACTGGTTGATAATGACCTGCTCGCGATAGCTTCCAGGCGCAATCAGCACGGTGCCGCCGCCGGCGGGAAGATGATCGACGGCTGCCTGCACCGTTGTGTAGTCGCCGCTGCCATCCGCTGCAACACGAATGGATTTCTTCTGCGCCTGCGCGGCCGTTGCCAAAACGAGGAGGCTGAGAACAGCAAAATGTGGTCGGACCATAGCGGCGTTGAGCATAATCGGTTCGCCGCAATGAGAGCAAATGGAGGCTTTCGAAAGGCCGCTCCAGCTTCCCGGCTGGACGGAGAATCGACAGCCGAAGAGCAACCGTCCTCGCGCCAGAAGTATCCGACGAAAGCTGCGGCACACAGGAGATGAGGCGCCCTAGGAGCTTCCCTAGTTGTTGCGCGCGCGTTCTGCCTCTAAGGTCAATGCAGGCCAACCCTGCTCGTCAATCCATGTTTTTGGGCATGTTCATGTTTCCATTCGTCATCTCTCCGGCAGCATCGGCTGATACGCTGCCGTTTACCTCCAGCACTCCGGCAGGCGCTGCCACTCGTACCCGGCAGGGCAGAAGTTCGCCACGGAATGTTGATTCCGCCTGCGCTGCCGGACCGCGGATTCTTCTGGTCGATGACGATCCCGTGCTGCTTCACCTCAGCGAGACAGTCCTTGGGAATGAGGGCTACCAGGTTCACAGCTGCAGCGATGCGGAAGAAGCGCTCCTCAGCTATCGGCGGCAACCTGAAATCGATCTGCTGTTGACGGATATCCAAATGCCTCCGGGAATCTCCGGACTTGAGCTGGCGGAGATGCTCACACGCCAGCGGCCCACGTTGCCGGTGGTGATCGTATCGGGCGCCATTATTCAGGAGGAGCAGCAGAGGCTGATGCTTGAGCGAGGCTGGTCGTTCATTGACAAGCCGTTATCTGTGCCGCGGCTGCTTTCTGTGATCTCCATCATGCTGCGGCGCCGTCCTGCGCGATCGGATCGCGCTATTTCGCTAAGAAGAGTTGGCTAGGACGGCAGCCGTCCTTTCTGCTTAAAGCAAACTCCGAAGACTCCCGCGCAGGAATTTCCGTGCATCGGATGCGACGAATATGAATGCGCCAGAGTACTTCGCGCGCAGTCCTTCAACCGAATAGAATGGGGAGCATTGCAACGAGGTCTGCCCCGATGGGCGGCCTCAGAGAAGGCGCTATGGACCCAAATGAAGCTCCCAAGGGCTTAGGTCCTTCCAGCGAAGACATCTCCGAAACCGTCGCCGCCAACGGCGAATCATCCGCTGTGGCCGAGCGTCCAGCGTCTCCTCCTCAGGGTGAAGTCGAAGTCGATCTCGCCGGCAGGGCAGGCGCAGTTACAGATGAAGAGGAGCAGCAGCAGCGCCCGGCGCTCCCCTATCCGGTAGTGGGTTTTGGCGCATCGGCAGGGGGCCTGCAGGCCGTCCGCGAGGTGATGGAGAACCTGCCGGAAAAAACCGGCATGGCTTACGTGCTGGTCACGCATTTGTCGCCGGACCAGAAGAGCTTCCTTACCGAGATCATGTCGCGGTTCACCCGGATGCCGGTCGAGGCAATCGAAGAGGCGCAACGGCCGCTCCAGGACCATCTGTACATTCTTTCTCCCAACCTCACCGTGCAACTGCGCGGCGGGCTGTTTCATCTGGAGCCCCGCTCCGCGTCGGAGAGGGTCCCGATGCCGATCGATCTCTTCTTCCGCTCGCTGGCTGCGGACCAGAAGAATCACGCAATCGGCGTGGTGCTCTCAGGCTCGGACTCCGACGGCGCATTGGGCCTGAAGGCGATCAAGGGCGAAGGCGGCATCGCCATCGTGCAGACGCCGGAGACGGCAGCGCATGGTGACATGCCGCGCAACTCCATCGCCGCGGACCACGTGGACATGGTGGTGCCGCCCGGGGAAATCGGCACGGAGCTGGCACGCCTGGCGCACCAGTTCACCCGGCCGGAGATGCGCTCGCTGGAAGACGGCGCCGCGATTCCCCCGGACGAGCATGGGTTTCATCGCATCCTGCAGATGCTGCGGGCCAACTCCGGTCTGGAGTTGCGGCAGTACAAGCCGGACACTATCCGCCGGCGCATTGCGCGGCGCATGATTCTGCTGCGTAAGGAATCGCTGGCAGACTATGCGCGCTATCTTCAACTGCGTAACGACGAGCTGCGCATCCTCCAGGATGAAGTGCTCATCAATGTGACGCGTTTCTTCCGCGATCCTGCGGCCTGGGAGGCGCTGAGCGCCGACATTTTGCCGGAGTTTTTCGCGAATCGCCCGGCAGAGCGCCCGATCCGCGTCTGGTGCGCGGGCTGCTCCAGCGGAGAAGAGGCGTATTCGCTGGCCATCGTCCTGCTGGAGTACCTCACTTCGAAGGGCCTGGATACGACGCTGCAGATCTTTGGCACCGATGCCAGCGAGCGCTCCATCGAGATGGCGCGCGCTGCGTTCTATCCGGAATCGCTGGTCGCGGAGATCAGCCCCGAGCGCCTCCACCGCTTCTTCGTGAAGGTCGAGGGCGGCTATCAGCTCTCCCGGCACGTGCGCGACTGCTGCATCTTCGCCCGGCACAACCTCTCCAACGATCCCCCTTTCTCGCATATCGATTTCGTCAGTTGCCGCAACGTGCTGATCTACTTCAACCAGGTGCTGCAACGGCAGGTCATGGCCACCTTTCATTACGCGCTGGAGCCGGGCGGCCTGCTGCTGCTGGGTATGTCGGAGAGCCTGCGCGACTACGGCGAATCCTTCGCGCCGGTTGACCGCAAGTACAAGGTTTATTCCAGGATCGGGACCAGCCTTCCCGCCGTCCACCGGCCCGCTGCTCCTTCCACTGCGCCTCTTGTACCCCGCGCCGCGGAACCGCAGACCTTCCTCGAAGTCTGGCCGGAACTGGAGCTACAGCGCGCCGCCGATCGCATCGTGCTGGCGCGCTTCGGCCCGCCGGGATTGATCGTCGATGACCGCCTCAACATACTGCAGGCGCGCGGGCAGACCTCGCCCTATGTGGAGCTGGCGACCGGCGCCGTGAGCTGGAACCTGCTGCGTGTGCTGCGCGAAGGCGTTGCCGTCGACGTGCGCGAAGCCGTGGAGGGCGCGATCCGGGACAACATCCCCGTCACGCGTACCGCCGTGTACGTCACGCCGGAGGAAGGCGAGCAGCAGGTGCAGATCGACGTGCTGCCCATCACGAGCTCCGTCTCGCGCACACGCTGCTTCATGGTGCTCTTCAACAAGGTGGAAGTGGACCGGAAGGGCGGGCGGCCGGACGAGCAGCGCTCCCTGCCTCCGCTGACCATGGACGAGAAGGAGCGGCACATTGCGAAGCTGCGCCAGGACCTCACCGCCACGCGCTTCCATCTGCAGTCGCTGATTGAGGAGCGCGATGCGCGCAACCATGAGCTGGTCTCGGCCAACGAGGAGATCCAGTCCGCCAATGAAGAGCTGCAGAGCACCAACGAAGAGCTGGAGACCACCAAGGAGGAGCTGCAGAGCGCAAATGAAGAGCTGCAGACCGTCAATGATGAGCTGCAACAGCGCAACTCAGTGCTGACGCAGACCGGCAATGACCTGAACAACCTGCTGACCAGCGTCAACATCCCGCTGATGATGCTGACGGCGGACCTGCACATCCGGCAGTTCACTCCGCCCATGGAGAAGCTGTTCCACGTGCGCCCGTCGGACATTGGCCGGCCCGTCGGCGAGATCCGCCTGCAGCGTTCCATCGAGGACATCACGCCTGTGCTGCGAGAGGTGTTGGAGACACTGGCGCCGCGCGAACTGGAAGTGCAGGACCGGGAAGGCCGCTGGCACCTCTTGCGCGTGCGTCCGTACCGCACTCTCGACAACAAGATCGAAGGCCTGGTTGTGGTGCTGGTGGACATTGACCAGTTGCGCAACAGCCAGCGCGGCGTGCGCGAGGCCCGCGATTTCGCCACCTCCATATTGGAGAGCGTGCCCATGCCTCTGGTTGTGGTCGAGCGCAACTCCACAATTCGCACCGTGAACGCTGCCTTTCGCGATCTGATGCACGGGCAGGATCTGGCCGGACGCTCGCTGCCGGAACTGTTTCAGCAGCAGTGGGGCGTAGACGGATTCAAGGACAAACTGGAAGAGTTGACCGCATCGGATGTAGATTCGGCGTTGGAGTTCGAACACAAATCGACCACGGCGCGGCCCATGACCCTCCTCATCCGCGGCCGTTCGCTGGCCAGCGACGGCTCTCGCGTTGTCCTGCTGACCATGGAGGACATCACCCTGCGGCGGCAGGCCGAGCAACTGAGCGCGCAGCAGAACATCAGCCTCGAACAGGTGATCGAGCATACGGGCCGGACGCTGACCGCCGCACAGGAGGAGTTGCGCGATCTGACCGCACACCTGCTGGCGGCGCAGGAGGAAGAGCGCCGGCACATCGCACGTGAGTTGCACGACGATATCGCGCAACGCCTCTCCGCGCTGCGCATGCAATTCGACGCCGCGCGGGACGAGAAGGACGAGGAGGCCGGCAAAAAGGCGCTCGAAGCCATCCGCGGGCAGATCGACGGGCTGAATACCGAAGTGCGCAACCTCTCGCATCGCCTGCATCCGGCCATCCTCGATGACCTTGGCCTCCCGGCGGCGCTCAAAGCGCTCGCGGAAGACTTTCAGGAGCGCGAGCAGATGGTCGCCAGCTATATCGGGAGCGATATACCGGAGACGATCCCGCGCGATGTGGCAACCGCGCTCTACCGCATCACGCAGGAAGCCTTGCGCAACGTCGCCAAGCATGCGGGCAGGACGCATGTAAAGGTCGTACTGCAGGGGCAGGACCACTTGCTGCGTCTGGAGGTTCGCGACTTTGGCACTGGCTTTGACCAGGATGGCGATGTGCCGCGCCAGGGCCTTGGCCTGGTGAGCATGAAGGAGCGCGCCCGCATCGCAGGTGGTAAGCTGTCCGTGCGTTCCGGGCTGGGCGAGGGGACAACCGTTTCCGCGGAGGTGCCGACCGATGGCTAAAGCTCGCGTTCTGATCACCGACGATCACGCGCTCGTGGCCGAAGGCCTCGCCAGGATCTTGTCCGCCGAGTACGACGTCGTCGGGACCTCCCCCAATGGCCGCGCGCTGCTCGACGATGCGATGCGTCTGAATCCCGACGTGGTCTGCCTGGATATTGCCATGCCGGAGCTGAACGGCATCGAAGCCGCCATGCAGTTGGCCAGGATCGCGCCACGCATCAAGATCGTCTTCGTCACCCAGCAGATCGACCTGCAATACCTGCGCGCGGCGTTTCGCGCAGGCGCGCGCGGCTATGTGGCCAAGCAATCCGCCTCGCAGGAGATGCTGAGTGCGCTGCGCAAGGTGCTTGCAGGTCTGCACTATGTTTCGCCCCTCATGGCGAAGGAATGGCCCGACCTGGTGCATGAGTTGCAGCGCAACCCTACAAAGTTTTTCACCGATGCGCTCACTCCAAGGCAGCGTGAGGTGCTGCAACTGGTAGCCGAGGGCAAAACCGTAAGAGAGATTTCCACAGCGCTCAAAATCTCACCCAAGACGGTTGAGTTTCACAAAAATGGGCTGATGAATGAACTCGGGCTTCGAACGACCGCGGATCTGACGCGGTACGCGTTAGCGAACCGCATTATCGCCGCCTGACTCGCAGAGCAAACCGCACACGCCCTCAGCGGCTAGCATCACCCCGTTTCTTTCTTGAGAAGTTCGGCTGTCGGCGACTGTTCCATGCCGACCGGCATTTCCGCGGCATTTGTCAGCCACCACCATCGGCACATCGTGTCATAGTTTTCCGCAAGCACTTTGCGCGATCTCTCGATCCGCTCTGTTGTCTCGCGAACAATCTTCCGCAGCTCCTGCCTGATCAGGAGCTGACGTCCAGTCACGCCATCTGTTGTATATGGCCCGGGTTCGGTATAGCGCAGAGCAGGCGTTTTCATGCCTGGATGCACGGCGAGTGGATCGCGCCCCGAGACGCGTAGTGTCGGCTATCCGACAAACAGAATTACTGCACGTGGAGGTTCGGCGCCAGTGCAACCTGTCCACGCAGCTCATTCGAACTGGCAGGGCGCGCAGGCGGAATGGAGAAATGCTCGGCGGTCGGCGGCCGCTTCTCAGGATGCAGCCCCTCAAGGAGACGAGAACCGCTTTCCATGCTGCGCATCACTGCATAGCATTCGCAGGCGCGCGCCTCGAGCGCCGGGCGATTCACGATCGAGATGTGTGCGCGGCCGGCGTGGAGTACGCCGTCGCGCCGCAGGATATCGACAGCCATCGTGGCCGTCGAGCGGCAGATGCCAATGGCTTTCGCGAGCGCATCATGCGTGACGAAGATGTCGGACATTTCCGTCTGGTCGTGGCAAAGCAGGAGCCACCGGCAAAGGCGGTGTTCAACGTCATGCCGCGTATTGCACGCGGAAAGCTGGGTGGTGTGCAGGAGCTGAATCCGCAGGTCCTCCATCGCGAGGTGATGAAACAGACCGCCGCGCTGGAACTCCCGCCGCGCATCTTCCACGGTAGATGAATAAATCTCACTTGGCGACTGGGTCACCGCCTCGTGCCAGCCGGTGCATGGGCCGCTGCCGAGCAGCGCCTCCACGCCAATCAACGATCTGTTGCCCAGAATGCCGGCTGAAACCGAGGTCCCGTCGGATAGAGGCACAGTGATGGACGCGAAGCCACTCTCAAGGAAGAACACGCGATCCATGGGCTGACTGGGCCGGAAAAGATATTGAACGGCCTTGACGCGAGGCAGCGCTGTCAGACGCAGCCGCTCCAGCGTTGACTCCTCTAGTTTGGCAAGAATCGCATTCCTGAACAGCCCACCAGGTACCTTCGACGTATTCATATATCCACCGTAGGTCGGCGGCAGACACAAATCAGCTAGGGATTCGCCTAGGTCTGCGATTAACCGTTTCCGTGATGCGCCTCATCCTGCCGGCCGGTGGGCCCCATATTGCCGGATCGCGCCGGCTTCCGGCTACCAGAACTTGCTGGCGACAATCGAGACTGCGCCGGGGCTGCCTTCGACAACTTCTACTTTGAGAACCGCTTCAAAGTTTTGCGTCAGCGAATTGTGAGGCGCAAGCTGGGCAAGTTCCTTCAAGGCATCGGGAGAAACCATGAATTCGCCCGCCGCGGAGGTACCCGTGGAACTGATGCCCGCGATCACAGTCACGGGGCCACCAGTGCTCGGATCGAAGAAGCGGCCGATGATGGCGTAGTCCGCCGTTTGCTGCCGGTATGGTTTGTCGAAATCGACTCCCCAGTCGCGGTTCCCGGGATGTTCTGCGTCCTCGATGTAGCGGAAATTCCCGTCAGCTGTCAGATGGAACCGCAATGGCTTCAGGAGACGCAACGTCCAACTGTTGTTGTATCCGGCGATCAGCACAACAGAGCGTCCGTGAAAGTCCTGAAGGTTTGTGGAGACTGCTTCCTGGATGCGAAATTGTTTGTGCTGGGTCTCGAGAAAACCGGCAACTTGCGAGATGGCCTGGACTGCCGGCAGCGATATGCGCGCCTCCGGCCGCAGAATATGTTGTTCGACCGTGGCGTCTTGCGGTTCGGGCGGCTGGCTGTCGTCCCAATGGGTGTGGCCCGCGCTGATGAGCACCATGTTGGGATTTTCCAGCAACGGTCCCCACGCCTGCATGATAGGACTGTTCGCCTCGTGGTATGCCACGACAATCGGATGGGCAACAAAGCCAAGCGCTGCCGCTACGATCCCGATTGCTATTCCCCCGAGCAGCGTCGGCATTCGCCGGGCAAAGTCGGGCTGCCGCGGCGCGATGGAAACAGGGGCTGCAGAGTCAAGTTCGCGGCGAAAGGCGAGCGTCTTTTTCGGGGATACGGTTGTCGACTGCTCCTCCCGAGGTTCCACACGAAAGAACTGGGGGATATAACTGCCCACCGGCAACCCGATTTCAACCGGACCTTCTTCGGAGGCGTTCTGGTAGAACTGCGCAATCCTGCGCCGGACTTCGCCGGCACTGAAACGGACCACCGGATCTGAATTCGTGTCATAGCCGCTTGGTCTTTGAAAAACCTCGATGCCGAGGATTCGCTCTTTCAGGTCTCCGGTCTCACCCCGCAAAGTCTTCTCGACTACGTGGCGGAGGAGCGCTGGATAGCGGCGGCTGCCTTTGAACGGAGGGCTGGCCAGGATTCGTTCCAACTCCTGCCGCACCACCAGACGATCTTCTTCCTTGTCTGGTATCAGTGTTTCCCGGCTGGTGGTATGCGCGCTCAAAACGCCCTAAGCATAGCGCAACGTCAATTTGTTTGCCTACTGGATTATTGTTACCCCCGCCGTTGAATTTGTTACGTCCAGATATATCCGTTGATAATACATGCATTTACATCAGGTCAAGGGGGTTTGCAACCGTATCTGACCTTGCCAGATTTGGGTCGGTGGAAAGATATTCTCATGATCGATTGAAATTCTCTCCACCTTACGCTGGGCGATTCTCTGTGGCGCTCCACTGTGCGTAATGGGAATGCAAAGCGAACAAGTTTTCAGCGACTCATCTTCAGGAGGCTTCTATGCGCGCGGACGGAACCATTCAGATTGGCTTCACCCATGCACAAACCCCGCAGCGGGCTGAGCGGGTCTTGACGGCGGCGTTTCGGAAAGCCGGACGGCTTTTCGTCGCGCTGGTGGCAGCAACTGCTCTTTTGCTTCCGCTCCCGGCCCACGCACAGACGCTGTATGGAACGCTGGTCGGCAATGTGACTGATTCCAGTGGTGCTGCAGTCGCCGGGGCCGTCGTGACCGCTACCGACCCTTCGACCGGTTTGAAGGCCGCCGCAACCACGGATAGCTCGGGCGGATATCGCGTATCCAACCTGACGCCGGGCAGCTATATTGTTTCCGTCAATGCCCAGTCATTCAGCACCGTGACTTCGCAGGCCCTTTCGGTCCAGGCCAATATCGAGCAGCGCTTTGACGCAAAGCTTCAACCGGGGACGGTTGGGCAGTCGATTGTCGTGACTACCGCGGCCCCTGAACTGCAGACGGATACTGCGACGGTCAGCTCTGAGTTGGAGACCACGGAAGTGCGCACGCTGGTGACCACTGCGGGATTCAATATGCGCAACTTCCAGAGTCTGTTCCAGGTCCTTCCGGGCTTTTCGCCGCCCAATGAACAGCATTCTGAGGCCGGCAACCCTGCGGATACGATGATGTTCAATGCCAACGGCGTTTCGGGCAGCAACAATACGACGAAAGTGGACGGCGTTAGTGACATCTATGCGTGGCTGCCGGAGATCACCGCGTACACTCCGTCGACCGAAGCCATCGGTTCCATCAACGTAGTCACCAACAGCATGAACGCCGAGCAGGGATTTGCTTCCGGCGCTGCGGTGAATGTGACAACGAAGTCCGGCACCAACAAATTCCACGGTTCGGCGTGGGAATACAACATGATCAGCGCTCTGATGGCGAAGCCGTATTTCACGCCAAAGAGCAACGCGCTTCCGAAATATGTCCTGAATCAGTTCGGCGGCAACCTTGGTGGGCCAATCCTGAGGAACAAAGCGTTCTTCTTCGGCAACTTTGAAGCCACACGGCGGTCTCAGGCCGCGAGCGGCAATCAAACGGTCCCTTCACAGGCGATGCTGAACGGCATCTTCACTGGCGTGTATCATCCGACAACCGTCGGCGGTGTCACTACCAATGTTCCGGTCATCATCTATGATCCGCTCACCGGCAACCCTGACGGCACAGGGCGCCAGCCGTTCCCGAACAATGTGATTCCCGCAAACCGCATTTCTCATGCCGCCAGCCAGATGATCGCGCTACTGGAGTCGAACAACAATGCCGATCTCCCCAATGTTGCCGCGGCGAACCTGCTTTCCGACGGCGGAATCGGGAACGACCTTTATGGCTCCGCAGACAGCGAATACACGCGCAACAATGTCGATACACGTGTCGACTTCAACCTGACCTCCAAGAGCACGCTCTTCGGGCGCTACGGCTTTCAGGACACCAACATCTTTGCGCCCCAGGCGCTGGGCGCGGCGGGCGGCGGCACCTTCGCCGTGAACGGCTCCAACCCGCAGCCGGGCAATGCGCCCAGCCTGATTCAGTACACCGGTGTCGGTGGCACCTACGCGTTCCGGCCTAACCTGCTGCTGGACGCCAACTTCGGCTATCTGCGCCAAGGCATGTCGGCCAAAAACACGGACCTCAATAAGAACTGGGGCACCGATTATTTCGGCATCCCCGGGACCAATGGCGCGTGCAGCCTGTGCGGAGGCCAGCCCGGGTTCAACTTCACCACCATCTCGGGCATGGGGAATACGGCAAACTCGAATCCGTTCCAGTTCCGGGACAACACCTACGTCTCTGCCGCGAACCTCAGCTGGACTAAAGGGAAGCACGCGACTCGATACGGCATGGAGTTCGACCGCTTCTCCATCAACCACTTCCAGCCGCAGAATACTTACGGACCGCGCGGCGGATTCCAGTTCACGGGCGGCCTTACCGCGCTCACAGGCGGAGCGGCTCCGGATGTTTACAACTCCTGGGCGGACTTTCTGCTTGGTTTACCGCATCAGCTGCAGAAGGACACGCAATATCTGAATCCTGCCACCAACCGCGAGAATGTCTGGGCCTTCTACGCCCAGGACCAATGGCAGGCGACGGCGAAACTCACAATCAACTATGGCATTCGGTACGAGTACTATCCAATCGCTACCCGTGACCACACGGGCCTAGACATCTTCAACCCGGCGGATGGAAAGATCTATATCGAAGGCGCCGCAGGCGTTCCTCCCACCGCGCAAGTCCATGTTGGAAAAGGATTGGTTGTACCCCGCCTTGGCTTTGCCTATCGCATCACCCCGAAGACGGTGGCGCGCGTTGGCTTTGGCCTGTCGGCCAACCCGGACAGCTATCGCAACGTGCTGACGACGTATCCCTCCGTGGTTTCGCAGACCATCGTAGGAAACACGGCGACCGTCTCTCCGCTGATCGGCGGACTGCCCGATACCATTGGCGAGGGTCCGGCGATTCCGACGAGCTCGTACTATGACGGCATTCCCACTTTGACTCCTCCAACTTTGAGTCCGAGCTCACCCTCGGTTGCCCTCGGGACCCTTGGCACGCCTCCGGGCACCCTCGGCGCGACTACGCTGCCCCTGAACTACCGTCGCGGCTACTACGAGAGTTACAACGCGGCACTGGAACGCGAGTTTTCCGGCGCGGTTACTTTGAACGTCACCTATGTCGGCGAACAGATCCGGCGGGAAGTTCCGAACGGCTTCAACATCAATGCCAACCAGGCCCCTGGCCAAACGGCTGCCCAGCAGCCCATGAAGGCGCTGTACGGCATCAGCGCCGGAATCACCTCCCTCACGCCGATGGGCACTGGAAACTACAACGCCCTGGAAGCGCAGGCGAAGAAACGCTTCTCCAATGGCGGTTATATCCAGATCAACTACACGTGGTCCCGTTCCATCAATGATTATGGCGATCAGTCGGACGGCGAAGGCGGACCATTCACCAGCATGATCCCTTACTGGCGTCTGAATCGGGGGGTGGCCGGCTTCGACCGCACTCATAACATCGAAATCTTCGGGAACTATATGCTTCCGTTCGGAAAGGGCCACGCGTTTCTCCAGACCGGACCCGGAGCATACATTCTCGGTGGGTGGTCTGTGAGCGGCTCGCTGAGCCGGGAAAGCGGTACGCCGTTTACGGTTACTGGCAGCGGAGGTTCTCTCGGACCAAGCACCGTCGGCAGCTCGCAGTTTGCCGACGTAATCTCGAAGTCCAACATGATCCTCGGGGGCCACAACGGATCCAAGGCTTACTTCAATCCTGCAAACTTCGCGGACCCCTCGGTCGCTCAAAAGGCCCAGTCGGGATCGAGCTGCTCGACAGCGAACCTATCGGTATGCCGCTTCGGAACTGCAGGATTTCACTCGCTTCGCGGACCCGGCCTAACCAATCCGAGCATCAGCGTGGCGCGCATCTTTCCGATTACGGAGCGATTCAATATGGAATTCCGCGCGGAGGCGTTCAACTTCATCAATACGCCTCAATTCAATAATCCGAGTGCGAGTGTGACCGGCAGCAATTTTGGATTCATTACCGGCACGGTAGGCAATTCCAACCGCGAGTTGCGGTTCTCAGGTCGCGTCACTTTCTAAGCGATCCATCAAGTAAGAACGAGTCGCCCGATTGGTGCGGTCTCGATCGACGCGATGTTCGGCCGCGGACCATGCGATGTGGTCCGCGGCCGGACGCCGCAAAACCCAGCGCAATATCGTCCTCGTACTGTCAACCGTCCGCTAAAACGCTAGGATTGAAACTCATGGACAGACGCGGATTCCTGCACGCAACGACAGCGCTTGGACTGTTTGCAACGGTCGATGGATATGCCTCGGCATCTCCTCAGAACCCTGCGCAAAGCGATCGCGACTTTTGGCTGCAGTCGATGCTGAAGATCGGTGATCCGGTCCTGCGCGCTCTCAGCGAAGGCAAGCTGAAAGAGCGCATGCCGGTCGAGGCTCCCAACCGAAACGTCGAGGAGCGCAGGCAGTACACGCACCTGGAGGCGATAGGCCGTCTGCTTACCGGTATGGCGCCCTGGCTGGAGTCTGCTTCAGAGGCAGGTCCGGAGGCAAAGCTCAAAGCAGAGTATGCGGAGTTGTCCCGCAGCGCCATTCGCTCGGCGACCGATCCGAAATCACCCGATTTCCTGAACTTCAATAAGGGAAGCCAACCGGTAGTCGACGCCGCCTTTCTTTCGCTGGCAATTGTGCGTGCGCCCACCGAGTTGTGGCACAAACTCGACAGCAAGACACAACAAAATCTGATCGCAGCGCTCGAGTCTTCGCGAGTGATACGGCCGGGCTATTCCAACTGGCTGCTTTTCTCCGCGATGAATGAAGCTGCATTGTCTCTGATGGGCGTGTGGTGGGATCCCATGCGTGTCGACTATGCCTTACGCACGATGGACACCTGGTACAAAGGCGATGGCGTATATGGCGATGGTCCCCAGTTCCACTTCGACTACTACAACAGCTTCGTGATCCATCCTCTGCTGCTGAACGTGCTCGATGTGATCGGAAAATCGTCGAACGCGTGGAACTCGCTGAAGGGAGAAGCACAGCGAAGAGCCGTCCGATATGCCGCCATCCAGGAGAGACTGATTGCGCCGGACGGCAGTTTTCCGCCAACGGGCAGATCGCTCGCTTATCGCTTCGGCGCGTTTCATCTGCTCGCGGAGATGGCTTTGCGGCGCGATCTTCCTCAGCCGGTTGCGCCTTCCCAGGTGCGGTCTGGATTGACGGCTGTGATGCGGAGAATGCTTGATGCCCCGGGTACGTTCGATGGCAAAGGCTGGCTCACCGTCGGATTTTACGGTCACCAGCCTTCCATCGCTGAGTCGTACATATCCACCGGCAGCTGTTACTTGTGCTCTGCGGCTTTCCTTCCGCTGGGACTTCCTTCGACTGACCCGTTTTGGAGTGAGCCGTCCAAACCCTGGACCTCAAAGAAGGCATGGTCGGGAGAACAGGTCACGCTGGACCATGCCTTGGCCGACCGTCCAGAACCTGCCAGATCGTAATCTTGACGACGAAATGGACGATCACGAATGGCGGCGGCCGGCATGATGACGCACAACCGGGTCCGCTGAAGCCTAGAACGAAACCCGGTTGTTGCGCTGGGTGATCTCCGGAATGCCGCCGCTCGGTTCGATGGTTACGCTGCCGCCTTTGTAGTCGGCGTTGACCGGAAGCCGCAGCGTGACCGTCTCAGTCTTGGGCAGCAGATCGAGCGGGGCCTTCAGCGGTGCGGCGTTGGCGGAGGCGAGGACCTTACCCGTGCTATCGCGCAGCACAATCTTCGACGCGGGCGCGTCCACCGAGCCGATGCTATGCACCGTCACGTGCATCACGCGGCCATCGACCTTCACGTCCTCAGGATCGAGGCCGAGGTCTGGACGCGACCAGTAGGGAACGCCTTTGTCGACGAGCTTGAGTTCGAGCACGGTGCAGGTGTGCGGCGCGAAGGTCAGGTCGAGGGTCTTAGACCGCTCAAAGTCCACGGTGTGCGTGGTCGCATTCTGCATCGGGCCTGTGGTGGAGTCCGCGGTGCCTTGAGTGAGTTGCCACTTGCCCGGGTCGATCTCCGCGCCGGTCATGTGCGCAGTCACAGGAGTTGAGTCGAGATTGTAGGCAATGACCTTGAAGTGGTCGGGCGTCGCTTCCGGCACCAGGATCGCAACGCTCTCGTCCGTCGCCGGAGCGTCGAACTGCCAGCTGATGACGTTGCCGGGATACACGCGGTCACGGGTGAGCGCGATGCCGCCGAGCCGCTCGCGTTGCAGGTCGCCGGTCGAGAAACCACCGCCATCGGCGATGCGATCAATCCACATGCTGCCGTAGGTATTCAGGTACTCGCGGTCGAACTCCTGCTGCAGTTGCGCGCGATAGCCCGCTTCGAGATAGCGCGTGTCGCCGGTCATCTGCCAGGCAGATTCGCCGCCGGTCGCGGTGTACTGCGGGCCGAGCGTAGCGCGCAGGCCGAGCATATCGATGGCGTCGGAGTTCACTTGTTCGAGTCCGGAATCGAGCAGCGGCTGGAGATACTTTTTGTCGCCGGTCCAGCGGTATGCGGACCACATCAGGAACCAGGGCGCGCCGCCGCCGCCACCGAATCCGCCGCCGCCCGCGCCGGCCTCCTGGTCGGTTTTGAAATTGATGGAGGAGTTGATGGTGTAGCGTCCGCCTGGACCCTGCTTGCGGTGCGCGAGCAAGCCATCGGCCATCTCAAGCACCATCTTCCTGGTCTCCGGCGCGCCGTTGTAAAGCACAAGCGAGAGCGCGGGCTGGAAGACGAAATAGCTGCGCGACTTCGACCAGCCCCACACGCCGTCCTCCGACATCTTCTCGCCATTGAAATATGCCGAACGGATGTGGCGATGGCCCGCGGCGTTGATGCCGGTGAGCCATTCGAGGCGTTTGGCGGTGACCATCGCGCGCTCGATCTGCTTCGGCGAGCCGAAGTCCATCAGCATCATCTGGCCCAGCACGTTGATGCCGTCCTCGTAACTGTGCAGTTCATCATATTGGCCGCTGGCGAGACCGTTCAGAAAGAGCCCCTCCGAGTAGTCCGCTTCAAGTTCTTTGGAGACCGAATCCGTGATCTTCTTCGCGGGCGCGCCCATCAGCTCGACGCCCGGGAACATGTCGGTCAGGTCGGAGTCGTCCGAGAGACCGCCGCCGAACTCGCCGTTCGAGATCTGGCGATTGTCGATGTACCAGTTGATGAAGCGCTTGAAGTAATCCAGGTCCTTCACCTGCAGCCATGCCCAGGCGGGAACGCCCGCAGGCACGGCCGGCTCGGTATAGGGCGGACGCGGCTGGCCCTTATTTGCGTCCCACCAGTACTTGCGGCCAAGGTCATTGGTGGGGTCGACTCGCAGCAGGTCGGTGATGTCGGCGTAAAAGCGGTTCCAGGTGTTCAGCTTCTCGCTGCTGACGGCCTCTTCGACCATGTTGGCGTAGTTGTCTTTCACTTGGGTAAGCCGGTCGGCGATGTGTTCCGGCAGCGCTTCCGCGCGCGGCTTGAAGACGAGCCGCAGTTCGGCGCCCTCAAGCGATGCGGCGCCGAACTCGGCGGAAGCGGAGGCGATGGTGATGTAGAGGCTCTTGTCGTTGGGCAGGATGCGGTCGCGCGTGTCCAGCCAAAGCGTGTGCGGCTCGCCAGGCTTGACGGAGAAGTTGAAGTCCAGCA
>Ga0134125_10003627_pt1 | contig 17823 bp, 14 predicted proteins | sample KB31751_FD_96464 | JGI IMG/M metagenome (GOLD analysis project Ga0134125, IMG submission 96464) | Terrestrial soil microbial communities with excess Nitrogen fertilizer from Kellogg Biological Station, Michigan, USA - KB3-175-1 | ecosystem: Environmental > Terrestrial > Soil > Unclassified ...
AGTGAACGCGGTTTGCTTGGAATTGCAGTTATGAATAATACTAATACAAATATTGCCTCTAATAATTTTAACAATAACGATAAGATCGTCTTTTTATACTATACTGAATCAAAGGGAGAAGATCTTCGAAATAAGATATATAAATATGATTGGAATGGAGAAACTAAAATTCTCACTAATCCTACTTTGATTTTAGACATTCCAGCACTCCCTGGCCCTAATCATGATGGAGGAAAATTGCTCATTGGTCCAGACCAATATCTTTATGCAATTATAGGAGATCTTAACCATAGAGGTAAGCTTCAAAATCTTATAGGTGGAACCAATCCTGACGATACTTCTGTTATTTTTAGAGTAAATCCTAGTGATGGATCTGCAGCCTCTAATAACCCATTTATAAAAGAATCTAGTGTTTTAATGCACAAATACTATGCTTATGGCATAAGAAATAGCTTTGGAATCACATTTGATCCCTTAACAGGTAATTTGTGGCAGACAGAAAATGGTGCTAATCAATATGATGAAATTAATCTAGTAAAACCTGGCTTTAATAGCGGATGGATAAAATTAATGGGCCCGCTTTCAAGGAACGAAGGGATTAATATAAATCAATTAGTTAATTATCCTGGATCCCATTTTACAGATCCTATTTTCAGTTGGAAAAATCCAGTAGCAATTACAGACATTGAATTTATGAAATCATTAGTGTTGGGTGAGAAATACAAAAACAATATTTTTGTTGGTGATTACAATAATGGTAACCTATATTATTTTGAAGTCAACAGTACAAGGACAGGAATTAAAACTGATGCAAACCAAAACAAAATCGGGTTAAATAGTTTAGTAGTTGATAATGAGGAACAACTATCATCAGTTACTTTTGGTACAGGTTTCGGAGGAATTAGTGATATAATTACAGGACCAAAAGACGGATTTTTATATGTATTATCAATTATTGACGGCAGTATCTACAGAATAGTTCCACACACAAAGTGATTTATTTTATCTTATTTAAAACGACAATTAAAAATTATAAAAAGGTTTAGATGTGACCAATTAATTGACGATTATAACATCGTTACCAAAGACAATAATTAAATAGTAAATTTAAATATTTTGAATCAAAATAAATTAAATAATCTATTTCTTTTTCTTAAAAGAACTATAGACATCTATTATAAAATTATTTAGTTGAATTGAAATATTATTATCAATATTTGTTAATGCATATTCGATCCACTTCTTTTTCTCAATATTATGAATAATCCAACATTCAAGATCTCCGTAAGGAACAATAAATAATCCAATTTTTTTTTGAGTTTTCAATTATTTGTTGAACTAATGGAACATTTTCTAAATCTATTGCATATGCTATCTACTGTATATTTTTTTTAACCTCTTTTAATTTAATACAATATATTAAATTAATCATTCCTTAACGGATTAGAATATACTTTTTCGGTTCCTTAACATTTTAATTAAACAAGGAAAATTCATTTTTTTATATGATAGATAAAAAAATATCCCTTATTACTATTCATGATGTTAACCCCTCCTGCGCGGAAAAATTACAAAAAATAACTGATGAATTAAATAAACTAAACATAAAATATAATTTGAGTATTGTTCCTAATTATAAAAATATATACGCTCTACAAGATTACCCTGCTTTTTGCAAGCAAATTGTAAATCTTTTGCAAGATAAAAAGGATAATGTGGAGCTTACACTACATGGATTGTATCATGAAATAGAAGGAAAAATTGAGAATTTTGATTCTCAATCAAAAGAAGAGGAAAAAAAAGATATCAAACAAGGTTTAGATATACTATCTTTGGCAAAATTACCCAAACCTTCTACATTCATACCACCTTCTTGGTTTTTGAGCCGCCAAGCTATAGAAGCATTAAAAGATTTTGAATTTGAAATAGCAGAGGCAAGATCTGATTTAGAATTTATACAAAAAGCAAAAAAATATCTTATATCACCTGTTATGAATTGGGATATGCAGGGAGATAAAGAAAAAAATAAACAAACACTATCTCAAAATAAAAAAGAATTTTACCAACATTTATTTAATATCGATGGAGAATCATACGGGCTGTTTAGAATGGCTATTCATCCTCCACACGACCCTGATGAAGCATTATCTGATCAAATAGAGATGATAAAGCATTTAAAAGAAAAAGAAGAATACGAATTTATTCATTACTCTGATCTTTTGAAATAGACCAATCAAAACTTTAGAAAAAGTAAAATTTTTTTTAATTTTTATTTAATAATATGCTTTTAATAAGAATTACTGATCTTGATCATTAAAAAAATATGCCGTAGTCTATAGATTTAAATCAAAAGATATAATAAATTATAATCAATTATTAATTGTAAAACTTTGTAATTTTAGAATAAAAACATATGAATTTATTTTAATAAAAAGTAAACCAATTAAATTTCAGAAAATCAAAATGTTCAAAAATAGTCTTATAAAGAGTCAACTTAAAAAATTATACTATATATTATTCATTATATTCTTTATAAAATATATATAATTTAATCTCGATTTGATGATTCTCCTCCTTTCTTTGCTACTTTTTCTCTTGTTTCCTTGTCAGCAGAAGCTAATCCTCGCTTGCTATTATTATCATCATCATTGCCGGATTTTCTTCCTCTTTTATCATTCTCATTATCATCATCATTATTTCTTCCACCATGAGAATGCTCTCCGCCCTTTCTTCCTATATCTGCCATATGTTCTGGCCCATATTTTTCTACCACTGCTTCGCCTCCTTTTCTGCCTGCTTCTTCTACAGTCATTTTACCTTTATTTTTATCAGCTTTATCATCTTTTGTCATATTTTAAAAAGGCAAGCAAACTTTATTAAATTGTAGCAAAAGCAAAAAAGAAAATTGTATATCAATATTTAGGTTTTATCTGCTCATAATTTTGTATAAAGATATCTTGCGCATTGTACGAGTTTACCTGAATATATAAGTTTGAATATCCATATTATTTATTTATGAAAATCAAAAACAATAATTTCCTTTTTTTTATCAAACTCCTCTTTGTTATAATTTTCTATATGATAATGGACTATTAGGGCATACAAATAATTCTTATTACAATATAATTATTGCCGTGAAATTGCCAATTTCTGCATGTTTTCATAAATGAAAGAAATGTACGTGAAAATAAAGTCTTTTTAAAAGAAATAAAATTCAAAAAAAAGGTACTTTTAGATAGTATTAGAAGGATTTGTAAGTCTTTGCATAATTATAAAACCCTCAATACAATTAGAATTTCAAAGATGATATATTCACAGTTAAATAATTTTTAACTATAAGTAATTGAATTAATAAATTAGACTAGATGCAAATTCCTGGGCTTCACCAAATAATAAACAAAGATACAATTCCAGAGAGTATTTTTATACTTAATGGCAATCCAGGAGTAGGAAAAAGTGTTTATTGTAGAAACTTTTACTTGGATGGTTTGTTAAATGGAGATTATTGTATATATATAGATTGTTTATTAGGTATTAAAAATTTTAAAAAATTATTTTCAGAAATAGAAGAAGAAATTTTAAATCAAAATTCTTTATTTATTAATCCTTATAAATTAGAAGTAGAAGTTAGCAACAAATTAAACGTGGTACTACATCAAGTAACAAAGGCTATAGAATCCAATAAAGATAAATTTTACAAAAATAAATTCAAATCAATTAGAGTAGTCGTTGATTCAATTACTCATCTTTTGTTTCTTTTCAATGAACAAGCAGTGGAAGATTTTATAAAAGAGATATATTTCTTATTGAAAACAAATAATGCAACAGGTATTTTTACTCTTTCTATACCTTCAATAAATGAATATGTAACTAATCGACTATCTTGTCTTTTTGATGGTGTCATTGAGATGAAATTAGAAGATAAAAAAAACAATGATCAATCCAACTCTTTTTCTTATTCTTCTTCCTCATCTGTTATAAGAAAAATGCGGATATTATCAATAAAAAATGTAGGGCATATTCCTCATTGGATTCAATTTGAAATTTCTGATGATGGAAAAATTATTTTTGGTAATAAAAATACAGTAAATTGTTATCTATGCAAGGAACCAATTGAAAATGATCTTGTTATATATTCAGAATTACCATTTCATTCATTTCATTTAGAAATGTACAAGAAATTTACAAGATTATATGGGATAAACATTGCAGACATAGTAGTATCATCATCAGAAGCCATACATGGAAACTTTTTCTTTATAGACATAGTTGGATTGTCAAACCCGTCATTGCCAGTTAATAAACAAAGAGAAAAAATAGAAAATCTAAATGATCTAATTGCCAGTTGTGATGCATTTAAAGTGAATGAAGAAAATAGGATCATTTTGCCTACTGGTGATGGAATGGTAATAGGTTATCTAGTAAATCCAGAATTACCCATCCAATTAAGTATTCAATTACATCAAAAATTGAAAGAATGTAATTTAAAGAAAACTAATGACAATCTAGATAAGATTGGTGTCAGAATAGGATTAAGCTCAGGGCCCGTCTTTAAAGTGAATGATATAAAGAATAATCCAAATTATTGGGGACCTGGGATTATCTATGCTCGTCGTGTAATGGATATTGGAAATAACGGGCACATTTTAATGGATAATATTTTAGCTAAAGCCTTAATTCCGCTTAAAGAAGAATACAATAAAATAATAAAACCAATCGGAGAATACAGAATTAAACATGGTATAGACATAGAGATATATTCAGTATTTACCAAAGATTTCGGCAATTCAGAATTGCCTATGATAGACAAGGTAATATATTAAAGAGATTAATATATATTTTCATCGCTATTTTACTTAATCTTATTTAATAGATTTATAAATACAAATAAAACCATTATACCAGATGAATAGATGGATAAAGTAATATAATATATGCATATTTTTGAGATTATCAGTGAATAGAAATGGATGCAAAAAGAAAAACAAAATGCATCGCCTTGCATTCTTATAAGGGTGGAACAGGAAAAACAACTTTGGCATGTAATTTAGCAGCATTATTGGTCAAAAGCGGAAATAATGTATGCCTATTGGACTTGGATGTTTATGCGCCTAGCATGCAAACTTATTTTGGAATAACACCAAATTATTGGATTAATGATTACCTTAATTCCAATGCTACGATAAAAGATATTATGATTAATTTAACTGATACTATTTACGATTTAATTAGTAAAAATGATAAAAATAAAATTAAAAATGATACACTTAAAGGGAAACTTTGGGTGGCATTTGCAAATTCTAATAAAGAAGAGGTATTAAAATTGGAGGGTGGGGGTGGTTCTGAAACAAGTAATATAAGAAAACAAAGGTTTAGAAAATTTATACTTTTACGTGAAAAGTTAGTTTCAGATAATAATGCAGATTATATAATTATAGATACAAGTCCAGGTATAAGATATTGGTCAATAAATGCTCTTGCTCTATCAGAAATTATACTCTTAACTTTGAAAATGGGTGATTTAGATATAGACGGCACAAAAAAAATTGCTTCAAATTTATATGAATCCTTTACGCATTTTGGAGCAAAATCTTTTCTTCTTTGCAACAGAGTTGCTGGCTATTGTATTCCTCATACTTTTACTATATATAAGGATACAGAAGGAGTAATGAAGATAAAGAAGGAACAAGAAGTAGATATCACTAATACTCTTTCAAAAGAAACAGGCATGGAAATAATTTCATCCATTCCTTGTTATTGCGATATCCAATTTAGTAAAAAAGAATTTTTATCAGTGTTAGAAATTCCAGATCATCCATTTACAAAAAAAATAGATGAACTTATAAAACTTTTATAAAAACTTTATAGAAAAAATATCTCTATTATAGTATAGTAATTTTTAATCATTTCTCACTTGTATGATTAAAATTTTTCAATTCATTATTCAAGTACTCAATTAACTGTTCAATTTCAAATGGTTTCTTAAAATACGTCCCATCTATATCAGGTATTTCAAAGATATCTCTTAATGATTCATAATTTACATCATAGGCAGTCATAAAACATACTTTTACATTTGGATCTATTTTTTTAATTTCTTCATACAACTCAAATCCATCCATTTCAGGCATAACTACGTCCAAAAGAACAAAATCATAGTCATTTGTCTTGAATTTAGAAATAGCTTCTAGAGGATTTGTAAAGGTATCTACAACATACATATTATTCTCCAAAGCCTTCTTGAATACGATAATGATATCAGGATCATCATCTACTATCAATAATTTGTTTTTTGTTGTAATGTTATGTAGATTATTCACCTTAAATATTTATATTTCCTTTTTTTGTTTGAAACAATTACAGAATATTACTATAATATGAGAAATTATTCTAAATGGAAGACAAGTGAAAGAAGAAGAAGAATATTATACATCATGACCAATAAAATATTTATTTTTTTTTAATTTTATTCTTAAATCATTGTTTCGCCATTTTTACTTCTGTAATCCACTCACATTTTATGCCAGCTTTTTCATGATGATTTTCGACTGCAACAATATCTGGTGCATTTAAAAGACAAAAACACATATCGGCTTCTGTATTGTATAATAGATTGACATGAGTTACACCAAATTCATCTACTGGTGATTCGGATAATTCTTTTAGATGATCTTCACCAAAGGGCACTTTATGTACATCAAGAAATATCGGCATGATAGTAAAAATCAAGAGCATGTAATAAGTTTTCCTAATTATATTACTTTCTTTCTTTTTCTTTATATTTTCTAATATATATTAGATTTATATTTATTCTACATATTCCTATACTAACAAGTTTATAAAAAATTCTATTTTTTATTTTGATTAAATGACCATTTGCGTGTATAAACTTCATCTTTTAGATTTAATCCTTTAAACATTTGAAAATAAGCATGTTTTATTTTATTTTGTTTATCCAATTCAGATTGTATCCACAATGTATCAAATATTGAGAGACATGAAGAAACTGTAACCTCGCTATTAGAATATACAGCAGATTTTATTGCCTTTTCAAGTAATGTTTGTGAATCATCACTTATCTCAATTGCCAAAGATATTGCTTGATCCATTATAATAGTAATAAGATTACTTTCTAATGGTTTTGGATGATATTGAACATCTATTGGCAAATGGTCTTTTCTTATTATTTTTTGAATTGTTTTTTTTATTGTATTTTCTTTTTCTATGTTTTGATCCTGCTGTAAATTTTGATTTAAATATATGAGTATTTTTATTGTTACGTTACGTTCAGATGCAGCTTTCCATAATAAATTTAAAATTCCATTATATTCAAGTCTATAGAAAGAATTTTCTGTCGGAATCAGTAAAAGAATTTCTTGAGTTGCAGAATATATTATATTGTTAGTAGTATTTAGAATTTCTTGAGGATCGGAGATAATATCATTAAAGTTTCCCTCTCTTCCTCTCTTAATTTCTCGAATTTTTTCTTCAGCAGGAATAGAGTTACTGCAAAGATTATCAAAAAGATATTGTTGTATATTTACAAAAGACTGTGTTTTTATAAAAAAAAATCGATTTGCTGTATCCTCCAAATGCCATTTTTTTGAGGCATTATCCATATTATTGGCATTGTCATCTTTGGGTAAAAAACACAAGAATTTATTTCCGTCCAATATTGCAAAATTTCCCTTGACTCCACTTTTATGAAAAACATTACCATTTCCTTTATTCAATATTTTATTGCAAAATTGTAAGTTATCAGAATCCACTTCTGTAACAAGCCTTAGAAAAACACCTTTACTTTTTAGTTTGCTTATTGTATTCCAAAAATAATTATCTTCTTTTAAGCTCGACATTAAATCATAATCAAAACAAAAATCTATTTTCTCAATTGCCTCTGAAATAATTTGTATTGGCGAATTGGCAATATGTTTTTTTTCAAGTATTATTTCTACAATAGCATTTTTATCGCCAAACATATTATTCTAGATCTATACAAACACAAATAACATTAAACTATTTAAATTAATTTATGATAATGTTTTCAATAATTAATGATAAACCAATTGTATAGATTCTATAGAATATATATAAAAAATTAAGAAAATATCCCTAAAAAACTTCTTTAGGTTGCGTTTAATTTGAATGACTATCAGAGTGGGAATCTTTTTAATCTCTATTACTTATAGATTTGAACTTATTATATAAAAATGAAAATTTATTTCTCAAGTGAGTTAATCCCTCGATTAATTTTAGTTTAACATCATATTTTTTGTCAAATGTTATTTCCAATATGCCGTTATTATATGTAATTCTAGTAGTTTTTACTTTCGCTTCTTTTGGTAATGGTAAAGTTTTATGAAATGTTTTTGAAGAGTTATTTGTTGTTTTAACTTCGATCTTTCCATCAAATGCATTATTTTAAGATCTACTTCCTTAATTCCAGGAATCGCAAGTACTACTTTGACTTCTTTATCTGTTGATGTAACATCAAATAATAATTCTCTATCTAATGAAATGCTAGATGTATTCAGAGAATATTGTATATTGGTAGCCTTATCTTCTGTAACGACTTTTGGTTTAACATTCCCAAATTCTTTTACATGTGGTTTGCCATCAGGAGCATTGGCATACAAATCATTAAACTCGTCGAACTTCCTATTCTTTGCTCTATCCATATATTCAATATCATGGAATATAGTAAACGCATCAAAGAAAGCACTTCTTTTGGTAATATATCACTAATACTACTACCACCTAAATTAAATAATATTCTAAACAAATAATCATAGGATAAACTACCATTATTATCTTTATTATAGAACGTAATTTTCACCAATTAAAAGTAATATTTATTATATAATATATATCCTATTACAAAAAGTAATGGACAATTATATCTTTATGGTATCAATAAATTTGACAATATTAATAAAATAATTAAAAATTTCACTCAAAATATCATCTATTAGATAAAATTAATAAATATAAATTATTGATTATTTAAAAGTATTTTATAAAAATATCTTTTTATTTCATCCAATCTCTTTCTTCTAGATATTCAATTAGCCTAATCATTTCTTGAATTCTAAATTCACCTCCTGCTTGGTTTTTACATAAATGATAATGTTTTAGCAACATTGAATCTTCTTCAAAAGATAGTTTACTATTTTTCTCAATTAAATCAAAAAATTTATCTTCTTTTCCTGTATGATCTTCAATAAAAACTGCATACGATTTAAGGAATCTAGCTACAGGTTCATAAATTGACACATTATTCTTTTCATTTATTTTAATAATATTTTTGCCTTGTCCATCTTCTTTTAATTTTTCTCGCAGTTTATTTAATTCCCTTCTCAACATCATTGCTATTCTCCGTCCTAATTCATGCTCAATTAAAAATTTGCGTATATCTTCTGCAAAACCATTTTTATCTTTAGTTTCAGGAAAATATGCTTTTTCTTCTTTTCCATGATGAAAATTATCTATAAATTCTTCAATTACTACGGATATAATTTCCATGTCCTCAATTGGAACATATTGATTTGAATACAATAGACTTGAGCATTTTAAAGATATATCTTTGATCCGCCTTATTATAATATGGTCTGTTTTAAGATTCTGAGTAGAATTTAAATTATTCTCCAATAATAAATTCGAATACACAGTTTTAAATAAAGATTGGACATATTTTCAAGGTAAAAGATTAAAAATTAATAATTCAAAAGGAATAATTTAGAATTTATATCTAAATCATATAATCAAATAAAAAAATGAAATTATTATTAAATATATTGTATTAATTTATTTAAAGGAATAAATAAAATAAAGACTATTGACAATAATTTGTCTTATTTATTCTCTACACCAAATGCTATTTTAACATTTGTGTGATATTCTATTATATTTCCACTATTTGAATCGACTTTTGCAGTCTTTTTTAGAACTTCTATTCCAGTTATTCTACGTATAGTCTTATTGGCCTCAATTAAAGCAACTTGTGCTGCATCTTCCCAGCTCTTCGTAGATTTACCAACCAATTCAATTACTTCTGCTACATAAGTCATATAGATAATATGACAATAGGCTTCTAATATAAAGACATTTATTTTTTATTTTTTAAAGTACTATATTAATAAATCTTAATTCCCAGATTTTTATGTTAATTATCTTCAAAGTTTAACAAGCATAAAAAGATTAAAGTTTTATATCGAGTTTTATTAATATTACAATAAGATTAATTATATTTAGAATTTTATAATATTAATTAGCGAGATATTATAGTAGTTAGCTTTGTAAAGGATCATTTAGGAATTATATGCAAGTACCAACAATAAATATTGCCATTTATTTGTTATTTGCATATGTTTGCAATAAAAACCTTATACTTATGTTCGCTCTTTAATTCTATATTTTAAATGAGTTGTAAAGGAATATGTATAAAGTATGATAGAATAGGTGGAGGAAATCAATCGGCTTATAAACTTGGTTATAAGCGATGCTCTGAGTGCAATACATATATTCGATTTAGTGGATCACTTTGTCCATGTTGCCATTATAGATTAAGATCAAAGAAAAAATATGATTAAATCATAAGATAATGACATTAAAAATAAGAATTTTTAATAAATTATTTGTTTCCTATTATATGGATTGTGAATAAAAGATTTTAGCATTATGTTAAGCACAGTTAGTAACACATTAAGGCTTTTTTCAATTCTGTTAAAAGCAAAGATAAGGTGAACAATGGTATTATTATCGAGAAAAATATTAGATATTCAAATTAAATTAAAAATTAATCCATGTTAACTTAAATTTAATTCAAATCAAAAATTCTCAATTTTTTTTATTAATTTTTATTGGATATCTTATTCATAATTTACAAAAATAATTTCAATTTTTTTTATAATTAAATCCACAGAATAAGCAATATAGAGATCTGTTTCCAGATTTAATTGGATAAAATATGGTATTTTTGACAGCTTTTGTAATGTCCTTTACATCTGTTATTTTGATTGTTATGATTATTCTTTATTCGCTGTTGTAGTATTAGTTTGTACTGCTACATATGTTAAGGTATTTTCCATAATGTATGTTTCATTTTGACGGTTCAATAACTGCAGTAGTTTCAGCTTTTTAAATATAAAACCATCTTTCATTTTTATTAGTATATAATGGAATGGCCTAGTCATAATGAGGCAACAATGTTATAAGAGAATGAAGATGCCGTCATCATCTCTTAAACTGATATTACTGACTCTTTTTAGTATGACTAGGCCATTTTTTCATTATATACCGATTGGCATGTCATTTTCTTTTTTTTACTTTGCTTTTATGACGCCTTTTAGCTTCTTTATTAGCCCTTATTATAGATAAATTAATACTAATTTATATAATTTTACCATTTTTGGGGTATTTTATTATACTAATATATTTTTTATAATTATTTATTCAAATATTACATAAAAGTTGAGTTAATTATATAATTTTAACACCTAAAGATTTTATGTTTTAGCTCAAATTTATTCAACATATTATGAATATATTTGATGATATTTTTAGATCATATAAATACAATAGAACCTAAAATCAAAACTTGATGTATAAATATCTAATATGTAATAATGTTTTCCATACTATTGAAATTGCAAATCTTTCATTTATGAATATTACCTAAATTAAAAACACTATAAATTTTTTTCTGATATTTCTTTTTAAATTTATTAAAAATATTATATTTTTATTATAATTATAACAACATTAATATATAATGTAATTTAGTATCATTAAAAGAAAGTTTATTTAGATAAAACAACATGTTACTCACAGGAGGAAGAAGTGCCAACACTCCTTTGCTGGTTCATTTTCATTGACCATATGAAAATGATCAACCTACCGATGTTTCATTTGGATTTGAAATATATTTGTACTTCTGATATATAATGATAAATAGAAAGTAAGAATAAATGATATTTGTTTTATTCTTTCTTTTAGTCTAATGTATATAAAGCTAAAAATTGTCTCGCTAATTTTTGTTAATTATTTTACGATATGAACTACTAATTGAAAATATAAAAGAGAACAAAATCAATTATTTAACCCGAGTAATAAATTAGCCCACGTGTTAGTAATAGGTACATCACGAATACTCATCACATCCCATAACTATTATATTATTTGTTAGTTGATAAACAGAGTAGTATAACAAATACATTTATCACATTACTATAGAACATCTATTACGACATAAACTATAATTTGTTATGGATTATAAGAATAAAGTCTCAATGAACGTTTAACATGGTTTGCAGATTTCCATAACAATGTTAAAAACATTAAGCGAATATAATCAAAAAATATTCGTTATATCTTAGTTGTATTGATCATGGACATAACACCACTTCCATGATTTTCGGGTAATTCTATCATTATTGGATGGTTTGTGTTTTCAAAGTGTTTCCTGCATGCATTCCTCTAGAAGAATCGCAACAGCCAATATGCCCAAATTTAAAACACATTCATATTGCAACTCGATTCGTTCCTTCCTTTTCACATTCTTCACATCCATTTGTTCTGGGGGAAATATCATTCGGGTTTATGATGTCAAAGTGTCCACATTTTTGTTTCATAAATATAAAAAAATAGCGTTAAATTTGAACCTGATATTTTTTTTGCAGAAGGTAATTTAGTTAGAGCAGCAATAAAAATGATTATAATTTCCATTTCTACAGATTTCACATTTGAAAATAACTACTACGATTTAAAAAATGCATTGTAAATAATTCATAACTATTTGGAATTGGATTTTCCTAAATAATGAGAAACTACAGGTGGTGGACAATCTTTAATAAGAATTCTGATTTTATCTTCCATAACTTTAACGCTCTTAGTAACGCGTTCATGATGGCGTAAGTGATCTGTCCAAGTATCAGCAATTCTAATTTCTATATAGTGTCCAAAATCCAATGGATCTTGAAATAATTCCCAATAAGCCATTCCCTCACTCTTAAGAATACGACCTAATTCGTAAATATCTTTTTCAAACTCTCTAGATAATTTGGGATCAATTTTGTTATATTCGATTATAATTAGGGCTTGGCTGTCGCTTTCAGAGTCTATTGAAAATTGAGGAGGAAGAGACCAGTGATCAATTGCGGGTGTAAAATCAAAATCATCTAACAAGGTACTGTTGTAACGCTTCTTGGCCAAGACAGTTGTAGCTAAGGCTAACGAAGCTACTGCCAGTGCAATATGAATACTAAATATATTAGATATTATACCCCAAATAATGCTTCCAATTGCTAATCCCCCATTTAATATTAGAAGATAAACTGCTAAAACTCGAGATCCAATCCATTTTGGAGCAGATTTCATTCCAATGGTATAAAATTCTGATAATATTGTAATGTAGGCCATTCCACCTAGCAACATAATTATACAAAGTAAATTGAAATTAGGCACAAAGCCAACTAAGAACATTACAAGTGCAAGCAACAATATTGAACATGAAATAAGAGATTCTGCCGAAACCATAGATCTTAATTTTGGCAATATCGCTATTCCACCAAATACTGCACCCATACCAAAAGATCCTAATAGCAGGCCAAAACCTATGGAATCAAGTCCTAGTTCATGTTTAACTAAGAATGGCAAGAGAGACAATAATCCACTACTACATAATGTGAATAAACCTGAACGGACAATTAATATATGGACTGCTTTGGAATAACGGATATAACGTATCTGAGCACGCATTGCCCTAAGGATATTCTCCCGTGGTAGTGAGCTTTGCTCTTGGTGCCTATATACATCAGACTTGTTTGATAATTTGCTTATGACCATCATCATACCAATAAATGATGCGGAATAAAGAAAAAATACTGTCCAAGGTGCAATTCCTGCTACAATAAAACCACCAACTGTAGGGCCTACAACACGTCCAATGTTACCAGCAAGAGCACTAAGAGTAAGAGCAGCAGGTATTTCTGATCTTGTTACTAATCCGCTAAGTATTGGAATAATGGGGGTTCTGATCATAGTTGTACCTGCCCCTAACGCAAAAGTAAAAATTAACAACATCGTTGGAGTGACTAACTTCAATATAGTTATAATACCTAATGCAGCAGATATTGCAGACATATATACTAAGGCAATAAAGAGTATTTTTCTCCGGTCAAAAATATCAGATAATATACCCGAAGGCAATGCAAATAGAAAAATTGGTAATGTTGTAGCAGTTGTAATAAGAGATACGAACAAAGGATTTGGAACAAGGGATGTCATTAACCAAGACGCCCCTACATCATACATAGCAGCACCAACATATGAGAAGAGGGCAGAAATCCATAATGTCCTGTATAGAGCAAATCTAAAAGGACTCAAACCAGATGAATTACTTTTTTCATCTGGTGGCTGTACTTCTCTTTCACCCATGGTTATAAATGATTAATAAACACTTGGTCATACATTTTTCTATAAGTCCAATGCTCTAACTCCATAGTCATATAGATAAGATCTTTTGCATAATTAGAATAAACAGCTATATGATCAGTGGTTCATCACTTTCTTGTCCTTTTATTGGTTTCATATGACAGATTATCCAGAAAACCATTACTTTTCAAATCATTCACCGGCCTGAAAGTGCAAGAGTTTGATAATATTAACGATAGAGAAATAACAAAAAGATATCATGACTATGAGTTGCAGAGTCTATCAAAAAGAAAGAATAAAAAGCGATCTACTGGTGCATTAAGACCTTTCAAACTGTATGTAAAAGATAGATTTCTAATGATTTTGGTTTACTATCGTCTTTACATAACCTATACTCTAGCTGGCTTTCTCTTTGATTTGGATTAGAGCAACATTTGTAGAGATATTCAAAAGACTGAAAGGTTGGTTAGAAAATGCATAGCTATCCCTCAAAAGATATACAACGTTATAAAAAGGCTCCGAACAGTTGATGAAGTTAAACATTACTTTCCATGGTTTATCTCTTTTATCGATTGTACAAAACAACAAATTCCAAGACCTGTAGATAAGAGAAGACGTGATGCATACTATTCAGGCAAGAAGAGAAGACATATTGTAAAGACGCAGTTGATGGCCCGCAGCCAAGGTTTTATCGTTCACAAAACAGGATATAAGAAAGGAAGAAGAGGCATGACTGTGACATCTATAAAGAGAATCATCCTGTAACTCCCAAACAAGTTGTAAGTCTGTTTGACCTTGGATATTTAGGAGTAGAGAAGGATTTTTCCGGTCAGCTATCCTCAATACCAAATAGAAAGAAGAAAGTATGGAACTGTCACAAGAAGAAAAAGAAAACAATCTGCAACATGTTAAAAAGAGAATAGGGATATAACATACCATCATTCGTCGATTGAAAAAATATAGAATATTGAGCGAGATGTTTAGGAATAAGCTCAGAAAGTATAACAAGGTGTCATACATATTGTCAGGATTGGTAATCTACAGAATAATTAATTAGAATCAATAAAAATCGAACTACATACATCTAGAAAGTTAAATTGTTTCTAATTATGCAAATTATTAATTCTTTTTAAAGATTACCAAATATTGTTTTCAATTAATATATATATATATTTAAATAATAAATGCAAAACATAACGTAATTATAAATTTGAATAAAAGAGAGAAATAATGGAGTATATCTTTAATTGATTAAACATATACTTATTTTAATGTATTTCATTGTCTATTTATGAAAGATTCTGATTTAGATAAAAAAGAATTCGATTTAATTGTAATTGGTACTGGAGTGGCAGCAACTACAGCAGCATACAAATGTAAATCAGCTGGATGGTCAGTAGCAATTATAGATTCTCGACCATTTGGTGGTACTTGTGCTTTAAGAGGCTGTGACCCAAAGAAGGTATTGGTTGGAGCAGCAGACATTGTTGAATCGGTAACCAGAATGAAAAGCTATGGTATATCTAATGAGAATAAATGTGATTCTGAAAGAGATCCATTAATAAAAATAAAATGGAAAGAATTAATGAATTTCAAAAGAACTTTTACTGAACCTGTTCCAAAAAATAGAGAAGAGTCATTTCATAAAGCAGGAATTACTACTTTTCATGGTATAGCAAAATTTACAGCACCTAATTCTATCAAGATAATTGAAAATAATAATCATAATGAAGATAACAATAATAATAACATATTACATAATCAAAATAAATTTTACAATAAAATAGAAGATAATCATGGATATGAAGGAGTAGGAGACAGAGAAAAAGTAATTGAAGGAAAATTTATACTAATTTCAACTGGCTCTACACCAATACCTCTGAAAATACAAGGAAAAGAGCATTTAATGACAAGCGATCAATTTTTAGATTTGGATAATTTGCCTTCTAAAATTGTATTTGTAGGAGGCGGGTATATTTCTTTTGAATTTGCACATATTGCAGCAAGAGCTGGATCTCGAGTCACTATATTACATCGAAGCGAAAAGCCCCTTGGTAATTTTGATTCGGACCTTGTAAATGTGTTATTGCAAAAAAGTCAGGACATTGGTATTGATATTAAACTAAATGCTCCGGTAAACAAAATAGAAAAAGTTACAGAAAATTCCGAAGGCTTTTTAATTTATTTTTCAAATAATGATAAAGAGGGAAAAAATGATACAATAAAAGCAGATTTGGTTGTGCATGGTGCAGGTAGAGTTCCTAATTTAAGTAATCTCAATCTTGATGTCGGCAATATCAAATATGATTCAAGGAAAGGGGTATCGGTAAATGAATATCTTCAAAGTATTTCTAATTCTTCTGTTTATTCGGCAGGAGATGTATCTGATACTCAAGGGTTACCTTTAACTCCTGTAGCTTCTTACGAGGCAGAAATAGTAGCTTCAAACTTACTTCAAGGAAATCACTTAAAGCCAAACTACAAAGGAATTCCGAGTGTTGTTTTTACTATTCCACCATTATCATCTGTAGGAATGCTTGAAGAAGAAGCTAAAGAAAAAGGTTTAATATACAAGGTTACCCATCAAAATTCTTCTAATTGGTATTCATCGAAAAGGATAAATGAAAAATTCTCTGCATTCAAGATATTGATAGAAGAATCATCACAAGGTAGTGGTGGTGGTGAGAGTAATAATACTGAAAATAGCAAGATTTTGGGCGCTCATATATTAGGACACAATTCTGAAGAAGTTATCAATATCTTTGCCCTTGCCATTAGATTAGGACTTTCCAAAGAAAAAATTAAAGACATGTTGTTTTCTTATCCTACCAATTCGTATGATGTTAATTATATGTTATAATAAATAAATTATTATTATTTTTAAATGTCTATTATTTTTTCATTGATTTTAATATTTATCTTAATCCTATTATTTAATAAATTTAAAATCCATAATTAAAATTATATTCATTAAATATTAACCCATATTTTTTTATGTTTCTTCTTTATATGAAGATTATTGTCATATTACCACTAATGAGTATACAAATTAAATTGCGGGTTCAATAAAGTAAAAGATTTAGATATAATCTATTATTTATTTATGACCAACTATCGTAATTATATTGCTGCCACATTTCCATTATTTTGCCATTTGAAATACGAAATTGATCAAAGCCTGTTGCAACATATTGTTTGCCTGTAGGTTTATTACCAAACAGTGTTTTATTGTAAAGCCCCATGTTTGTTCCACTATTTGTCCACCTAATCAATACCTTATCACCTTTTGCAAAAATATCATTCTGCACAAGTTTTCTATCTGATACAGATTCTATTATTGCAGATGCATATTTCTTTACTCCTTCAGGGCCTTTGCGCAATTCCTCAGGAAGA
>Ga0134125_10003628_pt1 | contig 17821 bp, 24 predicted proteins | sample KB31751_FD_96464 | JGI IMG/M metagenome (GOLD analysis project Ga0134125, IMG submission 96464) | Terrestrial soil microbial communities with excess Nitrogen fertilizer from Kellogg Biological Station, Michigan, USA - KB3-175-1 | ecosystem: Environmental > Terrestrial > Soil > Unclassified ...
ACCTGTATGCAGTACCTGCTGCAGCGATGCAAGCAGTGAAGGATGCATGGCTAGACAGTAATGGAACGCATCTGATTACTAGTGTGAGTGTAGCCATGGCGGCGAGGGAGAGATGTGGTGATGTAGCAGCGCTACCATCCTTCTTTGGGAGCGGGCGCTATCTGGCGGTGATACAGACGGAGGGTATGGGCAAGTTCACGGGGATGTGTGAGAAGTTGAACGAGAGTCATCATGCCTTGGTGGATGCGCTTGCGGCGTACATCGAGGATATACAGCGAGTGAGGAAGTGAAGCGTATGGAGGAGGAGATCCAGCCTCAGACGTATACGATACATCAGCTTAGCAGCTATCTGCAGATACATACGGGTACGCTCTATCGGATGGCCAAGAAGGGCGAGCTGCCCGGGTTCAAGGTGGGAACGGATTGGAGATTCGACAAGCGTTCCATTGATGAATGGATAGCCAAGCAGCGTGGAGCAAAGAATGATGGCGAGAAAGCTTAGAGCACTGCCTCCTGCGAGCGAGCAGCTGAAGAACACGCCCTACAGCATCCTGACGCCCGATGAGCCTATGCATCCGGTGCACAAGCTCAACCTCCTGTTGGAGCGTGCCAAGGATGCGAGTCAGGCGATCAATGATCCCATCCAGTACATCCGTGAGCACTGGGACAAGAGATTGCCGCTCATGTGGGAGGCACTGCTGGAAGCGAGTGTTGCGACGGGTGATGTATCGGAGGTCAGGGATACGCTTACACGCATGACACAGATGAGCGGTCTAGCACCTCGTTCCAAGGTGGAGATATCGCAAGGGCCAGAGCCTGACCTCTCCAATCTCAGTGATGAGGAGATCGAGCGGCTCAGAGGAGTAGTGAAAGATGCCGGTTAAGTTGAGCATCAGATACAAGGGCGTCAAGGAGCCTACTAGCTATGAGCGGGTGATAGCCATGAACTTCTCGGCTAACGACCCAACTCATTGCTATGTGCAGCAGTACGTCAATGGAGAGATACTCGACGCGCTGCAGATTGACGTGCGCAAGATAGAGTCTGTCACCATCGACGGGTTCCAGAAGCTCGCATGATACTGGCGTGCCTCATAATTCAGTCAGTGACGCTAGCCCTGCTGGTAGCAGCCTTTGCGCTCCTGTACTGGAAGCACGGCCAGCTCCTGACTGACATCAAGCAGCAGCTGCATATGGAGATGGACCTGCTGAAACCGCCTGAGCCCCTGATCGTGGAGCAAGAGGAACTGCCTCCAGTAGATCCGAAGCAATCCCTGTTCACGCCTGCAGAATCGGCCCGCTACAACACCGATAGCTACCTGGCTGCTGTAGAGGGCATCGATCTAGAGAAGTAATGCCTAACGTCAATGAAGCAGAACGCAGGGCATATGCCTTGGCGCTGAAGCGAGAGCATTATCGGCGCTCGTTCGAGACGTATTCACTCGAACAGCTGAAGATACAGACCAAGACGCCCGGAGTCATTGCACCGCTCGACATCAGCAAGAAGCCCCTGCAGATGCTGGTGCAGGCGAAGGTGAATGAGCAGTGGAAGAATCAGGGCTATGTGCGGGTCAATATCGTCAAGGGACGGCAGCAAGGGTCTAGCACGTATACGCAGGGCCTCCAGTTCTGGAAAGCGACTACGACTCCCAATTATTCCTCTCTGCTGATAGCGCAGGACGACCCCACTACATCCAGCATCTTTGAGAAGGCACGCTTCTATTACGAGCACCTCGATCCAGCAATACGCCCCATGGTCCGGCGCTCGAACAAGCGAGAGCTGGTCTTTGCAGATCCTGAGCACAAGAACCCTACTGGCATGGATCGAGGGCTCAACTCTCGGATGGACTTCCAGGCCGCTACCAACATCAATGCAGCAACCGGCACCACCCGCCATGGAATGCATCTGAGCGAGGTCTCCAAGTGGAAGGAGGACCAGACCGCCATCCTCGCTGCCTCAATCTTCCCATGTATACCGCGACAGCCCGGGACAATCGAGATTGAGGAGTCGACCCCGTTCTTCTCTGGTGGCTGGTTTCGAGAGCGCTGTGATGAAGCGCGCAGCGGCAAATCAGACCGCGTGTTCGTCTTCGGGCCCGCATACATGGAGCCCGACAACCAGATGCCGCTCCTGAAGGGTGAGAGGTTGCAGCTCACCAAAGAGGAGCAGCACCTGGTCAAGATTGCTGCACGAGGACAGCTGGAGGATGGCGTGCCTCCATTCGATATACCGCTGGAACATTTCAAGTGGCGTCGAGCCCAGATTGCTGAGATGGGCGATCCACGTCTCTACGCACAGGAATATCCGAGCGACTATGACTCCTGCTGGATCACGTTTGACCGCATGACGTTCAATGCTGAGAGTCTCTACTATCAGCGCCGGTATCTGTGCAACCCCATCCGCACAGTCCGTATCCTGCCCGGTCCTCGGGTTGAGGACGACAAGTCTCAGCTGGTGAAAGCCGATGAGCCCTACTGCGCTATCTGGCAGGAGCCCATCAAAGGCGTCCAGTATGACATTGGTGCTGACGTGGCTCTCGGCGTCGATGGAGGCGACTGGTCAACTGCAGTCGTAATCAATCGCAGAACTCTGGAGCAGGTTGCAGAGGTCCATGTGCAGATGGACACCATGGACTTTGGCACCCTGCTCTATTGGCTAGGCTTCTTCTACAACACCGCCCAGATTGCTTCCGAGTGGAACAGTGTAGGCGTTGCTGTAGTCAATCAGCTGCAGCGCCTATCGTATCCGTATCCCTATTACTGGCGCAAGCGTGATGGTGCTGTACCTGTCCTGTCACGCAAGATTGGCTGGGAGACTAATCAGCAGTCCAAGCCCTTCATGGTGAGCCTCTTCCGTAAGCGGCTGAACGACGCAGCTACAGCGAAGGATGGCACTGGTATCAAGATACACTCCCGTATTCTGCATGAAGAGCTGATGGACTTCATCCAGGTACCGTGGGGCAATACGTTCGAGTATAGAGCCGACAAGGGTCATGACGATCTGTGCATGGCTGCAATGATAGCTACTGTCACCAGCGATGATGAGAGCTTCGGCAAGCTCGATGAAGGCGTGAATCAGATTACTCAGGTACAAGAGCTAGAGCTTGGTGATATAGCTATCCATGATAGACCATTCGGGTACAAGCAGTCCGCTAATTCATTCATAAGTGAGATTAAGTGATGGCAAAGATAGAGGTTGAGAAGAACGTACCGTTTGAGCCCGACAACACGCTAGAGAGTCTGAAGGCTATCAAGGAGAACGTGGTCGATACAGCTGCTCCTCCGAAGCCCAAGAACTCCTTGACGCTCGATGAGATAGAGAGAGCTTGCCAGACCGTCCTCGACGCGATGGGTACGGTAGATACCGTCTGGCGTGAGCGTATCGTATCGGTGCGCGAGGAGAAGGGCTGGGACGCTACCAAGACCGCATTCTTCTTGGCAGGCAAGACTCTCAACATTGGGAATCATCTGGAGAACTTCAGTCATCACTTCTTTGATGATGAGAGTGTTAGCACCACCAGTATACTCATTGGTAAGGCTACATGTCAGGAGTGTGGCAAAGAGTTCAAGCCGAAGAATCCCGGACAGAAGTTCTGCAGCAATGACTGCGGTGATACACACGATAAGCGTGAGCTTGCTCGTACCAAATCAGAGGCCGCAGCTCGTGCTCGCACCCGTAGAGTTTCGAGAGATGCTACAGGTGAAGCCTTCTCTGTCGGCGGTCCAGTAGACGAGAATCTCTCGCTTCCCGGTGGTAGGATTCGCACTCAGAGCCAAGCGTAAGCTCACCTAGTTATATCGCATCTCGAATTGATGCCGGTACGCTGCTATCGGCTGGATCATGGCCCGAATCCGCTCGAACATCCCTCGCGATCTCACCGCGCTGGTAGATTTCCTAGACAATATCGACAGTGAGTCGAAGCGCGCTAAGGAGAGTTGGCCATCGCTCAATCGCTGGCAGGAGGATGTGCGAGCGTATCGTGGCGAGTCTGATAAGCCGAACCAGCCGCCCTCTATCTTCGGTGTTGACCTAATCTCTCCTGCTATCCGGCGCAAATACGGTCTCCTCACTGAATCCGAGCCGACGTTCGATATCATGCCGCGTCGGGCTCGTCTCGACAACACCGCCAAGATGCTCAGACGCATCATTACCTCTGGTTGGGGCCAGTGGAACGTACCGATGTCCCTTGAGCATTCCGGTATGCACCTGGGTGTATTCGGCTCCACGTTCTGGCGGGTCACTTGGGATCGCAAAGCTCTCTTCGGACTGGGCGATATCTCGATACCCGCTATCGACCCTCGCCATGTACGGGTTGATCCTCGCATCACTCGCACATACGACTTGCAGCACGCTGATTATATCGTAATCGACTCCTTGCGCTCCTATGGCGAAATCGCTGCATATGAGCCCAGAGCCATTGACCTCATCGAGCCCTCGTCTCGTATCAGTATGGTCGGTAAGGGCAAAGAGGGCTTCTGGGCTGGACTCAGGGGCGCATTACGCTCCCCTGCTACTAATGACTTCAGCTCTCGCATGGGAGGGCAGGCCGTCAATGCCGTCCCAAGGGTGTATGTGCGTGAGTATCTCATCAAAGACCACGCCACCGACTCTGACGGTAATCCTCTGTACCCAGGCGGGCGCTATTTCATCCGAGTAGGCGACCCCGGAGACGAAGGCTGTATTATCAACTATCTCCCTGATAAGCGCATAGACAGAACTGGCAATCCCTACTTCGACGGCATGTGGGATCTAGAGTGGCTCGATAACGTACCCGATCCAGATCATCCGTGGGGCCGCTCTGAGGTCGAGGCAGTACGGAAGCTCTCTGATGCATTCAACCGCACCGGCAATCTGTTAGTCAAGAACTGGCTGCGTAATGGCTTCCCTTGGGTAATTGCACAGTCTGGCTCTCTGACCCCTCAGACCATCCAAGAGTTGAAGGATATGGAGCAGCATGTGCTCTCGTTCATTCAACGTGGTGGTAATGAGGTACGCCGCGAGCCCTCCGTTGTTGGTGAGGGTAACGCCATCCAGATGATGCAGCTTATGATGACCTTAGTGGACTACACTATTGGTCTGGCCGACCCCTCCATGCAGGCGGCAAATGCCCGGGTTGAGATGCGCTCTGGTGAGCAGCTCGCAGGTCTTCAGCAGGCTGCACAGATTCTGGTCCGCGCTGAAGCAAGGCGTCTCGAACAGTTCCTCGAGCGTGTGGGCCAGAAGATTGTATCTCGCATATTCCAGTTCTACAAAGAGGACCGCATCATGACGTACTTTGCTGGCGACAATTACCAGCAGTACGTCGTTGAGCGCGATACCCTCGTTAAGGAAGTACAGCAGCTCGGCATCAAGAACGCTGTAGATGCAGCAACTCGTGCTGGTGAGCCCCCTTCTGTGGCGGAAGTCACTGACTCTATCTTGACTGCCATCAAAGGTGCGTGGAGAGACTTCTCCTTCAATATCGTTCCTTATTCGTCGCTGTCTCAGACCAAGACTCAGCGCGCAATGCTGAAGTTCCAGCTGTCTCAAGCGATGCTCATCCCAGGCTCCGATGTGCTGGATGAGCTTGGCTATACCAACTCTCTGGAGAAGACTGCCGAAGCTGTTGCGTGGAATCAGGCACGACAGATGGAGGGTCTCCCTCCTCCTGCGCCTCCTAGTGCTAAGAGTGGTAAGAAGAAGTGAGTGTAGAAATATACCTTGAGACTGTCGGTCTGATCGTTCTTGCCATTGTAGCTGCTGCATTGGGCAAGCTCTGGCAAGTTGATTTCCTGACCACCACTGTAGCGCCTGGACTGTTCGGTATCGCGCTCGGCTACCTCAGCGGAAGCGCACGTACTCAACAGCGTCTTGAGGCTCTCCGGAAGGCTGGTAAGTTCTAGCGTTAGATAATATGGCTGGTCTACCAAGTCCGCAAATTCTTGCCGCTCTGCGTGGCGGAGCTCCGGGTCCCGCCCCAACTGGAGCTCCGCTCCCTCCACCGCCCCCGGGTGCTATGCCTCCCGGTGCTCCCCCTCCCCATCCTCCAATGGCGGGTGGACCTGCAGGCGCTCAGGGTGGCATGCCAGCACAGATCATGATGCTAGCGTTCCTCGCTGGTGCGGGTCTCGACAAGATAGTTGGTTCGATACAGAAACTGCGTGACGCTGGTACAGGCAGTCGTGCAGATCGTCAGCACAGGGGTGGTGTGAGGGTAGAAGCTGCACAGAACCCTGGAATGACTATAGCGCCTCAGATGGCGCAAATGATGGCACAGAATCCTGGTCTCGCTGCCCGTCTCATGTCTATGGTTCGAGGCCAAATGGGTGGTCCAGCTGGGCCTCCTCAGATGCCACCTATGTAGCTCCGCCATTGAGATCAGTTGTTAGTGCTGGAATTAGTTACTCGTATGTTTCGCAATCTAGCCCTCCCGTTGCCCACTCTGTCCGAGGTGAACGGGTTACTCCGAGTTGTCCGAACTGACCGGGTTGAGAGGGCTGAAGGAGGTACTCGCTATGGCACGAGGCAGAAAGCGCGTTGGTAAGCGCCATCGGATTCGCCGGGGCCGTCATCGGAAGATGTAGCCCTCTGGGGCGGGTAGAGTTCCCCTCGCTCTCTATCCCGCCCCGCTAGCCACTCTGTGAGTACATAAGGATTATCATGGCACGCAAAGGAACTGCCCCGCGTAACGCTGGCAAGTCAATGAACATCACCCGCTCTGGCGTCCTGAACAGCCCGACTGCATACAGCCGGAATGTCAAAGGCCGGAAGTCTGGTGGCAAACGCTAATCAAGTAGAGACCCTCACCTAATGGCCGATGACAACAAGCAGACAGCGCCAGCAGCCAATGCCGCTGCGGCTCCTGCTAGCACTAACAACAGCAATTCTCCTGCGACTTCTGCTCAGCCCCAGCCTGGAGCTGCTCCCGCATCGAGTCTACCAGCCGAGTATGCTGGTAAGTCAGCAGAAGATATCTATAACGACCTCTCCAGTCGATACAAAGATTACGACACCATTCGAGAGCGAGCCCGAGTAGCCGACCAGCTCAAGGAATACGGCTACGAGAATCCTGAGCAAGTCAAACAGCTACGGGATTGGGCACAGGCTATTGCTGGGGCTGCTTCTCAAGGCAAGGCCATAGTCTTTGACCCTCGCGTTCAACAGTATCGTGCAGTAGATGTCCCTAGCGCTCCGGCTCAGCCTCAACAGCAGGTTGACCCGTATGAAGGCTGGGAGATGCTGACACCATCTGATCAGGCCAAACGTCTCAACGCTCTCGTTGAGCAGGGCGTGATGGGTAAGGTGCAGCAGGTTGCACAGATATACGAGCAGCGCCTGAACGAGACTCTCAATCAGCTGCATACTCGGAATGACCTGTTCCTGACCTTGATGGAACAGAAGCTCGCTGACCCTGATCTCGACGTTAAGCAGGCTCTCGACGCAGCTCAGAAAGTCACCTCTCTCAAGGGTGAGGATCTGATTCGCTGGGCCACCGATCAGGTTCGTGCTCCGAGGGCCTCCAAGAAGCAGTTGGATGAAGCTGTAGCGAAAGCTGTAGCCGAAGCCAAGGCTACGTGGCAGGCAGAGCAGGACAAGAACGCTGCACCAATCTTAGATTCTCCTCGCTCATGGCAGCCTCGCAACATCAATAGCGATGGCAAGTCCATCAGCAAAGATGAGGAGAACAGGAATCTCATACGGACCTTTCGCGAGAAGGGTTGGATACGCCCTAACTAGGAGTTGATTAGCTATGGCTCTGCCGACTGATGGCCGCACTCTCAATAACATTGTGGTCACGACTCTAGACGCGAAGCTCCGGAGAGTGACCGATCTGTTCTTCAATACTAACGCTGCATTCGAGCGTATGTATGCGAAGAACAAGATCAAGTACGAGGGTGGTGAAGAGATACGCTCCACCATTCTGTATAACGCCCCTACCTCTACCTCGTATACCCCTGGTGGCGATACTGCTGACACCACTGAGACCGAGATCGTGACCGATCTGGTATTCAACTGGAAAGCAGCGTGGTGCCCGATCAATATCAATGGTCTCAAGCTGGCGCAGAACGCTGGTGGACGCGAGACCAAGTTCTTTGACCTGCTCGATCTGATTGCTGAAGCCGCTGCCAATTCTCTGGCTGACAAGCTCGGCACGATGTTCTTCTTGGATGGTACCGGCAACAGCAACAAGGATTTCGACGGGCTGCTCAACGCTGTTGTAAGCTCTGGTAGCTATGGTGGTATCACCATTAACTCAACTGCTGGTGACCCCGGCAACGCTATCAAGGGCCAGGTTGATGCGACTGGCGGCGCAATGTCCAAGGCATTGCTCCAGACGGACTATCAGCTCGCGGTATTCAATCGCGCCCGTCCTGACCTGATTCTGACGACTAACGCTCTGTTCTCCAAGCTGTGGGAGCGTGTCGAAGCTGCTGATCGTAACGCCCCCGGACCCGCGCGTGATGCTGGTTTCGAGACCATCCGCTTCAACGGAGCCGAGGTTGTAGTCGATTCACACGTTGCCTCTGGCTACGTCTGGATGCTGAACACCGACTATATCGAAATGTGGTGCATGGAAGGCCACGATTTCGTCCGTCGCTCTCAATCAGCTGGATTCGGTGACACTGGTTTCCCTGTGTTCAATAGCGACATGTATGTGGACCAGCTGCACATCTACGGTGACTTCATCGTACCTGGCCCTCGCTATCAGGTGAAGATCACTAACGTCAGCTAATATGGGCACGAACGGCAAGAAGCTCACCCTGCGTAAGCTGGTTGAGCGCAAGAACACCAAGATTACCACTGGTGTCTTGCCACGCTCGAAGTGGAAGCCGCAGTACATCATCGGCTATGTCCACGGCGGCATGGTCCATGAGCCGTTCATGAAGTCCATTCTGAACTGCGCTTGGTATGATGGACGCGAGCGCAAGATGCTGCACTCAGTTGTCTCCCATCAGGGTCTGTATGTGGACGACAACCGTAATGCACTCGTGCGTCTGTTCCTGTCGCAGAACGCTGAGTGGCTCTTGATGGTGGACACTGACATTGTGTTCCCAGCCAACGGTCCATACATGCTGCTCGATGCGGCAGACTGGAAGGAACGCCCGATAGTATCCGGCGTCTACTTCTCTCGTGGCCTCAACGCCAATCCGGACCCGCTGCCGGTGTGGTATCTGCCAGACCCTGCGCATCCCGAGCGCTGCGATGGATTCACCCCCTGCTACAGCTTCTCTGATGGCCTGCAGCCATTGGCGGGCGCTGGAGCAGGATTCTTGCTGATTCATCGCTCCGTGTTCGACAAGTTCCGGGGCAAGTATCCGCTTGAGACTTGGCTCTGGTTTGGTCGCGACACCGCTGAGATTGATGGTCGCACTATCCGCTTGGGCGAGGATCTCACGTTCTTCAAGCGCTGTAGAGAGCTGGGCATTCCGATATACGGATTGGGCAGCTGCAAACTGGAGCACATCAAGACCCGACGCGAGACTGTAGCGTCATTCGCTGCATCACCTCACGTCAGGATCAAGGAACAGTATCAGGAGAAGATTCTGCCTGCTAGTTCGATCATTAGTCAGGCCAGTTAATCCCTTAGGAGTTTGGAATGGCTACGACTGTATCAAGAGACATTGTTAGTCTGCCGGTAGGCAAAGTCTATATCTACGATGTGCAGAACATGGCAGGCACGACTGGCGCAGCCCAGGCTGTGACGCTGACAATGGACTATACCCCTACGCATGCCATTGTGCAGTGCTATGGTACTGTCGCCAATTATGGGTCCTATGACCCTGCGACTCTGACCAGCACTACGATCAATGTGTATGTTGGCACCACCGCAGCTGGTGGGACTAGCTGCAAAGTGATCGTGTGGTAAGAGGCTGCTGCTTAATCCTGTAAGGAGATATATACGATGGGCAATGTCGTTGTAACCCTCGATTCTCCCAGCAGCAGCTACGGCTCTGGCGGGCCGACGCATACTGCCGGGGCTGATCAGAAGCGCATCACTGGTACCCTCCAGATGTCCACTAGCTATGCGACGGGCGGTGACACGCTCAACGCATCTCAGGTGGGTGTCGGGAGCATTGATGATTTGTGGATTCAGCCGACCAATCAGTCTGGTGTGACTCTGGTGTATCAGGGTCGTGGCACCAACAGTCTGGTCAAGATGTTCGCCAATGTGAACACCACGACTGGTGGAACACCCGGTGCTGGAACCGAGATGACCACTGGAACTGATGCTCACTTAGTAGTTGCTCGCTTCTTTGCATGGGGATCGTAATGCGTATCCGTAAGCCCAGACTGAAGAAAGTCTCACTGAAGCTCAAGAAGCCTCGTATCAAGAAGCCTCACCTGAGGAAGTATTAGTCATGGCACGTCGTCGCAAGAAGTCATTGAAGCTCGGCGGCGGAGGCCGCTTTCAGAGCATTGAGGAGAAAGCTGCTCGCGAGTACGGCTCCAAAGAAGCTGGAGAGCGTGTGGCGGCTGCTGCCGGGCGCGCCAAGTACGGCAAGCGCAAGATGGCCAAGCTCGCTGCAGCAGGCAGGAAGCGTAGAGCCCGGAGAGTGTAATGTCCCGTTATCCAGAGCCTCGCTCTGTAACCAAGGATCAGCACACTGACACGCCTCGTGATCAGGACTCTCGGCTGATCTACCCAGGTGTTGCGGGCTTCAATCCGTTGGGCAGCTCCCGACGGAACAAGCTTAACCGCACACCGCGTAGGACTCGGACTGCTAGAGGCAGATAGTGCCTAACTTTGAAGATCTGTATGCTGGTGGATGCACCGGCATTGTCACGACCGGCTCCGGCAGCACTCTACCCAATTCACTGGTAGCGCGTGGGAGTCGAGCTGTCTTCTATGGCGCTGATGGCTGGTACAATCGGGCTGCTACGGTCTACATCTGTGTATTCGATGCGACCGCAGTTCCGTCCAATGCTACTCTGACTCTGAGCAACATGCCCAAGCATGTGTTTCAGGTCACTGGCCCCGGCAACTTCTCTATCAACGTCACCCCCTCTGGCGAGCTGTTCCTGAACGGTATCGTCATTGCCGTATCGACAACTGCTCTGCCGACATTCACTGCTGATACGAACAATGCGGGCTGGTTCAACGTTCAAAGCGTACTCGAAGGGCCTGGAGCAACGTAATAGTGTGGCGTATCGCGCTCATATCCCTGTTGCTCCTGTCGCTCTGCTCAGCAGTAGCGTCCGCACAGCAGCTGTCCCGTATCAAGGGTAGCGTAGCTGCTATACCGAATCGTCCCAAGAGCGTAATCGTCACCAGCCCGGGCGCTGTTCTCGGACCATCTATAATTGCCAATCTTCCAGCCTGTACTTCAGCGTCTGCAGGGACAATCGGCTCTGTCCTCGATAACGATGCTGCGTGCTCGCTGAATGCGGCACCTGCACACTCAACCTGTACCGTAGGAACTACTTGCAACACTTGTGGCGTAATCTGTGGTGAAGCCGGGAGCACCACTTACGCTTGGCATATTCTGTAATGCTCGATGCCTATACACGTATCACAGAACTTCGATGTTTCGCCCGGTACCCCGGTTGCGGCGAGCGCGACTGCAGGCAGTGGCGCACAGTGCCAGGTTACATTACCCGCTGCAGCGGGCATGACCACGTATATCGCTACCATGTTGATCACTGGGGATGCAGTTGCGAGTGTAGTAAGTACTGCTGTTACTATAGATGGAGTAATTGGCGGGCCTTTGAACTATAGACTAGTCGAGACAGTCTCGGCAGGCAGCTGCATTGCCAAGACATTCATACCAGCCTTGCCAGCCTCCGCACAGAATCAGGCTATTACTGTTACCGTTGCGAGCGTGGGCGGGGGTGGTACAATCGCCGTCGAGGCCACAGGGTGGCAACTGCAAAGTCAGTAGAGTAGCTATATGGCCCAGATAATCACCAGTGAGAAGTTAGCACAAGCAGATAGTGTGTTTGATCTGCTCGCAGTGCTGTCCGATCCAGAACGTGCCAAGGCTACTCTCGCTCAGCTGAACAAGCAAGCGAAGGAAGCGCAGGAGCTGATCTCTCGCGCTCAGGGTGAGGCTAGGGCTAACGCCCAGCTCCGCAATGAACTCGAGCGTCAGCACAATGAGCTGAAGGCTGCACAGGCCAAGCTAGACGCTGATACAGCGAAGCTCGATGGTACACGCAAAGCCGTCGCCGCACAGGCCGATGCCCTCGCTGAGGAGAAGGCTGCTTACGAGGAACATGTGAAGAGTCTTGACGCTGACCTGAATCGGAAGGCGTCAGAGCACAACCGCAGGGTGGCTGAGTATCAGCGCTCCAATGCCGCTGAGGCCAAGCGACAGGAGCTGCAGAAGCAGAATCTTGAGCTGCGTGAGGCTGAAGTCTCCAAGCGCGAGAAGGAGCTAGCTGCAGCCGAAGCTGATTACGCCAAGCGTGTGAAGGCGCTGAAGGCTCTCGTCAATGGCTGATGAAGTCATAATCAAGCCCAGCGGAGAATGGGTCTACAAGGGAGATGAGTCTCGCCTGAAGAACTTCCGCGCTGATCATCAGGTTATGGGCCGTATGGGCCAGATGATGGACAAGGTGTGGTGCCTCTCCTGCGGCAAAGATGGTGGTTACGCTCTGAAGACTTCTCTGTTCATCATATATCAGTGCGCCGACTGCGCTGAGCGATACGGTAGCCTGCCGCTACCGCGGATGCCTGAAGCTGAGGAAATCCAGTACAGGAACGGCAGGACGGACTGAACGAGGATTATATATGCCTTTCTACTACGACACGTCTACTCATGGTGCTAGCGGCTCAACCTCATTCGTTGCCACTAGCTCGTCAGCTGGCACTGAATGTATGGCTCTCCTCATGTTGCAGGGCTCTAACAAGCCGACTGCTAGCGTGACCGGTGTCTTCGCCAATGCGCGTGGCTCCGTTGCTGGTGGTGGAGTCTTCCAAGGCTCGACGTTCCAGACCGCTGCGACCACGACTGCTGCGGCAGCCGCTGGCGTCTACAGCAAGCGCAACCAGAACAACCCGAGCAGCGCGCTCACCATCTCGAATGGCACCACCACCGGCTCAACTGTCGTTGGTGGCTCTGGAACGCGCTCAGTGCGAATCTCGGTGGGATTTGCTCAGACTGGTGGACAGGGTGGCTGGATCGCAGTCACACCTGATACAGCGGTCAAGATATTCTCGACATCTAGCCCTAACGCGGGCACTGCTACCACCTCTACGCTGGAGTTTGATGCTGTCAGCAATGGCGCATCACAGAACTACCAGTACGTAGTGGAATGGTATGAGGACTAGTAGCTAACCTCTCGTTTCAGCTGTCCTGTGCGCTAGGCCCAGCAGGGTTACTCTCACTGCCCTGCTGGGCCTTATTCTATCAATATATGGCTATCGCCTTCGTAGACTCGACTCACAACTCCGGGAATAGCAACGTCTCGATGACGATTCCTCTCACGGCTAGTGCTGGGCAGGTCGCCATCTCGATAACGGTAGCTGATGCCGGTGGCGGTACTGCGACCTCGAGTCCCCCAGCTGGTTGGACCGCTATTACTAACGGGTCTACCATTGACTTCGATGATAATGAGCGTATCGACTCATGGTATCGAGTCTTGCAGGCAGGTGACCCCGGTACGAGTGGTACCTGGACCAACACTGATACTGGATCTCAGTTCTTCGCTGCTGCCATATTGGTCTACTCGGGTGTGCTTACTAGCAGTCCGATTGATGTGGCGACTCATAATACCGGGTCACCCAGCACCAATCTAGTCGCCTCCTCTCTCACGCCCTCCCAGGCAGGCGATATGGTGATCGTGGCATACGGCCACTCTGATAGCACCTCTACCTCGTTCACTCTTAGCACTACGCCCGCCGGTACGACACAACGTGAGGTGGTGCCATACGTCAACAACAGTAACTATGGCTTATGGACTGGTGAGCAGCTTCTGTCCGGTACAGGAGCGACTGGTACATATACTGGTACACTGAGCAGCGCGTTTGACTGGTCAGCGCTTACCATTCTGCTGAATCCTGCACCACCCGCTACCGTCGCCACCAATCCGCCTCAGCCCGACAGCCCCTCTGGAGGCATATTCGTCATACGCTCAGGAGCATGGAACTGATGATTAGAGAGTTGTTGCTAGGATGTGGTGCTGATCGGGAGCGGCGTATCGGCCTCCGTAGCGCATGCTACACGCCCGAAGAGAACGAGCATGTCGGCTGGCATAATCTCACCACGCTCGACAATAACCCGAGACACAAGCCTGACGTGGTGTGGGATCTGAATCAGCGCCCTCTGCCGTTCGATGATGAGACCTTCGATGAGATTCACGCCTATGAGGTATTGGAGCATATAGGCACTCAGGGAGACTGGAGAAGCTTCTTTGCAGAGTTCAGCGAGTATTGGCGTATCCTCAAGCCCAATGGTGCACTGGTCGGGACCGTCCCTCGCTGGAATCATCAGTGGGCTTGGGGAGACCCGAGTCACACCCGGATTATAGCTCCCGGTACTTTCACGTTCCTGTCTCAGGGCAGCTATACCAATGACATTGGCAGAACCAGCATGTCTGACTTCAGATATATCTACCACGCTGATTTCGAGCTGGAACATTGTGAGAATCCCGAAGGAGCGCACAATATGATCTTCATGCTCAGAGCAATCAAGCCGTCCCGATGGGTACCCGAAGATGCCGATTAAGACTGGTGTTGGATTCGGTGTCGGATTCGACACTGGAGATAGTGACTTCATCACCACGAGCTACAACCCCAATGGCGCTCAGCCGAAGCGAGAGGAGCCGGTCGATCCTGTGTTCACCTGCTCAGGATGTGGCTTCCGTGGCCACCCGCTCCTATTTGTGGTCGCTGCTGGCGAGGTGGCCTGCCCTATGTGCAGGGTGGATCCGAGAACTGGGAAGCGTCACAAGCAGAACATCTTGAGCCGCATAAGGAATGCACTGGCTGCACTCAAAGGCTAATATCGAGTGGCTATCACTGCCAGAGGATATGCTGAAGGTACCGTAACTGGTAGTGCGTCCTCTTTCACTCCGGCTATCTTCAGCGGCACTGGGCATATATCTGGTGTCAGCAGCGGCGATGTAGCTATCCTATTCATTGTACTTCGGTCTGGCACCGCGTTGTCTGCGCCGACCGGATGGACACTAGTTCCACTTTGCACTACTAACGTTGCCAACATCTACCAGTCTGCCGCGTTCTACCGGATATGCACAGGCACCGATACTAATCCGAGTGTCACTATCTCGCTCGCGGCTAGTACAGGTCTGTACTGGTCCTGTGGTATCTACACTGGAGTTGATGGCACTACGCCAATCGATGACTCCAACAAAGATAGTAGCTCAAGCAATACTCGTACTCCTATAGTTCCCTCTATAAGCCCCACTGGCACCACCGACATGCTGGTAATGTGGGTGGGCAGCAACATCAGTAGTGTCACATATAGCGCTCCGACGCTGGGCACTATTGAGGAGCAGGGCTTCAGCTCCACTACCAACAACGTCTCTGGAGTTCTATTCGATTCGCTTCTATCCGCATCTGGAGCTACCGGCACTCACACCGTAACTGCAAGCGCAACCGAGACTTACATTGGCTTCTCGATTGCGCTCTTAGCTGCTGCCACCGTTGTCACTGATTTCAAGTCGGAGTGGGGCTTCTGGTCACAGATTATACCACCAAAGCCGATGGCGACGGCTGGTACAGTCGGGCAGTTCCTCTATAACTACTCATACGCGCAGACTCCTCCCCCTCCTGCGGTCGGCTCTACTGGCGTTCAGTTCCTCAAGCAGTTCGATGACTTTGGTGTTCGACGGCTCAACGCGCTGTACCAGAACATCCAGTATCCGCAAACTCCACCCCCTCCGCCGCCTACAGCCGATGACCCTCAGTACTGGGCATTCTGGAATCTACTTGGCTCTCGGGTGGATAATGCTCGACTAGCTGCGATGCGGCTTACAGCACTCCAGCTGGTCCAATCAGAGTATCCGCAGACTCCTCCTCCCAAACCTGACGACCCTCAGTACTGGTCCTACTGGGTCGACCGAGCACGCTTAACGACTGAGGAAGCCCGTACTGCACGCACGAGAGCTGTCTCAGCTCTGCAGTATCAGTATCCCCAGACGCCTCCTCCAAAGCCGGACAATCCACAGTACTGGTCCTACTGGACTACGAGGCGTACAGCCGACAACTTGGCTGCTCGGGCGAGTCTGCTATCGCTCTACCATTATCCGCAGACCCCTCCAGTTCCTGATAATCCGCAATACTGGGCTTTCTGGCAGCTCAGACGTGGTGCTCAAGCGCTCCCGCTCGCTAGCGCCATTCATCTGTTCCAGTATCCCCAGACACCGCCCCCACCAGCGCCTGATAACCCGCAATACTGGGAGTACTGGACTCAGCGCCTGAAGTGGTCTGTTCAGGACATCGCAGCGGCGAATCTCGCTGCCCTGCTGAATTATCCGCAGACTCCACCGCCTGTACCACCTGACGTTCCGCAGTACTGGTCCTACTGGACACAGCCGACCAAATCAACAGGTCTGCCCCTCAGTGCGCTCCTCGCGCTGATCCAATATCCACAGACACCGCCTCCTCCTCCAACAGCGGTTGATGTCCCTCAGTACTGGGCATATTGGACCGATCCGCTCGCTGCCATCATCCGACAGCGCTATCAGGCAAGTCAGCTTGCTGCTCAAGCGGCTCTCGCACTGGCGCAATATCCTCAGACCCCTCCACCTCCAACACCTGACAACCCCCAATACTGGCCCTTCTGGGCCATCCAGGCTGCGCGTATCGCGTCCGATCTGAGGGAGGCACGAACCCGAGGCGTCATTGCAGAGCTTCTGTCTTGGCGACCCGGTGAGCTTGTACCTCCTCCACCTCCACCGGACCATCCGCAGTACTGGAGTTACTGGACTGATATAGCTGCAATGCTCAGTCGTCGCACTAGTGCTGGAGTGCAAGTGAATATCACTCTAGCTCAGCTACTATCCGAGTATGCTCAGAGCCCGACTCCAGCTCCAGTAGTGGGTGAAGAGGCTATTGTGGTGTGGAGATCTCGCGGCGGCTACTAGTCTGATCTGGCTCACATTCGGTTGAGACCGACCGCAGCCCTGTTAACCTGCGCCCGAGTAGGTGTACGGTGGCCAATTTCTCAGTCATGACCAGTGACCTGCGTATCCTGTTAATGGCGAAGCTCGTTGACAGTGATATTCAGGGGTTCATCAATCAAGCACAGAGAGAAGAGGTAGAGGCGTATCAATGGAGCTTCCTGCTCACCAATACGATCCTCTACAGCTCTGCATCCCAGACCACCGGCACCGTCAGCTTAACGCAAGGTTCATCCACCGTTACAGGCTCTGGTACAAACTTCTTCCTGCCGACTAATGCAGTCTCCCAGCTCGCATACGGCAGCCCGACTGGCAGCACTCCATATCCAATTGCATCGGTAGAGAGCACCACGAGTCTGACTCTAGCTCAGCCGTTCAATGGCATCACAGCAACAGACCAAGGATATAACATCTCGACCAATATCTACTCTGTGATAGCCCCGAACGGAGCACCATTCCTTGAGATCTACAACGTGCGAGGACCGGGCCAGATAGACCTCGTAGAGATATCCCGCGAGGTACTGAACGAGAAGGATCCGGGCCGTACCTGCTATGGAGGTAACCCTCCTACAGAGTGGTGCAATGCCGGTTTCGATATCAATGGCAACGTGCAGATTGAGTTCTGGCCCGTCAATACAGCAGTTCAAGCATTCGTCATCGAGGGCAAGATAGGGCCATCAACTCTGGTCAAGGATACGGATCTCCCTCAGCTGCCTAGCGCGGTCATCGAGGCGAAGGCAGCGTATCTCGCGTTCAATG
>Ga0134125_10003631_pt1 | contig 17816 bp, 17 predicted proteins | sample KB31751_FD_96464 | JGI IMG/M metagenome (GOLD analysis project Ga0134125, IMG submission 96464) | Terrestrial soil microbial communities with excess Nitrogen fertilizer from Kellogg Biological Station, Michigan, USA - KB3-175-1 | ecosystem: Environmental > Terrestrial > Soil > Unclassified ...
CCCCGCCCTGCTGCTCGATCTCGACGGCACGCTCACCGACAGTGTGTACCAGCACGCGATCGCCTGGCGCAAAGCGCTGGAGATCGGCGGTATCAAGCTGTCGGTATGGCGAATTCATCGCCGCATCGGCATGAGCGGCGGGCTGCTGGCCGAGAGTCTGGCGCGCGAGACCGGCCGCGAGCTCTCGGCGGCCACGGCGCAGAAGGTCAAGCAGGCGCACGCGCGATTGTTCAAGGCGCAGCTCACAGACGTACGACTGCTCCCGGGCGCGAAGGCCCTGATGCACCACCTCGTCAAACTGAAAGTCCCCTGGGCCGTGGCGACGAGCGGCGCGCTGCGGACCGCGCAGCCGCTGCTCGATCTCGTCGAGATCCCCAAGGGTGTGCCGATCGTGAGCCGTGACGACGTGCAACACGCAAAGCCGAATCCCGATCTCTGGCTCGCCGCCGCCGCGAAGCTCAGCGTTCCGCCCGAGTCCACCATCGCCATCGGCGACAGTGTCTGGGATCTCCTGGCCGCGCGACGCGCGCGCGCGCTGGGGGTGGGGCTGCTGTCCGGCGGCTACGGGCAGGAAGAGCTGGAGCGCGCAGGGGCCTACCGGGTCTATGAAGACCCGGCAGACCTGCTGCTGCACATCGATGAGCTGGGGATTCGCGCCGGCTAGTTCGCCAGCGGTGTCAGCCAGTACGAGATCTTGATGAGGAACGTGTTCAACGGACGCGTGTGGAAGAGGTCGTTGAAATCCTCGGTAAAGTTCTGGTCTCCCATGGTGCTCTGGAAATCCTCACGGCCCTGGTTCCAGACCAGATAGAGCGTCGAGCCTGGCCGATACTCCCAGCGCACCACGACGTTGGAATTGAAGAACTTCGAATTGAAGTCGGTCGGCATGACGCCGGCATACGGCTGGTAGCGGGCGTCGTAATCCGTGGCGCGCGGCGTCGCCGACAGCTCGCGCAAATTCGACCACGAACCTTTGCTCACGAAGGGCTGCGCGTACACCTGCAGCGTGAGCGTGGAGGTCGCGGTGTAATCGGCCCGGAACGTCATCGAGACCGTCTGCTGGTCGATGCGGGCGAACACGTAGTGGGTGCCCGTCGAGTCGGTCTGCGGATTCCGATCCTGCACATCGTTGATCGTGTGCGACACGTTGAGGACGGCTGCCCCGCGCAGCTGCGACCCCAAGCGATAATCGAGTTCGGGACTCAGGCTGATCGACGTCGAACGACCGTCGTCGCGCTTGTAGTAGTTGACGAACATCACCGGCGTGAGCGGCGGCCGCGGGTCGCCGACGAAGCCCGCCCATGGGTAAAAGCCGCGATCGCTGCGCACCGCCGGACCGCCGCGGGAGCAGGTGTTGCAGTAGACCTCCCCCAAGCCTGCGATCGTGCCGCCGAGGTGGACGCTCCACTGATTGTTGAACGTCGCGTGCACATTCGTGTTTGCCGCGCGATCGGTCGGCAAACCTTCGCTCGACGCCGCCTGCCAGTAGTTGAAGTTCCAGTACGCCCGCTGGAAGATCAGGACTGGCCTGTTCCAATTCATCGCGGCCCAATTGTTCCAGTTCTGCTGGTCGGCCTGAAACAGAAAGCCCAGGTCGTTGGTTTCGAATCCGGGCGAGCGTCGGAAATAGCTGGTTTGGAACGTGATGAACCCGTTCTGCTTTCCAAACAGCACTTCCTGCGCATTCCCCGAGAGGGAAGTCCGCGTCGGATCGAACTCGACTTTGTCATCCGGCCGCTGGTAATAGTGCGTCGGGTTCTGCTGCGTCTGCGAGATCATCGCCGGCGTTCCCTTGACCGTACTGTAATCGAGGGATCCCGAGAGCTCGTACATGCCGTTCATGAACTTGTGCCGGAAATCGACCGCGCCGACATACGCCTGGTGGTGAAAGAAGTCGGCCGTGGCCGGATCGTCACCTCGATTCACCGCGGTCCCCATGAATCCGATGGCACTCTGTCCTTTGCGGAAATCCTGATTCAGGCGCAACGCCGCGTAGTTGGTCAGCGGCTCGCTCACCACGCCGCCGTCTTCCACGCGCTTGGTGATGCTCTCCACCGCGCCGAGCGTCATGCCGCTCGGCAACCGGCCCGTGATCTTGGCGGCGCCGATGATGCGCGCCGGGTCGTGGCCGATCCGCCGCGAGTAGAACAGCCCTTCCCCGCTGCAGTTGACGACGCTGCAGTTCACGTTGAAGTTGAAAATCCCCGTCCCTTCCACGAAGAACGGACGGCGCTCCTGGTAGAAGGTCTCGTACGCAGAGAGGTTCACCACCGAGGGGTCGGCTTCGACCTGACCGAAATCGGGATTCACGGTTGCGTCCACCGTGATATTCGACGTCAACCCGTATTTGATATCGCCGCCAGCCGTAAATGACTGGGTATGCGCGTAGCCGATCGGTTCATTCTTGGTCAGAGCGTACGGCGTCAACTCGAGTCGCGTCGGCGCGGCGAGACCCTGCAGGCCCTGTACCTCACCCAACTGCGAGATGAAGCCACGACGCGAGCGGTAAAACACGGGCCAGCTCACGCGTTCCCCACCGCGACGATCGAGGTCACGCCAGATGCCAAAACCGAATGTGTTCGTGTCGGCATGGGGGTAGCGCAGCTGCGACAGCGGAATGCGGAACTCCGCGGTCCAGCCGAGTGAATCGACGTGTGTGGCTACTTCCCAGACGGCGTCCCAGGCGTCGTCTTCCTGCTCACCGTCGCCATAAACCGCGTAATCGCGTTTGACCCCGCCAGGGTTCACCGCGAATTCGAAGCCGGTGCGCCGATCGTGATAGGAATCGATGACGAGCTTGATCTGATCACAGCAGACGCGGGCATCGCGGCGGGCCAGCAAACTCTTGATGCTGTCGGGATGCGGGTCGAAGGCACGCACGAACGCGTAGAAGTTGTGGTCGTCGTACACGACCTTGAACTCGGTCTCCACGCTCGGCTCGCCATTTTCCACCGGCTGCATCTGACGAAAGCCGCGCGACGCCTGGGTGGATCGCCAGACCTCTTCGGTTTCTTTTCCGTCGATGACGATGGCATCGGGGGTTCGCCTGGCGACGACCGTCGCTGCGGCGGGGGGGGGAGGTGGAGGACCTCCGGTCTGCACCACGGCAAGAATGACGGCAGCAATGGGACTGAACGGCATCATGGATTCTCGATTTGGTGGCTATTCCTTGGACGTTACGATTCGCGAAATGGTTGGTTTCGTGGTACTTTGGCCGGGCCTCCACTCACAGGTCGCACCATGCGCCGTACGCTGTCTTGCGCGCTCCTCACCATCGCGTGCGGAGCCCCGGGTTTCGTTGCGGCACAAGCACAAAGTCAGGGTTTGCCTACCTCGCAGCCGTCGTTGATCACCATCATTCGCGAAGAAGTCAAAGCAGGCCGTAACGCCGACCACGCCAAAATCGAAGCCGGCTGGCCCGCCGCCTTTGGCAAGGCCAATTCGCCCGATTACTACCTGGCGATGGTCTCGATGACCGGTACGCCGGAGGCCTGGTTCGTCATCCCGTCGGCGAATCACGCCGCCTACGATCAGTACAGCCGGCGCTACGACAACAATGCCGCGATGACCGCCGAGCTGGACAGGCTCAGCCGCGCTGATGCGGACGTTCTGAACAGCATCCGGACAATCCAGGCTGTCGCGCGACCGGATTTGAGCATGGGCGCCTATCCCGATCTGTCGAAGCAGCGGTACTGGGAGATTTCACTCGTTCGCGTGCGGCCCGGCCACGAGGAGGACTTCGACGCCGCGGCAAAAGCCTATGGGACCGCCGCGCAGCGCTCGGCACCGAATGCGCAGTACCGGGTGTATCAGGTCATCGCCGGCATGCAGACCCCCAGCTACATCGTGTTCTCGTCGGTCTCGAGCTACGGCGATTTCGACCAGATGATGGCGGATGGGATGAAGACGATGCAGAACGCGACCGCGCCCGAGCAGGCGGCGCTCCACAAATTCTCGACCGATGGCACGATCAGCTGGGAGACGAACCGCTTCCGGCTCGACCCGAAGATGAGCTACGTCTCGCGTGACGTGCGCGCCACCGACGCGTCGTTCTGGGGACCAATGCCCGCAACCCCGGCCCGTAAGCCATGATGAGCACCAGAGTATTTGCCGATCGCAGAAGCGGCAGCGACCGGCGGGACGAGCCGCGGCGTCAGCAGGTCATGATCGTCGCGCAGGAGCGCCGGCAGGTGGTCGACCGGCGTCGCGGCGCCGAGCGGCGCAGCACGCTCGATCGCCGCGGCCGCGCTTCACGACCGTTGAACGCCGAGCGGCCGGTCGAACACGTGCGCAACGCGCTGCAGCTGCTGCGCGAAATTGCGGTGACGGGAGAGTTGTCGACGGGACCGAGCGAAGACCTCGGCGCGGCGATCGAACGGTTGTACCGCGCCGTGGCCCTGCTCGAGCATCAACCGAGACGGTAGCTACTTCTTTTTGAACAGGGCCAGGTACTGGCCGTAGCCTTCCGCTTCGAGTCGATTGACCGGAATGAATCGCAGCGACGCCGAGTTGATGCAGTAGCGCTGACCTGTCGGCTGCGGCCCGTCGTCAAAGAGGTGCCCGAGGTGCGAGTCGCCATGCGCGGATCGCACCTCGATTCTTGCCATGAACAACGAGTGATCGCTCTTTTCCTTGATGTTGCTCGCATCGAGCGGCCGCGTGAAGCTCGGCCAGCCGGTGCGGGAATCGTATTTGTCCGTCGAGCTGAACAGCGGCTCACCCGACACGACGTCGACGTAGATCCCATCGGCATGATTGTCCCAGAACTCGTTCTGGAACGGGCGCTCCGTCGCTTCGTGCTGCGTGACTTCGTACTGCAACGGTGTCAACGCACGCCGTAACTCGGCGTCACTTGGCTTCGGCGTCACGGTATACATCCCTCCTCGTTGCGAACTTCCTGGCGCTGCGACACTCACCTTGCTGCTCCCGGCTTCGTCACCCCAGATCGCGGCGAGCCGGCGATCGCGCCCGCAGCCCGTGCGATACATGCCGTAGCGCTCCGGGTTTTTCTTCGCGTAATCCTGATGATATCCCTCGGCCGCGTAGAACGGCCCCGCCGTCAGGACCTGCGTGGCGACATCGCGCTTGAAGCGATCGATGATCTGCTGGCGCGACGCGCTGGCCGCCTGCCGCTGTCCCGTATTCCGAACGAAGACGGCGCTGTGATAGTTCGGGCCGATGTCACAGGCCTGCCCGTCGGTCTGGAACGGGTCGATGTTGTGCCAGAAGGTCCAGAGCAGCGTCTCGTAGCTGACCTTGGCGGGGTCGTAGATGACCTGCACCGCTTCCAGATGGCCGGTGTTGCCTTCCACCACCTGCATGTAGGTCGGGTTCTTGACGGTACCGCCCGCAAATCCCGAAATCGCCGTTACAACGCCGGGGACCTCGTCGAAAGCGTGCTCCATCGTCCAGAAACAGCCGCCGGCGAAGACAGCGGTGTCAGGCGGGCTGCTCAGTCCGAGCACGAGCAATAGTGCAATGTTCATGTTCTCATAATAATATCCCTCACCCCGTTCCCGAAGGATGCCTGATGCTCCGCCCCCTCCTGCTCCTCATGCTCATCGTGTCTGTCGCCCAAGCACAGCTACCCAGCATCCGTCGCAAGGCGAAAGAAGCCGGCACGGCAGCCGTCACCGGCCAGCCGGCGCAGCCGCATCGCCCGCCACCCAAGTTCGACAACACGATCTTCGAGCTGAATCCGCAGGTCGTCGCTCGGCTCATCGCCGGCCTCGAGGCCCGGAGCACGGCACGGGGCGCCGGCGGCCTGACCGCCGGCGAGTTGCGGAAGCGCTCGACCGCGGCTTCGGATGAAGCGGCGAGCCTCAACAACCAGCACAGCGACGACCGCGCCAAATGGGTCAGCGCGAACGAGGCCGCCGAGAGCTGTCTGAACGACGAGCTCGGCAAGATGGAGCAGCAACACGGCCAGGAAATGCAGCAGCGCATGATGGGGATGACCGGCGTGAACACGGCAGAGAAGCAGAAGTTCATGCAGGACTACAGCGCGGCAGCGCAGGAGCTGCAGCAGGCCACGATGGCGAACGACACGGCGGCGATTCGACGCGCGCAGGAAAAGATGTACAAAGCCATGGGCATCGACCCGCGTGCCGACACCACCAAGGCGCGAGCGGCGTGCCGCGCGCCCGCGGTGCCCGCCTGGATGCGGCGCGCCGATTCCCTCGCCGCACTCGGTGACACACTCGCGGTTCGCGCGCGTGATGCCGAAAGCGCCGGCAACGCGGCGGCCGCGCATGCGGCCGAGATGACGCCCCCGCAATTCGCGATGGCGGCCGAGCGCGCCGAGGGGTTCGTGGCGCTAAAGTCGTCGGGAAACGTCGGCAGCGGCTACGTGTTCAGCCCGACTGAGGAGCAGGCGCTCACGGCGCGTCTCACCGATCTCAAGAAATACTTCGGGTGATCGGTCGCACGGCAGGGAGCGTCATCGCGGTCGCGCTGTTCGCGGCGGCTGCGGGGCCGATCGAGCACGAAGCGACCGCTCGCGTCACCTGGCAGCGCGGGCAGGCCGGCGTCGAGTGGGCCACGCTTCCGATCCGTGGGCAAAGCGCAGCGGCCGCGGTCAGACTCGTCCTCGCGCGCGTCGATCCTCGGCTCGTCACGTTTGATCTAGTATGGGACGTCGAGAACGATCGGCCCGCGTGGACCGTCGATCGAGCGCCTGATGCCGCGCTTTCGCTCAATGCCGGAATGTTCGTGCAGCAGTTACCCTGGGGCTGGGTCGTGATGAACGGACGCGAGCGCCTCCCGCCCGGCATCGGACCGCTCTCGTCGGCACTCATTGGCCTCGGGGACGGCCGTCTCGTTTGGGTTGATGGCGACGACGTTTCGGCGTGGCGTGGTCGGACCGATGTGCGCTTCGCGTTTCAATCTTATCCCACACTGCTCACTGGTAACGGCGAAGTGCCGGTGGCGCTGCGTGACGGCGAAATCAACGAAACCCATCGCGACGCCCGGCTGGCGCTCGGCATCGATCGCGAGGGCCGTCTGCTCATCGCGCTGACGCGCTTTGACGTGGCGATCCCCGGCGCGGACCGCCTTCCGTTCGGTCTCACGGTACCCGAGATGGCGGCGGTCATGGGCTCACTCGGGGCCCGGCAGGCGATGTTGCTCGACGGTGGAATCTCGGCGCAACTCGCCATCGCAGATTCTGCGGGTACAACCAGAGCGTGGAAAGGATTGCGTAAGGTGCCGCTCGCCCTCGTGGCTCGATGAACACAGCCCTGCTGCTCGCGCTCTCACTGATTCAGGGCACGCCGCAACGCGATGACGGCCAGTGGACGATGCCGGGCCGCGATTATGCCGCGACGCGTTTCAGTAGTCTCGCGCAAATCGATCGCACCAACGCGGCCCGGCTGAAGGCGGTCTGGACCTTTTCGACCGGTGTGCTGGGTGGTCACGAAGGACAGCCGTTGGTCGTCGGCAGCACGATGTATGTCGTGACGCCCTTCCCCAACGTGTTGTATGCGTTCGATCTCACGCGCGAAGGGTACCCGCTCAAATGGAAGTACCGGCCCGACGTGAATCCGACGTCCCAGGGCATCGCCTGCTGTGACGCGATCAATCGCGGCGCGGTGTACGCGGACGGCAAAATCGTGTACAACCTGCTCGACGGTCATACCGTCGCCGTCGACGCCGCGACGGGCAAAGAGCTGTGGAAGACGCAGATCGCGGACATGGGTCAGGGCGAGACCACCCCGATGGCGCCGTTCATCGCGCGCGATCGCGTGCTCGTCGGCCCGTCGGGCGGCGAGTTCGGGATTTATGGATGGGTCAAGGCACTGGACCTTGCGAGCGGGAAGATTCTGTGGACCGCGCACAACATGGGCCCCGATTCCTTGATGATCGCGCGGCGTGGCACATTCACCGGGGGGGCCAACCTCGGCGTCTCGACGTGGAGCGGCGACTCGTGGCGCCGGGGCGGCGCGCCGGTGTGGGGCTGGATCTCCTACGATCCGCAGCTCGATCTGATCTACCTCGGCACCGGCAACCCGGGGCCGTACAACACCGAGCAGCGGCCGGGCGAGAACAAGTGGACCAACAGCGTGCTCGCGCGCCGGCCCAGCGATGGCGCGCTGGTCTGGGCCTATCAGTTCACGCCGCACGACAGCTGGGACTTCGACGCCAACGCCGAGATGATTCTCGCCGATCTGGTCGTGGGCGGCCGGATGCGCAAAGTCCTCGTCACCTTCAATAAGAACGGCTTTGCGTACACGCTCGATCGCGCCACCGGCGAGCTGCTCGTCGCCGAGCCGTTCGCGCACGTGACCTGGGCGAAAGGAATCGACAAGCGCACCGGTCTACCGATCCTCGACACGACCAAGGTCACCGGCGCGTCGCGCGGCAACGTCACGGGAATCTGCCCGAGCCTCGAGGGCGGCAAGAGCCCTGCCTCGCCGTCGGCATTCTCGCCGCGCACGGGGCTGTTCTACACGGCCACGAACAATCTCTGCATGAATTTCGAGGCCGCGCCGGTCACTCGCATTCCGGCGACGCCGTTCATCGGGGCCACGACGCCGTACGTCGCGGGACCGGGCGGGTACATGGGCGCCTTCATCGCCTGGGACGCCGCGCGGGGCCGCAAAGTGTGGGAGGTCAAGGAACAGTTCCCGGTCTGGAGCGGAACCGTCGTGACGGCCGGTGATATCGCGTTCTATGGAACGCTCGACGGCTGGTTCAAGGCGGTCGATATCCGCTCGGGCAAAGTCGTGTGGAAGTTCAAAGTCGGCTCGGGCGTCGTCGGTGCGCCGATCACGTTCCGCGGACCCGACGGCAAACAGTACGTCGCGGTGTATGCCGGGATTGGAGGAGACTGGTTCCTGCTGTCGGGTGATGTGCGCTCCGACGATCCCGCCGACGTGCGCCCGCCCGCCGACTTCGCACCCGAGCTGGGCCGTCACACGAGTCAGGGAGGGATCGTTTGGATCTTCGGCCTATGAACGCGTGCCTCGTGCGTCGTGCGTCGTACGTCGCTTTCCTGATGGCATGCAGCTCTGGAACCGCGGACAGCGGGCCGCCACCTTCTATCCGATATCCGAACCACGTCGCGGCCGGCGGCAGCCAGCCGCCCGCGGCCGAGATGAAGAATCCGTTCGCGGACGATTCGGGCTCTGCGGCGGACGGCTTGAAAATCTTCAGCACGATGAATTGCGACGGTTGTCACGGCGGCGGTGCGCTCGGCTGGGTCGGCCCGAGTCTCGTCGACGGCCGCTGGCGTTACGGCGGCAGCGACGGCGCGCTGTACCAATCGATTTTTTATGGACGCCCACGCGGGATGCCCGCCTACGGCGGCGTCATGTCTCCAGGGGCGATTTGGAAGGTGGTTACCTACATCCGCTCCCAGCCCGTCCCCAGTGTCGTTCCGACGCAGCGGTGGCCTAACGGGGAGACAGCGCCCCGGCCGGCACGCGAGCGGTCCCCCTAGAGATGTGATCTAGATTCCCACGGTCGAAGCGGCACGCATTATGTTGGTCCTCCGAGTTACCCCAGGCTCCGAGGTGCCTATGCGCGTCGCACGAGTCGCCATTTGCTTCCTCATTTTGGTCGCGCTGTTCGGTTGCAGCGGCTCACACCGGCAGGCGCACCAGCGCGTGTTGCTGCCGCCCACGTTGGATCTCGTTCCTCACAAGAACATCGGGCTGTTCATGTTCTCGGTGGAGAACGCGAAGGGCAACCTGCACGAGTTCGCCACGCGGCGCTTCGAGGAATACGTGCTCGCGGCGCAGAGCGGCATCGAGATGCGCGAATTCACACACGCCGACTCGAGCGCGCTCTTTTCCGCGCGTGATACCAGCGGCGTGCCGGTCGCCTTCTTTGGACACCTCAAGATCTCCAACGTGAAGCCGAGCGGTCATTTCACCGCTTCACTTTCACCGGTCATGCAGGCGACGGTGACGGTCGAGCTCTCGGTCTGGCTCGTGAACACGCGCACCGGTGGGATCATGTGGCGCCGCAGCTCGCAATCGACCGAGAAAGTCGGCGGCATGTCGTTCATCGGCGGGATGCCGACGTTCGAGGCGCACGATCCGAACGATGCGTATGGACGGCTGATCAATCAGCTGGTCTATAACGTGACGTATGATGTCAGGAGCACCTGGGTAGACCAGTAGCTGACGCGTGAAACGGGACACGAGAAACGGGAAACGTGAGCAACGACACGTTTCCCGTTTCGCGTTATACGTTTCCCCTCAGCATCCATGCCCCCACGCGTTCACCTCGTCCACAAAATTCGCGGCCCGCACCGTCAGCTCGGCATCCGTGATCGTCGCCATTCCCGCCTTCTCGAGGGCCCGATCGAGCGCGGACCAGAGACTCCACCGGCCGGCGTCGAGCTGAATCGCGCGAGCCAGCGGTCCGATTGCCGCATCCCACCAACCCTTGTCCGCGTAGATGTCGGCGACCTTTTCCATCGCGTCGACGTCTGCGGGGTTCATCTGCAACTGCATCACGAGTGAATCGAGCCGCTCACTGATCTCGATCAGCTCGTCGACTTCGTTCGGCGACAGCTCGGCGACCGTGTAAGCAGGCTCCTGCAGGTCCGGCGCCAGGACCGTAGATGCTCCCATGATCCATACCAGATCGATGGCGACGGCTGCAGCCAGGCCTTTCCAGTAGCTCATGGCGTTCTCCGGTGGAGGTGTGCCAGGGGAGAACGCACGAGGCGCGCCCGGCCAGGTTCAGGCCGGGCGCGCCTCGATTGTGTTGCTCAGGACACTAGGACGACGCGGGGGGCGTGTCCTCCTTACCACGGTCCTTCTTATTGAAGAACCAGAACGCCACCGCGATGAGGCCGGCGATCAGGGCGATTTTAAAGACAAAGAAAAAGAGGGGGAGCAGCAGGCCCGCTGCCACCTTCCACAGGACGATGCCGACGATACCCACGGCGGCAAGCTGAAGCACTGGCTTCATCATCGAATGCGCTCGGAGAGAGAGGGACGTGGGCTATACGTAAATGAAACCGGACCAGGTTTCACTGCCACCTGGTCCGGCGATCTATGAGCTGCGAAGCGGTTTCGGTGCTCGGACTTAGGTGTTGGGGGGACTGCGCCGAGTCGAGAGCCGCTCTGGACTTACCAAAACTTCAGTCGGGAGAGCAGCGACCGCTTGGTGCGCCGCGCCGAAGAGGCCCGCGTGTGCGAGCGCTTCCCGCTGGACTTCTGTTTCGTGCTCACGGTCTTGCGTGCCATTGTCTCACTCCGTGGTTGATGGAGCGAATCAAGCGGCGCCCGAATGCGCGCCGCTTGAAAGCTCCGACTAGCTACACGCTGGTACTGCGTCGTCCAGCGACGAGTTGCCAGACAAAGGCAACAAGGGCCACAACGAGGAGCAGATGAATCAAGCCGCTCGACACGTGGAAGACGATAAAGCCAAGCAACCAGGCAACCAGCAGAATCACCGCAAGTGCGGCCAACATGGCAAGCCTCCGGGTGTGTGGGCTAACTCCGGTGTGGAGAATAAGAACAATCGCGGACGCGATAAATCGTCCGATGAATCGGTTTGGGATGGATGACCGAGCTAACTACTTGGGGTTAGGTCGGGCCTCGAAGTACTGGAGGCCGCCGCCCGCGGTCCCCACGATCACCGCGAGTGACCCGCGCAAATTGGCGAACGCGGGCGCCGCGTAGAGCGGCAGCCGCACACCGAGCGTCGAGTCCAACCCGCCGCGCTCGGTTCCCAGCAGCAATGTGCCGTTGAAGAAGCGCGGCACGACGCGCCTCCCCGTGCGGGTCCCGACGTAGTCGTCGCTGGCCAGCACGAATTTCGGCGCCTGCTTCGAGCCCTCGTTGCGGAAGAAGGCCACCCGCCCGCCCGCATCGCCGACGAACAGATCGAGATCTCCGTCGCCGTCGATATCGTGCAGCTCCGGCACGCCGTTGCTCCCATGTGGCAGGCGCACCACGGCGGAGTCCATCAAGACAAACCGCTCGGGCCCCGCTGTGCCGCCGTTTCGATACCACGCGACAGGATCCTGGAACTGACCGACGACGAGATCGGGAAGCCCGTCGCCGTCCAGATCGCCGAGCGCCGGGGCCAGGTGAAACGCAGGAAGCACCGACAGATGCCCGCGCAGCCGCAGCGCCGGCGCCGATGCGGTTCCGGTGTTCTCGAACCAATACAGGCCGCCGGTGCGCGGGTTGTTCGGCTCGATCTTCGTGCCGACCACGAGGTCCTGGTCGCCGTCTCCATCGACGTCTCCGAACGCGGGGATCGTCTCGGCACCGAGATCGACGCCGTCGAGCAGGCGGTTCGTCGCGACCTTCCAGGTGTTGGGCCCCGTCTGATCGAGCTCATACAGATTCGCGGTGCTGGTCTTGTTCGGATTAAAGGCGCCGCCGAGGACGCCCATCACGAGATCGAGCCGGCCGTCGCCATTCAGATCACCCGCCGCCGGCGCGTTGTAGCCGCTCGTCTCGACCGGCGCCCCCGGCGGGAATGGGATCCGCTCGCCGTGGAAATCGATCTGCGCACACGTGCCGTCATTGCGGATCCACAGGAGTCCCGGCTCGAAGAAGTCGCCCCACAGAATGTCCGGGTCCCCATCGCCGTCGACATCGAACACCGACATCGTATTGGCGCCGTGCCGGGACGGCTGCCTTTGGCCGATGATTTGAATGTCCTGGAATCGCTCTGTGAGAAGCTGGAATCGAGGGCGGCGAAGGGTATCGAAGTTTTGAAGCTCGTAGCGCGTAATCGTTCCGTCGACACGCCCAAGGAGCAGATCCGGCTTCCCGTTGCAGTCGATGTCCGCGAATTGCGCGATGTTCTGACGGTCGGCGTAGATCGCCTGGCCCAGGGCATCGAATAGCGTGTCGGCTGTGACGACGAATCGCGCTGCGGTGCGCGTGCCGACGTTACGGTAGTAGCGGATGTAGCTGAGCGGCGATTCGGTGAACAAGTCGACCAGTCCATCGCCATCGATATCGGTGAAGCGGTACCACTCCCCGATGTCGAGATCCTGATAGCGGTCGGTCTTCAGCTCCCAGCCAGCGGCGGTGCGCTGAAACAGCGCGAGATCGTTCGAGTTCTCCTGAATGAACAGGTCATTCACGCCGTCGCCGTCGATATCGATGAGCTGCGGGCGCGGGTGCTCGAAGCCGCCGAGGAATGGGAGTGCGTAGGTGTGGCCGAGCGAGTCCGTGACTGGGAAAGGCGAGATCGCACGAACGAAGGTTGTCGAGGGTATCGAGGGCGGTGGAAGTTGGTGGAGGTGAGAGGCGCAGGCCGCGCACACGACCACGATCCACGAGAATCTCAGGGCTTCCCTCCCGCCACACCCAGGCCCGCGCCGTCGGGCGCCGTATCGACCCGACCCACCACGGCGCGCTTCTTCGCGTCGATCACGATCAGCCGGCCCGGCGCCGCCATGCCCGGCATCGGCATCGCCATGTTGATGCCGCCCATCGTCATGACGTTGTCGGTGTTGTGATTGGCCACGAACACCTGCTTGCCGTCGCCCGAAATCGCGATCCCGTCCGGCTGTGCGAACTCGCCCTTCACCGTGGTGATCACGCTCCAGCGCCTGGCATCCACCACCGTCACGTCGTTGGACCGCTGATTCGGCACCCACACCTCGGCGCCGTCCGGCGTGAACGTCACGAGCCACGGCCAGTCACCGGTGTTCACCCGCTGCACGAGCTTGGGCTGGTTCGGGTCGGCGAGATCGAACACGAGCAGCCTGCCCGTGAGCTGCGAGGTCGCAACGAGCGTTTTCCCGTCTGGTGAGACGGCGAGCTGCACCATCACCTGGCTCGTGTCGCCGCCCGGCACTTCGACGATTCCCACGTGCTCGCGCGCGGCTTCGTACACCGCGATCTGATTCGTGCCGAGGCTCGCGACGTACGCGTGTTTGCCGTCGGGCGCGATCGCGAGCCCGTGCGGCCGCGATACGAGCACTTCGACTTCGGTCGCCGTCATCGTCTTGCGATTGATCACGGCGATGCGGGCCGGCGCGTTGACCGCCGACATCGAACGCGTCGAGTACAGCAGGTCGCTGGTGCGATCGAGCGCGAGCAGTCCCGGTGTGACCGTCTCGGCTTTCGCCACGACATGGTTTTCGCGATCGAGCTTTACGACCGCGTTGTCACCCACGAGCGAGACGTACCAGTAGGAGCCATCCGGCTCGACCACGATGTGATGTGGCTTGGGGTGCGCGGAGAAACCGAGCGCCGTGAAGTCCACGGTGGCGGCGATCGAGTCGCTCGCCGGGTTGATGACCGTGACCTTCCCAGACGCCTGGTTAGCGACATAGACGAGCGTAGGACGGCCGGACGGCCTGACGGCCGGACGGCCCGTCCCCATGCAGCCCAACAGTAGCCCAAGTACTACCAGACGTCTCATGGAACGGGGGCCGTTGGGCGCTTCTTCAGAATGAATAAGCCTTCCGTCATGCTGCTCACCGCCACCACTCCGCTCTTGAAGAACGGATAGTTGCCCCAGGTGCCCTCGAATCCCGGCTCATCGGGCCCGACGGGATGCGTGTCGAAGAAGCCGACTTCCTTTGGCTTCAGCCGATCGGTGATATCGAGCACGCGCAGACCCGAGACGTAGTTCGACTGGTACATCGTGTTCCCGACCAGCCAGAGGTTGTGGTCGGTCGCTTTGTTCTTCGACATGTACTCACCGGCGAGCACCGGGTTGTCGAGGTCACTCACGTCCCAGATCAGGGTGCGCGTACTTTCGACAAAGCCCTGGATCTCGTCGAGCTCGTCGTCCTCGTACATGTAGCGATGATCGTCGGTAATCCAGCCCTGGTGTGCGTAGCCGACGTTCGGATAGGTCGCGCGCGAGATCGCGACGGGATGCGCTTTGTCCGTGACATCCGCAATCGAGAGATGCGTCTCGTTCCAGCCGAAGCAGATCTGCCGGCCCTGGTACTTGGTCGTCGGGCCGTGGTACACGACGCACTGCGCATCATGCGTATAGCCCGTCCCCGCGCGGCCGGTCTGTGGATCGGAGAAGCAGCCGGCGAACTTGGGGTTGAGCGGATCGCGCACGTCCACCATGTGCAGGCCGCCGCCGCAGGTGTTGCCCCCGCCGTTCGAGCCCGTGAGGTACATGTAGCCGCTGACGGTATCGGAGACGATATCGTGCACGCTGTGCACACCACGATAGATGTGATCCGGGGTGAATGTCTGTGGCGTGCGCACACCGCGCAGCCGGTTCAGGTCGAAGACCTGCATCCCCGCCTGGCGCGCGCCGTCGGCCACGATGAACGCGTAGTGCTTGTAGGTCTTGATCTCGCGCCAGAACGACCCGACCGAGCCCGCGGTCTTGGGCAGGTCGCCGAGATATACGGGCCGGCTCGGGTCGGTGATGTCGACGAACGAGGTGCCATCGACGCGACCGACGATCGCGATTTCCTTGCCCGTTTCCGGATCGTTGTAGCCCCACACGTCGCTGAGCTGCACGCCACGCTTCCCGCCGATCTGCGTGACCGGCAGGAACGACATCAAGTCGACCTGATTGCAATCGAACATCTGAACCTTGCCGCCCTGGCACTCGCGCTGGGCTCCGGTGATGGCGCTCAGCGAGGCGACGTCGCCGACGAGCTTGGTCGTATACGCCCACGTGCCGGTCGAGCGGCGCGTGAACAGCGCGACGGCTCCCTCGCCGTAATCGTCGTTGCCGATGGTGACGGCGACGAGCGATCCCGCGGCGGCAATGCGCTCGCCGAATCGTTCGCCGTCTTCCACACCTGGCGCGCTCAGCTTCGTAGACCCGGTGAAGCCCGTCGTGTCACGCGTGATGCGATAGACCCTGCCGCTGAATCCATTCGCGCCGTTGCTGCCGACCCACAGCTCGTTTCCCACTTCGGCGATCGCCGCGCCGAAGCGCGACCCGAACGAGCCGTCGAACGGCAAGGCGCGGTTGACGGGGTTCCAGCGGTTCTGCACCGTGTCGCGCGCGAACACCCACACGGCGCCGGCGACACGATCGTTGACCGCGCCGATCAATGCGGTGTCGCCACGCAGCACGATGGAGCTGCCGAATTGCGCGTTCCGGCCGGTCATCGGACCCGGCGACGGAATGCGAACTTCCATCTTCCAGGCACCCGCGGGATCGCGATTGTAGACGTACACCGCACCCGTACCGGAGTCGGCACGGGAGCTGCCGATCATGAGGCGACTGCCCGAAGCGGCGAGCGCGGCACCGAACTGCGTATTAGGCATCGTATCGAGCTGCGTAAAAGTCGTTTCAGCCGCCCACGTGTTGCCGTTTCGCTTGAAGACGTACACGCTGGCCTGGCCGCGTTGAGGGCCGTTGGCGATATAGGCCCGATCGCCCGAAACGAGCAGATTTGCCCCGAAGCCGCCATCGGCTTTCCCCTGCGGTGCCGTAATCCGGCCGCTCTCGCGCCACCCGCTCGTCGCTTCGCGGGTAAACAGATACACCGCGCCGCGGCCGGAATCGGCCTTCGTCGAGCCGACGAGCAGCGTGTTGCCGTCGATCGCGATCGCGCTCCCGAAGCCGTCGCCGTTGGTCGCACCGGGCATCGTGAGCTTTTTGGTCGCGCGCCAGGCGCCGTTCGCGGCCGCCTGGAAGACGTAGACCACGCCCGGCCCGTACGCGTTGCCGGGTTGGCCGACATAGACCTCGCGCCCGCTGATGGCGAGCGCCTGGCCGAACTGACCTTGGGCGGTGAGACTGGTGGGAACGACGGCGACGGCAACGGCAGCTAATAACAGATATCGCGACACTAGGAACTCGTGCGTGAGAGTTTTGGGATCGGGGATGTGCTAGTGATTTTGGACAAGTTCGCTCCTGCATGGCAATTCCGCGAGGTGCACCGTATCGCGGTGCTCGCGCCCGCCGACGCCGCGCGGCGCGCGATCCGTGAGGTTACGGCGCGTGATATCCGCGGGTTTCGATTGTTGACGTGGCTGCGTCGCGCCGGGCGGCCTGGTCCTGCGGGCGGCAGCATCCTCAATCCGCCGCCCGACGAGCCCATTCTCAAAGTCGCGCTGCGCACCGGATTCATTCAGCTCGCCAATACCGAGCACGAGCTTGTGATCGGAACGTTCGTGATGTCCCCACCGCAGGCGAAACGCCAGCCCGAGACTCCTGACGATTTTCTGGCAATCACCGCGCCCGGGTACGCGAAAGCCGTCATGAATTTCCGCGTACGCGAATCCCAGCTCGCCATGTCGATGGTAACCACCGAAACGCGGGTTTGGGCGACGGACGAGCGCACCGAGCGCAAATTCGCGCTCTACTGGTGGACGATTCGGTTGGGAAGCGGACTGATCCGGCGGATGTGGCTGCGCGCGATCAGGCGAAGAGCTGAGAGGATTGGGAGCTAGAGGGCGGCGGCGGCCGCATCCCCGCGAGCGCCCGGCCCGCGTCGACCCAGCGCTGCCGCAGCCACTCGCTGAGCCACAGCGGCAGCGTCCGCGTCCGCTCGAGCGGCTCGTCGGTCACCGTCGGCTTGGTGCCGTTGAGCATCTCGCGCGCGAGCGTCTGCACGGCGGCCATATCGTTGCGTGTGGTCGCCGGCTTCCCGAGCGCCGACGCGATTCCCGTATCGACGACCAGAATTCCCTCATCGCTGAGCAACACGTTCTCGGGCTTGAGCTCGCCGTGCGCGATGCCGGCTGCATGCGCGTGCGAGAGACCCTGCAGGACGCCGCGCAGGATCTCCACGGCGCGCGCGAGGGGCACCGCGCCGTTGTTGCCGATCCAGGCGCGCAGCGTCGTGCCCTTCACGAACGGCCGCGTGTGGAACACGAACGACCCGGCACGACCGGCGCCCCGCGGCTTCACGAGATTCGGATGATGAAGTTTTGCAGCGAGCAGCAGAACCG
>Ga0134125_10003632_pt1 | contig 17813 bp, 14 predicted proteins | sample KB31751_FD_96464 | JGI IMG/M metagenome (GOLD analysis project Ga0134125, IMG submission 96464) | Terrestrial soil microbial communities with excess Nitrogen fertilizer from Kellogg Biological Station, Michigan, USA - KB3-175-1 | ecosystem: Environmental > Terrestrial > Soil > Unclassified ...
CGTGCTGCAAGGACCGCTGACGTCGGCGTCGGCGCTGAAGATGTCCTATGCCGGCATCACCAAGGGCCTTGTCGCACTCGGCTCGTCGATGATGCTCGCCGCGACGCGCGGCGGCTCGGCGCAAGCGCTCAAGGCCGAGCTCGCCGAAAGCCAGCCGGCGCTGCTCGCGTTTCTCGACCGCTCGGTGCCGAACATGTATGCCAAGGCCTACCGCTGGGTCGCCGAGCTCGACGAGATCGGCGCCTTCGTCGGCGAGGACTACGCCGAGCACGAAATGCTGGAGGCGGCGGCGCGGTTCTACGAGCGGATGGCCGGCGATTTCGACGGCGACAAGAAAGAAGCAGGCACTCTCGACACCTTCCTCAATCCATGACGGACACATTGCCACCTCACGGAAAAACCTTGCGCGTCGGATTGGCTGGCCTCGGCGCGGTCGGGCTCGACGTTGCGCGGCGGCTGATCGCCGGCGTGCCGGGCCTTACGCTTGCCGCCGTCGCGGTGCGCGACACGGAAAAGGCCCACCGGGCGCTGCCGCAGGTCGGCTCTAGCATCGTCACGCGCGCGGCCACGGAACTGGCGGCGGATTGCGACATCGTCGTCGAATGCCTGCCGCCGGCCTTGTTCCGCGATGTCGCCATCAGCGCGATCGACAAAGGCCGCCTGTTCATGCCGCTGTCGGTCGCGCAGCTTCTGGAGAATGGCGATCTCGTCGAGCGCGCAAAAGAAAAAGGCGCGCGCATTCTGGTGCCGACCGGGGCTTTGATCGGCCTCGATGCCGTGCGCGCGGCCGCCGAAGGCGACATTCGATCGGTCAAGATGATGACGCGCAAGCCGCCGGCAGGCCTCGATGGCGCGCCTTACCTTGTCGCGCGCGGTATTTCGCTCGCCGGCCTGAAGGCGCCGCAGAAGGTATTCAGCGGCACGGCGCGCGAGGGCGCGCGCGGTTTTCCGACCAACGTCAACGTCGCTGCGGCGCTCAGTCTTGCCGGCATCGGACCGGATCGCACCGAGCTCGAGATCTGGGCCGATCCCGGCATCACGCGGAACACTCATCACATCACGGTCGAAGCCGACGCCACGAAATTTTCGATGACGATTGAAAGCATTCCGTCGGAAAATCCGCGCACCGGCAAACTGGTAGCGCCGTCCGTCGTCGCCGCGCTGCGCGGTCTGGTGTCGGAACTTAAGGTCGGAAGCTAAGCCGAGCGCCGTTTCTTCCGCGCCGCGATCGCCTGCTCGGCTGCGGCGACGCCGGTTATGTAGCCACCGTGCGCGGTGGAGAAATCGTGTTTCGAGCAGGCCTCGCCGGCAAAGAACAGGCGGTCGTCGACCGGCGCGGCGAGCTGTGCGCGGCATTCGACTTTGCCCGGCAACGCGTAGGAGTAAGCGCCGCGCGCAAACGGATCGGCGCCCCAGCAGTGCATGCGCAGCAGTTTGACGCGCGATCTAAACGCATTGCCGAGCAGGCGGGCAAGATCGGCGCGCGCAAATTCGACGAAAGCGGCTTCCCCGCCCGCTTCCAGATCCCAGGCGTGGCGGCCGCCGAAATAGACTTCGATCTGCGGACGTCCGAACGGCCGCATGTGATACATCGCAATCGCCTGCCCGTCGGTGTTGCCGAAAATGCGCGTGTCGGCCTCGAACTCCTCGGCGTTCTCCAGCGACAAAAACAGCTTGTCGTCGAGACCGAGCGGCAGGCCGCGCGCGGCTTCGGTCTTGTCCGGCAGCGCCGGGCTGAACAGGAACTCCTTGTCGCCCAGCACCGAGGTTGGCAGCGTTACGATGGCCTGGTCCGCGGTGATGGCGCCGCGCGCGGTTTCGATTTTCAGGCGGCGGCCGCTGTGGTCGATCTGCAAGACTGGACTGTCGAGCGCGACGCGCAGCTCGGCGCCATAAGCTGCGATTGTCGTGCCGTAGCCTTCGACGACGCGCCAGTTCACGTTATTGCCGCCGTAATTCTCGAAGTCCTGCACCGACAGCCGGTCGAGCTCGGCGCCGCTGATATAAGTCGCGACCGCGTTAAGCAGGTTGTTCCAGCGCCCTTTCGGCTCGAGCAGCGCCGACGCCGGGCCGTCTTTGCCTTTCGCCGCCTCGCCGAGCCGATCGAAAAAAGCCACCTGCGCCGCCGCGAACTGCTCCTGCTCGTCGGCGCTAAAGCCGAGGGGCAGCGCCCGGCGCGCCCAGGGCGGCATGCTTCTGTCGATCGTATGCCCTTGCGTCTCGGCGATCCTGACCCAGGGATTGCGGTCGGCCGAATGCAGCCAGCCGCAGCCGAGATCGATCCTGTGGCCGGCGCCGTCGTCGACGCTGTAGGCGCGCCCGCCCAGCCGCGGCCGCGCCTCCACCACCAGGCTGTCGATCGCCGCCATGGCGAGCCGCCGTCCCGCCGCGATGCCGGCCGCGCCGCCGCCAATGATTGCAACCTCGGTATCGCTGTTTGCCATGTCAGGATGTCTACGCGATTTGCACGAGCGGGCGGGGTCACGAAGCAGATAGCACACCGCGCCGTCCCTTCGTGCGACAGCCTGTCTTGCCGAAGCTGCAGCCGTTTGACAATCCGGGTGCGCTGTTTATCGTTTGCAACCAAATAATTAGCCTCGAGCGCGGGACGGTTTGCGGATGAAGCCAGCGCCTTTTATTCGTCACGTGCCGCGCACGCTCGAGGAGGCGCTGAAAATTCTGTCCGAGGTCGCGCCGCAGGACGGCCGCGTGCTCGCCGGCGGCCAAAGCCTCGTCCCGATCATGGCGTTCCGCCTGGCCAAGCCCGCGCATCTCGTCGACATCAACGAAATCGAAAGTTTCAAGCGCATCGAAAACGACGGCAAGACGCTTTCGATCGGCGCCGGCGTCCGCCACGCCGCCTTTCACAAGAAAGTCGTGCCCGGCCCGTTGGGCGAGCTCCTCGCTTACGTCGTGCGCCACATCGCGCATTATCCGATCCGCATGCGCGGCACGTTCTGCGGCAGCCTTGCCCACGCCGATCCCGCCTCGGAGTGGTGCCTGGTCGCGGCGACGCTTGACGCGACGATGGTGGCAAAAAGCATCCGCGGCGAGCGCCCGATCGCAGCGAAGGATTTCTTTGCCGGCATCATGTCGACCGCACTCGCCGAGGATGAATTGCTGGCGGAAGCGCGGCTGCCATTCCTCGCGGGCGACACCAAATTCGGCTTCAACGAATTCAACCGCCGCGCCGGCGATTTCGCCATGGCCGCGGCGCTTGCCACCTATAGCCTGCAGGGCGGCAAAATCGGCAATCCGCGCATCGGCGTCGGCGGCGCCGAGGCCTCGCCGCGGCGCATCGCGCAAGCCGAGGCCGCGCTCGCCGGCAAGGCGCCGGGTGACGCCGTTTTCCGCGCCGCCGCCGAAGCCGCTGCCGCCGCGATCGACCCGCTCGAGGATCACCAGACCGACGCCGAATACCGGCGCGACCTGGTGCGCGCCGTGGTGCGGCGCGCGCTGGAGCATTCGGCCCGATGACCGCGCACGCCAAGACGCAACCGACCAAAGGCTCCGGCACCAAATGGGTCGGCCGCGCCATCCGCCGCCTGGAAGATCCGGCATTGGTCGCAGGGCTTGGCCGCTTTACCGCCGATCTTCCGGCCGCGCGCTGGGTCCGTTTCCTCCGCAGCCCGGTCGCCGCCGGCCGCATCGAGAACATCGAAGCGCCGGCCGGCGCGCTGGTCGTCACCGCCGCAAGCCTCAAGGGCGTAAAGCCGATCAAGCCGATGCTGCACAAGTTCAACTACAAGCCCATCGCGCAGCCGGTCCTTGCCAGCGAGGTCGTGCGCTTTGTCGGCGAGCCGGTCGCCGTGGTTGTCGCCGCGAGTAAGGAAGCGGCCGAAGATCTCGCCGACCGGGTCGTGCTCACCATCGCCGAGACGGCTCCGGTCGTCGATGCAACGGCGGCGGCCGCGCTTGGCGCGCCGCTCGTCCACGCCGATGTGCCCGGCAATATCGTGCTCGAAGGCCGCATGAAGACGCCGGAGTTCGACGCCGTATGGGCCGGCGCGCACAAAATCGTCGCGGTCGAGGCGCGCTCGCGCCGGCAAAATGCGACGCCGATGGAGGCGCGCGCCGGTCACGCCGCCTACGATGCGACGACGGGCCGCATCACGCTTACCTGCACGACGCAAATGCCGCATCTCACGCGCACGGCCATCGCTGACATCATCGGCATGCCCGAATCCGATCTGCGCGTGATCGCGCCTGACGTTGGCGGCGGCTTCGGACAGAAAATGTCGCTCGCAAGCGAATACGTGCTGCTGGTATGGCTCGCCCGAAAGCTGAGAACATCGGTGGCCTGGACCGAGGACCGGCGCGAAAACCTCATCGCCGGCTTCCACAGCCGCGAGCAGACCATCGCGGTCGAGGGCGCCTTCGACGCGAACGCCAGATTGATAGCGCTGAAAGCCGACATAGTCACCAATATCGGCGCCTATTCCTGTTACCCGACCACCTGCGGCGTCGAGCCGCTGATGGCCCTGGCCGAGCTGCCCGGCCCCTATGACGTGCGCCAGTACCAGGCGCACGCGCGCGGCGTGACCACCAACACCTGCACGATGGCGCCCTACCGCGGCGTCTCCCGACCGGTGATAACCTTCGCGCTCGAACGACTGATGGACAAAGCCGCGGCCGCTTTCAACATCGACCCCGTCGACATCCGCCGCGGCAATCTGATCGAAAAATTCCCCTACACCTCGGCGACCGGCCTGGTCTTCGACGAGGCAAGCTACCGGCAGACCCTGGAAATGGCGGTGAAGGCGGTCAACCTCGGCGATTTCCGCGCGCGGCAGAAACAGGGCCGCGCCAAAGGCCGTCATCTCGGCATCGGCTTTGCTACTTTTTCCGAGCGCACCGGCTACGGCAGTCCCGCGTTCGCCGCGCGCGGCATGGAGATCACGCCCGGCTGGGAGAACGCGATCGTGTCGGTCGATCCGTCCGGCTTTGTCGAGGCGCGCATCGGCTCCTCGCCGCACGGCCAGGGGCTGCGCACGACGCTCGCGCAGATCATTGCCGACGAGATCGGCGTCTCGCCCGAGGCGATCAAGGTGGTGCACGGCGACACGGATCGCGCGCCTTACGGCTGGGGCACCTTCGCCAGCCGCTCGCTGGTGATTTCCGGCGGCGCCACGCTGATTGCGGCGCGCAAAATTCGCGCCAAGCTCATCAAGATTGCCAGTCATCTGCTGGAAGCCGACGCCCACGACATCGTGCTCGAAGGTGGCCACGCCAAGGTCGCCGGTACCGACCGCATGGTGGCGATTTCGACGATGGCGCGCGACGCCTATACGCAGACGCACCGTTTCAAGGGTGAGATCGAACCGGGACTGACCGAGACCGGATCCTACGATCCGCCGGGGACGTTTTCCAACGCCTGCCACGTCGCCATTGTCGAGGTGGACGTGGAGACGGGCCGCGTCGCGCTGGAGAAATTCCTGGTGGCGGAAGATGCCGGCCGCATCATCAATCCGATGATCGCCGACGGGCAGGTGCATGGCGGCGTCGCGCAGGGCATCGGCAACGCGCTGCTGGAAGAGATTATCTACGACGAAAGCGGCGGCATCCTCACCGCCAATCTCGCCGACTATATGCCGCCGACCGCGCACGAAATCCCGCCGATCGAGCTGCACCATATGGAAACGCCGAGCGTGAATTCCATCACCCGGGCCAAGGGCCTCGGCGAAGGCGGCGCCATCGGCGCACCGGCGGCGGTGTTAAATGCGATCAACGACGCGCTTGCGCCCTTTGGCATCTCGATCGACGAGATGCCGGCCACGCCACAGCGCATCCGCGCGGCTTTGCGCGCCAGCGGGAAAGCCGCATGACCGACAAGACGTCCGTCACGCTCACCGTCAACGGCCGCGCGCACGCGATTGCGGTCGAGCCGCGGCGCACACTGGTGGACGCGATCCGCGAGGAATGCGGGCAGACCGGCACGCATATCGGCTGCGAGCACGGCATCTGCGGCGCCTGCACCGTGATCGTCGATGGCGAGCCGGTGCGCTCCTGCCTGATGTTTGCCGTGCAGGCCGACGGCAAGAAAATCCGTACCGTCGAAGGCCTGGCGAATGGCGACGAGCTGCACCCGATGCAGCGCGCCTTCATGGAGCACCACGGTTTGCAGTGCGGCTTCTGCACGCCAGGATTCCTGATGCTGGCCGTCGGCGTTCTCGAACGCGAGCCCAATATCGGCGATGAGGACCTGCTCGACGTGCTCTCGTCCAATTTATGCCGCTGCACCGGCTATCAGAACATCATCAAGGCCGTGCGCGCGGCGGCAAAAGAGATGCGCGGAAAATGACCGGCGGATTTGTCGGGCGTTCGGTGCCGCGGCTCGAGGACAGGCCGCTGCTGCTCGGTCGAGGCCGCTTTGCCGCCGACATCTCATTCCCCGGCCAATGGCACATGCGCGTCGTGCGCTCGCCGGTCGCACACGGGAAAATCAGATCGGTCGACGCGGCGGAGGCGCTGAAAATGCCCGGGGTGCACGCGGTGTGGACCGCCGCCGACGTGGCGCATATTCCGCCCATTGGATTTCGCCTGACCGGTCTTAAGAGCCTCGAACCCTACCGGCAGCCGGTGCTGGCGAAGGACGTCGTCCGCTATGTCGGCGAACCGGTGGCCGTCGTCTTCGCCGCCGACGCCTATATCGCAGAGGACGCCGCCGAAGCGGTCGGCATCGACATCGAACCGCTGCGCGCGACGCTGCTTTCGACCGGGCAGCCGGTTATCTACGAGGGCGATCTTTCCACCGAACCGAGCGTCATCCGCAAGGCCTATGGCGACGTCGATGCTGCGTTGCGTACCGCGCACGCCGTCGTTGCCCTCGAGTTGTCGGTCGGCCGCCACACCGGCGTGCCGATCGAGACGCGCGGCGCCATCGCCCGCTACGACGAAGAACACGACGTTCTGGAGATGCACGGCGCCGCCAAGGTGCCGCACTGGAACCGCGACACCATCGCGCAGATGTTCGGCCGGCCGCGCGATTCCGTCCAGTTGTTCGAAGGCCATGTCGGCGGCGGCTTCGGCATCCGCGGCGAATTGTATCCGGAGGATATTCTGGTTTGCGCTGCCGCGCTCAAGTTCAAAAAGCCGATCAAATGGATCGAGGACCGCCGTGAGCATCTGATTGCCGCCAATCATTCGCGCGACCAGGTGCACCGGATCCGCGCGGCCATCGACGCCCAAGGCCGCATCCTCGGCATCGACGACGAATTTTTCCACGACAACGGCGCCTATATGCGCACGCATGCGGCAACCGTTCCCGACCTCGCGGCGGCGATGCTGCCCGGTCCCTATCGCGTGCCGGCCTATCGTGCCGTCGGCCACATCCGCCTCACCAACAAGACGCCGTGCGGCACCTACCGCGCGCCCGGCCGCTACGAATCGAGCTTCGCGCGCGAGCGGCTCATCGACGCCATCGCGGCAACCGTTGGCGTCGACAAGGCCGAAATTCGCCGCCGCAACCTGATCGCCAAAAGCGCCATGCCTTATGCGCTCGGCCTCGACACGCTGGGCACGCATATCGTTTACGATTCCGGCGACTACGCCGGCCTGCTCGACAAGGCGTTGCGTCTTGCCGATTGGGACTCGCTTCAGCGCCAGCTTTTCGCCCGCCGCGCCAAGGGCGAAAAAGTCGGAGCCGGACTTGCGATCTTCGTGGAGAAAAGCGGGCTCGGGCCGTTCGATAGCGTGCGCATCGAGATCGCCCCCTCGGGACAGGTTGAGGTGATCACGGGCGTTGCCTCGATCGGGCAAGGCGTCGAAACCGTGATGGCGCAAATCTGCGCCGACGCGCTCGGCGTCGATTATGCCGGCGTGCGCGTAACGCACGGCCAGACCGGCCGCATCGAAAGGGGCATGGGCGCCTTTGCCTCGCGCGTGACCGTGATGTGCGGCGAGGCGACGCGGCTGGCGGCGACGAAGCTGCGCGGCAAGGCGCTCGAGGCCGCGGCGCCCCTGATGCAGGCGCGACCTGAGGACCTCGATATCGTCAACGGCGAAATCGTGCGCAAAGGCGTGGATCGAGGCGGCGGCCCGTCGATGACGCTTCAGGCGCTCGCGCGCTCCCTGCCCAACGGCCTTGCCGCCGAGGATACGTTCGAATCAAAACACATGGTCTATCCCTATGGGGTGCATGTCGCCGCGGTACGCGTCGATGCCGACACTGGCAATACGACCGTCGAGCGCTATGCCATCGCCTATGACATTGGCCGGGCGGTCAATCCGATGCTGGTCGAAGGCCAGCTCGCCGGCGGCTTCGCGCAAGGGCTCGGCGGGGCGCTGCTCGAGGAATTTCTTTACGACGAGGCCGGCGAGCCGCTGTCGGTGACGTTCGCCGACTATCTGATGCCGACCGCGCACGAGGTTCCCGGCCTGACGATGCTCGTCACCGAGGATGCGCCGAGCCCGCTCAATGCGCTCGGCCTCAAGGGCGCGGGCGAAGGCGGCGCCAACCCGGTCGGCGCCGCGATTGCCTCGGCAATCGACGACGCCATCGGCGTTCCCGGCGCGGTGAAGCACCTGCCGGTGACGCCGCAACGGTTGAAAGCGCTGATGGCCGCGACCAGGCGATAGGCGGGATTTTCGGACCGCAAAAAGTGGTAACGCCGCCCGTAGAACGAGCGGCGCTACCGAACACAACGCGCTAAGGTGTGGCTCTCCTCAGCAGTGTGTTCAACCGTAGAACTGCGATTCAAAGAATGGTCGTTAGTCGTTCGCTCGGTTACCGGACCCCTGACCCTTGCGCTGCGTGGCCGTTAACCATGCGAGACTAGTAGCTCGCGCGCTGTGACGGCGATGTGACCGGCATCACGATTTTCGCTTATTTTTTGCGCCTTTTTCACAGGTCACGGCGCTGGGGCGGGGGCCGTACCGCGATACCGCCGACACAGCTTGCCGCGGCTTTCGCGAACGGAAACGTAAAAACGAACGCGCCGGCGTGGAAGCCACGCCGGCGCATCTATCGAAAGTTGCGGTGCGGCCGTCTTTTAAGCCGCGTCGCGGGCCTGCATATCGCTGTCCTGCACGGCCTCGGGGAGCCCAATGGCCGCGAGCAGGTTTTCCATCTCCAGCCGCGCGGTCGCGTGCGACATGGTCGGGCGCGTGCCGAGCGTGATTTCATCGAGATCGTCGACCGCGGTCAGCCCGCGCGGGAAATACTCGCGGAAGATCAGTCGCTCGGCCAGACCGTCGACGAAGCGGAAATCCAGCTTTTTCGCGAGGTCCTGCAAGCCGGCGCCGACAAGCCGCCGATTGCGCGACGTGCCGAAGGTCGACAGCCGGTTGCGCAGCACGATCCAGTCGGTCTCCCGCCGCTCGAGCTGGCGCTGGGCGCGCACCCCTTCCACCATCTGTGCGTAGTGGCTGGTGCCGGTGACGGTGAAGTTTTCCGGCTCGACGACGCCGAGCACGTCGAAATCGACGAAGCTGTCGTTAAGCGGCGTGATCAAAGTGTCGGCCATCGCATGCGCCAGCCGCGACAGATCGCCGTCATGGCCGGGTGTGTCGATGACGATAAAATCGTTGGCGGGCGCCAGTTCGTCGACCGCATCGCGCAGGGCCTTGCAGCTCGCCGCGCTGTCGTCGACGCCGGACGATTCCGTTGTCCCGGCGAGGCAAACATGGCTTGGGGTCGCAAGATCGCGGCCGATCTGCTGCGCCCACGCTTTTCTGTTCTCGATATAGCGTGTGAAGCTGCGTTGCCGCGAATCGAGATCGATGGTGGCGACGCTGCGGCCGGATTTGATCAGCGCGATCGCCACATGCATGGCGACTGTCGATTTGCCCGATCCGCCTTTTTCGTTACCCACAACAATCACGCGCGCACACCGCGACCTGCCTGATACTTCATGAATCATCAGCGCGCTCTCCTATTGGGTTGAGCTCCTCAGAACCCCCGATGGTTTGTGGTGAAACCAATTTGTTCTGATTCGTGAAAATTGCGCCAGCCGAATTATTCGGCAGCGAAATTTTTTTCGCGTCATGTTTCCCGCAAGTCACACGCGCCGTCGCAAATGTTCCGGACGCTTCGCGTCGCTTACGGATTAAAGCGCGGCCGGTATCCTTCTTTTTGCACGGCCTCGACATGTCCGGCGAAGGGCAAACCGACATGGGCAGGGAACACCAACGCGCCGCTCGACGCGCAGTACTCAAGTACCTTGCGCCGGCTGACGACTGCCTGCGCGGCGTCCGAGTTTTTCGGAAAATTCCAGTCGGGGTGATAAACTTGCAACAGGTGATGCAGCACATCGCCGATGAAGATGCCGCGCGCGCCTTTGCTTTCAAGCTTGAACACGACGTGGCCGGGCGAATGGCCGGGCGCCGCGTCGATCTCGATGAAATCGTTGAGCCGGTGCGGGCCGCATTCGACGAGGTCGGCTTTGCCATATTCGAGGATCGGCACCACACATTCGCGGAACGTACCGAGCTCGGCTGGCCCTTCCTTCGGGTCGGCGTCGAGCTTGGAGAAATAATCGACGTCCGGCTTGGAGAAGACATAGCGGGCGTTCGGAAACGTCGGCACCCACTTGCCGTCCCGCAGTTGCGTGTTCCAGCCGACGTGATCGTGATGCAAGTGTGTGCACATGACCAGGTCGACATCCTGCGGACGGGCGCCGGCGGCGGCGAGCCGCTCGAGGTAAGGCTCGTTCAGCATGTTCCAGAACGGCCGGCCGGGCTTGACCTTGTTGTTGCCGCAGCAGGCATCGATCAGGATGGTCTTGCCGCCGACCTTCAACAGCCAGCTATGGACCGCCAGATGGATGCGGCCGGTCGCCGCCTCATAATGATGCGGCGCCATCCAGGGCAGGTGTTCGGCCAGTTCGGCGTCGGTGAGCTCCGGGAAAATCTGCTTGAGGGCATAGCTCGGGACGTTCGTTTCCTCGACGCGCGTAATCGTTGCTTGGCCCACTGTGAACACCGGCATCTCCAGCAAATCGTGTGTGTCTTTCCTGCACCGCCACGTTCGCAATCCGAGGGTGGCTTTTCAACCCGATCGTAGCGGCTACGGCAGCCCATTCTGAGCTCTACGAGTGCATTGCAACCAGCATTTTCTCATTGACAACATACGATCATCGTACAACCCTTTCGCGTAATAAAAACGTGCCAAACGCCGGGTCACGGCGAAAGCGGCCAACAACAACATTCTGGGAGGAATATGCCGATGAGAGAAGCCGTCAGACTATTCACGCGCGCGGCCATCGCTGCCGGCGTCGTGGCCTTGGCCATGACGACCGGCGCCAACGCTCAGGTCAAGAAATTCACCTTCGGTTACGACCAGCCGCACGGCACCGCCTACGGCATCGCCGGCGACCTGTTCAATGCCAAGCTCATGGAGTTGAGCAAGGGCACGATGGGCATCGATCAGTTCCCCGGCGCGCAGCTCGGTCAGGAACCGGTGATGCTGGAGAAAGTCCGCACCGGCGATATCGACTTCATCATCACCTCGACCGCCAACGCCGCCTCGGTTGCGCCGCAAGCCGGCGTGTTCTCCGAGCACTTTATTTTCCGCGATAAGGAGCACCTCGCTCACGTCCTTGCCGACCCGGCGGTGACGAAGGAATTCCAGGCGATGATCAAGGACTCGGTCAAGGGCGCGCACGTGCTCGGGCTGATGACCATGGGTCTGCGCAACATGTACAGCAAGAAGCCGATCAACTCGGTGGCCGACGTCAAGGGCCAGAAGATCCGCGTGCAGGCGACCATGACCGAGGACGCGAGCTTCCCGGCTTACGGCGCACAGACGGTGCATATGCCGTTCGGCGAAGTCTACACGTCGTTGCAGACCGGCGTCGTCAACATCGCCGAGAATGGCGTCAACGTCTACATGGCGAACAAGCATTACGAGGTGGCGCCGGTGCTGTCGTTGACCGAGCATGAGGCCAACAACAATTGCATCTGGGTCTCCGACAAGACCTGGAACAGCCTGACGCCGGAACAGCAGGGCTGGGTGAACGCCGCTGCGGCCGAAGTATCCCAGAAGGAGCCGGCCATGGCGCTCAAGCTCGAGGAAGACTCAGGGGCGAAGCTCAAGGCCATGGGCGTCACGATCAATACTCAGGTCGACAAGTCCGGCTTCATGAAGGATGCCCAGCCGATCCAGGACGACCTCGCCCAGAAGCTTGGGCCGCATGCGGTCAAGCTTCTGCAACTCGTACGCGACGTGAAGTAATTCGGCATCGCCGTTTAAATACCGGGCGGCGGCGTGAAAAACGCTGCCGCCTGTAACTTGCGGCGAACGACTCGACGGGGGGAATTCAATGAGCGTTCTGGCCGAGGCCGCTCCGGTCAAGCCGCCACTGGTGATCGCGCGCCATCGTCATCTGAAGTGGAAGGCGCTGGACCCGCTCGAGCACGTCCTGATGGTGCTTTGCGGCGCATCGATCATCGGTTTTACCTCGTCGGTCTTTCTCGACGTGGTCACGCGCACGCTTCACTACCCCTTCCTCTGGCTGCAACTGGTCACCACCGGCTTCTTCGGCTGGGGCGTCTTTATCGGCATGGCCACCGCGACGCGGCGCATGGACCACCTCAATCTGGTGGAGATCACCAAGGGAATGAGCGGCCCTTCACGGACGTTCATGGAAACCTTCAATCGCATTGTGATCCTGGCCGTCGGCGTTGCCATGCTGGTGTTCGGCATCCAGAATTTCTTCAACGATCTGGGTAGCTTTCGCGCGCCGTCGCTCATTCCGCTTGGCACCTACACCGCGAGCATCCCCGTTGCCGGCGCTTTGATCGTACTGTTTTGCATCGAGCAATTGGTCAATGGCTGGGCGCACGGCTTTGAAGGGCCCGAGGACGCCGACGATTTCGCCGGGGTCCTGAAATGACCAACGGCGAAATCCTCCTGCTCATGACGGCCCTGTTCCTGATCTTCGGGTACATGGGCGTTCCCGTTGCCTTCGCGCTGATGGCGGGCGTGCTCGTCGCCTGCGGATTAACGCCGATCAGCATGCAGTCGATGATTGGGCAGATGTTTCACGGCATCGACTCCGAGATTCTTCTGGCGGTGCCGTTCTTCCTGCTGGTCGGCGAGCTGATGACATCGGCCAACGTCACCAATCGGATGATCGCGCTGGCGCAGACCATGGTCGGTCATATGCGCGGCGGCCTGGCGCAGGTCGTCACGCTGTTCAGCATGTTTTTCGCCGGCATTTCCGGCTCCTCCACGGCCGACGTTGCCGTGTTGAGCCGGACGGTGGCGGTCGAGATGACGCGGGAAGGTTACGACCGCGCCTTTACCGCCGCGCTGATCGCTTGCGCCTCGACGATGGCAAACCTCATCCCGCCGAGCATCATGGCGGTGGTCTATGGCGCGATCGGAAATGTATCCATCGGCGGCCTGTTTCTCGCGGGCATCGCGCCCGGCATCGTCGTCGGCATCGGGCTGATGATCTATTCGCACTTTTTCGGCCCGGTCGGCTTGAAGAAACCCCGCGCCACGCTGTGCCAATTCGCCGACGCGGCACGCGCCTCCTTCCTGCCGCTGATGATACCGCTCATCATCATGGGCGGCATCCTGACAGGCTGGTTCACGCCGACCGAAGCCGGCATGATCGCGTCGGTCTATATCCTGCTGGTGATCGTGCCGCTGCTTAATCCAGCCCACATCAAGTATTTGCCGCGCGACTTTGTCTATACTGGCCTGCTCTATGCCATTCCGCTGGCGCTCGTTGCGGCGGCGTCCGCCTTCGGCTGGATGCTCGCCTACCTGCGCGGTCCCGACATCGTTGCGGGATGGATCGAGACTTACGCCGGCACTGACGGCCGCGTCATCATGCTGCTGCTGGTGCTGCTGTTCGTCGTCATCGGCGACTTCATGGACGCGGTGCCGGCCATCATCATCTTCATGCCGATCATCATCAAGCTGAACGAGATCGGCAATATCAATCCGCTGCACATGGGCGTGGTCATCATCACGACGCTCGTATTCGGACTGATCACGCCGCCTTACGGCTTGTCATTGCTCGTCGCCTCGAAATTTGTCGGCGTCAGATTTAGTCGCGCGATGTATGCCTCGCTGCCGATCTATATCGTGTTCTTCGTCGCCATCGCATTTACGGCGCTGTTCCCGGACATCGTGCTTTATCTGCCGAAGGTGTTCCTCCCGGAATCGGTCGGCTGCTTCAAGAATCCCGCGGGAGTCTATATCTGTCCGCATTGAAGCGGGACCCCGCGCGGCACCCACGACAGGAAGCGAAATCGACATGGCCAACGACAGCAAGCCGCGGCTGAAAGCGCCGGCGGGCACCACCGACACGCATATTCATTTCTACGATCACCGCTTCCCGACCGCGAAAACCGCCGTCATCAAGCCGGGCGATGCCTTGGTGCCGGAATACATGGCGTTGCGCCAACGGCTCGGCATCGATCGGACGGTGGTGGTGCAACCCTCCGCCTATGGCCTGGACAACCGCTGCACCATGGAAGCCGTGGCGGCGATCGGGCCGAGCGCACGCGCCGTCGTCGCGGTCGGGCCGGACGTCACCGACGCCGAGCTCGACCGGCTGACCAAACTCGGCGCACGCGGCATCCGCTACTTCATGCTCGCCGGCGCGCCGCTGCCGATTGAAACTTTGGAGACGATGGCGGCGCGGGTCGCGCCCTTCGGCTGGCACATCGTATTCCAGATGGACGGCCGCGATCTTGCCGGCCGCGAGGCGCTGCTCAAGCGGCTGCCGTGCAAGGTGATCATCGACCACACCGGCAAATTCCTCGAGCCGGTCGGCGTCGATCATGCGGGCTTCCGCGCGCTGATGCGGCTCGTCGACACCGGCAGGTTCTGGGTCAAGCTCGCCGGCCCTTACGAAACCTCGAAAAAGGGCCCGCCGAACTACGACGATGTCGGCGTTCTCGCCAAAGCCGCGGTCAAGGCCGCACCTGAGCGTTTGGTGTGGGCGAGCAACTGGCCGTTTCCCGGCGACATAAAACCGGACCCGGCCTGGATGCTCGACATGCTGCTCGACTGGATCCCGGACGAAACGGTGCGCAAGAAGGCGCTGGTCGACAACCCTGCGGAGCTTTACGGATTCTAGCGGCATGAAGTTCGCGCACTTCAGTCATATCTGGGCCAAGCCCAATATGACGCCGCATCGGCGCTACGAGGAATTGTGGCGCGAGTTGATGCTCTGCGACGAGCTTGGCTTCGATTACAGCTTCTGCGTCGAGCATCATTTCCGCGCCGACGAAAGCTGGATGTCTTCGCCCAGTCTTTACGCGGCCGGCGCCGGCGCGCGTACCAGGCGCCTGCGCATCGGGCCGATGGGTTACATCGTCCCGCTCTATCACCCGCTGCGGCTTGCCGAGGAAATCGCCATCGTCGATCAGATGCTCGATGGCCGCATGGAGTGCGGTTTGGTGCCCGGCATCAATGCCGACTATTTCCGTCCGTTCGGCCTCGATTACGATCTTCGCAAGACCCCCACGCTGGAGTTCGTCTCCTTTTTGCGCGCTGCCTATGGCGAGACGCAGCCATTCGAATTTCACGGCGACAATTTCCAGACCGTCGAGCCGACGCAGCTTGCCGTGCAGCCGATGCAGAAACCGCATCCGCCTTTATGGATGATGACGCGCGATCCGCGCACGCTCGAATTCTGCGCGCAGAACGGCGTCCATCCCGGTTATTTTCTGGTCTATCCGCGCGCCGATGCGGCGCCGCGCTACCGCAAATTCCTCGATGATTGGGCCAACTTCGGCCACGCGCGCAAGCCCAATATCGCCTATTGCACGCTCGTTCACGTCGACGACACCGATCAAAAGGCGCTCGATGTCGCGCTTGCGCGCGCCGCCCGCGCCTATGAAGGCTTTCTGCCGCCGCCCAAGCCCGGCGAAACGTTCGAGGAACGGGTACGCGAACACGCGAAGAAATTCATCGGCCGCGGCGAGCCGGGTGCGTCGGAAATCATGGCCAACGTGTTCAATCCCGACTATTTGTTGCGGAACGACCTCGTGTTCATCGGCTCGGCCGAGACGGTCGCGGCGAAAATTCGCGCTGCGGCGCAAGCAGGGCTGTTCAATGTTTTCCTCGGCGAATTCAACTTCTCCGATCTGCCCGAGGCAGACCTCATGCGCTCGATCCGCCTGTTCGGGGAAAAGGTGATCCCGGCGCTGCGCAGTTATGAGCCGATCTAGCGGCGCGTTTACTGGCCCTTGGCCAGTTCGGGATTGGCCTTGAGCCTTGCGTCGTTGAGCCGGTAAACGATGAAACAGACCACCGCGCCCACCGCGAACGGCAGCGTCGACCACATATAAAGCTGCGGCACCGGCAGACCGACGAAGAAGGCTCCGACCACCGGACCGATGATCGCCCCCAATCGCCCAATGCCGAGTTGCCATCCGGAGCCGTTGGCGCGCAGCGACGTCGGATAGATCATCGCGCCGACGACATTGATGCCGGACTGGATGCCAAGCACGATGAAGCCGGCGAAAAAGGTTGCCGTCAGCAATGCCGCCGTCGATGTCAGGCCGGCAAAGCCGATCGAACCGACGACCGGCAAAGCGATGACGAACATGATCGCGATGGCAAGAAACCGCGTCCGTTGCAGCCACCAGCACAGCAGCAGCGAGCCGACCGTGCCGCCGATCTGGAGCGCGGCGCCGGCAAGCGCGGCGACGGCCGGCGCCACCTTGGCGGCGCCCATCAGCGTCGGCGTCCAGCTAATGAGGAAGAAGTAGCCCATCAGGTTGCAGGCAAAGAGCAGCCACGTCAGCGGCGTGATCGCCGCCAGGCCGCTGCCGAACAGATAGACGGGATTCGAGCTCGGCGACTGCTTTTCGTCCTCGATCACGAAACGCGCGTTCGGCGGCACCTTGAAATCGGGACGAATGGTCGCGATGAGGGATTCCATTTTGCTCCGCTGGCCCTCATGCAGCGCCATGTATTTGATCGATTCCGGCATTCCGAACATCGCGGCAATCGCAAAGACGATCGGAGCGATGCCGCCGATCTGGAACAGGATCTGCCAGCCATGTTGCGGAACCAGCATCGCGCTCACAAACCCGGGCAGCGCGCCGCCGAGCGGCACCATGCCGGTCGCGATGATGGCAAGCGTCGCGCGCTTGTCGCGTGGCGCCGATTCGGCGTTGATCGCGACGATGTTTGGAATGACGCCGCCGATGCCGAGACCGGCAAAGAACCTCAGCCACGACAGTTCGACAAGGTTGGTCGAATAGGCGCCCCAGAAGGTGAGCACCCCGAACAGCAGGTTCGCTACGATCAGCGCCGTCTTGCGTCCGTATCGGTCGCCGATCCAGCCGAAAATCTGCGAACCGAACAGCACGCCGAAATTGCTGGCGCTGAGCAGGATGCCCAGCTCTTTCGGCGCGATGTGCCATTCGCGGATGAGATGCGGCGCTGCGAAGGCCACCGCGCCGATGTCATAACCGTCAATAAAGGCGATGAAGACCGACCAGATAATCAGCTTGATCTGGAATGAACTGAGCCCGCGCTCGTCGAGCAGGTGCGAAACTTGCACTACGGATTGATCGGCCACCGTCCCCTCCCCGGTACAACGAGGCCCTTTCCGTGGCTCTTTTCTTCGATGTTAGCGCAGGCGCCGCGAGCCGGATAGCGGCCAAGGTCCCTAGCTCCTCGGCCGGTCGCGGAAGCGGTCCATCAATGGCTTGTCCTGGCCGCCGTCGATCTCGATCATGGTGCCGTTGACCATGCTCATCATCGGCGAGGCCAGCATGACGACCAGCGCCGCCACCTCCTCGACCTCGGCGATGCGGCCCATCGGGATCGACGCCGGCGCCAGTTTATCGGCCTGTTCGCGCGGGATTTTCATGTCGCGCGCCATGGCATCGACCAG
>Ga0134125_10003633_pt1 | contig 17812 bp, 26 predicted proteins | sample KB31751_FD_96464 | JGI IMG/M metagenome (GOLD analysis project Ga0134125, IMG submission 96464) | Terrestrial soil microbial communities with excess Nitrogen fertilizer from Kellogg Biological Station, Michigan, USA - KB3-175-1 | ecosystem: Environmental > Terrestrial > Soil > Unclassified ...
CTTGACTGGATAAAATACACGGTCACCTGGAATGACTTTGCCGTTTAGAATCTGGGATATGTTGTCATCGCTTAACATCAATACAGTCTCTGCAACCTGTTGCTGTGTCAAGAACTGCTCGTCCGCAATCATTTTGCTTGTATTGTTTTGTACTTTCTCTGCAATCTGTTGTATCTTTGTCAATAGTGCAGATATGGTACTACCAAGTTTTTGAATATCTGATTCTGATGTTATTGATTTTGATTTTGCAAGTTTTGCAGCAGCATTTGCAATTCCACCCTTTACTGTTTTTTCATCTTCTCCAAGTAGCGGTAAAATGTCGGCATTCACTGATTCAACTTCTTCTGGGTTGAGGTTCTCAAAGCCGCTTACCCTCATAAATTCTGCAGCAGCCTTTGGATACACTGTCTTGTAAATTCTGTCAGAATGTACCGGACCTGGGTTTGTCGCAATTGAGATTATCTTCTTGTCTGTAATTTCCCATGACATGGCTTCAGCAAGTCTGTTCTTTGCACCCTGTGATGCAGTGTACGGACTACGGAATCGATATGGTCTTTGCTCATATGGTCTCTCTTCTGTAAAGAATGTAGATATTGTAACTATCTTGGAGCCAGGCTTCATGGTCTTGATTGCTTGAGATGATGTCCAAAATGTTCCAGTGAGGTGAATTCCAACTGTACTCTTGAATTCAGAAATTGGAGCGTTTGCAAAACAAGTAACTGGTCCTGATACTCCTGCATTGTTTACTACAATATCTACTGCACCGTGTGACTTTTTGAGATCCTCGAACATCTTTGAGACTCCCTCTTCGTCACTTACATCAACACCTGGGAAAATTTTTACAAACGAATTACTTTTTACTTTGGAAATTACTTGCTCTAGTTCTTTTGCTGCCTCTTCAAGTGGCTCTTTTCTTCTTCCTAAAATGACAATGTTTGCCCCGTTTTCGGCAAATTTCATGGCAATTGCCTTTCCTATTCCAGTTCCGCTTCCGGTGATTACCACAATTTTATTTTGAAATTTGAGCATTGATAGTGATTTGACAGTTCTGGACTATTTAGAGTTTAGTAGTGGGACATTTAATTCAGGATAAAATATTAATTTTAATAAAGTGGGACATTTATTTCGCAAAAGAATTTTCCGAAGATACCCTTTTCCCAGAGGCGAGCGCAGCGAGCAAGTGCAAGGTATGTGTAATTTTCAAATCTTCTTTGCCCCTGCATCAATCAAAAAACGTATCAGTTGTTTTTCAGTTCTGTATGGTTTCAAGGCAAGGACTCCATAACGTTTGGATTTGACAGACCACTTGCCTTTGTATTTCACAGTTTCAAAAACAGTATCAAGATAAAGAAATTTCATTGCTCTAACCACATGTTGATGATAGAACCATCTTCGTAAATGATGCAAGTTAGCATAGTGAAACAATTATCAAAATCTGGAATTTGAGAAAGATAAGATGTATTCAATGCAATTTACCCCCCTCTATTTCATCAAGTCTGAGCCAAAAGCAATGCCAGTTAAACCAATACTCCATGACTCCCCAGCAGAGATTAGAAAAAAAGGAAGGTAGAGACATAGGGTTTTACTTCCCAAAGTGTCTTTGTGCCCAGTCTACGAGACCCATAACAACCTGAAAAGCCATAGTTCCGTCTAATATGGTCGGGTCGATAGGATGCCCACACACTGGACTCAATGCAGCCGATAGAATCGGCAGTATTGGCAGAGATCCCCACAGTATGTGGCTTGAATGGATGCCGCCTGTTGATTGCTGAGTTTGTCCAGACATTCGAAATTGAGACAGAAATTAAGGTTTTAACAAAACCGAATAAGAAAAAAAGAGAGGTTTTAGATTTGTTGTGGCGGGGTCTTGCCGTCCTCAAGTTGTGGGGCTTGTGGATTGTTCGGCTTGATTGTAGATACATTGGGACTGATGATAGAATTAATTTGGTCATTCAACCAAGTCTCGTCTTTTTGTCCCATAGTATAGTGATAAGGTACAGTTACACGCAATGCTTGTAATTGTTTTTCCTTATCTGACATTGTAGCATCATCCGGCAGATTCTTGATTGCATCGTTAATCATTTGGTCTGCATTTGCTATCATGTCCCCGATGTCTTGTGATGTTTCGCTTTCAGATTGCAGCGCTAGTTTTTGTTGAACTGGCAGCGGCAAGCCCTGTATGTGATTCCAAAGATCGGCTATTTTACGATGAAAAAAACCTACTTCTTCTTGCGACATATCCGCTGGCGCGTTTTGATTTGACATTGAAAACAAAATAAAAATTATACTTTTAACAAAACCGAATTAGGGTTTTATCGTTTTCATTTCTGCTTTGAGGTCTGATATTTCTTGAGTCTGCTTGTCGATTTTATTTTCTATGTTCGTGAGTTGTGTGTGAATCTCTGGGACTGAATAAACAATTTGTTGTCTTGCTGCAAGTTCTGCGTCCACATTCTGCAAATGTTGCTCATTTACATTGAAAAGTAAAACAGTGAGACCCACAACGCCAGAGATTATCATCCAAAATGCTTTATCAAGACAAATTTTAGGAAGTGACATAAAGAAAATTCCTAGTTTGTTTCTAATCCAACTAGTACAAGTTGTGTCGTGCTAGTTGTTGCCGTATGAGTTGTTTTCAAGACGAGATGTTTTCCCGCTGGCACAGTAACATAACCTAGTGCAATATCTAAGAATGTTGGAAGTGAAGCGCCTGAAAACGGCGTGATAGCTGAAAGGTCTTTCAATAAGACAAAATTAGTTCCAATGCCATCATCATCATAACCTAATTTCATTTCGGTATAGGCAGCAGAGGGAACAATTACGTGCAACAAATCAATAGCGAATAAATTTAATTTTGTTGATGCTGGGGTAATGTATGCAGTATTATCAGATTTTAATAATGCAGCGTAATGAGTTCCGTTAACACTTGTTTCAAGTACAGCTAAGCCTTTGATACTTGGAAATTGGTCGACGTATAAAGTCGCAATACCATGTCCCATTTTTAATGCCATTAATGTAGGAAGCGTGGCGTTCACCATGTCTTAAGCCCCCATGAGCATAAAATGCTCCGCTGTGTCTGTAAGTCCTGCGATTGTTACATTACTTTGAGCGGTAAAACCTATTGGCAAAACTACGCCATTGGCTTTTACTTTGACAACTCCGCCGTTGTTTGTCAACTCTCCGTTATTGAGCGGGTCTGCGGCTGTGTCTGTAATTGCGATTTTATCTCCTACTGTTACTGGCATATCTATTTCCCTTTGCTCTTAGTTCGGTTTTTAACAAAACCGTTTTTAGGTTTTACAAAGTATTTTTTGAATTTTTGTTTTTCAAATAATTTTCCAGCGATGCCCAAGTTACCTTTAGTATCTAATATCATTAGACATTTTCTAGTCTTAAAGTTTGAAAAGTAAATTCCTTTTTCATCTTCATGTATGACATAAAGTTGCTTTCCTGTTTTTCTATCACACAAAACCAAATCTCCGCTTTGAACATTAACCGCTCTGACAAGAGCGAATCTCTTTGTATTGCTTCCTATGTTTCCCTGTGTGTCAACTGCTGGGATTAAGACATCTCCGTTTTTAGAACTTGTTTTAGTTGCTGTGATTGTCTCTGCATTTTCCAAAGTCATTAAAGTTCCGCTTGCTGCTGGGGCTTTTACTGTAATAGTTGTCGCGGTAGCGATGGGCGACGCATCTATTTTTAGTATTTTACTTACGTCGGCATGGTTAAAGACGTCAAAAGTCGAATCATCAAAATTTGTAACTATTGATGATGTACTTGCTATTGTTATATCCACTTTTTCTCCCGCGTTATCATCTGCTGCTGTGATTGCGATGTTTGCGCCCTCTATCAAGTTGAGAGTTCGTCTTGTTCCAACAACTGCGCCGCCGTTTTTCTTAACGTTAGATCGTGCAACTGCGTCTAGATTTCCTGTTAGTGGGTCGGATGCGCCAGAAATATGATTTGCAGCGTGTACGATTGCCGCCTTGCCGTCTAATGCAGATTGCAAACCCGTTACATCTGAAATTGCTATTGGTAATTTGTCAAATTGTGTTATAGTTCCGCTCTTGTTCATGTAGTGCCAATCTCCTACATTTTGGTCATACCATACCATGCCAGAAGTAAGGGTTTCAAATCTCCATACTCCATAAGGCATATCGTAAACTGCGATTTTGTCCTCTTTTCCAGTCCATGCGCCAGTCGCTACGGATGTTACTCTGTATCTGTCTCCATCATTTGGCGCAACTGGCGGAGTGTTTTGATTTCCAAGAACTGGAAGTAGCCAAAGCGGTAAAAGAGTTCGAGGGTCGTTTGGATTTTGGGAGTTTGTAACCATCTAGTCGAACACCTTGATTATTGAAAGTGAAAAAGTCAAAGAGTTTGCAGAGACAACAACTTTTGCTCTCAAGATGTTATCGCCACTTGGCAATACGTGACCTACTGATGAACCAAGTGTAGAAACACCATTTGATGTCGAGTTAGTACCCGATAAAGTCTGATTAGTTCCCGGCGGGCTCCCATTTGCAACTGGCGCAGATATGTAACCATATTGTGATTGTACTGGTGATTTGCTAATAGTATCACCAATTTCAATTTCTTTGTTTTGTCCCTGAGCGATAGTGAAAATATCTTGATTTGGTACAAGATTATTCCATACGCCCGATGCTGGGTCAAATATTTCGAGTGTAACAGTTGCCAGACCCGTTTCGGCAGATGCGGGACTTGCTCCTTGTAAAATTATTCTTTTAGCGCCTCTGAGATTTACATTTTGAGTGTAAGGGTTAACCGCTCTTGATAACGAGGGAAACAAAACCTCTGTCTCTGAATCTCTGTTAGATTTTTGAATTGTAAATTTGTATTCTGGGTCACTGCTTGCTATGAATTGCCAGTCAAAAACATCTGGATTTTGCCCCGTAGTATCCCTGTGAATCCTCATAGTTGTAATATCAATGTGATTGAATGTCAGATATTCTCCCAAAGTCTCATAGACAAAAACAGAATCGTCGATAGTGAGTAGACATTTTGTTTTTGCCTTGAATACTAGTGATTTTACAGATAGTTTGTCATTGTTTTTTGTGATAAGCCCTCTAAAACTTCCTATTTTCGTATTAGAGCCTATTCCAGCCAAATGGACTTGACCATTAGCAAAATCTACGTCTGTATCTCCTACTTGCAAGCCTTGACCCGAACCTATTTGGTCTATTTTTAGCGCTGTTATTCCACTGCCAGAGTATGAAACTTGAGTCAAGATAATTTCTCCTTGACTAGATCGGCTGCATTGTTGATGTGTGATACAACTGGCAAGTTCTTGATTTTTACTCCGCCAAATGATGGCAGCCTTGATGAAATTACGGCAAGAGATACAGCGCCAATCATGCCAACAACTGCTAAAACTATTAGAGTGCTTTTTTGTGCGCTTGCCCAATTTTCAATATTTTTAATTTCCTGTGATAAACTTGGGAGTTGCACTACTGCTCCACCCTCGATTTGAATATTTGCAGAGATTACGGCAGAGCCTAGAGCGACTCCGAATAATTGTACCGCATTGAATGTAACAGTAAGATGATTTCCGCCATTTTTCAATAACGGTGTAACATCGCCAGTAAAAAGAGAGTCATTTTTTGGCTCTAATTTTGTGCCGTTGATTATGACACCTGTTAGACCATATCCAAGAGATGTGCCAAAGTTTACGGTAAGAATGGCGCTTGTAATTTTGCCAAATATCGTAACAGTGAAATCTTTTTCTGCTGGGGAGAGTCCGAATTTCTCTCCGTTGATAATTACAACGTTTGTCATTGTGAAATTATCTCCGATCGTTTAGACATTCTAGAAGTTGCAAAGATTAGAGCGCCCGTTGCTGAAATTCCCAAAGTAATTGGTACCGCATATTTTTTGAGAAATGCGTTTGCTGCATCCATGAAACTAGTTTTTGCTGCTGGTGGCTGTGTAGAATTATTGTTGTTGTCTGTTGGACTTGGGGTTGGCGGCGTTGGTGTTGTTGTCTTTGTTGGGTCTGTTGTACTTGGGATTAATCCGAGTAGTTTTTGTAAAGTGAGATTGATTGATGTTAGATCGCTTGCTGCTGTGCCGCCCGCTGTGCCCGCTGCGGCTGCTGCTTTTGCCGCTGCATCTGCTGCGGCTGCTGCTGCATCTTGAGCCGCTTTCAAAGTTGCTGCTGCTGCGTCCTGTGCGGCTTTGGTTCCTTGAGCGATTGCGTCTTGTGCTGCCTTTGTGGCTGCGGCGGCTGCATCACTTGCGGCTTTTTGTGCTGCGGTTGCTGCATCTGACAAAGTCTTTGCTGCGGCTGCTGCTGCGTCACTTGCTGCTTTGCCTGTTGCTGTTGCTGCGTCAGTAATTGTTTTTCCTGTTCCATTTACTGTCTTTGTGAGTTGGTCTAGTGCTGCTTTCCCTGCATCTGTTGCAGCAAGACCCGCGCCACTGAGTGCGTCTTGTGCTGCTTTCAAGATGTCTGCTCCTGTCTGTTGTGCGCCAGCAATTGCATTTGATAAAACTGTTTGAACTGCCGCTGCATCATTTGTTAAAACTGTAATTCCTGTTTTGATGGGGTCACTTGATGGCGTTGTCTTTAGTGGGTCTGATGGCGTTGTCTCAAAAGGTTTTGTGATGTTGACAACTTTAGAACTTGTTAAGAGTGGTGTTCCTTGATTTTTTAGAGCATCGATTGTATGTTGGTCAATTACGCTAGATGCTGGCGCGTTGTAAGACTGAGTTGTTAATTGTCTTGCTGCAAGTTTTGCGTTTGCTTGGTCACATGGAATCTTTGCGCCGCTTGGATTGTCCGGGTCTGCACACATTCCGACAGTTTCATTATCTCCAAAGTTTGCAAGTTTAGCGCGTTCGGCTTGTAGCGCTGCGTTTGCTATTGCTGCTTTTGCATTGTCACTTGTTTTTTGTGCTGCTAAAATTGCGGCGTTCTTTGCGTCTGCTGCTGCTTGGTCTGCGGCTCTTTGTGCTGCCTGTGCTGCTTGAGTATCGCTTGTTTGTTGAATGTTTTGTGTAACAGAGCCGCCGGAAAGTTGAGCATTGATTACACCGCCCGCTTGTGCGACTGCATCACTTTGAGAGAGTCCCTTAGAAACAAAATAAGCCGTTAGCATAGTTTGTACTTTGTTAAAATCTGCTCTTGTTACGGGATTAGAAAAAGTGGGGATGTCGTTAAAATTAGTCAAGACATAATCTCCTAACTAAAACTAACTCCAAGTATGTTGCCTTTCTCAAACTCTGGGACATTAACGATTTTGTTTTCTTCTATGATGCGAATGTTTCCACTTGCAGCATTGAGAGTGTCGATTTCCAGTTGGTCTGTAAATCTCCAAGATCGCATACCCAACCCATCATTTGTGATGAGTTTAGGAATGTCTAATGAGCCTACTCCGACTAAGCCAGTTGCAAGGTTGTATTCTTCTTTGTCCTCGTTTTGCATTGTTGCGAAAGTTCTGTCGATAGGTATTGGTTCTTGTCCTGTCTGTTTGTTCTTTAGTAACAATTCTGTTACTGTTGCGTTAGTTCTTGCTGGCGGGGTTGCTCCGTCGGAAGTTACAACAATGATTCTCTTTTTGAGATTTCCTGTTGAAGGCACGATAGACTTTGTTGGCGCTGAGTTCAGCGTTACTGCCACATCACCGATTACAAAGACTTGTGGGAATTGGTATCTTTCGAGACCTAGTCCGTAAATTCTCTGCAATTCTGCAACTGTGATCGGAGTTTCTTCTAACTCGATTTCAATTGTTGCTGTGAGGATGGTGTTTGCGCCTGTCGTAATATCTGAGTCGTTTGCAAAGATTACCGCTAGTGTTAATCCACCCATTGGTAAGACGGGGTGATTTACTAGAGAGTTACCCTTTGCATCTTTTGGTAGGTCTGAATCTTTTATTGCTAAAAGTTCGCCTCTATCCAAAACAAGATTCATTTCGAAGTTTCCACCTGATGCGGACTGGACTACTTTACCAGCCTTGTCAAGGTAGTTCATTATTCGAAGGTCTTTTGATGGGATTGCGTAAGCGTTGTTTCCGCCAGTTGTGGTCTTGACAATTATACTTCTCAAGATATTCTGAGGAAATTCTGCTGCAAGCGTTCCATCTATGCCGCTGTAAGTACCAGTGATTCTAAGTCTCGCTTTGTTTATGAGACCGTTCAAAGGTAGTGTTACGCTGCCTTGTCTGGATGCTCCAAAAACGATTTTGTCAGATAAAAGATTGCGTCTGGAATGTGCCATAAGCTATCCTCTATTGTCCCTTTCTTGCGGCTATGAAGTCGGCAACTGGCTTTGACCTAACGATTGTTAGAACCAAAGTTGCTAGTCCGGCTATTGAGCCAATAGCAAGAATTGTGTTTTTGGTGTTTTCGTGCATTGCCAAAATCGCAATAAAATCCGTTTTTAACAAAACCGAATTGATGTTTTTAGTAGGTATAGCGCACAGTATAGTAGGTTATTTTTCCATTCAGTTTTTTAAAACTCATTCCTACTCTGAAATTTATTTGTCGAATCTCTAAATCTGTCAAAGATTCTATTCTCTTTATTTTAAATTTCAATTTTCAAACTCTCCAAAGTTGTAAGATGTCCGCCGTTGTAGATTTCTACTTTAGTGCGATTTTTCTCATCGCGGTATAGAAAAGAATAGTCTGTCAGAATGTCATAACGATATTTTTTGTTATTTTCTGTAAAGTCTCTAAAGTATTTTCTTTCTTCTGGATTTAGAAATAGATCGGCATATTTGCCAAACATTTGCAAATATCTGTCTTGGTCAAGGCTATCAAAATTGAATAGGAATTTGTGACGAGCATTTGACATCACAGACTTGTGACCCTCGCTTGCCCTCTGCCAAACTAAAGTATATGCGACATTTTGATTTCCTGACAAGTCCCTTATGACTGGCTGTAATTGCTTTGCCATTCTCTGGGCGTTGTGGTAATTGTGGGACTCATCTATGAAAAGATGCGTATTGTTCAATTGTTGCACTAATTCGCAAAATTCGTCAAAGTGTTCTTCGGACTTGTTTTCAGGTACATAACATTGAGTTCCCCTTTGCAGATCGTCTAGATAGTATACCACTTGGTGAGGTTCAAAGTAATCTTTCCATTTTGCTTGGTGATCCCACGCCCAGACATTGATAATTCTAGTTTTGAGCATGGGTTTTAGGATGTTTTGACCTACAAAGTAGGTCTTTCCGCCGTAATGCTCTCCGACAACTCCGGTATTCTCCGAGTAGGGGTCAGAGTCCTTGAATGTAAATTCAGCCATGAAATTAACCTACCCCAGCGTAAGTCGGTTTGCTTTGGATTCTTTCTTTTTTTGCCTTGCAGGAATTACAAAGGCAATCATCCCAAGCCGTCATTTTTCCATTAGGTGAGCCGCAGCCTGTGCAAGTTGGCAATTTTTACAACTCCAATTCGTTTGTAAATTCTGCAAGTTTCAAGAAAAATTCAGCCTCTTTTTTTGTTGCAAATTTGATTTCACTTACTGCAAGAAAACCGCTGCCGTCTTTTGCTGGGATAACTTCGCTAAATTCTCCAAGTGGCTTTAATGGATTCTTTGTAAGATAGTTTTTGAGATCGAGTCCGCGTTTTAACATTCCAAGATTCATCATTTTATCTCATCGATTCCTTAACTTTTTTTGTCTTGGAGTTGCCGTCTTTGTTTTGTGGGAAATATTTTTTCACTACTGGCAAAATAAACATTGAAGCAAGACCGAGTTTTAACATTAATTCTGCTACCCTGTCGGAAACATTCATTACTTTTTCCGGGTGTCCGCTCTGTACCATTTTTCGATTATAAGTTGCAATCATCAACGCCATTTTGTCGATTTTCTTTTGTTGTGGCGCTGGCAAAGATAGAGCGCCCTCAAAGTCTGCAAGTGCTTGTAAAGACATTGCTATCATGTCCGCCTCTAGTTGCAAGTCTGCGTCTATTGACTCTGCCAGTTCTTTTTGGCTTAATTTTTTCATTTTTCCTAAATCTTGTGAGCCTTTGTCGTTTTCTGTCTGTGATATTTTTGCAGGTCTTTTGAGAGGTTCTTTGTTAGAAACTTTGAATATGTTTTTGTCTGCCTGTACTGTTACAACTTGGTTAGCGGGTTTTATTTTACATTCTTTTTTCAAGAGCCTTTGAACTTGGGAGTAATCAGCGTCAAGTAATTCTGAGATTCTCTTACATTCTGCATTTAGTGTGTCTGTGTCGGAAACATTTGCGCCAGACTCGACAAATTTCTTAGCCTCAATCCTGATTAGATCGGCTTTGCTCTGCTTTGGCTGCGGTTCTGTTTGTTCTTGTGTTTCTGCTGCCTGAGTTGTAGTATTTTCCAGTTCTTGGGCTTCTTCTTCCGTTATGAGTTCTGCACCCTCTGGCAAATCTTCGGTCATTTCTTGTCCTCACAGTCTGAACAGCCAGAGTCTTTCTTTTTGAACAAGTGAGGATTTTGATAGACAAATACTGTTCCTAGTGCAAGTCCAAGAATTGCAAGTCCTAAAATTAATTTTATCGCCGTTGATGTGCCCTTTGGTATTTTTTCACATTCTTTTCTGTGGTCTTTTTGCATTGACTGGATTTCTTTAAACGATGTTGTAATGCCTAGATATTTTTGGCATTTTGGACACTTGACTTTGATTTTGCTGATTTTTCTTGTCTCATTGTCGAGTGTTTCTGTTACGCCTTTGTAAAATACTTTGAGACTCTCAAGGGACAATAATTTCAACGACTTTATGTTTGCCTTTGGGTCTATTTTCAAAATCTTTTCAATCAGAGTTTGTTTTAGTTTTGTCTCTTTTTCCTGTTCTTTCTCTAACTCTTTTTTTAATAACTCTGCTTGCTCATCATCTTTTTTCTTTTTTTCTGCTGCAAGTTCTGCGTCTTGTTGTTCTTGTGCAAGTTTTTTGTTAAGAATTTCTGTTTGTTGTTCTGCTGTGAGATTGTTTTTACAATTTTTTAAATGACTTTCTTTTGCGAGATCGGATTTACATTCAATACAAAAATTTTGTGGGACTTGAGAGTCCGATTCTTTGCTCATATCTGAGTCGGCGCTTCCTTGAATTGTGCTTCATGGTCTGCGAGTTCTTGCTGAGTCTTGGTCAAGGTCTGTTCTGCCTCTCTTTCCTGTTCTTTTGCTGCATCTGCTGCGGCTTGCTTTTCTCTTAGTGCCTTTGCTTGTAAGTCCTCTACGATTGAATTTAGAGATAACAGAGTCGATGCCTGATTGTCATTTTCGATTTGAAGTGTAGCGCATTTTTCCAAAAGTTGGTCGTAAGACAAATCCTCTGCCTTGATTTCTGCAATAACATCGTCCAGTTTAGACATAAAGCAAGGGTAAAAATTGTACTTTTAACAAAACCGAATATATGAAAGATGCTAACTGGCTAACGAAAAAAATGGCAGTTCTAGGAATTGTCTATGGCGCTTTCATTTCCATAGGCGCTGCGTATCTATCTGCTGGCATAGCTATGTCATATACAATTCATCCATTGATTGACCTCTACATGCAAAACAATTCTACACAGTATGCACAATATGAACATGGTATAGTAAACGATTTGATAAAATCATCTGCCTTATACATCAACGGCGGAATATCACTAATCGCACTTTCCGTATTTTCTGCAATTTTCATAATATATTGGTCAAAAATTAAAAAATTGGGTAGACAAACTAATTTAACATCATTTACAGATGAGAAAAAAAATACTGAACAGAGAAATTCAAATTATGATGATTCAAAATATATCAAAACTAGAAAACAACTTGCCTACCATCCGGAAGATAAACGAAATAGAAATTAAACTAGTCCTTACATATCACAGATCGGTAATAGCTGTACTTGCAATCTGGATTAGTGCAATAGTCTCCATTTTGTTCATGTGGGCAATTACATTTTTTCATTCGAAAATAAATCCTCTGCCACATCGATTACAAGTAATTGATTTTATACTAATCCACCTACAAAAATCGCAATGATAGTTACCATCTTTCAAAATTGGGTCTATTTTTGTCATAATTTTTAAAAATTCATCTTTGCTAATGTTTCTAACAATGATATTTCGAAGTTCATTAATCATGCTATTTTCTCCAAAGTTTTTCTTTTATCTATTTCTCTCTGTACTATCGCTTGAGTAACCCTATTAGCGTGTTCTATTGTGTACTTCTCAATCTCGATGTAGTGTGTAACTAATTTTTTGTATAGTGCCTCAGTATCTAGAGGCTTGAATTTCGGTTTTGCTCTAAAAATTATCCACACGCTAGGATAAGGTGATTGACCCTCTCTAATTCTGCCTGAATTGGGGTCTTTGTATAATATCTCAGAGCCAAATTCATCGTTAAACGATATTCTTCTTTTGATAAAATGTGTCTCTGCTTTTCCCTCTACGAATTTGTGCCACCATTCAGTATCGGTTTTTGCATAAGTCAAAAGTAACGCATCTACATTGTGTTTTTTGTGCTGCTTGAAGCAATGTTCCATAAATTCATAATTTAGAGAGTAAGGCAGATTTCCAAAAAATGGCTCTGTAAATTCCTTAGTAAGTGCATCATCTTCTTTTGTGTAGTATGGCGCAAATTTGAAATTATAATGATTGCTGCAAATGTCAATTCGTGGATAAATTTTGTAATCTTTCATTGCTTGTAATACTAGATCGTAGCGTGTGCCGTACTCATCGTTAACCTTGATTGATTGCAAGTGCTGAACTGCTTTTGACTTAGTCAAGTTTGCAGATTTGTAAAAGCTCGTTGTAGTTTTCGACTAGTTTATGTCCGCAGTTTTCACAGACTGGCAATTCTATTTCTTTGGTAAGAATTGCCTTACGTAATTTTTTTCCAATGAATATAACGCGGCATAGTTCACACTTCAATTTATAGACCTCAAAAACTCTCTTTGCAAATCTTTTGTAGTTCTGCCGTTTCCTAATGGCTCAAATTCTGCAAAAGCTTCGTTTGCAGCATCTAATTTTTTGTCTAGTCTCTTGCGTTTGATTCTCATTTTCTGAATGATGAGCCTTTCTTGCTCTGTAAGCAAAAAGCGCCTCACCGTCTGCAAGTGTTGAATCAATTCGCAATCTCCAAGACTTGAGAGAATTTTTCCAGAGTCCTACCAATTTTGATAAGTTCGTCTTGATGGTCAAAGCATATTCTTTGAGATGGTACATTTTCAACCCACTTTTTGCAGCCTTTGATAGAACATCTTTTTCTTAGGTGTCTATGTGCTGTTGCCGTATGCTTGCAAACGTCTTTCATCTCAACAAATTCTCTGCCGCAAGTATGGCATTTGTAAGAGCAAATGTTACCAAAGAGGTCTAGTTGCATCATTGTAAATTTTCCCCACTTAGACATTTTTTGTGTCGATATGATTTGAGATGTTGTTTCAAAGAATCAAAATCATCTTTAACAAAATACTTGCAAGCAATGCAGCATCTCCACCACATCAGATCGAATCTATGAGTTTCTTTTTCATAGTTGTCATAAACTAGATTTGCCTTTGTCTGATTTTTTCTCTTATACATTCTTTCAAGAATTTTGATAAGACATCCTGTGTTGTGAGTTATCATTTTACAAAATTCCTTGCAGATTTTGTTTCAGCTCTACCATTTAGAAAACGTGAGATCGATTGTCTAACTATTTTTTCATTGAGTTCTAAAAATCTTGATAGTTGTTTTTCTTCCAAAGTTTTTCTTGTAAATTTTCTCTTTGGATAATTCACACAAATTTGAATTGTCATTTCGTGCGTAATTTCCCCCCTTTTTGGGTGTCTGACATCTTGGTGCTTTGCTTAATTCCTGTTTTTGTGCCTAATCTGCGTCTCTCCATAATGATAGCTCTACCCGTTCCTTTGTGGTGAGATACGATTACAGTAATTTTGAAACGCTTTCTTTCTTCTTCAAAAATATCTTTGCGGCTCAAAATATTCTACCCCATGCAAAGAGAATTTTTTTCTTGTTTGGTGTTTTGTAAATGTAAGATGATAGTTTTGATTCATGAATTAAAACCCAGTTGTGGTCTAGATGTTTTCTTTTTACATTTGCAATTTGTCGGAGTCCTTGAACTGTCAGACTAAGGTATCTATCGTTTTTATTTTTGGTTCTGTCAAGTTTGCAAGTCTGGCAGCAAAAGAAGTATTTTCCGTCATAAGTTGCCGTCTTTGTAATTTTTGATTTGAGCATTTGCAAGTATAGATCGTGCAATTTGGCAAAGTGCTTGTCAGACATTCCACCAAATTTCTTTTCTTGCTTGACTATGCTAGAAACTAGTAATCTAGTTTGCAAATCATCGTCAAATTCTAATCGCATCATGCCGCCAAGACTCCAAACGGTATGGGATAGTATGTGACAAGATAGCGTCTATTTGACTTGTCATGCTGTCTTTTGATGTTGCATTGCTGGTCTCTGTTCTTTGCCCACTTGCGACAAGACTTGCAGAGTATTTCAGTTTGCAGATTTGCAGTTTTGTTTATTATTCCGCAATGCTGGCAAGCAACTCTCAATCTCTCGGCTCGTCTTTGATTGATTGAAATTCTGTAACCTTTTTGGCTCAATTTGATTTCTCCTGGAATGATGAATCATTGAAAGAAACGCTAGTGAGTACGGTTTTTGGTTCTTCAAGAGTGACTCTCACTTCCCAAATTAGAGGTTGACCGTCTTTCATTATCAAAGAAGTTAGAAACTCTTTGACTGGCTGCAATTTTGCGTCTAATTCTTCGTAAACTTTCTGTGTCTCTGGGTATGTGGAAATAAAATCTTCCATAGGGACGAAATTTTCGCCCATTACTGGACATCTCCCAAGTCTGCTACTGAGATTTTCACCAAGTGACCGTCAATTTTTACAAGTAAGACACTTTTCGAATCAAAGCATCGTACATCTTGGAAATCCAAGACATTTGTAATGTTTCTACAAATGATTGCAGCAACTTTACTTTCCAGAATGTTGTGAATCATTGTCGTATCACCCTCAAAGATTCTTGCAAAATTTCTTCATGGTTATCTATGATGTGTTTCTGCATTGTTTCGACTCTTTGGCATCCGAAACCGCATTGCAAAATCTCACAATGATACAGATTTTTCGTAGTGTCGAACCTTGTCAATGCTGGGAAAAGTTTTTCCCATTGAAGATCGGTAATTTCTGGCTCTGCCTTGTCCTGATAGAGTTGCTGCGTATCGATTTTTTTATTCAGTTCTGCGATACTCTGGGTATTTTTTGGATGATAGATTATTTCTGGCTCTTTGTGTACTACTTCAAAAGGTCTCGATCGGCTTGGGTAAAATCCATGTTTTTCAAAAAAGTTGTTTTCATTTTGTAGCCGTCTTACTTTTTCCTTTGTCTCTAGTAATTTCTCTTGCTTGTGTAATAGATCGACATTGGTAGTTGTTGCAAGAATTGGGTTTCCAGTTACAAAACCCTCTATGATGTCAGCAGCAACAAGATTTTTTGATAAACCTCGTTTCTCTGCCTCTACCCCTAGCAAATTCCATACAGAGTCCTCTAATGAAATAGAACGGGTATTTTTCAAAAGTGAATCTCCCTTGCCTTGCTTGAAATTTTCTCTTTTTCTGCATCTGATGTTTTGCTATACCACGTTGAAACAATACCCGCAGTTTTCCAGCCGCCCGCCTCTGCAATTTCTTCGGCTGTCATTCCGGCGTTTTTGCATTGTTGCGCGAAAGTGTGTCTCATCATGTGATCGGGCATAATTTCGCAATAGTCTTTCGTTAGTTGGTCTAGCGAGTCCCAGACTCCGGCAGCAGATTTGTAATAAGTTTTCAATCTTCTTGCTAGAACTCTGTGAGTTTTTGCAATCGATTGTCTGTTGAGTACGTCAGAGCCGCGCTCAGCAAAGAAAACGAATCTTGCAAACTCTGGGTGTGACTCTCTCCATTTTTGCAAGAGTTGTTTTACTTCTAATGTTGGAAACTTTGTTTTCCATTCTCCGTCCTCGCCTATGTGTATGTGTCCCTTTGGGTCTTTGGTCTCGTGTACTTCTAGTTTGAAAGATTCATTTCCGGCAGAGTCTTTGAAATTGAAAATAATTTTTTCCCAGACTAGAGATGCAATAGCGCCAGACCTTGCGCCAGTTCTGAGACCAATTCTCCACCAAAGATAAACCTCATCGTCTTTTGCATCTAAGATCGCTTTGCTGATTGCGTCAGTTTGTTCTTTTGTAAAATGCACCCCAGCGTATGCGCCATACTTGTCATGCTCTGAGCCAAGACCGTAAGCCTTGCCCTCTCCATGTCCGAAAGTTATTCCATGTGCTGCAAGAAATACTTTGTATGCAATTCTATAACCATGTGTGCCGACTGTTGGATTTTCTACTTTGAAAGCAGAAAAGAATTGTCTTGAAAATTCTATTGCATCCTCTTTTGTTTTACCAAATCCTACGACATCGGATGGGTGAGTCTCAGTATCATTGAAAATTCGTTTTAGATTGCTGGCATATCCATATAGAGTCCTTGCCTTGTTGCCTTTGGCAATTCCTAACTCTATCATTTTTTTAATTTCTGGGATTTGTGCAAAATCATCATGTTCAAGTTTGGAGTAACTTTCGCGCTTTGCCTGTGCTGTGGTTTTCTCAATCATACGATCGGCTGAAAGGTTGACCATTCCCAAGTCTGCCATCTCGTCGATATAGCGCCTAGTTTGCTTCTTGGACTTGCCAATTTGAGCGCCTATTGTCAAAGGCGTCAAGTAGCCTTCCTGTATCTTTTCTAGAATCTTTTTGTATAATTCGGGCTTGGAGATTTTCTTGCCGTTGACTCGTCCCCTAGTGCGCTTTTTGATGGTTACTTGTTGGGACAAGTGCCTTTCTCCGTTATCCGTCTAGTACAATGACTTTGATTGATACTAGATTTTGTTTGTAGATTCGACCTAATGGTAAAACCTAGACTTGCTTTTCCTATGCGCTTCAACGAATAGCCTGTAAATCAATAGGATTTAAAGGAATAGATACAACACATAGATCGCAAAACGTCAACAATTTTTCATCTTTATTCTTGTTTGAAAAAATTTGTCGTCGACAAAATATTTTTTTAGCGATCGAGACTTTCGACATAATGTGAGTCAAGATGTTTCAAATCGGTTTTGTTAAAAGTCCAAAAATCTAGACTCTTTTAGACTAGACGCAAACTGTACGTGTTCAACAATGTACGGTAGGGGTCATGGATAACAGAGTTGTTGAAGCGCTGCAAGTCCATACTTCGACCCCTACCATACATACAAAAATTACAATTTATTCGAATTAAAGTTTTGTTACAGATTTTCAAATTACATTTGTCTAAAAAATTCATCCTGAAAATAATTTTCAGATCGCTTTCTTTTTTGCAAATTTGATTCGTCGTTTTCTAATTTTAGACAACATAATCGACGAGTAAAATGTCCCGTTAGACTGTCAAGTGGGACATTCGACAAACTGTGGTCGTCGATTTAGACAAGCATTATGCGTGTTTAATTCCCTTGTGCGCACAAACCATTAAAACCCATTACGCGTCGAAATTATGCGTAAAATGTCGAAAATAGTTATGTCCCACCTTATGTCCCACTTTAACACATATTTTGTTCGTAGTGCGACCCACTAACCAAGTCTATTTATTCGATTATGCTTGTTCTTTGGTTGGAACCATTAGATCTGGGCAAGAACATTGTACCATGGTTTCTACAGACATATTTATTTGTGGGTTGGTAAAACTCCAAAACATGCATGATTCCGAGTCTGAGACTTTTCATCCAGTAAATAAAAACGAAGAATTTTGCGAGTCTTTAAAAAAAATTGGCCTTGATGCCAAAGCAAATAAAATTGATTCTGATGATGCAGAAAAAGAAAAC
>Ga0134125_10003635_pt1 | contig 17810 bp, 13 predicted proteins | sample KB31751_FD_96464 | JGI IMG/M metagenome (GOLD analysis project Ga0134125, IMG submission 96464) | Terrestrial soil microbial communities with excess Nitrogen fertilizer from Kellogg Biological Station, Michigan, USA - KB3-175-1 | ecosystem: Environmental > Terrestrial > Soil > Unclassified ...
CCCTATCCGCTTCCGCCTAACACACCGATCCAGGGTGGACTCTCGAGCACCGGCGACCGCCACGCGCTCGTCGTCGACTGGGAAGATTGGAGGTCGTACGAAGTGTTCGCCGCGTATCCGCAGAGCGGCGGCAGCTGGAAAGCCGGATCGGGCGCCATCTTCAATCTCACCACGGGTACCACGCGCCCCGCCGGCTGGACCTCCGCCGACGCCGCTGGCACACCCATGGTCCCGGAGATGGTCCGCTACGACGAAGCCGTGCTGCGCAAAGTGATCTCGCACGCATTGCACATCAGCTGCGACAAAACGCGCTGGGCCTACGTGGCCCCCGGCCGCCACGCCGCCGGCGACGGCACGAGCACGAGTCTTCCCCCGATGGCCATGCGCGTCCGCCTCAAGAAGTCCGTCAACATCTCCGGCTTCTCGGCCACCAACCAGGTGATCCTGCGCGCGCTCCAGCACTACGGCGCGTTCGTCGCCGACGATGGCGTTGGTTTCATGCTCGCCGGTGTCCCTGACCCGCGGTGGAGCGACAGCGACCTGCACGAGCTCACGAAGCTCACCGGCGCGAGCTTCGAGGTCGTGAAGATGGGACCGGTCACGAACGTGACACCTTAGGTCGGACACAACGGGACAAAGCCGGACAGAGCCGGACAGAGCCAGACACTTACGAGTAACTGTCCGGTTCTGCCCGGATTGGTCCGGCTGCGTCCGCCCCATAAATATGAACGGTTCACGATAGGATCATCGTGAACCGTTCGTGCATCAGAACGGACGGCGCACCGCCCCTCCGCCCGCTCACCGCCTAACGGCCGTCACTCCTCGTATCGATGGTGGCCGGCCCCCGGCTTGGGGCGCTGCTCCTCGGCGTCGTCGTACTCGTCGTCGAGGTCGACGAGATCGTCGTCGAAGTCGTCTGCGTCCTCGTCGTCTTCATCGTCCTCGTCATCGTCCTCGTCCTCGAGCTCGTCCTCGAAGTCGTCATCATCGTCGAACTCGAGATCCTCGTCATCCGCATCGACCTCATCATCGTCCAGCTCATCGTCGTCCAGCGCGTCCTCGTCGAGGTCGTCGTTGTTGCGCCCGCGGAATTGCGCCGCGTCCAACGACTCGAACTCGTCCAACATGACCCGGATCTCCGTGAGGGTGAATTACAGAGAGGCGCGTTCGCGCTTCTCTTGCCGCGACAGTTTCTTTCTATCGTTCGCGCTCAGATACCGTTTGCGCAACCGAATCGAAGATGGCGTGACTTCGATCAGTTCGTCTTCCTCGATGTACTCCAACCCGCCTTCCAAAGTCAACTCCCGCGGCGCCTCGAGCTGAATGTTCTCATCGCTAGCGGTGGTCCGCATGTTCGTCAACTTTTTTTCCTTCGTCGGGTTCACGTCCATGTCGCCCGGACGTGAATTCTCTCCAACAATCATTCCTTCGTACACCGGCGTGCCCGGACCGATGAACAACGTCGACCGCTCCTGAAGATTGAACAGCCCGAACGCGACCGCCACCCCGCTCTCCATGGAGACCAACACGCCGCGATTGCGCCCCGACAACGGACCCGCCCACTGACCGTATTCGAGAAACCGATGATGGAGGATGCCTGTTCCGCGCGTATCAGTAAGAAATTCCGAGCGGTACCCAAATAATCCGCGCGCCGGAATCCGGTACACCAGCCGCACCAAACCTTGTCCAGGATTTTTCATCTCCAACATCTCCGCACGACGCGGCCCCAGTTTTTCGATCACAGCGCCCAGGAATTCCTCGGGCACGTCGATGCTCAACTCCTCATATGGCTCCAGTCGTTCCCCGTTGGGACCCCGCCGCGTGATCACGCGCGGACGCGACACCTGAAATTCGTACCCCTCTCGGCGCATCGTCTCCATCAGAATCGAGAGGTGCAACTCGCCGCGTCCGCTCACGGTCCACGTGTCGGTGTTGTCCGTGTCTTCGACTCGCAGCGCGACGTTGCGCTCCAGCTCGCGATACAAACGCTCCCGCACCTGACGCGACGTAACGAACCGTCCCTCCTTGCCCGCGAACGGAGAATTGTTCACGATGAAGTCGACCGAAATCGTCGGCTCCTCCACCGCGATACCAGCAAGGCGATCCGGATGCTCCACGTCGGCGACCGTAAGGCCGATCTCCACACCTTCCAGTCCCGCCAGCGCGACAATCTCGCCCGTCGGGGCTCCTGCGAGCTCGACGCGCTCGAGTCCCTCGAATCCGAAGAGCTTGGTGACGCGCGCGCGTTCCATCGGACGAGACGGTTCCAACGGCAACAATGCTACTTCGTCGCCTACGCGCACCGTACCTCGTTCGATGCGGCCGATTCCCAATCGGCCGAGGTAGGGCGAATGGTCGATGGTGGAGATCAACATTTGGAACGGCCCCTGCGAGTCGCCAGGAGGGGTCGGCACGTGCGACACGATGGACTCGAACAGCGGAGTCAGGTCGGTGCCGGGGACGTCGACATCCATCGTCGCGGTGCCGTACCGCGCCGAGGCGTACACGACGGGCGCCTCGAGTTGTTCGTTGTCGGCTTCGAGCTCGATGAAAAGATCCAGGACTTCGTCGTGCACCCTGAGCGGATCCGCGCCGGGACGATCGATCTTGTTGATCACCACGATGGGCGTTCGGCCGAGTGCGAGCGCCTTGCGCAGGACGAAGCGGGTTTGCGGCATGGGACCGTCGAAGGCATCCACCACGAGCAGGACGCCGTCGACCATTCTTAGAATCCTCTCGACTTCCCCGCCGAAGTCGGCGTGACCCGGAGTATCGACGATATTGATCTTGACGTCTCGCCACCGAACGGAAGTATTCTTGGCAAGGATGGTGATGCCACGTTCTCTCTCCAGCGGATTCGAGTCCAGCACGCGTTCCTGGACCACCTGGTTCTCGCGGAACGCTCCCGCCTGGCGCAGCATCTTGTCGACCAAAGTGGTCTTGCCGTGGTCGACGTGAGCAATGATGGCAATGTTACGAATGAGCATAGCCGTTAACTATATCCGGGCCGAGCGGCATGAAACAGCCGCACGGTTCCAACAAATCGCGCGCGTGCAAGAGACGCGCGCGTGGCGCCGCGCACGCCCGCGCGGCGTTTGGCGATCGGCCAACGTCTTCCAAGGAGGACCAATGGAGCAGAACGACGCCAAAGAAAACGAATATCCCCGCGGGCGCGGCTACGGCAACGACTATATGCGTGGCGGCGAGGTATTCGGCGGTTACGGATACCAGGAGCGCGACGAATACGTCCGCCCGCGGGGATCGGTGGGAGAGGGCGACGGCGAGGGGGAGGGCGAGTGGCCGGTGGATGCAGCGGAGCCCGGAGACGGCAACGCATTTCCGCAGGACGAGCGCGCGGGTGGTTGGGACGTGCCGCAAGAGGTGGCGGCGACGCTGCATCCCGACGGCGCGTCCAACGACGGCGCAGTGACCGACTCGAACAACGCTCCCGTACCGCAGATCGAGCATACATTCGGCGATACCGGCGGCAACCGCATGCACTCGAAGAGCTACTACGTGACGCAGGCGCAACTACAACAGAGAATACTGAAGACTTAATCGGGGAAGCGCGACGCGCAGTGCGCGTCGCCGGGGGAAGGGGAAGCGCGCAGCGCACGGCGCTGCGCTGAGGGAAGGGGGACGCACGGCGCTCCCTTCCCGGACGACCGATTTCCGTTAGGCAGCCAGTCAGCGACCCGCGCTCGCGGGACGCGGGCCCGGCTGCTTCAGCCCGCCTTCCGCCTTCACCGCCGTCGAGCTCCCGGTGCCGCCGCTCGCGGCATTCAGGTCGCCTTCGAGGAAGCTCGTATCATGATGGCGCGCCTTGAGCATGCCGGCGAAACCCTGCTTGTCGCTCGCCTTGATGTAGCCTTCGCGCGGCTCGACCAGGCCGTTGTCCACCAGATCGATGAGGGCGTCGTTGAGCGTCACCATGCCTAACCGCTTGGACGTCTGCAGAATCGACGGAATCTGGAACGTCTTGCCTTCGCGGATCAGGTTGGAGATCGCGGGAATCGTGAGCAGCACCTCGCGCGCGGCCACGCGGCCGCCGCCGACTTTCTTGCACAGCACCTGCGAGATCACGCCGCGGAGCGACTCCGAGAGCATCACGCGGATCTGTGCCTGACGGTCGGGCGGGAACTGGTCGATCAGCCGGTCCACGGTGCTCACGGCGCTCGTCGTGTGCAGCGTGCCGAACACCAGGTGCCCCGTTTCGGCCGTCTCAATGGCGATCGACACCGTCTCGAGGTCGCGGAGCTCGCCCACGAGAATGATGTCCGGGTCTTCGCGCAGTGCCGCGCGCAGCGCGTGCTTGAACGACTGCGTGTGGAGACCCACCTGCCGCTGCGTGATGATGCACTGCTTGTTCTCGTGCACGAACTCGATCGGGTCCTCGATCGTAACCACGTGGTCGCTGCGCGATCGGTTGACGAGATCGATGAGCGCGCAGAGCGTGGTCGACTTGCCGGACCCCGTTGGGCCGGTGACGAGCACCAGGCCGCGCGGCAGGTGGCACAGCCGCTGCACCTCGTCCGTTAGGCCGAGCTCGTCGGCGGTGATCACGCGCGCCGGGATCACGCGGAACACGGCGGCCGCGCCGCGGCGATCGCGCAGCGCGTTGCAGCGGAAGCGGGCCAGGCCGGCAATCTCGTACGCGAAATCCGTGTCGTTGATGTTCGTGAACTCGCGCCGGTTCCGGTCCGGCATGAGCGCCAGCATCATCGCCTCGAGTGTCCCGTTGTCGAGCGGTGTGCGCCCCTCGATGCGCACCATCTCGCCGTGCAGGCGGAGAATGGGCGGCTCGCTCACGCGCAGGTGCAGGTCGGACGCGCCGCGCGCCACCAGCTGCTCGAGCAAATAGTGGATCTCGCGGCGGATCTCTTCGGTCACGACAGGACCCGCGTCGTGTTCGTCGACGGCAACCGCCGTCGCGCCGCTCGTGCGCAGCTCCGGCATGGCCGGCGCGCGTTGGGCGGCCGGCTCACCGCCTTCCGTTAGACTGGCGGCGGGCGCGGCCGGCGCGGCCTCCTGCGCCTGCGGGCGAATCTCGACCGTCGACCCAGTTGGGCCGGCGGCCACGCGCACCGTGTACACCACGTTGTCGTACGCATACGCGAACGACACGTCTCCGCCCGCACCGACCGCTTCGCGCGCATCCGGCGGCGCGACCTCGAGCAACACCGTGCGCAGTTGGGCGGCGCGCAACGGCTGTTTGGTAACGGGGCGCGCGACGTTCGCGATGGACATCCGCGCGACGTCGTCCGCGACGAGCGTCAGCGCGTCGGCGTGACTCGTCACCATCGCAGCGAGGAACCGATCCAGATAGGCCATGTCAGTCCAGCGGGCGTACACATTCGATCATCGCGCGATTCACGAGACGCACGCCCTGATCGGTGTACAACGTGAGGAATGCCTGATCGCAGTCGTTCAGATAGTCGAGGAGGCGCGGGCGGTCGGCGCGGACTTCGAGCCGCATGGAGCCGAAGTGCGTGATGCCGCCGGCCAGGGAGATCTGCAGCAGGCACATCGGCGCGGAGCCGCGTATCTCGTCGGGGTCGTCGGCCAGGGGCAGGCCGGCCACTTCGACGATGCGCGCCTTACACATGAGAAGAACCTCACCACTTTCCAGCTCGAGCGGGAAAAACGCGTCCCGGTCGTTGAACACCGCCACCGGGTCGAGCTGGCCGGCGTGGCCTAACAGCGGAGCCGGCACGAAGATCCGCCCCTCCACCACCTCGCCCCCGATGAGCGTCAGGGAGACATCCAGACGCTCCTTTGCGATCCGATATGTGTCCACGGCGGAATTCAAGGCGGGGCCAGCGCTCCAAAGAGCAGTGAGAGGACGATGAGAGACGCACCACCGCGAGCGGGAGTCACGGCGGAACTCTCGGCTACGCGTGCAGATGCAGCTCGCGCTCGTACATCTCCTGCTGCTCGATCTGGACCGTCACGTGCTGGATGCCGAACAGCCGCATGGCGTCCAGCACGTGTTCGAGCACGTGCTGGTGCCGCTCCGGCTCGCGGACGATCGCGTGCGTGCTCATTGCGATGACGCCCGACGTCACCGTCCACACGTGCAAGTCGTGCACGGCCTCGATGCCGGGGATGGCCTCGAGCTGCGCGCGCACGGCGCCCAACGAAATGTGCGACGGCGTCGACTCGAGCATCACGTCCACCGATTCACGCACGAGTGCCCACGCGCTCCGCAGAATCAACAGCGACACGATGATCGACGCGATCGGATCGGCGAGATGCCATCCCGTCGTGCGAATAATGACGGCGGCGACCACCGTTCCCGCCGATCCCAAGAGATCGCCGAAGATGTGCAGGTATGCGCCGCGCAGATTGAGACTCGACTCGCTCGCCGGATGCAGTGTGCGCGCCGAGATCACGTTGGCGACGAATCCGATGACTGCGATCACGAGCATGAGGCCGCCGGCAACGGGCTCGGGCTGCCGGATGCGCGTCACCGCTTCCCAGATGATGAGCGCCGAGATCACAAGCAACGCGCCGCCGTTGAGAAACGCCGCGAAGATCTCCAAGCGCAGGTAGCCGTACGTTCGTTTAGGCGTTTCCGGTCGCCGGCTGAACCACGTCACGAACAGCGTGAGGCCGAGGGCCGCGACGTCGGTGAGCATGTGCCCGGCGTCGGCGAGCAGCGTGAGCGAGTTCGCCACGAATCCACCCACGAGCTCGGCCACCAACACGACGAGGGTGATCGCGAGCGCGATGCGCAGGCGACCGGCTTGCGACGCGCCGTGGTCGTGTCCGTGCGCATGCCCGGGACCGTGCGAGTGGCCGTGCTCGTGCGAGTGCGGATCCGCGTGCGCGAGAGCCATGGTGGCGCTGAGAATATGCGCCGCGACGGGCGCCGGGAAGGTCAGCGCGCGGCGAGCACGCGCGCGATCCGCGCGCACTCGAGTACGGCGCGAATGAAACTCGACGGGTCCGCCAGACCGCGGCCGGCAATGTCCAACGCAGTGCCGTGATCGGGCGAGGTGCGCGGGAACGGGAGACCGAGCGTCACGTTCACCGCGTTGCCGAACGACGCGACTTTGATCGCGGTCATGCCGACATCGTGATATGGCGCGATCACGGCGTCGAACTCGCCGCGCATCGCGCGCACGAATACGGTGTCGGCGGGAAAGGGACCCGACAGTCCGCTCGCGCGCGCGGCGGGCGCGAGCAGCTCATCGTCTTCCGCGCCGAAGCGGCCGTGGTCGCCGGCATGCGGATTGAGCGCGCAGAGCGCAATGCGCGGTTGGGGAAGGCCATACCAGTCTTGCAGGCCGCGGCGCGTCACCACGGCGGCGTCGATGAGTGCGTCGCGCGTGAGCGCATGCGTCACCTCGCGCAGCGGAATGTGCGTGGTCGCGAGCACCACGCGCAGGCGGTCGGACGCGAGCATCATCGCGACGCGCGAGCCCGTGAGATGCGCGAGCATCTCGGTATGTCCGGGAAAATCGAAACCGCCGGCGAGCAGCGCGTGCTTGTCGATCGGTGCGGTGACGATGCCCTGCACTGCGCCGCTCTTGGCTAACGCAACGGCGCGCTCGATGGCTCGTCCCGCGAGCGCGCCGGCTGCCGCCTCGCCGCTGCCGGCCTTCCAGTCGCCGACGGACTCGTCCACCGTTAGGCTCGGGCCGCGCGGGCCGACCAGCACGAGCTCGGCCACGGCGTGCAGGGCGTCGTCGCGCGACGCGCGCTCGACGATCTCCGGGCCGATGCCGCGCGGATCGCCGAGTGTGACCGCGAGTCGCGTGCGGCTCACGCGTCGACGCCCGGTGCGCGGTCGTCTCGCAGCACGCGATAGAGCGTCTTGGCCTGTGCGCGACTCACGTTCGAGCCGACGTCGCCGGTGAGCTCGATGGCGAGCGAGCGGTTGGCGTATTCGATGCCGATGCGGTCGCCCACGTGCACTTCGGTGGATGCTTTCGCTCGCGTCCCGTTCACCGTCACGGCACCGACGTCACACGCTTCCTTGCCCTCGCTTCTGCTGCGGACGAGCAGCAATCGTTTCAGCGCGAGGTCCACGCGCACCGCTCAGGGCACGTTGAGTACGGCGACGTACGTCTCTTTGCGCAACGAATCCAGGTAGTGGCGCACCGCCTTCTGCTGCGACAACTGGTCGCGAATGCGCTCGCGATAGTCGGCGAGCGTCGGCTCGCGAGCGCCACTGATGGACGTCAGCTCGAGGATGAAGAACTTGGGCACCCCGCGCGTCTTATCCTCGATCGTGAACGGATCGAGAATGTCGCCCGACTTGTGTCCCGCGATCGCCGCCTGATACTCCTTGGGCAGCTGCGCCTGCGGGAACGGATCGGGCATCAATTTCTCTTCCGACGGATCGTGATACTTGGCGGCGAGACTCTCGTACGATGCGCCGTGCCTCCAGAGCTTCGCGACGCTGTCCGCGAGCACGCGGGCGCGCGCCACGTCGGCCGAATCGATCTTCGGGCGGATCAGAATCTGACGGCCGCGCACCTCTGCCGGTTGGACGCGGTCGATCTTGATGATGTGATAGCCGAACACCGTCTTGATGACGGGGCTCACCTGACCCGGCGGCAGCGCGAAGTACATCTGGTCGAAGTTAGGCACGAACTCGCCGCGCCGGTGCCAACCCAGATCGCCGCCCTGATCCTTCGTCGTTGCATCCATCGATTCGCGCTTGGCGATCTGCGCGAAGTCGCCGCCCTTGCGAAGCTCGGCGAGCAGCGAGTCGGTCTTGAGCAGCGCCGCCGAATCTTCCGTTGGGCTCGGTTGCGGCGAGATGACGATCTGCCGGTACGTGACCGTGGCCGGCAGTTTCTGAATCTGTCCCTTGCTCGCCTGGAAGAACGAGTCCACCTCCGCTTCGGACACCGGTACGCTCGTGAGCTTGCCATCGGCACGCAGCTTCTCGAACAACTTCTGCTGCAGCGACTCGCGGCGGGCCTTGTCGAGCAGGAAGCGACGGAACTCATCGGGCGTCGCGAATCCCGATACCTTGAGCTGCTGCCGGAATTCCTGTTCACTCGCGAAGCGTCCGCGGATTTGTTGGAACCGTTGATCGACCTCGGTGGCGAGGTCGTTGTCGCTCACGTCGATCTTTTGGGCATGCGCCTGTTGCACCAGCAACTCTTCGTCGATGATCGACGACAAAATGTCGTGGATCATGCGCGACTGCCCAACGGAGTCCGCGGGGAGGGTCGCGCCTTGCGCACGCGCCGCGTTGATGGCGTCCTCGATATCGCTGCGCAGAATCGGTTGCGTGCCGACGACGGCGACGACACCGTCGATCGGCACGACAGTGCCCGGCGGCGGCATTTCCGGCTGCCCCGGCGCCGGTGCGGCTCCCGCCGCTTCGGGCATGGTCAGTTTGGGCGCGACTAACGTGTCGTGCGCGACAGCCGTGTCCTGCGTCGCCGTCGAACCGCGCGCGGTGGTATCGCGCGCAGTCGTGTCGCGAGCGGTCACGGTGTCTCGCGCCGTGGTCGTGTCGCGCTTGGTGGTCGAGTCCTGCGCCATGAGCGGCGCAGAACCCAGTAGCATGGCCGCGAGCAACGCGGCCGAAAAACGCAGGCTCGTCATACCGGTGCTACCCGCATTGCGGGATACAAGGTTCCATCACGGTTTCGTGGCGCCGGTATCACGCTTCGTGGGCGCCGGCGGCGGCCCGAGCGGGACCTCGGAGGGCGGCCGGCTCTTGGCGCGCACCGAATCCTGTTTCGCCTTTTCCTTGTTGGCCTGGTCGGTGGCGGCCTGGAGTGCCGCGTCGTTCACCTTCCAGCTGTACTTGGCGCGCAGCAGCTCTTCGATCGGCGGCGGCACCGCGACGTACTGCGCCTGCTGCGACATCAGCTTGTCGAGATACTGATCCGCGCGCGTGGCGGCGATGCGCTCGCGCTCGCCCGCGGTCTTGCCGCTGTCGGCGAGCGACTTGGGCGTCACGCCTAACCGATCCCACAGGGCCGTGACCGCCTGCGAGAACCGCGAGTGCAATTGCGCGAGGTCCGTCGAGTCGAGTTGGACGTTCGCGCTGTCGGCCTCGTGCAGCACGAGCTCGTTGCGCTCGACGTTTTTGATGAACTCCGTCACCTGGCTGTCCGGCGCCTGCTTGAGGCCCATCTCGATCTGCTGCTTCTGCGGGTACGCGTCGACCCACTTGACGAGTCTGCCTAACGTGAGCGGGCCCGCGGTCGACGTGGCGAGGACGACGTCGTCGTTCGCGTGCGCATCGAGGTCCTTGGACGCATCGCGCAGCACGCTCAACGCGTTGTCGCGCAGCTTCACGTTGCCGCTGCTCTCGAGGTTCGTGATCCACAGGCTGTCGGCGTGGCGCATTGCGTCGGTGTTGATCTGGCGGCCGAAGTCGTCCTTCACCTCGGGGAACGTCGAGCGGCGAATGATGTGGTAGCCGAACTGCGTCTCGACCACCGGCGAGATCTCGCCGGGCTTGAGCGCGAGCACCGCATCCTCGAACTGCTTGACCATCATTCCCTTGGGGAAAAGCCCGAGGCTGCCGCCGCGAGCAGCCGAGCTGGGATCCTGGCTGTTCTTGCGCGCGAGGTCGGCGAAGTTCTGATCGGTCACCTGGCGACGCAGCGCCTCCGCCTTCTTGTGGACGGAGTCTTTCACCGCCTGACTCGCACCGGGTGGCACCGTGAGCAGAATGTGGCTCGCCGCGAGCATCTCACCCTGTTCGTAGCGTTGGGCGAGATTCGTCGTATCCATGCCGGTGTATGTCTTGGCGTGCTGCTCGTGCCACTTGCTCATGCGCTCCTGCGCGATCACCGACCAGAGCGCCTGATCCACGAGCTTGGGATCGGTGAGGGAATCCTGGTGCGCCGCGGCGTCGGCCAGGAGCTCGTAGTCGACCCAGAGGTTCGTGATCGTGGTCGCGATCTCGTGGTTCGCCGGCACTTTCGCTTGCGCGAGCAGCGAGCCCAACCGCTGGACCGACAGCTCCTGCGACCCCGCCTTGGCGGCGACGTCCACGTGCGCGGTCATGGCGTCTTTGAAGCCCTCGCACGCAATCAGTACCATGGCAACGGCGGCGAGCGGCAGGAATCTCAGTTTCATCGGAGAAAGAGAATGAATGTTGGAGGTGCCGTGGTGCATCGGCGATCGCGTCCCCGGCCCACATCAGGTTACGCGGTTGTCAGGCTCTTCAGTGCCGCGACGAGTCCGGATAACAAATCGCCGCCGCCCAACCGTGAAATCTTGAGGGACAGCGGTTGCGTACGCCGCACTTCGGCCTGGAATTGCACCTCGCGAAACGCCGCGGTGAGTCCTTTGAGGCGCGGCATCGCGTCAGCCCGAAAGGTAACACGCGCCTCGTCCCCGCGCACCAGTATGCCTTCGATCCCCAACCGTCCCCCGAGAATTCGCAAGAGCGCACTGGCGAGGAATGCGGTGGCAGGAGTGGGCAACGGGCCGAACCGGTCGCGCAGCTCGTCGCGCAACGCCTCGACCTCGGCGGCTTCGGTCATCTGCGCGAGACGGCGGTACACGTCCAGCTTCGCCTCCGGCATCGGGACATAGTCGTCGGGCACGTAGCTGCCCACGTCCATCGAGACCTCGGCCGGCAGGAGCTTCGGTCCACCGTCGCCGCGCACGAGACGCTTCACTGTTTCGTCGAGCATCCGGAGGTACATCTCGAAGCCCACGGCCTGCGCGAAGCCCGACTGCTCCGGCCCCAACAGATTCCCTGCCCCGCGCATCTCGAGATCCTTGAGCGCGATCTGATACCCGGCGCCGAGCTCCGTGTGGTGCTCGAGCACTTGCAGACGGCGCTCGGCTTCGGGGTCGACGTTGTCGGGCACGAGCAAATAACAGTAGGCGCGCCGGTGCGAGCGCCCAACGCGGCCGCGCAGCTGATACAGTTGGGCGAGACCGAAGTAGTCGGCGCGGTTCACGAACATTGTATTGGCGTTGGATACATCGAGTCCCGACTCGACGATCATCGTCGACACGAGCACGTCCACTTCGCCGGACACGAAGCGTCGCATCACGTCCTCGAGATCGCGCTCGCGCATCTGGCCGTGCGCCACCGCCACGCGCGCGCGGGGGACGAGCCGCTGCACGTGATCGGCGACGCCTTGAATGGTCTCGATGCGATTGTGCACGAAGAACACCTGTCCACCGCGGTCGATCTCGCGCGCGATGCCTTCCTCGATCAAGCCATCGTCCCACGGCTCGACGAACGTGAGCACGGGCGACCGGTCGCGCGGCGCGGTTTGCATGAGCGTCACATCGCGGAGTCCGGCGAGCGACTGGTGCAGCGTGCGCGGAATCGGCGTCGCGGTGAGCGTGAGCACGTCGGTCTCGAGCTTGATCTGCTTGAGGCGTTCCTTGTGCTTCACGCCGAACCGGTGCTCCTCGTCGATCACGAGAAGTCCGAGGTCCTTGAACGCGACGTCGGGGCTCAAGAGCCGGTGTGTCCCGATGACGATGTCGACCTTCCCTTCGCCTAACGCAGCAAGGACGGCGGCTTGCTCTTTGGGCGTTTGGAACCGGCTCAGCGTTTCGACGCGCACCGGAAAATCGGCGAACCGCTCGCTGAAGGTGCGACCGTGCTGTTCGGCGAGAATCGTGGTCGGCACGAGCACCGCCGCCTGCCGCGCGGACTGCACCGCCTTGAACGCCGCGCGCACCGCGACCTCGGTCTTGCCGTAACCCACGTCGCCGACGAGCAGGCGGTCCATGGGGCGCGGGCTCTCCATGTCACGTTTCACCTGATCGGTGGCCGTGCGCTGATCGGGCGTGTCCTCGAACAGGAACGAGGACTCGAGCTGGCGCTGCCACGAGTTGTCCGGCATCGCGCTCTGTTTGGTGGCGGTGCGGCGGCGCGCATACAAGTCGAGCAGCTCCATCGCCATTTCCTGCAGCGCGGCGCGCGTGCGGTCGCGCTGATGCGCCCAGCGCTTCCCGCCTAACTTGTGCAGCCGCGGCGGCGGCGCATCCTCGCCGGCGTCGTTCGAGCGATACCGCTCGATCTGGTCGATGCGGTACAGCGGGACGTTGAGTCGGTCGCCGCCCTCGTACTCGATCACTGCCGCTTCGATCGTGCTCTCTTTGACGAACACCTGTTCGATGCCGCGATAGATCCCGATGCCGTGCTCGAGGTGCACGACGTAATCGCCGGGCTTGAGGCCGTTGAGACTCTCGAGCGGCGCGCCGGTGGCGTAGCGCCGCTGGCGGCGGATGCGACGCTCGCGGCGGAAGATCTCGTGGTCCGTTAGGACACGGAGACCCTCCGTGTGTCCGGCCGGCGGGATGACGAACCCGCCGTGCACGACGCCGACCGCGAGCGCGGCGTCGCTGGCTGTCCAGCCGGCTTCATCGAGCAGCTCCTCGAGGCGCTCCGCCTGGCCGATGTTGTCGCACAGGATGACCGTGGGAGTGCCGTCGTCGACGATGCGGCGCAGGCGTTTGATGTCGCGATCCACCGGCTCGGGCGGCCGGATCGCGAACACGACGTCCGGTTCGTTAGGCGGAGCATCGCCGGCGGCCGCAGGCGGTACGAGCGCGAGGACGCCGAGTCGCGCCATGGAAGCCACGGCATCGTCGGGCGGTTGGAACAGCGCGTCGCGCGCCGGCGCGTCTTCGCCGCGCCGCCGAGCGAGCTCGATGTGGTGTCGCGCCTCCTCCCACGTGCGGCGCATCTCGGCGTCCACGTGTGCGTGCGCCGGGACCACGAGCACGGTGTCGGGCGGCACGAGGTCGAGCAGCGATCCGCGCTCCGCCGATTCCGCGCTCTCGCTGGGGCGCGCGTCCACGGGGAGCACCAACGCGATTTCGGCGTCGCGCGTCGAGCGTTGTGTGAGGATGTCGAAGTGGCGCAGCGAGGAGATCTCGTCGCCCCAGAACTCGAGGCGCACCGGGTTCGCCATGCCGAAACTGTAGATGTCGACTATTCCGCCGCGCACGCTGAATTGGGCGACGTCGTCCACGAGGTCCACGCGCTCGAAGCCAACCTGCTCGAGGTGGTGCACGAGGTCCTCGAGCCGGCGGACATCGCCGACGCGGAGCTCGAGTCGCGCGGTGCGGACCACATCGGGCAAACGCGTGCGCTCGAGCACCGCGCGCGCCGTAGTAATGAGTGTGCGGACACCGCCCCGGGCCACGCGCTCGAGTGTTTCGACGCGCTCGCCGGCGACCTCGAGGTGCGGCTCGACCTCGCCGAACCCTTCGCGCGGCGGGTAGAGCGCGGTCGCGTCGTCGTCCTGCAGCACCGTGAGGTCGGCCAGCCATCGCTCGGCTTCGGGCAGCGACTCGGTCACCACGACGAGAAACCGCCGTTGACCCAACTTTCTGCCTAACGCAGCGACGAGTGCGGCGTCGCTCGAGCCCGGCAGGCCGCCTATCGTTAGGCGCTGGCCGGGCGTGGGCACCGTGGCGAGGAGTCGCGTGAACGACGGCAGCGACTCGACGGCGTCGAGGAGGCGCGGGAGCGGCATCAGCCGGCGGCGGCGCGGCTGCCGCGCGCCATGGCCGACTCGGCCACCAGCGCGACGAGTGCCGCGGCGAGGAGCGGTGCCACGAGCGGGCGTCGGGGCGCCGTGGCAAAAATCGCCGTCGTGAACTTCACGCCGTCTTCGGCGGTCGTCGCGTGACGGCCCCGCAGCCGTGCGGCGAGGGCCGAGGGGTCGAGACGACGAAGGTCGGACTCGGACGCCTCGGGGTTCACCACCAGCGCGCCCGTGCGGGCGCCGCCGTGGAGAAAGAAGTAGGCACCTGGACGCGCGGGTGCGGCGAGCGAGTCGTCGGGCAGCGGCACGCGATCGCCGTCCGGCAGCTCGAGCGCGTCGGCGCCCGTTGGGCGGACGACCGTCGCGCCCGGCGTGGCCGCCATCACCGTGCCGGCGTCGGCGCTCAACCGCTGCGACAGCACGTCGCCTAACCACGGCACGAACGCGGCGCGTACGGGGAACGTGGACGCGTCGGGCGTGAGCGCCGAGCCGATGAGGACGTAGCCGGGGCCGCTCACGATCCACGGCTCGCCGGCCGCGGTGGCGAGCGTGTCGGATCTGGTGCCGGCTCGGGGGGTGAGCGGGTAGCGCACCGTAGCCGTGACATCGGCGAGCGGCACCGATCCACTCGCCGCCCGCACCGCCGTCTCGCCGTGCCGCGCCGCGCCCAACCGCCACGGGATGCCTAACCGTTCGAGCGCACGGTTGGCGGCGCCGAGCTTCACCGGGTCGGACGGAGCAACGAGGAGCGCCGGCAGCGATGTCACTTCGTCGGCCGACGCAATCGTGATGCCGCCGCCGGTGCGCGCGCGCTCGGCCTCGACCAGCGCCTCGAGGGCGTTCGACGCGAACGGACCCGCCGATGGCGCCACGCGCACCGCGGGCGCGGGTCCGATCCACGCGGCGAACCAGCGCACGTCGTCGCCGCGCAGCTCGTCGGGCTCGAGCTCCACCGATCCCGCGGTCCATCCGCGCTCCGGCGGCTCGGCGCGCACCAATACTGGTTCGTCGCGCGTCACGGTGCCGCGCGCGAGCGTGCGGCCCTCGAGCGTGATGCGGTAGGTGGCGGAATCGGGCGTCATCACCCGCGCCTGGATCGCGCCGCCCGGCGTCCACCGCACCGGCTGCGCGCCGGCGTCCACCACCGCCCGGTTAGGCGGGGCGTCGCCCGCCGGCCGGTACGCGAACACGGTCACTGCGCCTAACGATACGGGCTCCGGCCACGCCGTGGCCTGGCCGTCCGTCACTACGACGACTTCGCGCTCGGGCAGCGCGGCGCTCGCCGCGACCGTGCTGGCGCGCGTCGTCGCATCTTCCACATCCCCTGCACCGGCCAGGGGCTCCGCGTGGGCGATGTCATCCAGAATCGCCGAGCGCGATCCGCCGCGCACGACGCCGTCGGCGGTGACCAGCCACACGCGGTCGTCGGGCGACGCTGCGCGCACCACCTGCGAAGCGCGTGCGCGCAGGTCGTCCAGCACCGGATGTCCCGACACGATCACCGAGGTGCTGAGCGAATTGTCCAACACCACGGTCAGCGCCGTGGGCGCGTGCCCCGCTCCCGACACGCGCAACACCGGTCGCGCGGCCGCGGCCGCGATGCACACGACGATCGCCATGCGCAGCAGCATCAGCAGCAGGTTGCGCAGGCGCAGCTTGCGGCTGTGCTCTCGCTCGGCCCGCGCCAGATAGCGCACGGCGGGAAACTCCACGCGCGCGCCGATCCGCCGGCGGAGCAAGTGCAGCAGGAGCGGCACGGCGGCGGCCGCGGCCGCGACGAGCCACAGCGGCGACAGAAAATCGATCACGGGAGCCGCTGCCTAACGGCGAACGCGCGCCGGAGCGGAACGCCGAACGGCGCGTCGGTGGTGATCACTTCGTAGGCCGCGCCGACGCCCGCGAGGGCATCGCGCCACTCGCCTAACGCACGGTCGACCGTCTCGCGGTACGCCGCGCGCACCTCGGCCGACGCCGCCGGCACCTCGATCTCGCTCTCGGGGTCGACGAATAGCGCATCGCCGCGCGCCGGCAGATCGCGCTCCGCCGGATCCATCACGTGCAGCACCGCCACGTGATGCCCCGCGTGTCGCAGCGCGCGCACGCGTGAAATCACGTCGGCCGGATCCATGAGCAGATCGGAGATGAGCACGATCATACCGCGACGTACGATCAGCCGTCCGGCCTGCTCGAGCGCGACCGGCGCGAACGACGCGCGACCGGCCCCCGGATCGTCGAGCGCCGCCACGATCCGCTGCCACTGGCCCGTGCGCACGCGCGGCGGCACCGCGCTGCGTACCGCGTCGTCGAAGCGCACGAGCCCAACGGCGTCGCGCTGCCGCAAGAACAACAGTGCGAGCGCCGCGGCCAGTCGCTCGGCGTAGGCGAGCTTGGTAAGGCGAGACTCGTCGCCGCGCCACGCCATCGACCGGCTCACGTCGAGCACGATCGTCGCGCGCAGGTTCGTCTCTTCCTCGTACTGCTTCACCACCCACTTGTCGGCGCGCGCGGCGATCTTCCAATCCACGTACCGCAGCTCGTCGCCGGGCAAGTACGGTCGATGCTCGGCGAACTCCACGGAGAACCCTTTGCGCGGCGATCGGTGCAAGCCGGTGAGAAAGCCGTCGACGATCCACCGCGCCACGATCTCGATGCGCCCCAAGGCCGCGATCGTGGATGGGTCGAGCAGGTCCGGACGTGTCGTCGACATGGACGTGCAAGTTAGCGGTTCGTCCGCGCCCGCTGGTAGCCGGACGCACGCAGGCGCGCGCGACCGGAAGCCGTTGGCCGACTATATTTCGCGTTCATTCGACCCACCCGGCTTGGCCCGTGAAACAGAATCACATTCGCAATTTCTGCATCGTCGCGCACATCGACCACGGCAAGTCGACACTCGCCGATCGGTTGATCGAAGCCACGGGCATGGTCGGAAAACGCGAGATGAAGGAGCAGGTGCTCGACACGCTCGACCTCGAGCGCGAGCGCGGCATCACGATCAAGCTCAACGCGGTGCGAATGAACTATCGCGCGCTCGACGGCCAGCCATACGAGCTCAACCTCATCGATACGCCGGGCCACGTCGACTTCACGTACGAGGTGTCGCGCTCGTTGGCCGCGTGCGAGGGTGCGATCCTCGTCGTCGACGCCTCGCAGGGCATCCAGGCGCAAACCCTGAGCAATCTCTTCCTCGCGCTGGACGCGGGACTCGAGATCGTGCCCGTCCTCAACAAGATCGATCTGCCGAGTGCGGAGCCCGATCGCCGCAAGCAAGAGGTGCACGATCTCATCGGCGCCGACCCCGATGACATTCTGCTCGTGAGCGCCAAGGAAGGCATCGGCATCGGCGCGCTGCTCGAGCAG
>Ga0134125_10003637_pt1 | contig 17809 bp, 20 predicted proteins | sample KB31751_FD_96464 | JGI IMG/M metagenome (GOLD analysis project Ga0134125, IMG submission 96464) | Terrestrial soil microbial communities with excess Nitrogen fertilizer from Kellogg Biological Station, Michigan, USA - KB3-175-1 | ecosystem: Environmental > Terrestrial > Soil > Unclassified ...
ACTGATGAAAGCCCCATCTCGATTGATACTCCTGAGGATTTGGAGAGTGCAAAAAAATTAATTTCGAATTTTGAAAAGAGATAAAGTATTTTCAATACCGAAACAGGATTTATAAATATTTGTTGCTTTGCCGTAACGACGTTTTATCTTTTGGAAAACATCCATCAGCAAATTTTTCAGAAGAAAATAAACTGTTTTCTTTCCCATTATTTTATCTTTATAGCATTATCATTTAAAAAATGTTTATCTCATGTTGCTGAACCGAAAAATCCTTTTTCTCTTTATTCTTTTTGCCGTTCATTTTTACTCCTGCAATCAGCAGGATAAACTGGAAATAGAAAAATCGGCATCCGCATTTGATATCAAACAGGGTGAGGCATCGGTTTTGCAATGCAATCAACGGTTCATGAAAGCATTTAAAGCCGGAGATTCTGTTGAAGTGTCCAAATGTTTTACAACCGATGCAAGAGCGATGGCGCCAAACCAGGCCTCCGTGAAAGGAAGAGAAAACATAAGCCATTTCATTTCAAATATGATGAAAAGTGGTGTTGCAGATTTCGAGTTGAATACGATAAAAATCTGGGGCGACAGCAGTATTCTTGCCGAAGAAGGATCTTACCAGCTTTCGGACAAAGACGGCAAGCAGACCGACAAAGGCAATTATATTGCTTTATGGAAACAGGAAGCGGGTAACTGGAAAATGTACCGCGACATCTGGACAAGCACCCAGCCTTCCTCTGCTATCGATGTAAAAAAAATGAACCTGCCGAAACACTAACTGTATTTTTCTGTTTCTTTTAAAAATCTTTTTAACCTTCCATAAAATGAGAAACGAAAAATATTTATCGTTAATAAAACCGTTCGAAACAAGAACGACCAAAAGGGTTCTCCAGGTAAATCCTACCATTGCGCCGACAAGGATTGAACCTGAAAAAACAATCATTTTTGTTTATGAATATGATGCAGAAACTGCGAATTATCAGCAATTGAACAATGTAGAAGATTGTTACAAATATATCAGCAGCAGCAAAAACACTTGGATAAATTTTGATGGTCTGAGAAAAGCTGACATCGATGAAGTGTGCGCCCACTTCGGCATTCACCCGCTGATCGCAGAAGATATTTTCAGTTCCGGCCAACGCCCTAAAATGGATGAGCTCAACCATCTTTTGTATTGCCTGTTGAACATGCTTTTTTTTAATGAGGAAATTTGTTCTGTAGAAAATGAACAAATAAGCATCGTGCTCGGTTCCAATTTCGTGTTGAGTTTCCAGGAAGATGCAACAAGAGATGTTTTTAACCCCATTCGCGAAAAACTAAAAATGCCGGGAAGCAAAGTACGGCAAAGTAAGGCCGATTATTTGTTTTATTCGCTGATAGATATGATCGTAGATAATTACTTTGTGATCATGGAGCAGTTGGGAGAAAAGATTGAAGACCTGGAAGAAGACATCGCGCGAAGGCCTGATACCCGTACGCTTGCAAAGATCAATATGCTTCGCAAAGAAATGATTTTTTTAAAAAGAAATATTTCACCCGTGCGCGAAATGATCAATGGAATTTTGCGCAGCGAAAGCAATCTGATTGAAGAAAAAACGGAAAAATATTTTAAGGACGTTTATGACCACATTATCCAGGCAAACGAACTGGCTGAAAACTACCGTGATATGATGATGACGCTTCAGGACCTCTATCTGAACAATGTAAATCTGAAAATGAACGAGGTAATGAAAGTAATGGCGGTGGTTACCTGTTTACTTGCACCCGCTACAGTTATTGGCGGCATTTTTGGGATGAACTTTAACCGTATTCCATGGCTTCACAATCCGGATGGTTTTTATATTGCTGTTGGTTTAATGCTTGTCATTCCGATATGGATGATCTGGATGTTTAAAAGAAGAGGGTGGTTTTGAGCAAACGAAGAAATAACCACATTTCTTTTTTCACTAAAAATTATTCCTATTCCTCCAAAAAACTTTTTATGATGGCTATTGCTTCTTCATTATTTTGCCGGTATAGTGATGCATGAACTTCGTTCTTTTCACTTGCGGTTAAATGGAAATTAAGAGGCGCTTCGCCTTCAGGAGTCTTTGGAATATACATTAAAGAAACGCGATGCAGATTCTTTCCGAATTCATTTTGCAGATAGGAAATTTCATCGTCCTGAAAATAATCCTGCATGGTGAACCAATTGTTTTCCATCATCGTAAACGGATTGGTCAGGATATTAAATATACCACCGCTTTTATAGTCTTCGTCCCAGCTTCCTTTTTTGCGGGAACGAACCTGTATCATCAGAATGCCGCGTGTATTCTCATTGATCCAGTCTTTAAAAACGTGTAAAAAACGAAGGGTAGTTTCGGCGCCGATGTTATCGCGCAATCCGGCATCCATCACATCTATTACCGGCGTTGAAGGCAGCCAAACGCTTGGCAACACATATGGATAAGTTGCGTTCATTCGCAACGCGGTCAACATTCTTAAATTCAATGGGTCCATGTTTTTAAACAATGCCGCAAAGTCAATGGCATCGGGACCGGTCATGTTCGAATTACTGTCTATGTATTCGGGCTGCATCATAAAACTAATGGGCTGGGAGCAGATCAGCATTTTTTTGAAATCGCGTGTTACCGTTGAACTTAAAATCATCAATGGGATCTTTGCGTTTTGTTCATCTTTTTTATAAAAACCAATCGGCTTGTCTAAAACATATCTGGTATTGTGGTTTAGTTTTTCTTCAAAAGCATAACCACGATCTTTGACATAACGATACGGGCCAAACGAAAACTTCTGAGTAGGTGAAATCAAATCACGCGCAACCAGGGAAGAGAAAACCGGGTTCAATAGATCTTCCGAAATATTATCCAGATACTCTTTATTTTCTGGATTGATATTGGCTCCATTTATTTTCAACCTCGATAATTCACGAAAGTAAGCGGCAGCAAGCATTCCACCGGACGCGCCGGTCATCAGCATGGTTTTTTTCATGATGGCTCCTTTGGTAACGCTGTCCAGTTCCTGCAAAACGTTCATCGCAAAGCTGGCACTTCGCACACCGCCGCCACTGAAATTAAAAACCACCATCAGGGGTTTTTCTTCACGCTGATTTTCTTTCCATTTATTCAAAATGGAAATCATATTATTTTTATCCGAATCAATTTTTGCGGGCGTATTTAATGATTCAAGGCTTTGTAAAGAATATTCCGGCCGGTTAGGATTTGAATAATTAAGCCCGTAAGCTTTATTGCGAGGATCAATTACATCGTATTTATAGAGGACATTAATGGTTACAAATACGAGCGCCATAAATAATAAGCTCCAGCTTTTTAAGAAATAAGAAAGCGCTCCTATTACTGCGTTAAGTATAGCAAAAAATAACAGAATGCTGGCTGCCGCCGGAATCTGGAAAATACGGTTGTCGAGAAAAAATGCAATAAACAACATGAAAATAAAAGCAAGCAACACTGTAATCATTGCAGAAAAATGATGCCTCTTAAAAATCGTGTCCAAAAAATTTTGGCTGTAATGAGCCACAGATCTCACTTTTCTTATTTGAAAACGCGTGTTTACATAATTTTTTACAGGCAATCCAAAATCGTCAACGATTATTTTTTCTTCTTCGGTTTCCGGAATTTTATTTTCATCAAAATCAATAATATCGGATTGATAGCTTCTGATAATTCTTTTGTCGGCACCAAAAAAATACAGGAACGAAACGAGAACCAGTAGAAAAAATCCACCCAGGAAACCGGCGAGAATTAAAAGAAATTGTTCTAAAGGAATCAGTTCTTTTACCCGGTCGAAATACAATGCTTCCAGAAAATAGAGAATTAAAAATGCAACAGGTATAATCGCATTATTCAGGCAGTATTTTAAAAAGGGTTTTGAGCTGGTAGCCAAAAAACGAAACCGGCCACTGTGCAAAATGAACGTGGTAATATTCCAGCTCATGATAAAGATACCCGTCGCAACACCGGTAATAGCTCCTCCTGCTGCATTTACAGTTCCCAAATATTCCGGAGCAAGGAACAAAGTATTGGCCCCAAAAAACTCCATGAAATTTCCTGAAACGGTCAGAAAAAGAATGAGCCACAAAACCAGCAACACCTGTGACTTTCTGAAGTGCAGCAGCAATAATTGTATGGGAAATGAATAATAAAAATTATGAACAAATCTTTTCATCGGCAATTATTGCAGTTTGTTTTTCAAAAATACCTTTTTTGATAGGCAGCAGGCCGGATAATATAGAGCATAAAAACAACCGACATTAAAAATAAAATCGCAACCAATTGATGAGCAACGCCAAACCATACCAGGTTATTGCCATACGGTGATAAAAGCACGGTTGTAATTCCGAGAGCAACCTGCAATATTACCAGCAATAAAGGAATCACTTTTGTTTTTGAAAAAAGGGTGCTTCCAACAATCTTCCATGCTTTTGCAAACCAGATGATCACCAAAATAAAAAGAGTATATGCCAGTCCCCGATGAATAAACTGAATGGTGATTTTATTATCGAGAAAATTTTTCCATCCCGGCGAAAGCCGGTTCATTACACCAGGGAACCATTGTCCGTTGATCGTAGGCCATGTAGGCGCAGCCGTTGCTGCATGAAGACCGGCCATAAATGCGCCATAAATCAATTGAAAAAATAAAACAATCAGAATGATCCAGGTTACCTTTCTTAATGGTTTATTGACGGTTTTCATGTTGGATGGGACGGAAATACTCAATGCAAACCAGAATGTGTAGCACAATAAAACCAGCGCAGTCATAAAATGGGTTGCAAGTTTAATGTGGTTAACAAACATGGCTTTGGGCACCAGTCCGCTCTCTACCATGATCCAGCCGATAGCGCCCTGAACAGCGCCAAGTAAAAACAAAATAACGAATGGAATGATCATGTCTTTTTTGAATTGTTTTTTTACCAGGAAATAAAAAAAACCAACCAAAAAAACAACCCCCATCAGTCTTGCCCAGGTCCGGTGAAACCATTCCCAGAAAAAAATGAATTTAAAATCGCTTAGTGAAAAATCAGAATGAATGTACCTGAACTGGTCAGTGCCTTTGTATTTGGCAAACTCGGCCTGCCATTGTGCATTATTTAGTGGCGGCAACGCTCCGGTGATTGGGTTCCACTCTGTAATGCTCAATCCGGATTCTGTAAGCCTGGTAATACCGCCGAGTACGATTTGAATTATCAACATGAAAACGCCGAGGTAAAGCCATATGGCGACATTTTTATTGGATTTTTTTAAAACAATTTCAGCCATACTGTTTTTTGATTTTTCAATTTCAACTTTCAATTTCAATCTGTGCAAAGGTAATCCGCAAAGCCATTCATTCACCCTTCAGATTATTCTAAAAGATCATGTTTAAAACTTCATTCGTAATTCTTTAAAACACGTCTTATTTTTGAAAAAATTTTTTCAGAGTTGCTGCTGCCTTTTTATCATAATAAATTTATTGAAGCCGGTGTGGATGAAGTAGGACGCGGCTGTTTTGCCGGACCTGTTTATGCAGCAGCTGTGATTCTTCCTAAAACTTTTTATCATCCATTGCTGAATGATTCGAAGGAACTTACTAAAGAAGAGCGAAATCTTTTGCGTCCGATTATTGAAGAAGAATGCTGGTCTTTTGCTGTTGCAAGTGTAAGCAATGTAGAAATAGACCGTATTAATATTTTACAAGCGTCTTTTAAGGCTATGCACCTGGCATTAAATAAATTAGAATCAGCTCCTGAACTTTTGTTGGTGGATGGCAACCGTTTTAAGCCTTATAAAAAAATGCCACACAAATGTATTGTGAAAGGAGACGGCACTTATGCTTCGATCGCGGCAGCCAGTGTACTTGCTAAAACCTATCGCGACGAATACATGGAAAACCTTCATACCAAATATGAAATGTATCTGTGGAATAAAAATAAAGGATACGGAACCCGTGAACATCGCGCTGCGATTGACGTTCATGGCTTGTGCCGTTATCACCGCAAGAGTTTTAATATCTGGCCCGATTTTGAGAATACTGAGGATGAGGTGATTTTGGAAAATTAGAAAAGACAACTGGCATTATTTATTCGTTTGTTGTAAAATCAGATTTTTCTTATGCCGCCCATTCTCCCAATCCCTGGCGTATTACAGTCCAGTCATCTGTAGTGCAATCGACAACGGTTGAAGGTATGATTCCGCCCGGGCCACCATCAATTACAAAATCTACCTGGCTGCCAAACGTTTCATAAATAATTTCAGGGTCTGTATATTCTTCTACCATTTGTCCGGGAAGAGAAGCGCTCAGAATCGGGTTGTCCAATTGTTCCAAAATGGTTTGACAAATCACATTGTTCGGTACACGCAAGCCAATCGTTTCTTTTTTACTTTTTAAAATTTTGGGCACTTGTTTGCTTGCAGGCAAAATGAAAGTGTAAGGCCCAGGCAAACAATTTTTCAAAATACGATAAAGAGGCGTGTCAATACTTTTAGTGTAATCGCTCAAATGACTCAGGTCGCGACAGATAAATGAAAGCTGTGATTTTGCAGGATCAATATTTTTAATTCTGCAAATTCGTTCTACCGCTTTCGGATGATGGATATCGCACCCCAAACCATAAATGGTATCTGTGGGATAAATAATAACGCCGCCATCTTTCAGGCATTCGGCTACTTGCTTTACCAGCCGAAGCTGCGGGTTTACCGGATGAATGGATAAAAGCATATGCAAAAATTGAATCTCAAAGATAATCTTAATTTCAAAGAGTTCCGGCGCTCTAAATCCTACATAATGAATGAATCAATGATTAAGCGATTATCTTTTACATTTGCAACGATTTAAAAAAACAAAACATTTATGGCAGTTATTTCTGTTGGCACCATGGCTTTTGACGCTATCGAAACTCCTTTTGGCAAAATTGATAAAATTGTTGGTGGCTCAGGCACTTATGTCGCGTATGCGGCAAGCCATTTGACAAATCCTATTCAACAAATTTCTATTGTAGGAGATGACTTTCCAGGCGAAGAAATGGATGAATTAAAAGCGCGTGGAGTAGCACTAAGTGGCGTTGAAATTGTTCCTGACCAAAAATCATTTTTCTGGAGCGGAAAGTATCATTTGGATATGAACACCCGTGATACGCTCATAACCGACTTGAATGTTCTTGCTAATTTCAATCCAAAAGTGCCTGAAGAATACCAGGGAGCGGAATTTTTGATGCTTGGAAACCTGATGCCTAGTCTGCAACTCAGCGTTATAGAGCAATTGCGCAAGCGACCAAAATTAATTGTCCTGGATACCATGAATTTCTGGATGGAAACAGCAATGGATGATTTGAAAAAAGTGTTACAGAAAGTCGATGCTTTGCTGATAAATGATAGCGAAGCGCGTCAGCTAAGTGGCGAATTTTCTCTGGTAAAATCTGCCAAAAAAATTCTACAGTTGGGACCAAAATATTTGATCATTAAAAAAGGAGAGCACGGCGCTTTATTGTTTCATCAGGAACATGTATTCTTCGCGCCCGCATTGCCTTTGGAAGATGTATTTGACCCGACAGGAGCGGGAGATGCGTTTGCCGGTGGATTTATCGGTCATCTTTCACACACAAACGATACCAGTTTCGAAAACATGAAAACTGCGATTATTGTTGGTTCTGCCATGGCGAGTTTTTGCGTAGAAAAATTCGGCCCTCAAAGACTGAAAGAAATATCAAAAAAAGATATTGATCTGCGGCTCGAGCAGTTTGTGCAACTGGTAAATTTCGATATTGCTCTCGTTTGATTTTCTTCTAAATTTTCTTCAACCCGATAACAAATGCTTGAGTTAATTGCACTTATTTTCCTTACCAAAGAAATTGGAAAGATCGCTGAAAAGAAAGGGCTGAAGCCGCTTACCTGGAAAATCTACCTGGTAATTGGATGGCTCTTTTTTGAAATAATCGGCATATTTGTAGGCGTGATGATTTTTGGAACCAACAATCTGATTTCTGTTGTTCTCGTCGGTTTCGCATTTGCGATCACCAGTTATTTTTTCATAAAAGGCCAATTGAACAAATTGCCGGACAGAAATATTGATGATGATATTAATGATCTGGGGCGTTGATCCTTTGTTGTACAATTCCAAATGCGCATTGTCATTTGAATTTTTCTTTTTCCCTGCTTTTCTTGCTTTTTCAAATATTTTTGGTTCAAGAAAGAATTCATGATTTAAGTTCAGATGTTTTACGAACCGCTGACTTCCTTTTAAAAGCAAGTTCTTTAATTATAGCCGCCGATACCAATCCTATTAAAATAGATTCTACCAAATTTCCTATCGGCTTTTTCCATGTAAAAGTTTCTTGAAAAATCACAAACTTTGTGAACATGATTAATACATAATATCCAATACCAATTCTTAATCCCTGAGCCCACAGGTTGTATTCGGGAACTGATAATTCTAATGGTTTTGAAAACTTTTCTTTTTGCTTTATTAACCACTTTTCTTTCCATTTCTTTTCAAACCAAATCCAGATTGGAGATGTTACAGCAATTATAATAAAACTGGTAAGGTTTCGCAGACACGGAATGATTTTTCCACAACGATAACAATAAAGGCCAAACCAATTACCGAATGCTGTTTTATTTCGCGAACTCCACTCCAGTGACGGATGAATGGTGCCGCAATGTGGACAAGGAAGAAAAGATTTTTCAGACAATGTCTTTGTCGCATCTTCTTTAACGAATAGTATTTTTGGCATCCGCTGTCCTAAAAATAATTCGTTGAAGGCGATGCCGGGGTTAAGAATCCAATGAAGCATGTAAACGTTTTTCCATTTCCATACCCGGTATTCAGATTGGGAATTGTTCATTTCAAAAATTAAAGAGGCTAGTAAAAGTATATAAACGCATTTAAAAACCAAAACAGAAATAGAAGTCATTTCTTTGCTTACTGCATTTGTAACTTTGTAATCCTTTCGTATATACTTTAGAAAGCATAATGAAAATATCTTCCATTTATTTAAAACGTTTTTATGAGTGATTTAATAAAAGAATTTAATGATTACCGCGAAAAAATGAACGAGGTTATTTTGAGCAAAAATAACCTGGTGATGAAACGCCTATGGAATCTTGATACGAATACGTATGAAGAAGGTGCGCTTGATAAAAAAACAAAAGAAATGCTTGGGCTCGTTGCCAGCATGGTTTTGCGCTGCGATGATTGTATCAAATATCATTTGGGAAAATCGCATGAGCTTGGGGTTACTACCCAACAGATGTATGAAGTTTTCGCCGTGGCAAATATTGTGGGCGGTACTATTGTCATTCCTCATACCCGTCGTGCAGCAGAATATTGGGAAGAATTACAGAAAGAACAATAATTAAATAAATTATTTTTCAACCTTCAGCAGGAATACTTTTTGCGTGATCTTCATTGGGGAAATTATTTTATTTACTTTTAAAAAAATAAAAACTCTTCAAACGGTCAAGTGCTATCTTTCAAAAATATTTTTCTTCCCGGCGAGCAGCGAAATTTTCGACGACAACTTCGAAACGTTCTCGGATTTTCGCCACATCAGTTGGGTTTATATAAAACAGCTCTGAGCCATCGTTCTGTAAGAGAAGGCGCAGATGAAAATAATGAACGCCTTGAATATCTTGGAGATGCCATCATTAGCTCGATTGTCGCACATTATCTGTTTATGCGCTACCCTTATAAAGACGAAGGCTTTTTGACAGAAATGCGAAGCAAGATGGTAAACCGAAATCAATTAAATGATATTGCTGTAAAAATTGGTTTGAAAAAAATTACGATTTATAATCAGTTTGACCACTCGCTCAAAATTTCACAGATTTTTGGAAATACGCTGGAAGCATTGGTCGGCGCCGTATACTTGGATAAAGGTTATGAACAAACTAAAAAATGGGTAACACAAAGAATCATTAGCCCACATTTATTTATGCAGGATTTGGAAAACTTGGACATCAATCAAAAAAATAAATTGTATGGTTGGGCAAATAAAAATGGAAAAATTCTCGAGTTCGAAACCTTAGGAGAAACGATGGAAAACGGAAGAAGATTGTTTACCATCGGCGCAATGGTTGATGGAATTTTAATTGCAGAAGCAAAAGCGTTTAATAAAAAAGATGCGAGCCAGATCGCCGCTCAGATAGCTATTGAAAAATTAAAATTATGATGAAATTCGGGATCATAGGAAGCGGAAGCTGGGGCACTGCAATTGCAAAGATTTTGACCGATAATAAAACCTGTATTAACTGGTGGCTCCGCAGCGATTCGAACATCAACAGTTTTAAAAACAGGCGGCACAATCCCCAATATCTTAGAAATGCTTTTTTTGATACCAGCCTCATCAATTTTTCTACGAATGCCGGGGAGGTGATCAACAACAGTGATGCCATTATCATCGTTGTCCCTTCGGCTTTCGTAATGGAAGTGCTTGCAGGTCTCTCAAAAAATATCTTTAAAAGCAAAAAGATCATTTCTGCAGTAAAAGGAATCATTCCACAAAAAAATGTGCTGTTAAACCAGTACCTGAAATCTGAATTTAATGTTCCGCTAAAAAATTATTTTACAGTTCTTGGGCCTTGCCACGCCGAAGAAGTAGCCGCTGAAAAATTATCATATCTCACCTTTTCAGGGATTGACGAGGCGATGACGAAAGACATTTCTTATCATTTCAAAACGCCTTATTTAAATACGCTTTGCAATACAGATATCTATGGCGTGCAATATGCTGCAATTTTAAAAAACATTTATGCAATTGCAGCCGGAATTGCTCATGGGCTGGATTATGGCGATAATTTTTTGAGCGTTTTAATTGCAAACAGCGCGGATGAAATGGCTGGTTTTTTAAGAAAAGCCGGGATTGAAAACGTGGAGGTTGGCAGCATTGAGCACAATGCCATTTCACAAAAAGAAAAACCGCGTACTAATTATGCAGCTTCCGTTTACCTCGGCGATTTGCTCGTTACCTGCTATTCGCTGTACAGCCGCAATCGCACTTTTGGAAACATGATTGGCAAAGGATATTCTGTACAATCGGCTCAGTTGGAGATGAATATGGTGGCCGAAGGTTACAATGCCAGCAAGTGCATGTTTCTGATCAATGAAAAAGTGAAAGCAGAAATGCCAATAGCAGAAACAATTTATAAAATTTTGTGGAACGAACTTCCTGCAGACAAAGGATTTGAGGATATAGAGCGCAATTTAGTTTAGTAAGTTTAGTAAGTTTAAACGATTCAACATTACAACAATAAAGCAATTGCACCACTTGAAATACCTTATTTTCCTAACCGCCATATTATTTTTTTCCTGCAAGAAGGATTCTTTTACTACAAGTCCCGATGCAAGATTATATACCAGTATTGATACTTTATCTTTCGACACTGTTTTTACAACCGCTGGTTCCGTTACTCAATCTTTTAAAATTTTTAATAACAATAATGAAAAGCTACGTCTCTCACAGGTAAAACTTTCAGGCGGGCCTTCTTCGCCTTTTAAAATGAATGTCGATGGTACTTCCGGGGCAGAAGTAAATAACGTGGAAATAAATGCAAACGACAGCATCTATGTTTTTGTCCAGGTAAATGGACACACATCAGATTCGACACTTCCTTACCTTTTAAATGATAGTATCCAGATCAGTTATAATGGGAATCAGAAAATCGTTCAGCTGCAGGCCTATGGGCAAAATGCTATTTTTTTAAAAAATAAAAAGCTGACTGGAAATGTGAATTGGAATAATAAATTGCCCTATGTAATTATTGGCGGAATACAAATTGACACCAACGCAACGCTCAGTATTTCCGCGGGAACAAAAATATTTTTACATGCGGATGCGCCGTTTTTAGTAGATGGAACTTTAAAAGTAACAGGAACCAAAGAAGAACCGGTTATTTTCTCGGGAGACAGGCTTGATGCCGATTACAAAAATTTACCGGCAAGCTGGCCGGGAATATTTTTTAGAAATACGAGTGAAAATAATTCTTTAAAACATACCATTATAAAAAACGCTTACCAGGGAATTATTGCACAAGATCTTTCTACAACCGCTGGTCCTAAAGTAACTTTATCACAATGCATTCTCGACAATATTTATGATGCAGGTATTTTAGGAATCAATACCAATATTTATGCAGATAATTCTCTTATTAGTAATTGCGGCAGCAATGTTCAACTGCAAGCCGGAGGCGATTATCGTTTTATAAACTGCACGATTGCCTCTTACAATACCATTTATATTATTCATAAAAATCCGGTTTTACAATTGTCAAACTCGGCCACCCAAAACGGCACTTTATTTACTGCTCCTTTAAAAGCGTTTTTTCAAAATTGCATCTTTTGGGGTGAAGGTGGAACGGTGGCTGATGAAGTAACTATTGACAAACAAGGTTCTGGTCCGTTTTCTGTTTCTTTCGATCATGTATTGTATAAATCGAAAGATGAACTTGCGAATGCCACATTTATTTCTTCCCTGAAAAATGAAGATCCGATGTTTGACAGCATCAATATTTCAAAAAATATTTTCGATTTTCATTTTAATAAAAACCCTGCCTCACCGGCTGTAAATGCAGGTACCGCAACTCCTTTTGTTTACGACCTGGATGATAAAAAAAGAGACGCAACGCCGGATCTTGGATGTTATCAAAGATGAGAACTATTTGAAAAGAGAAATTGTTTTATTTGTTCATTTACTGAAGGAACACCGATTTAAAGAGATTTTTTTAATATGTATCATCGTTAATTTCTATCCAATAGCCGTCAGGATCTTTAAAATAAATTTGATGAACTCCGTCCGGCCTGTTAGTGATCTTTCCCGTATCGCCATTCCAGTTTCCAAACCAAATGTTATCATCCTTCAACTTTTTTACAAATGCATCCATCGATGGGACGCTAAAACAAATGTGCGAATTTTTATCATGACTGGTTATACTTTCAGCGCCCTGGATCAGGTGAAGTTGACTGTGTTCCGCAATCTTAAACCAAGTGTGTTTGCCATCGTGAAAAGGTTCGGCGATTTGTGTAAGGCCGATTACGTCTTTATAAAAATCCGTACTTTTTTTCAGGTCGAAAATATAGATGGCGATGTGGTTTAAAGAAACCGGTTTTTGCTTTTGTGCATTAGACGCAAGGCAAGCTGCCATTAATGCTATTGCTAAAAAAAATCTTACTGATTTCAAAAGCTTTTTCATGCTGAATTTTTTGTTTAAAAATAAAACAATTGATTGAACCACTAGAAAAAAAAGTTTCCATTGCGGTACAGATAAAAATTAAAGGATTGAGGATGTAAAGCCGCCTCAAAAGTTATAATCATCAACAATTATATCCGCTTCTCCCAGTTCTTCCTTTGGTTGTGTGGTTGCCACCGCAATTACCTTCATTCCTGCTGCTTTCGCCGATTTGATTCCTACTGTCGCGTCTTCAAATACCAAAGAATATTTTGGCGAAATATGCAACAGCGAAGCAACTTTTAAATAGATTTCCGGATCTGGTTTTCCTTTTTTAATGTGAGAAGAATTCACAACTACATCAAAATATTTTTTTATCGGTATGTTTTCAAACATAAAATCAATATTCGGCTGAATGCCGGATGTAGCGATAGCCATTGAAATATTTTTACTTTTCAATCTTTCTAAAAAGTCAATTAGTCCCGGAACCGGTTTAATAAACGGCTTATAAATTTCACGATAAAGTGCTTCTTTATCCAAAGTGTGTTTCAACGATTCCTCTGGGCTGATATCTTTTCCATAAATATATTTTATTGCGTCTTCATTGGTTCGCCCGTTCATGTTTGCATTAAATTCCTCTTCAGAAATAGTTTTGCCTATTTTTTCCAGATATTTTTCCCACGTTTCCCTATGATAAGAATTATTATCAATCAAAGTTCCATCCAGGTCGAAGATGACGGCTTTGGTATTAAAATCATAAAGAATTTTATCAATATCCATTATTTTTATAGTTGTGGTCAACAAATGTCGTTATTAAAATGACTAAGTGCTGACCACCTTTTCCTTTTTTGATTCGTTAACTTTACTAAAAAACATATGAAACGTTTAATTTTTCTTGCTTTTACCCTTGTACTGGTATCATTTATCATTCCTTCACCCCAAACATCCACAATGAAGCCGGAGACAATTTATCAATTTAAAGTGCCTGCCCTAACCGGAGGAACCATCGATTTTTCGCAATTTAAAGGGAAGAAGCTTTTGATTGTAAATACTGCTTCCAAGTGTGGCAATACGCCTCAATATGAAGACCTTGAAAATTTATATAAAAAATACAAAGACAAATTAGTAATTGTTGGTTTTCCTGCAAATAATTTTGGCGCACAGGAACCCGGTGATAATAGTGAAATTGCTGAGTTTTGTAAAAAAAATTATGGCGTTACTTTTCCAATGGCCGCAAAAGTTTCGGTAAAAGGAGCAGACATGGCTCCAATTTATAAATATATTGTCGGAGTATCAGAGCAAAACGGATTTACCAATCCAATCAAATGGAACTTTACAAAGTTTTTATTTGACGAAAATGGAAAATTCCTTACGGTCTTTTTCAACGGCGATAGATTAATTCCGGACAATCCTCAACCAAAAGGCAAGGAGGCTTATGATAAATTAATCAGTTACTTGAAATAACCCAGTGCTAAGTTTAGAACGGTTTTCGAAAAGCAGGTTTGAAAAATAAAAACCAGGCATTTCTAGGTAGATTTTTATCTTTGTAGATATGCAGTTTAATCAGGTAATTGCCGATAATCAAACGAAGCAACGACTCAAAGAATTGGTTCAAAAGAACCGCCTTTCTCATGCTCTTTTATTTTTGGGCAGGGAAGGTAGCGGCGCTTTGCCTCTGGCAATTGCTTTTGCTCAATATGTTCTTTGTGAAAAGGTAAATGCGAAACCAGACAAAAGCGCCATCTCTTTATTTGGAGAGCAACAAATTGAGCAAAATACGGCGTTGTCAGAAGATAGCTGCGGCCAATGTTCTTCCTGCCTTAAAGCGAATCGATTAGTTCATCCTGACTTGCATTTTTCTTACCCGGCTTTAAAAAGAGACAGCAATCACAAGCAGGTATTAAGTACTGATTATATTACCGAATGGCGCCAATTTATTCAGCAATATCCTTATAATAACGTCGCCGACTGGCTGGATTTTTTAAAAGAAAATTCGAAATTAAAAATTGATAGTCCCGCCAATAAACAAGGAAACATAACAGTTCATGAGTGTGACGACATTTCGCATAAACTCAGCTTAAAATCATTTGAAAGCGATTATAAGATTCTCATTATGTGGATGCCTGAATTTTTGGGGAAAGAAGGAAATAAACTGTTGAAACTAATTGAAGAACCGCCGCCGGATACGCTTTTTATTTTTGTTGCAGAAGATGAACATGCAATTTTGCCAACGATTTTATCGAGAACGCAATTGATAAAAATCCCATCGCTTTCTACTGCAGAAATCGAAGAAGCGTTGATAAAAAATTATCAGTTAGCTACGGAAAAAGCGGCAGAAATTGCAGCGGTTTCAGAAGGGAATTTTCGTGAAGCATTGCAATTGCTGCAAGCTCCCCAGGATGATTTGCAGGCGCAGGTGAGAGAATGGCTAAATATTATTTTGAAAAATAATGTTGCTTCGCAATTAAAATGGCTTGATGAAATTAATAAGCTGGGAAGGGAAAAACAAAAACAATTTTTAAAATATTTTATTCATTTGTTGGAGCAGGGAATCCGCGCCGGTTATTTAGATGAAGATTATCTCGACATAATTCCGGAAAATGAAAGAGATTTTGCTTTTCGGATCAATAAAATTTGTGGAACAGAAGCACAGGAAGCAATTGTCGAGGAATTGAACAATGCCATCTATTATATTGAAAGGAATGCACATGCAAAAATGTTATTTCACGCGCTTTCAATTCGTTTTTTCCACATTATTAAAGATAATTCGCTAATTTTGGTTCATTAGATTAAGCAAATAGTGCTGGTGATTTTATAGTTTTTTTAAAAGAACCGTCAGGTTGATCATTTTAAATACTGCGGTTCATTCAGCGATAACTTTTAGAATTTTTTTGAACGATATTTTGGTGTGAAATTTAAATTCATTCAGAAAAATCGGCCGGCCTCACGCTAAACCTCTGGTTTTAATTTAATTATTAATTTACTTTTTAACTATTTATATGGGATGTACGAGTTGTGGAACCGGGAAGCCAAATGGATGTAAAAGCAACGGTGGATGTAGTACCGGAGGTTGTAACCGGTTAAATGTGTATGATTGGCTGGCGGATTTACCTATGGATGATAGAGCAAATGCATGTCGAATTTTGGAAGTTTCATTCAACCAGGGAAGCCGTAAAGATTTTTATAGAAATAACACCGCCAATATTTTCACAAAGGGCGATATCATCGCTGTTGAGGGAGTAAGTGGTTTTGATGTAGGAACTGTAAATGTTACCGGAGAATTAGTGAGGCTTCAGCTAAAAAAGAAAAAAGTTGATGAAAATAGCCCGGATATTAAAAGAGTTTTGAGGTTGGCTACAGATAATGATATTGCCAAATGGAAAGAAACGAAATTGCGTGAAAAACAAGTCCTGATCAGGAGTCGCGCAATTGCCCGGCAATTGAAGGTTGACCTCAAAATGTCGGAAGTTGAAATTCAGGCGGACGCAAGAAAAGCTACCTTTTATTATATCGCAGATGAAAGGGTGGATTTTCGTGAATTAATTCGCATTTATGCCACCGAGTTTAAGGTAAAAGTAGAAATGAAACAAATTGGCGCCCGCCAGGAAGCAGGAAAAGTCGGGGGAATTGGGAGTTGCGGTCGAGAACTTTGTTGCAGTACGTGGTTAACAGATTTTAAAAGTGTTAATACGAATGCTGCTCGTTACCAGAATCTTAGCATCAATCAAACAAAATTAAGCGGCCAATGCGGGCGTCTCAAATGCTGTTTAAATTATGAGTTGGACACCTATCTTGATGCCTTACAACATTTTCCTGATGATGCCGACGTAATTGAAGTGGCTAAAGGCCGTGCTTTTTTAGTCAAAAAAGATATTTTCAGAAACTTGATGTGGTACACGATGGCGGACAGTACCAAACATTATCCATTGACTATTGAAACTGTAAAGAAAATAAAAGATCAAAACAGCAAGGGCATTAAACCAGAAGCTCTTGAAACCGTAGAAATCGTGAGTGGAAAACCAAAAGAGGTAGAACCTGAATTTGTAGATGTAGTAGGTCAAATTACACTCAAATCGCTGGAGAAAAATAACAGGAAAAGGAAAGAGACCATAGGAAAAGGAACTATAACCGATAAAGGAACTGCCAATAGAAGACAACCGAAAAAGACATCGTCTGGGAGACCACAGCAACATACTCAAAATCAGAAAAATAATTCAAAGGGAAACAACAACAGGAATCGTCCTCCAAAAAAGGGAAACGCATAAAAAATAATTTCAAAAACTTTCGTGGTATTAAGAATCTATTGAGTTACTTTGCTTACCCCGTATTTTATAGCGGGCTTTACAGCTTGACTTCACTAATTACAATTCGATGCTTTTACTGCTTTTGCTGTCAGTAGAAGAAGCTTTTTATTTATAATATAGCTGGTTTTCTATTTCTTCTCTTACTACATCCGGCACCAGATAGCGTATCGATTTCTTCTGGCCGATCATTCCCCGAATTTGCGTACTCGAGATATCGAGAAGGGGAGCGTCTAACAAGATCTGTTTTTCATTTAACTTTTGGCTATCGATTTTAAAACCCGGCCTTTCATAAATAACAATGGTATAATTCTTTAATAAAACGTTCGAATTTTTCCACTTATTAATATTTTGAAA
>Ga0134125_10003639_pt1 | contig 17799 bp, 15 predicted proteins | sample KB31751_FD_96464 | JGI IMG/M metagenome (GOLD analysis project Ga0134125, IMG submission 96464) | Terrestrial soil microbial communities with excess Nitrogen fertilizer from Kellogg Biological Station, Michigan, USA - KB3-175-1 | ecosystem: Environmental > Terrestrial > Soil > Unclassified ...
GCCCACCTTGGCATCCGGGTCAGCAGCGACCGCCTCAAGCAAACCCACCAGCCTGTCAGCCATCGCATCGACCGCCGCGGCATTGCTCGGCTTGGCGGCGTCGGCGCCGTAGACGGCCTGCACGGCGGACTCCCCTTCCATGACGCCCATCCGGCCCGTGGGCCAGGACACGATGAAGTCGGGATCGAAGCCCTGCCCTGCCATTGCATAGTAACCGGCGCCGGACGCGTGATTGACCGTCAGTACGAGCTTGGGCACCGTCGCCGTCGCCATCGCCTCCACAAACTTGGCGCCGGCGCGGATGATGCCGGTATGCTCGGCGTCCGTTCCTACCATGAAACCTGACACATCCTGAATAAACAAGAGCGGCAGGCGCTCGCGGTCGGCATTCTCGATGAAGTAGGCGACTTTCTCGGCGCTCTCCGTGTAGATGATCCCGCCGATCCGGGGCGCCTCGCCTTTCTGCTTTCCTTTGATGACGCCGCGCGAATTGGCGATCACGGCGACGGGCCGGCCTTCGATCGCGGCATGGCCGCAGATCATTTCCGGCGCGACGTCGGGCTGGAACTCATCGAAGCGCCCCGCGTCGAACAGGCACTCGAACACGGCGCGCACGTCGTAGCTCATGCGATGATCGACGGGAATCAGATCGTAGAGCTGCTTGAGATCGCGTTTGGGGGCCGGATAGGTCCGTCGCGCGGACGGCGGGTGCGGCAGCCGGCCGACGTACTCGCGAATCCGCGCGAGACATTCCTTGTCGTCCTTGGCCCGGTAATGCGCGACCGCGCTGATGCTCGTGTGGGTCGCCGCGCCGCCGAGCGACTCGGCGTCGACCACCTGCCCGGTCGCGCCTTTGACGAGGTTGGGGCCGCCGAGTCCCATGAAGGACGTGCCTTCGACCATGAAGATCACGTCGGACAGCGCCGGCAGGTACGCGCCGCCCGCGATGCACGGTCCCATCACGGCGGAGATCTGCGGCACTTTGAGATAGCGCCGCATGATCGAGTTGTAATAGAAGATTCGCGCGGCGCCGTACTGGCCCGGAAACACGCCGCCCTGATACGGCAGATTCACGCCGGCCGAATCGACCAGGTAGATGATCGGGATGCGCTGGCGCATCGCGATCTCCTGCGCGCGCAGGATCTTCCGGATCGTCTCGGGCCACCAGGAGCCTGCCTTGACCGTCGCATCGTTCGCCACGACCACGACGGGCCTCGAGCCGACGCGACCGATGCCCGTCACGACGCCGGCGGCCGGCGCCTGCCCGTCGTACTGATCGTGCGCCACGAGCAAGCCGATTTCCACCCACGGCGCGTCCTGGTCGAGCAAGCCGGCGACGCGCTCGCGCGCGGTGAGCTTGCCCTGATCGTGCTGGCGCTTGGTGCGCTCGGCGCCCCCGCCCTGTTCGAGCCGGCTGCGCAGCTTCTGGTATTCGTCGCTGAGGGTTTTGAGGCGCGTCACGCGGCGACGTGCTCCGCCGCCCACTCCTGGATGTACTTGATGAGGTCCGACGTCGGAGTGCCGGGGCCGAACAGCTTGCCCGTGCCTTGCGACTCGAGAGCGCTCATGTCTTCGGGCGGAATGATGCCGCCGCCGGTGAGCAGGACGTCCTGGCGGCCGGCGTCGTTCAGCAGCCTGCGCACCCGCGGAAACAACGTCATGTGCGCGCCCGACAGGATCGAGAGCCCCACGACGTCGACGTCTTCCTGGATGGCTGCCTGCGCGATCATCTCCGGCGTCTGGTGCAGGCCGGTATAGATCACTTCCATCCCCGCGTCGCGCAGGGCGGCGGCAACGACTTTGGCGCCCCGGTCGTGTCCGTCCAGACCGGGTTTGGCGACCAGAATCCGGATGGGACGCTTCGTCTTTTTGGCCATCAGGAGCGGAAGCGCAGGAGCGCCGCGAGGCCGTCGACGACGCGCCGAGCCTTGTCGTCGTAGAGGACGTCCACCTGCGCGCGTTGACCAAACGCCTCTTCTATAGCCTCATCGATGCGCAGGTCGTCGTCGTGACCGTCGGCGAGCAGCGTGCGCACCTGGCCGCGCTGCAACGCCTTGAGCGTGGCGTCCGGGCCGTTCACCGCCCAGCCGCGCGGCGCGCCGTCTTTGACGGCGTCGGCGTGCGCGCGTTCCCACGCGCGCTCGCGCGCTTCACGCAGCGCCAGTGCCGCTTCCCGGACCTCAGCCGCGGTCGATTTCTTGGGAGCGAGCTTCACGACGCCGAGGACCAGATCGTGCACATAGGTGTGAAGGTGCGGGATCACCGCCCCCGCGTCTACACCGACGCTGCCGAGCACCAGCCCCGCGAGCGGCTGGGCCCGGTTGATCTGGAAGATCCGGTCGGCAATCTCGGCGTAGAGACGCTGTTTCTCGGTGCGAATGCGCTGGTGGTAGCTCTTCTCGCCCGGCGCGTTGCCGTGGAACTTGCCCGCGCGCGACGCCTCGATCGCCGGTATGCCGGGCAGCTCCACCGTCTCGTACGCGGTGATCTCGAAGAAGCGAGCGGCGGTGCGATCGTACACGACGGCGAGGATCGTGCCGAACTCTTCCTCGAGCACGAGCAGCTCGCGCACCAGCGGCTCCCGCGCCACGGCCAGTCGCGAGCGGTGCACGTGCGGCAGCGGCAGGACTTCGAACAATCCGAGCTCCCGGGAGGCGAAGATCGCGATCGCGCGCGAGCGCGGCAGGTGGCTCGACTCTTCCAGATAATCGATCACCTGGCGCAGCGAATCGGCCGTCTCGCCATGTTCCTGCGAGAGCGCCTTCACCCGGTTCTTCATCTTGATCAGATACTTGCCGCGGGTGCGATCCCGCGGCTCGAGCTTCAGGTAACAGCTCACGACCCAGCGATTCCCGGGCTCGATGGCGGCGAGGCGCGCGACGGTATTCCGCGCGTCCTGTTCGGTAATGCCGGCTGGGAGGGCGCTCATGAGTTAAAAGAAGACAGGTTCGCGGTACGCCCCCCACACGCGTTCCAGCGCGTGGCGGATTTCGTAAAGCGTGCAATAGGCGCGCGCGCAGTCGAGCATCGGGCCGATGACGTTGTGATCGGACTCCGCCGCCTGCCGCAGCGCGTCGAGGCGGCGCTCCGCCAGCTCGTTGTCGCGTTCGGCGCGCAGACGCGTGAGCCGGCGGCGCTGATCCGCTTCGGCATCGTTCGAGACTTTCAGAATTTCGACGGGGTGATCGTCGTCGGACACGAATTCATTCACCCCGACGATCAGCTGGTTGCCCATCTCCACCTGGCGCTGGAACGCGGCGGCCGATTGGGCAATCTGCCGCTGGAACCAGCCCGCTTCGATCCCGCGAACGACGCCGCCGATCGAATTGATCTCGGCGAACAACGCCTCGGCTTCGCGCTCCAGCTGATCCGTCAGCGCCTCGACGAAATACGACCCGCCCAGCGGATCGATCACCTGCGACACCCCGGTCTCGTGCGCCAGGATCTGCTGTGTCCGCAGGGCGACCTGGACCGATTGCTCGGTCGGGAGCGCCAGCGTCTCGTCGAGCGAATTGGTATGCAGAGACTGGGTGCCGCCGAGGACCGCCGCGAGCGCCTGGTACGCCACGCGCACGATGTTGTTGAGCGGCTGCTGCGCGGTGAGCGTGACGCCGGCCGTCTGGCTGTGGAACCGCATCATCCAGGAGCGCGGCTGGCGCGCGTGGTAGCGTTCGCGCATGTGCCGAGCCCAGATGCGCCGCGCGGCGCGCAGCTTGGCGATTTCCTCGAAGAAGTCGTTGTGAATGTCCCAGAAGAATGAAAGGCGGGCGGCGAAGCTGTCGATGTCGAGCCCGCGCGCCACGCCGCGCTCGACGTAGGTGAAGCCGTTGGCGAGGGTGAACGCCAGCTCCTGGGCCGCGGTCGCGCCCGCCTCGCGGATGTGGTAACCGGAAATCGAGATCGTATTCCACAGCGGCGTGTGCTTGGCGCCCCACTCGAACATGTCGACGATGACTTTGAGGGCCGGCTCGACCGGATAGACCCACGCGTGCTGGGCCATGTACTCCTTGAGAATGTCGTTCTGCACCGTCCCGCGCAGTTTGGCGATCGGGACGCCCTGTTTCTCGGCCGCGGCCACGTAAAAGCAGAACAGAATCGCGGCGGGGCCGTTGATCGTCATCGACGTCGAGACCTGGTCGAGCGGGATGCCGTCGAACAGCGTCTCCATGTCGGCGAGCGATGAGATGGCGACGCCGCACTTCCCCACCTCGCCCTCCGAGCGCGGGTGGTCGGAGTCGTAGCCCATCAGCGTCGGGAAATCGAACGCGACGGACAGTCCCGTCTGCCCATGCTCGAGCAGGAATTTGTAGCGGCGGTTGGTGTCGGTCGCGCTGCCGAAGCCCGCGAACTGGCGCATCGTCCACAGCTTGCCGCGGTACATCGTGGGATGAATGCCGCGCGTGAACGGATATTCACCGGCGCGGCCGAGCTGCTTCTCGATGTCGAAGCCGTTGAGATCGGCCGGTGCGTACACCGGTTTCTTTTCGATCGTCATTTCCCGTTCCTCACCTGCTTGAGGACCTCGGCGGCCACGTCGTAGGGGCTGCGAGTTCCCGCGGCTACATCGTCCAGCCGCTTGGTCACCAGATCTTCAGCGTGCGTTTCATCCCAGACCCACTGCCGGATCGCCCGGTCTACGACTGCCCGTGTCCGCGCAGCGAGTCGTCGCATACGTCGCTCTTCTCGCTTCCCGCTGCTCACCAGGAATTCCCGATGCCGGTCGAGCGCGCCGACGAGCTCTGCAATACCTTCGCCTTTCGACGCGACGGTCGTGAGAACTGGAGCCTCCCAATCCGCCTTTGCCGCGCCGCCCTTCGCTGCCACAGGTCCATGATGCGGCCGGACGTTCACGAACGCATTGCCCCTTCGGATACCCAGCATCACTTCAACTTCATTCTTCAGCTTGTCCGCGCCCGGGCGATCGCTCTTGTTGATCACGTACAGCTCCGCGATCTCCATGACCCCGGCCTTCAGCGTCTGAATGCCATCTCCCGACTCGGGCACGAGCACGAGCACGGTGGTTTCGGCGGTCGCCGCCACATCGAGCTCGGTCTGCCCGACGCCCACGGTCTCGATCAGAATCCGGTCGAACCCGAAGGCTTCGAGCACGTCCGCGACTTCCTCGGTCGTGGTGGCGAGGCCCCCCTGGGCGCCGCGGGTCGCCATCGATCGAATGAAGACCCCCGGATCGAGGCTGACGGACTCCATGCGGATCCGGTCGCCCAGGAGCGCGCCGCCCGTGAACGGGCTGGTGGGGTCGACGGCGATCACCGCCACCTTGAGCCCGCGCTCGCGATACGCGCGTACCAGCTGTTCCGTGAGGGTACTCTTGCCTGCGCCGGGAGGTCCCGTGATGCCGATGCGATGGGTTTTTCCCTGGCCTATGCGCTTATACAGGCCGGACAAGAGCTCCTCGAAACCTTCCCGCTGATTCTCGACCATGCTAATGGCGCGGGCCAGCGCGGCCGTGTCGCCTGTCTCGAGTCGCATCTCTAAGGATAACGGCGGCGTGGTCGTCACAGGAGGGTTCCGCGCAGGATGAAGCTCGCGAAGGTGAAGTAAATGACCAACCCGGTGACGTCCACGAGGGTCGCGACGAACGGCGCGGAAGCGCTGGCGGGGTCGAAGCCGAGTTTTCTGAGAATGAACGGGAGCAGCGATCCCGTCATCGTTCCGAACGTCACCACACCGATCAGGCTGCCGAAGACGGTCAACGCGACGAGCAAGGCGTGCTCGCCGTAGATCCCGGTGACCGCATGCCACAGGATGATTCGCAGAAAGCCGATCGTACCGAGCACCAGGCCGAGCACCAGTCCCGCGGCAACTTCGCGGCGAATGACGCGCCACCAGTCGCGCAGATTCACTTCGCCCAGAGCCATCGCGCGAATGACGAGCGTCGAGGCCTGGGAGCCCGAGTTGCCGCCGCTCGAGATGATGAGCGGAACGAACAGCGCCAGGATCACCGCCTTGGCGATCTCCTGCTCGAAGAACGCCATCGCGGTGGCCGTCAGCATTTCGCCGATGAACAGCGCGGCGAGCCACCCCGCGCGCTTGCGCACCATGCGTCCGAACGCGACCGTGAGATAGGGCGCGTCGAGGGCCTCCATACCGCCGAACTTCAGGATGTCTTCGGTGGTCTCGGCCTCGACGACGTCCACGACGTCGTCGAACGTGATACGGCCGAGCAAGTGGCCACGCGCATCCACGACGGGGACCGCGGCCACGTTGTATCGCGCCATCAGACGGGCGACGGCCTCCTGATCTTCGCTCGGCTGCACCTGCACCACCGGCTGTTCCATCACGTCGCGGACGAGGCGCGCCGGCGACGACACGATCAGACGCGCGACCGGCACGATGCCGTGCAGGTCTCCCTCCGTGTCGACAGCGTAGACCTGATACAGCTGGCTCTCGTCGTCCTCACTCTGGCGGCGGATGGCCTCGATCGCTTCGCCCACGGTGCCATCTTCCCGGACGGTGACGACATTTGCCGTCATCAGTCCGCCGGCCGAGTCCTCCGGATACTCGAGGAGCTTGTCGACTTCCGCGCGGTCTTCGACTTCCGACAGCACCGCCTCGCGCTCGACCGTCGGCAGCTCGGCCACGAGGTCGGCCGCGTCGTCGGTCTGCAGCTCTTCGACGAGCTCGGCCGCGTACTCGGGACCCATGGCCATGAGAAGCTCTTCCGGGTGCTCGGCGGCCTCCATCTCGGCGAGCGCGCTGGAGGCCGTTTCGATCGGCAGCTCGGCGATGACGCGGACTCGGGTCGACTCGTCGAGAGCCGCCAAAACATCGGCAAGATCGGATGGATGGACGTTGAGGGCGCGCTGCAGAAAGGGGTTGAGATCGTCTTGCTCGGCGAGATCCTTCAGCTCGTCGAGTCTGAGATCGGGCTCAGTCACGGGCGCCTCCTCCCAGCGCGATGGTCCGGACGGGGCCTGCGCGCACCGCGATCCGCTCCACCCGCGTCGCGCCGGCGGCGAGCACGTCGAACTCGAGTCCCTGGAAAGTGAATCGTTCCCCCGTTCTCGGGATGCGGCCGAGGGCTTGAATGAGCAGCCCGGCCACCGTCTGTGTCTTTCCGGCGTTCGTCAACGTGACACCGAGTTTCTCCGCCAGCTCCGCGGCGGGCGCACTGCCTTCCACCTCGATCACCTGCGCGGCGGTCGGCTGGCCGGTGGAGGATGGCTCGAACAGCTCGCTCACCAGATCGTTCAGCAGGTCCTCGAACGTGACCAGCCCCGCGGTGCCGCCGAACTCGTCGAGCACGACGGCCAGGTGACGTCCCCCGCGCTGCATCTCGAGCATCAGGTCGGCGGCGCGCATCGTCCCGGGAATCGTGAGCGGCGGCCGCACCAGCACCGGATCGTCCGGCTGGCGCCCGAGCAGATCGAGCGTATGAGCGACCCCCACGACCTCATCCAGCGACCCGCGGTACACCGGATAGCGGCTATACCCTGATTGTTGCAGGACGTGCGCAGCCTCCGCGACCGCCATCCCCTCGGGGAACGCGACGATCGCCGTGCGTGGCGTCATGAGCTCCCGCACCGGACGATCCGAGAACGCGAGCACACCGGAGACGACCGCCATCTCGTCGGTGGCTGCGAGTGCCTCGGTGTCGCTGGAAAGCAGCGCGGCGAGCGTCGTTCTCGTGGAGCGCTCGCGCCGGGGGATGAACGGCGAGAGCATGGTGCCCGCCCGATCCATCCACGGGACGGCGCGCGCCACGAGCGATTCCGCCCAGCGTCGCCCCACCACGCGCGGAATCAGATACGCCGCGCCGATGAACAGAGGGACCCCGACAGCGATCGTAAAGACACCGAGAAACGTCGGGGGCATGGCCGCCATCAGCGCCGGAATGCCGCCCGCCGCCAGCAGCACGCCGAGGGTGGTCAGCGTGTTGGCGGTCGCCAGCGTCCGCTCGGGGTTCTGCAACAGGCCGGCCGTCGCAGCGGACCCGCGCAGCTTGTACGCCACCCAGCGCGTCAGCTCGTGCTGGCTCACGGTCGCGGCGGCGACGCCCACGGCCGCGGAGATGCCTGCGAGCAGCAGTCCTATCAGCAGCACGGCGAGGGCGACGCTCATGTTTTTTCGAACGAGACCTGGGTGACGCGCCGCTGCTCAACGCGCTCGACGATGACTTTATACCCATCGAGCGACAATTCATCGCCGGGCCGCGGCACGCGCCCGAGGATCGAATAGACCAGACCGCCGACGGTCGAGACCTCTTCATGCGCGATCGTCGTCCCCAGCGCCGCCGACAGCTCGTCGAGGCTGACGCGCCCGTCGACCGAAACGCGGTTGCCGTCCCGGCGGATCGCGGGGACGGTCTCCGCGTCGTGCTCGTCGCGGATCTCCCCGACGATTTCTTCGAGAATGTCTTCGCGCGTGATCAGCCCCGCCGTGCCGCCGAATTCGTCCACGACGATCGCGATATGCGCCGGCGTGCTTTGGAAGTCGCGCAGCTGATTGTCGAGCGTCTTGGTCTCCGGCACGAACGCCGCGGGCCGCACCAGCGACTGCCACCGGATGCCCTGCTCCGCGAGGCCCATCGCGATCGGCACGAGGTCCTTCCCGAACAGCACGCCGCTGACACTGTCCGCGGAGCCGTCGAGCACCGGCAGGCGCGTATGCTGGCTGTGCTTGAACGTGTCGAGCACTTCCTCCGTCGTGGCCGAGACGTCCACGCTCGTCATGTCGAGGCGCGGCGTCATGACTTCGTCCACCGTCGTGTCGGCCAGGGTTAACACGCCCAGCAACATGTCGCGCTGCGCGACGCCGAGATCGGGCTGGAGCGGCCGCGGCGTATCGATGAGCGCATGCAGTCCGCGATCGGCCCAACCGAGCAGCCAGAACAGCGGTCCGAACGGCGCCAGCGTGCGCCGGGCCAACGGCAGCGCCGATTCGGACAATTCGGGTGCCAGCCGCGCCACGCTGCGCGGCAGCGCGTCGCCGACGATGAACAGCAGGACGGTCCCGACCAGCAGAATGCCGAGCGCTTCGACCCACGAGCGGTTCCACCACGCCACGGCATTCGAGGTCGCCACCGCGCCCAGGATGAGCAGCGCGAGGCGGGCGATGTGCAGCGCGCGGTGCAGCGGCACCCGCCGCTCCGCCGCGATGGGCGGCGCGTCGCCCAGCGTGTGGAGCGCCTCGCCCACGGCGGCTTCTTCCGCGAGCGCGAGCAGGGCCGCCCACACGCCGGCGCCGACGGCAACCAGCAGTCCGATGATCGGCAGCGCAGTCCCGGTGAACATCAGCGGACGAGCTTTTTGACGTAGCGTTCCTGGACCCGCCACATCCGCGAGCGCATCCTCCCCGCGCCGTCGGGATGGTCGTAGCCCAGCACGTGCAGCGTCCCATGCACGGCCAGCCGGATCAGCTCTTCACGGTTGAATTCGGCCGCATCGGGCGAGATGTACACGTCGCCCTGGATCGCGCCGTCGGGTTGAGGCAGCGCATACGCGATCACGTCGGTGAGCCCGCGGCGCCCCGTCGCGCGCCGGTTCATGCGCCGCATCGCCGCGGGCGACAGCAGCGTGATGTCGATGTGGGATCCCGCGGGCGCGCGCTCCCACGCCAGAACTCGCTGTGCCACACGCATCAGCTGCTCAGCGCGCGATGGCCGGGGGCTGCCACGCCGCACTAATACCGCCACTGGACGCCGGGTAATCGATGCGGTTGTGGTACATCCCGCTCAAGACGATGAGGAACGCGGCCTTGACCTGCTCGATCTGCTGCAGCGTCAGCGGCGCTTCGTCGAGCTGGCCGGCGTTGACCTTGGTCCGCACGATATGATCGATCGCCTCTTCGATCTTCTGCGGCGTCAAATCCTCCAGCACGCGCAACGCCGCCTCCACCGAATCGGCAATCATCGAGATCGCGGTTTCCGGCGAGCGCGGTTTGGGACCCGGGTAGGTGAAGTCTTCCGGATTACGCGCCTGCCCGCCGTCGGCCTTCTTCGCCTTGTCGAGGAAGTAGGTGATCTCGGTCGTGCCGTGGTGCTCCGGAATGAACGCGGCGACGGAATCCGGCAGATCGGCTTCCGCCGCGAGCGCGAGGCCGTCGGTGACGTGGGCCTTGATGATTTGCGCCGACTGCAGCGGCTTCAGCCGGTCGTGCGGGTTGTTCCCCGGAATCTGGTTCTCCACGAAATACATCGGATTCTTCACCTTGCCGATGTCGTGGTAGTAGCAGCCGACACGGCCCAGCAGTCCATTGGCGCCGATCCGATTGCACGCCGCCTCGACCAGGTTCGCCATCGCGACGCTGTGCGCGTAGGTCCCCGGCGCTTCGAGCGAAAGCCGCCGCAGCAGCGGCCGGCTCGGATCGGACAGCTCGAGCAGCGTGAGGTCGGTCGTGATGTGCGTGACCGATTCCGCGACCGGCAGCAGGAAGAACGTGAGTCCCGCCGAGACGAGGCCGTTCAGGGCCCCGAGCAAGCCGCGCAGCCCGATTTCCTCGATCGGCCAGCCGCTGGCCAAGCCGAGGGCGAGCGCGCCGACGAGGTACCCGCCGGCGATGATCAGGACGGGCGCGTAGAAGTTACTGCGGCTGCGCAGCGTCTTCACGGAGAGCGCGGCCGTCACGCCTCCCACCACACACAGGAAGGTCGCGGGCACGTCGTGGAAGACGGGCTGCAGCCCGATGACGACCGCGAGGATCATCGCCGCGATCATCGAGACGCGCCCGTTGAACAGCACCGTCATCATCATGGCGAGGAACGGCATGAACACGAGCTCGGGGTGCAGCGGATAGAACCGCGCGATGAGCCCCGCCTGCACGATCAAGACGGCGAACAGCCCGCCGATCAGCGCGACCTGTTTGATGTCGCGGTAGGTCTCGCGCCGGTAGAACACCATCAGCACCCAGAAGATCGCGATGATCAGCGAGTCGCGCAGCAGCGGGCCGATCACGCCGCGAATCGAGTACGTCGTCGCGGCGCCGCGGCGCAGCAGCTCCTGATGCAGCGCGACGAGTCGCTCGTGCGCCTCGTTGGTCACGACTTCGTGCGGGGCCACGATCCGGTCGCCCGCGCGCACGATGTATTTGCTGGGATCGACGCTGCCGCGCAGCTCGTTGCGGCGCCGCTCGGTCTCGAGCTGCTTCGGAATCAGCGTGGGCCGGAAGAACTGCCGCACCAGCTTGAGGTACAGCACGTCGCCCACGCTCGAGCCGGCGTCGGGGTGCAGCTGCTTGGCTCGGCTCAGGTACTGCGCGAAGGTGAGCACCTGATCGCGCTGGACGGACGACTCCGTCGAGCCGCGCCGCACGATCAGCTCGCGCGATTGCTCGACGTTGAGCACGCCCGGACCGGTGACGCCCTGCGCAAGCGTGCGGTCGAACAAGCGGTCGAGCGCCTGTTGAATCGCGCGGCGCTTCCCGCCCTTGGCCAGATACGCGGCCTCCTGCAGCGACACGGGGATGCCGAACTCGCCGGCCGAGCGGATGATTACCTGCGGCCCCTGGTCGGCGGCGGCGTCGGCCGCGGCGAAGAACGCGGCCATCGTCGTGGCGCTACTGTCGTAGGCGCGCTGGCGAAACTCGTAGATCGGTTTCGCCGACGCCGCGAGCTCCTCGGCTTCGCGCTGCAGCTCGTCTTCCGACTTGTTCACCACGAAGTTGAACGGCGCGATGATTTCCTTGTCGGCGCGCGCGCCCGGCTCGAGCAGCGGCGCCACGTCCGCGGCGCTCGACGGGAAGGCCAAATGCGCCACCAGCGCCAGCGCCGGCACCCAGATCCAGCGCGCGACATGGTAGCGGACCTTCTCCTGCGTCGGGACGTTCATCTCAACCCTGCGCGTCCTCGGCGTAGGCGCGGATGATGTCGCGCACGAGCCGATGGCGGACCACGTCGCCTTCTTCCAGGTAGACGAAGCCGATGCCTTCGATCCCCGGCAGAATCCGCTCGATCTGCAGCAATCCCGAGTCTTCGCGGTTGGGCAGATCGATCTGCGTCTTGTCGCCCGTGATCACCGCCCGCGAATTCACGCCCAGTCGCGTGAGGAACATCTTCATCTGCATCCCGGTCGCGTTCTGCGCTTCGTCCAGAATCACGAACGCGTCGCTCAGCGTGCGGCCCCGCATGTAGGCGAGCGGCGCGATCTCGATCGTGCGCGTTTCGAGCGCCTTCTCCACGCGCTCGCGCGGCATCATGTCCTCGAGCGCGTCGTACAGCGGGCGCAGATACGGATCGACCTTCTGCTGCAGATCGCCCGGGAGGAATCCGAGGTTCTCCCCCGCCTCGACCGCGGGACGCGCCAGCACGATGCGGCGGACGCGCTTGCGGGACAGCGCGTCGACGGCGGCGGCGACGGCGAGGTAGGTCTTGCCGGTTCCCGCGGGGCCGATGCCGATGACGATGTCGTGCTCCGCGATGGAGCGCAGGTACTCGCGCTGGCCCGTCGTCTTGGGCTGAATCACGCGGCGCAGGCCCGGCAGGATGATCTTCACCGGGTCGGCCTGTTGGCGCCCGAGCGCCCCCTGCGCCTCTTCGGCGATCAGCCGCTCCACATCGTGGACGTCGAGGGTCTCGCCCATGCGCGCGAGGTCGATGAGCGCCTGCGCGACCGGGCTCGCCTTGTCGATGGCGGCTTGTGTTCCTCCCAGCGACATGCTGTCGCCGCGCAGCGAGACGCGGACGCCCATGCGTCGCGCGAGCTCGAGCAGGTTCGCGTCGTTCACGCCGGCCAACGCCAGCGGATCCACGCCTTCCACGGACAACCGGTGGACGACGTCGTCAGTCATGAGAGGGCACCGCCTTGATGTGGAGCGCGGCGAGATCTTCCGGCCGGGCTGGGGCCGGCGCGCCCTCGAACAGGGCGCGCGCCGCGGTGGTCTTCGGAAATGCGATCACGTCCCGGAGTGAGCCGGCGCCCGCGAGCAGCATCGCCACACGATCGAAGCCGACGGCGAACCCGCCGTGCGGCGGCGCCCCGGCGGCCAACGCCGTCAACAGGAAGCCAAACCGCGCATCGATCTCGGCCGGTGACAGTCCGAGATGCCGGAACACCGTGCGCTGCACCGTGGGATCGGTGATGCGGATCGATCCCGAGCCGAGCTCGTTCCCGTTGTACACGGCGTCGTAGTGCTGGGCGCGGCACGCGAATGGGTCGCTGTCGAGCTTCGCGACGTCCTCCGGATGCGGCGACGTAAAGGGATGATGCGCGAACACCGGCTTGCCGGTCTCCGGATCGGCCTCGAACAGCGGGAAGTCCACGACCCAGCAGAATGCGTGCGCGATCTTGGGCGCCGGACGCAAGCGCTTGATCACTTCCTGGCGCACCTTGTCGAGCGCCGGCGAAGTCACGCGATCGGGCCCGACGGTCATGAGCGCGGCATCCCCGTCGCCGACGCCGAGCTGCCCCAGCGCTTCGGCGTTGAAGTGCTTCCCGACCGAGCCCGAGAGCTGCTCGCCTTGCCGCTTCACCCACGCGAGACCGCCGGCGCCGGCGGCCTTGGCGGTTTCGGTGAGCTGATCGACATCCTTGCGTGACAGCGAGCCGCCGCCGCGCACGGCGATGCCCCGCACGCGCGAGCCATTCGTGGCCGACTGGAAAAAGGGTACGCCGAGCGGCTGGACCGCTTTCGTCCAGTCGGTGATCGCGAATTCGTAGCGCAGGTCCGGTTTGTCGGTGCCGTAGCGCTCCATCGCCTCACGCCACGTGAGCCGGGAGAACGGACGGGGAATCGTGTGCCCCGCTTCGTCCCACAGCTCGACGAGCACCTGCTCGACGTAGCCGATCACATCGTCCTGGCCGACGAACGATGCCTCGATGTCGATCTGCGAAAACTCGGGCTGGCGATCGAATCGCAAGTCTTCGTCGCGGAAGCAGCGCGCGATCTGGAAATAGCGGTCGAATCCGGAGACCATGAGCAGCTGCTTGTAGATCTGCGGAGATTGCGGCAAAGCGTAGAACTCCCCGGGATGCACGCGCGACGGGACCAGGTAGTCGCGCGCCCCCTCGGGCGTCGGCTTCGTCAGATTCGGCGTCTCGATTTCGAGGAAGTCCATCGCGGTCATCGCGCGCCGGGCGCGCTGGAGCAGGCGGTGGCGCAGGATGAGGTTCGCCTGGAGCTCGGCGCGGCGCAGATCGAGGTGGCGGTACTTGAGGCGCAGCTCTTCGGCCGCGAGCTCTTCGCCTTTGCCGCGCGCCACCGGGATCGCGGGCGTCTCGGCCGGACCGGCGATGCGCAGCGTCTTCGCGTGCACCTCGACGTCACCGGTGGCCAGCTCGGGATTGCGCATGTTCGCGGGACGGGCGACGACGTCGCCCTCGACGAGGAGAACGGTCTCCGGACCGACCGACTGCGCGCGAGACAGGATTTCGGGGGACGCCCAGCCCGGCCCAAGGGCGACCTGGACCAGGCCGTCGCGATCGCGCAGATCGAGGAACACGATGCCGCCAAGGTCGCGGCGCCGGTGGACCCAGCCGCCCAGCTTCACCTGCTGTCCGACGTGCTCCTTGCGAAGCTCGCCGCAGCGATGGGTTCGTTGGGTTGTCCGAGTCACGCCTTCGCGAGCGTTTATGCTCCTCCCATCTCTGCGTCGCACAGAATCCGGTAAAACTCGGTGGCGTCGTTCGCCGCCAGCAGCCGCGCGCGGATCGGCTCGCGCCGCACGAGGCGCGAGATGCGGCTGAGCGCCTTCACGTGCGCACCGGCCTGCGATTCAGGCCCGGCCAGCAGGAAGAACAGCCGCACCGGCTCGCCGTCCACCGTTTCATAAGGCACTGGCGCCGGGGCCGTTCCGGCGACCGCGATCAAATTGGTCAGCGCCGGGGTCTTTCCATGCGGCACGGCCACGCCATAGCCAATCCCGGTCGGGAACTGTCGCTCCCGCTCCAGCACCGCCTGCAGCACGTCCGGAGCGGCGCCATTCCCTCCGACCAGCAATTCCACCAATTCCCGCAATACCCCGTCCTTATTCTGGGCCCGTAGAGGCACCCGAATACGGTCAGGCGTAAGCAGTTCGGAAAGTCTCAATGGAGTGTGTCCAAGTGCCGTAACCGGTTGAAGATAGTTGACTTGAGTTGACGGCGCCACAGCCTTGAGTAAACGTTCGGCATGCAACGCATTGGAATGCTGTTGGTTGGACTGTCCACCCTCGGCAGCGCGCGCCTCGGCGCGCAGGCCGCGACGGGGACGACGCTCTGGCGGGTCGCGGCAACGACCCTCGCCACCCCCCCCGCCCTCGCCCAGGGGGCCGCGGCGACCATCTGGAATCCCGCGCAGACGCAGGACAGCGCGCGCTTGCAGCTCGCGCTCGAAGCGATCCAAACACCCTCGGCGATCAATGCCACCGGAATGATCGGTACGATTCGCATTCCCGCGGGACGCATCGGGCACCTCGGCCTGGTCTATGGGCGCGTGGGTCTGAGCGACATCGCGCAGACCATCGACAGCCCCGACCCCACGGGAAGCGCGGTGCCGGTGTACACCTTTGCCGTGGGCGCCAACTGGTCGCGCTCGCTGAGCGGAACGGACGTCGGGGCGACGGTCGCGTTTCACGAGACGCGTCTCGATGAGGAGAACGACGATCGCTGGACGCTCGATATCGGCGCGAGCCGCTCCTTCAGTAGCGATCGGTTTCGGATTGCCGCGGCGACGCATTTCTTTTCGTCATTCACCGCCAACGATCCCGCGCAGGACGTGTTCGCCGGTGTCGAAGCGCGGATCTGGACCGGCCCGGTGTCCGAGCGCGGCGATCGCACGGTGGTTCGCGGCCGCTACGGGATTTCGTTCGCGCACGGCTTCACCGCGGACCATCAGCTGGGCGTGGGAGCGGAGTTGTCGAAGATCGTGAATATCGACGTGTTGTTCGCGCACGAGGGCGGCTATAGCGGCGGCTCGTGGCGGCCGGTGGTGGGCCTCGGCCTCGCGATCGGGAAGTATCGCATCGGCCTCGCGCGCGACGGCGGCGTCAGCGATCTCGGCTCGGCCTACCGCGTCGGAGTGGAAGCGCGATTCAAATGACCGTCGACCTCCTCAGTCTCACGCCGGAGGCGGCGCAAGCAACTCTCCAGGAATGGCTGGCGGCGCGCGGTGAACCCGCCTACCGCCTGCGTCAGGTCGCTCCCCGCCTGTGGCAACGTCCGGTGGCCTCCTGGAAGGAGGCAACCGATTTGCCCGAGCCGCTCCGCGACGCCCTCGCGGAAGCGTTTCCGCTGCGCCGGCTGAGCCTCAAGACGCATCAGCAGTCGAGCGACGGCACGCAGAAGTTTCTCTGGGACCTCGGCGACGGCGAAGCGATCGAGTCGGTGCTCATCCCGGAAGGCAAACGCCGCACGCTGTGCATCTCGTCGCAGGCCGGATGCGCGCTCGGCTGCGTGTTCTGCGCGACGGGGCGCATGGGATTCCGGCGCAATCTCTCGCCCGCCGAAATCGCGGGGCAGGTGCGCGAGCTGATTCTGCGCGACCCGGCGCTGAAGCCGTCGAACATCGTATTCATGGGAATGGGCGAGCCGCTGCTCAACTGGGACGCGGTGGATACGACGCTCACGATCCTGAACCGGGCCGAAGGACTCGGGATTGGGGCCCGGCACATCACGCTGTCGACGGTGGGAATCCTGCCGGCGCTCGCGCACTTTGCCCGCCGCCCCGAGCAGTTCCGGCTGGCGGTCTCGCTGCATGCGCCGTCGCCGGCGTTGCGGCGCGAGCTGATGCCGATCGAAAAGAAGTACACCCTGCCCGAGCTCATGGACGCGTTGAAGCAGTTCCGGCGCCGGGTGACGCTCGAGTACGTGCTGATCGGCGGGAGGAACGACTCGCTGGAGACGGCGGATCAGCTCGCGACGCTGGCGCAGCCGCTCGAAGCGCTCGTGAACCTGTTGCCGCTGCACCCCGGCGGCGCGCCCGATTTGACGCCGAGCACGCGCGCGCAGATGATGGCCTTCGAAGGGCGTCTGAAGCTCCGGGGAGTGGAGGCGGTATTGCGGCGCAGCCGCGGCCTCGATATCAGCGCGGCGTGCGGCCAGCTACGGGTGGAAGTCGAGGCCCGATCCCGCCGCCGCAAAGTCGGCGCCGAGGAGCACACTCACATCGAGTAGCTTCGCGCTGTCGAGCTGCACCTCCACGCGTCCCCGCCCCAACGCTTTCCGGACTTTCTCGCCGACCGCCGCCGAACCTCGCCGCACGATGATTGTGGTCGAATCGAGCGTCGCGCCGTCGGCATTCCCGAAGTACACGACGTCGATTCCTTCGCGGCGCAGCAGTCGCGTGCCGACCCGCGCGTCGCCGGCGCGGCCGTTTGCGTTGAGCACTTCCACGGTAATGGTGCCGGCGCGATCACCCGGAATCGCGCGCGCCTCGGTATCGCCACCGCGACATGCGATACACCACAACAACAGCGCCGCGCCGATCGGCTTCATGACGGCCCTACAAGTTGATTCCAGAACGCCACCGTTTCCGCCCGGAGCGGCCACCCGGACCGGATGGTCCACTCGAGCCGGCGCCGCGCCACGTCCTTGAGGACCGCGTCTCGCTCGCCGGGGACCCGGCGGGCGAGGTCCGGACCCTCCGGAAGCGAGCGCCCGGGCTCCAGATAGTCGGCGAGATAGAGCATGCGACCGACGTCGTCCCACTCGGCCGAGCCGAGCGTGTGATAGCGGACCGCATCGAGGACACCCCGGTCCCGCTCCCCTGCAGCGGCGGCGCGATCTGCGGCGGCGGGTCCGTGCGCGGTCCGATTGCCGAGCTGGGCATCGCGCAGCGCGTCGTACAGCCAGCCGGCGCGGATCCAGCGATCGCGCTCCTGTGGACTCACCCGCATCGCATCGGCCCAGGTGCCGAGCAGCGCGACCA
>Ga0134125_10003640_pt1 | contig 17788 bp, 19 predicted proteins | sample KB31751_FD_96464 | JGI IMG/M metagenome (GOLD analysis project Ga0134125, IMG submission 96464) | Terrestrial soil microbial communities with excess Nitrogen fertilizer from Kellogg Biological Station, Michigan, USA - KB3-175-1 | ecosystem: Environmental > Terrestrial > Soil > Unclassified ...
CGATGTCGAACACCTTGCGCATCGGGCTCTCCCCCGCCGATGTTGGATACGAAAGCAAGTTCGGCCGCGCCGGCCGCGCGGTTACACGGCGCCGGACGATGGACGTCAGCGTTGCCCGGCTAACGGCGTTTTGCCCGCTTCCATGACCCGGCGTCCGGCAAGCTAGGGCTGCGTCCGCCATGACCGACCTGATCCTCCACCACTACGACAACTCGCCGTTCTCCGAGAAGGTGCGCCTGCTGTTCGGCTTGCGCGGGCTCGCCTGGCGTTCGGTGATCCAGCCGACCATCATGCCGAAGCCCGAGCTGATCCCGCTGACCGGCGGCTACCGGCGCATCCCGGTGCTGCAGGCCGGCGCCGACGTCTATTGCGACACCCAGGTGATCCTGGCCGAGGTGGCGGCCCGCTCCGGCGCGCCGCTGGAGGGCGCCGGCTGGGCGGTGAACCTCTGGGCCGACCGCCTGTTCTTCGGCGTCACCGTGCCGATCATCTTCGGCGAGATCGAGGTCCCGAAGGCGTTCATCGAGGATCGCGAGAAGCTGTCGGGCCGCCCGTTCGACGCCGCCGCGATGAAGGCGGCGAGCGCGCCGATGCAGGGCCAGTGGCGCGCGCAGGCGGCCTGGCTGGAGGCGGCGCTCGCGCGCGGGCCGTGGCTCGCCGGCGAGGCGGCGGGACTCTCGGACATCGCCGCCTACATGAACCTCTGGTTCCTCGGCGGCGCCGTGCCGAAGACGTTCGCTGGCTTGATAGCCGGTTTCCTGCGCCTGGAGGACTGGCGCTCGCGCGTCCGGGCGATCGGCCACGGCCAGCGCGCCGAGATGACCCCCGCCGAGGCGCTGGAGGTCGCGCGGACCAGCGAGCCGGCGCCCTATGGCGAGCACGACCCGGTCGACCCGCTCGGGCTCGCGCCCGGCGCGCCGGTCCGGGTCATGGCCGACGACTACGGCCGCGAGCCGATCGACGGGACGCTGGTTGCCGCCAACCCGCACCGCGTCGTCCTGGCGCGCGAGGATTCGCAGCTCGGTCGGCTGCACGTCCATTTTCCGCGCGTCGGCTACGTCGTGACCGGCCGCTAGGATCGGCAGCCGCATCGGAACAGACGGCTGGCCGGCGTTTGCGTCCCGCGCGCTCGCATCCTATCTTCCCGCCTCGACCCGCTCAGAGGAGGCCGCGCCGCCATGGCATCGCAGACGAACCGCTTCGCCGCTCCGTTCGTCCGCCATTCCATCCGCGACCATGCCCCTCATCACCGTCGACGCCCTCACCCAGACCAGCCCTGACGGCCGCGTCCTCTTCGACAAGCTGACCCTCGCGTTCGGGCGCGAGAAGACCGGTCTCGTCGGCAGCAACGGCGTTGGCAAGACGACGCTCGTGCGCCTGATCCTCGGCGAGGCGGCGCCCGGCGCCGGCGCAGTGACGGTCAGCGGCCGCGTCGCGGCGCTGCGCCAGCAGTTTAAGCTGCCGCCGGGCGCGACGCTCGCCGACCTGCTCGGCGTCGCCGAGCCGCTGGCGCGCCTGGCGCGGCTCGAGGCCGGCGAGGGAAGGGAGGGCGATCTCGAGGCCGCCGACTGGACGCTGCCGCAGCGCGCCGAGGCGGCTTTGGCCGAGCTCGGCCTCGCCGGTTTCGTGCTCGACCGCGCCGCCGACACCCTGAGCGGCGGTCAGGCGACGCGCGCGGCGCTGGCGGCGCTCGTCATCGCCGAGCCCGACTTTATCGTCATGGACGAGCCGACCAACAATCTCGACGCCGAGGGGCGCGCGGCTGTCGCGGAAATGATGGAGCGCTGGCGCGGCGGCGCGCTGGTCGTCAGCCACGACCGATCGCTGCTGCGCCGCGTGGACCGCATCGTCGAGCTGACCAGTCTCGGCGCCAACGTCTATGGCGGCGCCTACGACCTCTATGCGGCCCGCAAGGCCGAGGCGGAGGCCGCCGCCGCGCGCGAGCTGGATCGGGCCGCCGACGCGCTGGCCCGCACCGAGCGGGGCATCCAGGCGGCCAAGGAGCGCAAGGCGCGCAGCGATGCGGCCGGCCGCCGCGCGCGCGCCCGCGGCGACGTTCCGAAGATTGTGCTGAACGCCCGCGCCTCGGAAGCCCAGAACAGCGGCGGCGCGCTGAGCCGGCTCGCCGAGCGGCTGCGGGCCGAAGCCGCCCAGGACCTGGCCGAGGCGGAGGCGCGCGTCGAGCGCGTGCGTCGCCTTGCGTTCGAGCTGCCGGCGTCGGGGCTGGCGGCCGGCAAGCTGGCGCTGGCGTTCGACGACGTCGGCTTCGGCTGGCCGGGTGGGACGCGGGTGCTGGAGGCGGTCTCGTTCCGGCTGACCGGCCCGGCCCGCGTCGCCCTGACCGGCCCGAACGGCAGCGGCAAGACGACCTTGATCCGACTCGCGGTCGGAGATCTTCAGTCTACGGAGGGTAAGGTGCGCCGCGGCGTTCCGGCCGTCTTGCTCGACCAGCGCGCTGCGCTGCTGTGCGACGACGAGACCCTGCTGGAGAACTTCCGCCGGCTCAATCCGGCTGCGGACGACAATGCGGCGTATGCGGCGCTCGCAAGGTTCGTCTTCCGCAACGTGACCGCCCTGAAGCCGGCCGGGAGCCTGAGCGGCGGCGAGCGGCTGCGCGCCGCGCTCGCCTGCGCGCTGATGGCGGCGCGCCCGCCGCAGCTGATCATCCTCGACGAGCCGACCAACCATCTCGACCTGGAGAGCATCGCCGCGGTCGAAGCCGCCCTTTCCGCCTACGACGGCGCCCTGCTGGTGGCCAGCCACGATCGCGACTTCCTGGCCGCGATCGGGGTCGAGCGCGAGATCGAGCTCAGGGGGCCGGACTGACCAGCGCGCGCCGCGAGTCCGAGTGTCGGTTCGCTGTCAAATACAGCAGACGCGAGTAGTCGAGCCCAGAATGGGTAGAATAACGCGTGTTATTCTACTCAGTGCGGGCGCCATCTGCATTGCCGCTTTCAAGCAAAAAGCGCGTGATCCTCGGCACATTCCGCCAAGGAAGACGCCCATGACCCTGCTGTTGAACCCCATCACCCGCCACCGGCCGAGCGCCGCGCGCGTCAACTGGGCGCTGCAGCGGCCGCGCACCGAGGGGCCCAGGCCCGCGCCGCCGCTGCGGCTGTTCGCTCCGCGCCGCCAGAAGTCGGCCAGCGAGCACATCTACTTCGATGTCCGCACCGTGGTCGCCGCCGGCGGGCGCCATCTGCTGCAGTACGGGTTCGTGGACGACCGCGGCAACATCGTGCTCAGCGTCGTCGGCGAGACCAAGGCGCCGGCGGCCACGCCCGAGGTCACGCCGCCCGAGGACCTCGCCGCCGAGCCGATGGACGAGGCGTGGCTCGCGCTCCTGGTGCGCATGACCTGCCGCGGCGCCTCGCTCGTCACCTTCCACAAGGTGCTGAAGGCGGGCCTGCTGCCGCCGGGCGTCGTCGAGGAGGCCGAGAGCGTCGACTGCGCCTGGCGACGCTACGTGCGGCTGGCGCGCCGCCGCGGCCAGTTCGACCGCTCGCAGCCTGTGACCCTCGACGACGCCCTCGATCGCGCGGGCCTCGGTCCGGTCGGCGCCTCGGATGCGGCGCTGCGGGCGCTCGGCATCCGCGAGCTCTGGGCCTGGATGGACCGGGTCGAATAGCTAGTCGGGGGCCCGTTGCTGTGCGGGTGGCGCGAGGCTGTCCCAGAACAGCGGCTTGAGGTCCCAGAAGAAGGCGTCCAGTCCATAGCGATCGCCCAGGAAGTACAGGCCCTCGCCCTCGCGCGTCAGATAGCCGTCCGCCACCAGCTGTTGCAGCTTGCGGCGGGCGGTCTCGCGCGGGATCAGCGTGATGTCGGAAAGGCTGAGGGCGTTCATGCCCTTGCGCTCGCGCGGCTTCGGCGCGTCGCCCCGGGCCTGCGCCTCGGCGGCCGCGACGCCCTGCGCCAGCTCCGCCAGCAGGAAGATCATGTAGAGCAGGTACTGGTCGAGGTCGCCCTCGAAGCGGGCGCGGACCCGGATCAGGATCGAGGACAGCTCGCCGCCCCAGCGGTAGAAGAACCGCGTGGCGTCCTGGTCCAGGTATTCCGAGAAGGTGGGCCTGTCCGGGCGGTGCTCGTGGCGCTCCGCCGCGAAACTGCGTGGCGACTCGATCTCCTGAGGGACGATCGCCGTATTGGTGTTGAACATCGGGCAGCTCTCGAAACTCGGGTTCCCCCCCGGTTCCGTAACGCGCAGAAGATCAATCGCCACCAGATCATTTGCAATAATCAAAAGACAATCTTGGGCGACTTGGTTGATATTCATAGTAAATATCACCTGTAGAATTTACCATTCGGGCCACCCTTGCCGGTCAACACCCTGGGGGTGAGCGCCTATATGATGAACAGGTCCGGTGAAGATGGGTGCTTAGTGCATCCTATCACGTTTTCTTGTTCAAGTGCATTGGCCGGCGCTAACCCGCGATTGACGATCCGCAGGTGTCCCGCCAAGCTAACCATGGCGGCCAAGCAAAGCCGCGACGAGGAGAGGAGCCCGTCCGATGAAGGCAACGTCTCGCCAGCGGACGATCCCTGCCGCCCGCGCCGCCGCGCGGCCCGCCTGAAGCGGCTCGGGTCATTCGTTCCGCTTGATTCTAGCCGAGCGTCGTCGCCCTTCCGCACCGCCGCTCCAACTCTCATCGCCGCGCCCGCAGCCGGCTGGCGCCAGGGCGCGGCCGAGCTTCGCGAGACGTCATGTCCGACACTCACGCCGCACCGGCCAACGCGCCGGCGCCGATCAACCGCTACGGCGAGCTCTGCGCCGAAGTCTATGTCCTCGACAAGCCGCCCGGCGCGCTGGGCGACACCAACTACTATCTCGAAGAGCTGCGGCCGCTGGGAGGTCCCGTCCTGGAGGCCGCGTGCGGCTCCGGTCGGCTGATGATCCCGCTGCTGGAGGCGGGCGTGCCCGTCGAGGGCTTCGACCATTCGGAGCACATGCTCGCCCGCTGCCGCGAGGCCGCCGACGCGCGTGGCCTCAATGTCGCGTTGCGCCGGCTGCGTTTCCAGGAGTTCGCCTACGACCATCCGTTCGCGGCGATCGTCTGCCCGGTCGGCGCGTTCACGCTGATCGACGACTTCGCCGAGGCGATGGCGGTGCTGCGGCGCTTCCGCGACCATCTGCGGCCCGGCGGCCGGCTCTTCGTCGACCTGATGCCGCTCGCCTACTTGACCGCGCCGAGCGCGCACCATGTGCGCAGCTGGACGACGCCGGCCGGCGAGCAGCTGACGATCACCTCGACCCGCCTCGAGCTTGACCTGCTGCGCCAGCGCAAGGTCACCCTCGACCGCTACGACCGGTGGCGCGGCGGCAAGCTGGTCGAGAGCGAGCTGGAGGTGCTGGCGACCCGGCTCTGGGGACTCCAGGAATTCGAGCTCACGCTCAAGGAGGCTGGATTCGCCGACATCAGCGTCTGCGGTGATTACCGCCCCGGTCGTGCGCCGCGCCCGACCGACGGCTGGTGGTGCTTCCAGGCGGCGAGGGCATAGGGGCGGCCTCGCGCTCCCGCCCTGCGCCGAGGGCGCAGGGCCGCGGCGTCAGGCCCGCTGGTTCAGCGTGATTGCGGTGGCGAGCGTGCGGCGGGCGGCGCCCGGGCCGTAGGACTGGCCGACGCTGCGGCGGACGGCGATCTCCTCGGCGACCGCCTTCACCAGGCCCTCGGTGACCGTCTTCGAGGCCGCCAGCGCGCGGCCCTGTCGCTGCAGCACCGCCTCGAACGCCTCGGTGGCGGTGATGAGGCGCGCCCGCAGCTGTGGCGACGCGGCCGCAGCCACCTGCGGGTTGGCGCGCACGTGCGCCGAGCCGGCGCGGTACTCGGCGGTGAGCCGCGTGACCTCCGGCAGGTCGGCCGCGGCCTCCTGCGGGCGGTGCTGCTCGAAGGCGCGCGCCTGGTCGGCCAGCAGCTGGGTGAGCCGCTCGGTCAGCGCCACCATGCCCTCCAGGCCGGGGAACGCCGGCTCGGTCATGCGACGACGTCCCTGGCGTTCACCGCCTTCGCAGCATCGCCCGTCGGCGCGCCCGCTTCACCGCCATCCTTCAGCCCTTGCAGCTTCAGCATTTCGCGCTCGACGGCGGGGGCGACGCCGACGCCGCCGCGGCGCGCCATGTCCTTGGCCATCGCCTCGGCGAGGAACCCCTTCCACATGTCCTCGCCCGGACCGCCCCCGAATGGCGGGGCGCTGGAAAGGCTCTGGAACATGGTCTGCAGCACGCTGGTCAGGAACGAGGCCTCGAATTTTTGGGCGGTGTCGTGGATCTGGCCGCGCCGCGCGAGCTGGGCGGCGCTGAGCGCCGCTGGGGCGGGCGTGGCGTCGACCTGCGGGGCGAGGAGCGAGAGCGCAGCCATCACATCACCGCGATGTCGGCCTGCAGCGCGCCGGAGGCTTTGATCGCCTGCAGGATGGAGATCATGTCGCGCGGGGTGACGCCCAGCGCGTTGAGGCCTGTCACCAGGCTCTGCAGCGAGGCGCCGCCGCCGACCATCAGCAGCTTGCGACCCTTCTGCTCGTCGACCTTCAGGTTGCTTTGCGAGACCACCGTCGTCTTGCCCTGGCTGAAGGGCGCCGGCTGGCTGACCTGCGGCGTCTCCTGCACGCTGATCGTGAGGTTTCCCTGCGCGATCGCCACCTGCGAGATGCGCACGTCGGCGCCCATCACCACCACGCCCGACACCTCGTCGATCACCACCTTGGCCGGCGCCTCGGGGTCGACGTCGAGATCCTCCACGTTGGTGACGAAGTTCACCATGTCGAGGCCGGCCGGCGCTTTCAGCGAGACGATGGTCGGGTTGTCGACGGTGGCGGTGCCCGGGTAGGCGGTATTGATCGCCTGGGCGATGCGGCGGGCGGTGGTGAAGGCGGGATTGCGCAGCGTCAGCCGCAGCTGGCCAATCGCGTCCATGTTGAAGCCGGTCTCGCGCTCGACCAGCGCGCCGGCGGCGATGCGTCCGGCCGTCGGCACGCCGCGGGTGATCGACGAGCCGGAGGCGCCGCTGGCGGAGACCGCGCCGGTCTGCACGGTGCCTTGCGCCACTGCATAGGTCTGGCCGTCCGCGCCCATCAGCGGCGTTACCAGCAAAGTGCCGCCGAGCAGGCTCTTGGCGTCGCCCATCGCCGAGACCGAGACGTCGATCTGGGCGCCGGGCGCGGCGAACGGTGGCAGCCGCGCGGTGACCATGACGGCGGCGACGTTCTTGGTGTTGATCAGGCTGGAGGCCGAAGGGTCGTGGGTGTTGACCCCGAGCCGCTCCATCATCGACTGGATGGCCTGCTTGGTGAAGGGCGCGTTCTGGAGCGAATCGCCGGTGTTGTTGAGGCCGACCACCAGCCCATAGCCGACCAGCATGTTCTCGCGCACGCCCTCGAACTCGACGATGTCCTTGATCCGCGATCCGGCGAGGGCGGGCGAGGCGAAAAGCCCCAGGCCGACGACCGCCAGGAGGGCGAGACGCAACAGGTGACGCATGCCAGGGCCTTCTTTCACGTTGCGCGCCCCTGCCAGAAGCTTGCCACTCGCGCACGTGGAAGAAAGCTCAGTCAATTCAATGTGCTGCGGCGTGACTGAACCTCGGGGGCCGTCCGCCCGGCAGAATCTGCCCGGCATTAACCATCCCCTAAACAAGCCGCCACAGAGTGGTCGGCGGCGCGAGCCAGGGGACGGAGCGTGAGGGGCAGATGAAAGTCAGCGGGCCGGCCGCTCCCAGCGCCGCCGCAGGCGCCAGACCCGCCCGGTCGCCCGGCGCGGCAGGCGGTTTCCAGCCGATCATGGCGCCGACCGCTTCGGGCGCGACGGGCGTCTCGGGCGCCGGCGGCGTCTCGCAGATCAGCTCGCTCGACGCCTTGATCGCCCTGCAGGAAGTCGGCGGCCCGCTGGAGCGGCGACGCCGCGCGACGGGCCGCGCCAGCCGTATCCTCGATGCGCTGGACGAGCTCAAGGTCGAGCTGCTGGCCGGCGGGCTGACGCCGACGGTCGTCGAAGCGCTGGCCCGCGCCGTGCGCGACCAGCGGGCGCTGACCGACGACCCACGACTGGAGGTCGTGCTCGACGAGATCGAAACCCGCGCGGCGGTTGAGCTCGCCAAGCTGGAGGGTGCGACCTTTGCGACCTAAGCGCGCCCGCCGCGCTTGGCGCGTTGCCGCTGCAAGGGGTTTTGCATATAAGCCGCCGTCCCAGCCTGAGAAGCAGGGCACTCGATTAGGGGGCGTGAGGCGTCCATGCAGTCAGTGACTACGCTGCTGAACGGAGGCGGGTACCGTCCTTCCGAGGACGAACCCTTCATGAACGAGCGGCAGATCGAATATTTCAAACAAAAGCTTCTGAAATGGAAGGAAGATATCCTTCGCGAATCTCGCGAGACCGTGACGCATTTGCAGTCCGAGACCGAGAATCATCCTGACCTGGCCGATCGCGCCTCCTCGGAAACCGACCGGGCGCTGGAGCTGCGCACGCGCGATCGCCAACGCAAGCTGATCTCCAAGATCGACGAAGCGCTGCGGCGCATCGAGGATGGCGTCTACGGCTTTTGCGAGGAGACCGGCGAGCCGATCGGTCTCGCCCGCCTCGAGGCCCGTCCCATCGCGACGCTGAGCGTCGAGGCGCAGGAACGTCACGAGCGCCGCGAGCGCGTCCACCGCGACGACTGAGCCCTTCCGCAGAGGGGGGGCCGCCTCACCCCAGCGCGCGCCTGGCGCTGGCTTCCACCACGTCGCGCGGGATGAGCCGGATCGTCGAGCTCGCCTTGGCCAGCACCCGGCCTTGCGGGTCCTTGAGCTGGCCCTCGGCGAAGCAGGTGCTGCGACCGCGCCGCTCGATCCAGCCTTCGGCGACCACCCGCCCCGGCCGCACGGGCGCGAAGTAGCTGACCTTCAGCTCCAGCGACATCGGCGTCATCTCCGGCAGCAGCGCGATCGAGGCGTGCGCCATCGCCGTGTCGATCCAGGCGCAGACGAAGCCGCCTTGCGCCACGCCGCCCGAGTGGCACATCTGCGGTCCGACCTCGAACTCGATGGCGCTGCGCCCGGGGCTCTCGTCGACGATGTGGACCTGGCCGAGCGTGGCCTGCAGCGTGGGCGCGAGGGCGTCTGACATCGTGTCTCCGAGGCGGGCGGCGCGCCGGTCATAGGGCCGCTTGCGCCGCCGCGCCAGCGCCGCTGCGGACGTTTTGGGCTGCTATCGGCCGCCGGATCGTCGTACGCTGACGGCGGCTGAGGCTTTGCTGAGGTCCGCGGATGACGTCGCTGTTCGACGGTTACGAGGTCGACGAGGAGCTGAGGCCGGTCGCGCGGCTGTTCGACTTCGACCTCGATGCACGGTTGGCGTCAGTCGTCGCGCTCGAGGCGCACATTCCAGAGGACGCCTATTCGGCCCGCACGCTGCTGACCCAGCGGCTCGGCAATGCGGTCGTCATCGGCCCCGAGGGCCTGATGCTGACCATCGGCTACCTGGTCACCGAAGCCGAGGAGGTGATCGTCACCACCAACCAGGGCCGCAGCGTCGAGGCGCACGTGCTCGGCATCGACAATGCGACCGGCTTCGGGCTGCTGCATGCGCTGGAGCCGCTGGGGCTGCCTGCGATCCCGATTGGCGATTCGCGCAAGGTCGGCCCGGATGCGGCGGTGGTCGCCGCCGGCGCGGGCGGCCGCGACCATGCGCTCGCCGCGCGCATCCTCGCCCGCGAGCCGTTCGCCGGATACTGGGAGTACTATCTGGAGGCGGCGCTCTACGTCGAGCCGGGGCACCCGCACTGGAGCGGCGCGGCGCTGCTGGGACCGGGCGGCGACCTGATCGGCATCGGCTCGCTGCAGATGGAGCGGGTCACCGACGGCGGACCGCGCAGCCTGCTCAACATGTTCGTGCCGGCCGAGTTGCTGCCGCCGATCCTCGACGACCTCAGCCACGGCCGCCCGGCGCGGCCGCCGCGGCCCTGGCTCGGCGTGCTCTCGCGCGAGATCTCGTCGCACGTCGTCATCTACGACGTCTCGCAGGGCGGGCCGGCCTCGCGCGCCGAGCTGCGCAGTGGCGACGTCATCCACCGCATCGCCGGCCGCCGCGTCACCGACCTGGCGAGCTTCTACCAGCAGCTGTGGGCGCTGGGCCCGCCCGGCGTGATCGCGCCGCTGACCATCCAGCGCGAGCGTGACGTGTTCGACGTCGAGGTCCGGACCGCCGATCGCGCCTCGCTGCAGCGCAAGCGCCGCCTCAACTGAGCCGGCGGGCCGCGGCCCTCGAACTCAGCGGAGGCGCGCTCGCGCCCCCTCCGTCTCGTCGCGCTTGCGAAGGCGGGTGAGGAGGGAGCGCAAACCTCCCCGCTCAGCCCGCCGACTGCGCCAGCCAAGCGGCGAGGTCGCCGACCACCTTCGAGACCGCGGCGTCGTAGGCCTCGACGATCGGGCCCATGCGGTTCTCGCTCGCGGCGACGCTGGCCTCGAACGGCTGCGCGGCGACCAGCGAGCCGTCGGGGCGGTCGAGCGTCGCGCGCAGGCTCACCACCACGGTCGGCGGCGCGGCGGGCCCGCCCAGGTAGCGCGCTTCGAAGTGGGTCACCTGCAGCCGCAGCCGGTACTTCGCATGTGCGGCCTCGCCGACGTCGACGAGGCGGACCGGCCCGCCCGGCGCATTGACGCCGTGCTCGACCGCCTCCTGGAAGAGCTCGCGCGCGGGGATCGCCCAGCGCCCATCCTGCATGTACGCCACCTGGTCGCCGGTCACCGTCAGGATGCGGTCGCCGGCGGCGGCCGGATCGAAGTCGATCGTGGTCTGGCGGATCGCCACCGGCGAGCCGCTGGCGGCTGGCGCCTGGACCGTGGCGTCGAAGCGGTAGAGCTGGGCCGGCTGCGTCTTCGGGAACAGGGTCACGCAGGCGCCGAGCGCGGCCACCGCCGCGAGCGCCGCCAGACGGGCGAGGGCGCGATGGATCATGGCTTCACCTGGACTTGCTTGGCTGGCGGCTTGCTGATGAAGCCTCGGGGATCGCGCTCGACCTCGCCGACCAGGCGGTCGAGGTCTTCGCTAGCCTTGCGCAGCGTCGTGATGGTGCGCGTCAGCTCGGGCAGGCCGGTCGTCGCGAAGTCCGACGTCGGCCCCTTCAGCTTGGCCATCATCTCGCGCAGGTCGGCGGCCGCGCCCTGGATCTCGTCGGCGGTCTTGTCGATCTTGCCCAGCGTCTGCTTGCCGTTGGTGTCGACGAGCCCCTGCGCGGACCTGGCCAGCGACTTGATCTGGATGGCGGCGCTGTCGGCGTCCTGCAGCGCCTTGTCGGCGTCGGCGATGATCTGCTTGCGCTCGCGGAGCTCCGCGGTCACCGCCTGCACGTCGCTGACGATAGCGCTGACCTTCTTGATGTTCTCGTCGGAGAGCACCTGGTTGATGCGGTCGAGCGTGTCGACGGCGCGCTGCATCACCGTGCCGCCGCCGGTGAGCAGCGACGAGATGGTGCCGGGCTTGGCCTGGATGACCAGCGGCTCGCCGGGGGGCGTCGCCTGCTTCATCAGCGGCTTGGAGACGGTGCCGGCGGTCAGCTGGATGTAGTTGACCCCGGTGATGCCCTGCGGCTCCAGCGAGGCCTCGCTGTCGACCCGCACCGGCGTGTCGGCGCGCACCCGCGCGTAGGCGATCACCTTGTTGGGATCCTGGGCGTCGAGGCGGATGTCCGAGACCTCTCCGACCTTGATGCCGTTGAACTGCACGTCGCCGCCGCGGTTGAGGCCGCTGACGGGGCCATGAAAGACCACCTGGTAGGTGTCGTACTTGGCGCTGAGCGCGAAGTTCGCCAGCCAGAAGATGAAGACGATCATCCCGATCAGCAGGATCGTCGAGATCAGGCCCACCAGGGCGTAGTTGGCGTTGCGCTCCATTCAGTGCGTTCCCTGCGTCGGGCCGCCCGCGACCTCGTACTTTTGGGCCGCGGCTCGGCCGCGCGGACCTTTGAAGTACTCACGGATCCAAGGATGGTCGTAGCGCTCGAGCTCGCGGACGGGGGCCATGGCCACCACGTGCCTGTCGGCGAGCACCGCGACCTGGTCGGTGATGGTGTAGAGGCTGTCCAGGTCGTGCGTGATCATGAAGACCGTCAGGTCGAGGCTGTCGGCAAGGTCGCGGATCAGGTCGTCGAACGCTGCGGCGCTGATCGGGTCGAGGCCGGAGGTCGGCTCGTCGAGGAACAGCAGCTCGGGATCGAGCGCCAGCGCGCGGGCGAGGCCCGCCCGCTTGATCATGCCGCCGGAAAGCTCTGACGGCTTCAGCGCGCCGGCGCCGGCCGGCAGCCCGGCCAGCGCGATCTTCAGGTCGGCCAGCTCGCCGATTTCCTTGGCGCCCATCTCGGTGTGCTCGATCAGCGGCGCGGCGACGTTCTCCTTGACCGTCAGGTTGGTCCATAGCGCGCCGGCCTGGAAGAGCACGCCCCAGCGTCGCTCGATCGCCGTCCACTGGCGGTGGCGCGCATGCTGGATGTCGGCGCCGAAGATGCGCACCTGGCCGCCCTCGGGCCGCTTCAGCCCGATGATGGTGTTGAGCAGCACCGACTTGCCGGCGCCTGAGCCGCCGACGACGCCCAGCACGTCGCCGCGCCGGACGGTGAGGTTCAGGTGCTCGTGGATGACGTGGTCGCCGAACGCCGACATGAGGTCCCGCACCTCGATCGGCGGCGCGGCGTCGTCCAGAACGCCATCGTCCCGTTCGGCCGCCGTCATATGTTCAGCTTCATGTAGATGATCGCGAAGATCGCATCGATCAGGATCGTCGCGAAGATCGCGTGCACCACCGCCGAGGTGACCCGCCGCCCGAGGCTCTCGACGTCGCCGCCCACCTCCATGCCCTGCCGGCAGCCGATGCCGGCGATGATCACCGCCAGCACCGGCGCCTTCGACATGCCGACCCAGAAATGCTTGGGGCCGACGTTGTCGACCATCTGCTGGACGAAGAACACCGGCCCCAGGCCGAGCTGGCTCCAGGCGACGAACAGGCCGCCGAACAGACCGGCGATGGTGGCCGCGAAGGTCAAGAGCGGGATGGTGATGACGAGCGCGAAGAAACGCGGGAACACCAGCGCGTCGAACGGATCGACGCCCAGCACCTGCATGGCGTCGATCTCCTGGTTCATCTTCATGGCGCCGATCTCGGCGGCGAAGCTCGACGACGAGCGGCCCGCCAGCAGCAGCGCGGTGATCAGCACGTTGAACTCGCGCAGCACCGCCACGCCGATCAGCTCGATCACGTAGACCTGGGCGCCGAACGTGGTGAGCATGTTCGCGCCCAGCAGGCCCACCACCGCTCCGATGAAGAAGGTGGTGATGGTCACGATCGGGATGGCGTCGAGCCCGGCGCGCTCGGCCTGCGAGAAGCACGCCGCCCAGCGGATCTTGCGCGGATTGGCGAAGGCGCGCCCGACGGCCACCAGCAGGTGGCCGAAGAACACCATGGTGTCGAACGCCTCGAGGCCGAGATGCAGGATGCCGCGGCCGATGCGCTCGAACAGCTCGTTGACCGAGTGATGTGCGACCTGCGGCGTCGGCTCGGCCTTGATGGCGCGATCGACCAGCTCGAGCAGGCGGTCGACCTCGGGGCGCGCCACCAGCTTCGGCGGGGTCCGGGCCGCCTGCGTGGCGCGCAGGATCCCGTAAGCCCCGGCCGTGTCGCAGCGGCCGATCTGGCGCAGGTCGACGGTGGCGTCCGGCACGCCCGAGAGCGCGTCGCTCAGCCGCTCGTTGGCCATGCCCATGTCGATGGCCGTCCAGTCGCCGGTGCAGACGACCATGCGGCCGGAGTCGGTCCGGTTGAGGGTAAAGTCGGCGGCTTGCGCCATGGCTCCCTATCTCTCCCCGATCCGAACCTAGCAGACGAGTCCGGGGGCCGGTAAAGCCCCCCGGCAAAGCTTGGCCCCACAAGCTCGCCGGGAATCTTGACTCACGGTTACGCTTAAAGGTCGCGACTCAAGCCGCGCCTGGTCTACGACCGGGCTTCTGGCGGAAAGAGGCGGCATGCGGACCATCGCGGTCATTGCCCGCAAGGGTGGTTCCGGCAAGACCACGGTGGCGGTCCACCTGGCGATCGCCGCGCATTTGCGCGGCAAGCAGACGCTGCTCGCCGATTCGGATCCGCAGCGCTCGTCGAGCACGGTGCTGCGCGGGCGCGAGGCCTGCGGGCCGGCATTCTGCGAGACCAGCGGACCGGAGCTGCTGCGCGTGCAGACCGGCGCGGTGCGGGCGGGCGTCGAGGCGCTCTTCATCGACACGGCCGCCGGCGCCGAGGACGAACTGGCCTACGCCATCGTGCTGGCCGACCTGTCGCTGCTGGTGATCCGGCCCACCTTCCTCGACTTCGCCGCCGCGATCCGCACGGCGGAGGTGCTGCGGCGCCTGAGGAAGCCGGGCCTCATCGTGCTGAATCAGGCGCCGGTCTCCAGGGCGGGCGCCGAGCCGCCGCTGGTGAAGAAGGCGCAGGAAGCGCTGCGCATCATGCGCCTGCCGGTCGCTCCGACCATCCTGCGCGCCCGGGCCGCCTACCAGTCGGCGCTGGAGGGCGGCCGCTCGGCCGAGGAGATCGGCGGGCCTGCCGCCCAGGCCGGGGAGGAGGTCGCCGGACTCTGGGGCTACGTCGAGCGCCTGGCCTTCGGCGCGGCGGCCGACGAGCGCATGCGCGCCTAGTCCGACGGCTCGGCCGTCCGGGTCCGCGGCGCGTGGGTGATGCGCAGCAGGTTGGCGGCGCCGGGGGCGCCCATCGGCGGCCCGGCGATGATCAGCACCCGCTCGCCCGCGCCAGCCAGTCCCAGCTCGGCGGCGAGGTGGGCGGCGTCGTCGGTCATCGCGGCGATGCCGCGCGGCTGCGAGGCGACGCGCGGCTCCAGCCCCCAGACGAGGCCGAGCCGCCGCGCCACCCGGTCGTCCGGCGCGATCGCCAGCACCGGGTGCAGCGGCCGCTCGCGCGCCACGCGCCGCGCCGTTCCGCCGGTCGTGGTGTAGGCGACGATGCAGGCCGTGGACCTGGCCTGGGCGGCCCGGGTCGCCGCCGCGATCAGCGCGTCGACGTCCTCGTCGGCGTCGCCGCCATGCTCGGCCCGCATCAGGCTGGGCCAGTTCGGGTCTTCCTCCACCTTGCGGATGATCGCGTCCATCATCGCCACCGCCTCGCGCGGATAGGCGCCGACCGCGGACTCGGCCGAAAGCATCAGCGCATCGGCGCCCTCGTAGACGCCGCCGGCGACGTCGGAGGCCTCGGCGCGGGTCGGCGCCGGGGCGCTGATCATCGATTCGAGCATCTGGGTGGCGATGATCACCGGCGCGCCGCGCCGGCGGGCGGCCCGCACGATACGCTTTTGCACCACCGGCACCTCCTCCGGCGCCAGTTCGACGCCGAGGTCGCCTCGGGCCACCATGACGCCGTCGCAGGTGTCGAGAATTGCCTCCAGGTCGTTGATCGCGGCGGGTTTTTCGATCTTGGCGAGGATGGCCGCGCGGCCACCGGCGATGCGCCGCAGCGCCGCCAGGTCGCCAGCGTGCTGGACGAACGACAGGGCCAGCCAGTCGACCCCGATCCTCAGCGCGAACTCGGCGTCGGCCTGGTCCTTCGAGGTCAGCGCCGGCACCGGGATGGTGGCGCCCGGTACGGCGAGGCCCTTGTGGTCGGAAAGCGTCTCGCCGGCCTCGACCTCCACCTCCGCGGCCTCCGAGGTGTCGCTCGTCACGCGCAGCCGCACCTTCCCGTCGTCGAGCAGCAGCAGCATGCCCGCGCGCAACACCCGGAACACCTCCGGATGCGGCAGGCAGACGCGGCGGCGGTCACCCGGGGTCTTGTCCAGATCGAGCCGCAGCCGCTGGCCCGGCGCGATCTCGATGCGCCCCTCCTTGAAGACGCCCAGCCGGAACTTCGGGCCCTGCAGGTCGGCGAGTACGGCGAGCGGGCGGCCGACCTCCGCCTCCGCCCGGCGCACCGCGTGCAGCGCGCGCGCGTGGTCCTGGTGGGTCCCGTGGCTGAAGTTGAGGCGGAAGACGTCGACGCCGGTCTCGGCGAGCCGGCGCACCATCCTCGGCGCGCGGCTGGCGGGGCCCAGGGTCGCCACGATGCGGGTTCGGCGCCGACGGATCATTGAAGACCAGAACCCCGCAGCTTGCGATCAGGATGCGTCCCAAGAGACGTTCGCCTGGGCGGCTCTATCGGCTCCGCGCCGGGCCTGCTAGAGCGCCTGCGCGCGAAAGCGGACTCGCGCCGGCGGTTCGAATGCACTCAGATTCCGACTATCTGGGGCATGAACGCGCCGCGGCGCGCTTTTGTCTGACAACATTTTGCTCTAGAGGCAGCGCCCATGCGGATCGGTGTCCCCAAGGAAATCAAGACCCTGGAGTTTCGCGTCGGCGCGACGCCGGGGCTGGTGCAGCAGCTCGTGCACGAGGGGCACGAGGTGTTCGTCGAGACCGGCGCGGCCGCCGGGATCGGCATCGCCGACGCCGCCTACGCGGGCCTCGGCGCGACCATCCTGCCGCACGCCGACGCGGTGTTCGAGGCCGCCGAGCTGATCGTCAAGGTCAAGGAGCCGCAGCCGATCGAGATCGCCCGCCTGAAGCCGCACCACATCCTCTTCACCTACCTGCACCTCGCCGCCGACCGCGACCAGGCGCTGGGCCTCATGGATTGCGGCTGCACGGCGATCGCCTACGAGACGGTGACCGATCGCTGGGGCCGGCTGCCGCTGCTGGCGCCGATGAGCCAGGTCGCCGGCCGCATGGCCGTCGACGCGGGCGCCTACCACCTCCTGAAGCCGCACGGCGGCCGCGGCGTGCTGCTCGGCGGGACGCCGGGCGTGCCGGCGGCGAAGGTGATCATCCTGGGCGGCGGCGTCTCGGGCAAGCACGCGGCCGAAATGGCGATCGGCCACCGCGCCGACGTCACCCTGTTCGACATCTCCGCGGCGCGGCTGGAAGCGCTCGACGACCAGTTCGACGGCCGCCTGAAGACCGCGTTCTCGACGCGCGACGCGGTCGCCGAGCTGCTGCCCACGGCCGACCTGGTGATCGGTTGCGTGCTGATCCCGGGCGCGGCCGCGCCCAAGCTGGTCAGCCGCGCCGACGTGGAGCGCATGAAGGCCGGCGCGGTGATGGTCGACGTCGCCATCGACCAGGGCGGCTGCTTCGAGACCAGCCACCCCACCACCCATGCCGCGCCGACCTTCACGGTCGATGGCGTCGTCCACTATTGCGTCGCCAACATGCCGGGCGCGGCGCCGCTGACCTCGACCTATGCGCTCGCCGCCGCCACCACGCCTTACGTTTCCGCCCTCGCGGCCAAAGGCGCCGGCCGCGCGCTTGCCGACGACCCCGGCTTCGCAGAGGGCCTCAACGTGATGGCGGGCAAGATCAAGCACCCGGCCGTCGCGCAGTCGCTGGGGCTCTAACGCTCAGCCGTCACCAGGCCGTCGAGCGCACGCTTCGCGGCGGTGATGCCCTCTTCCATCATCGCGCCGACCGTGACGGCGGCTTCGGCCGGCAGCACGTCGGCGATCCACACGAGGCGCGCGCCGCCGTGCTCGGGCAGCACCTGGAACGAGGCGTTGTGGTGCGCCAGGCGCTCGGAGCGCGCCGAGTAGGCGAGGCGGCGACGCGCCTCGTCGACATCCACGATCACCTCGCGGGCCACGAAGCCGTTCGCGAAGGTGACGATGCGCTCGTCTTGCTTGTCCATCACCGTGTCGGTGACGAAACCCGGCGCGAAACGCGTGTGCACCGCGCCGACGTCGCGCACCACGGCCCACACCGCGTCGGGGCTAGAGGACAGCGAAATCTCTTTGTGAATCGA
>Ga0134125_10003641_pt1 | contig 17787 bp, 12 predicted proteins | sample KB31751_FD_96464 | JGI IMG/M metagenome (GOLD analysis project Ga0134125, IMG submission 96464) | Terrestrial soil microbial communities with excess Nitrogen fertilizer from Kellogg Biological Station, Michigan, USA - KB3-175-1 | ecosystem: Environmental > Terrestrial > Soil > Unclassified ...
GGTCGGTGATGCCGTCGCCATCGTAATCGCCTGGAACCGGCGTATCGGATAAGGCGCCCCACCCCTGGTATTGGCTCTCCGCGGGATTGCTGTTGGAATCTGTATACCAAGCGCCGTTAGAGGGCCGCCAGACCGTAAAGTCCCATCGCCCGCCGCCGGTTAAATTCAGCTTCCGATTGCCCGGTCCCGAACTACCATTTCCAGTTCTGCCAGCCCCGGAAAACACACGTTGAACGACGCGGTAGATTTCATTAGCCACGACCATATGACCGGCTGTCGTGAAATGCCCCGCCTGCCAAAAAAAGTATTGGTCGGGGTCCACTGGCTGATCTGCCGCATTGTCGGTCGCGTTGATAAAGCCGTATGCCGCCGGATTGTCCATGAAACTTGTGAACAGGGCATACATGTCGACGCTGGCGATAATCACTCCCTGGCTCGTGTATTGATTCCGGAGTTGCGCTATTTCCGAGGCTTGTTGCTGATCGTAGGCGATGCTTGCTTCGCCAAACGCGCTACTCAGTTCCGCATTTGGGGCCTGCCCCGGAATCCTGTCAAACGGGGGCATATTGATCCACACAAAGTATTTCGCCCCCTGGGCAGCCAATTCCGAAATCTGTTGGCCGATGTTTTGCGCCGCGGCCGTTGCCGCCGCGCTCACAACCGACGGATCCGTCTGATTCGTAATATCGTTGGCGCCGCCCCAGAATGCGTAGAGCGCCGTCGGTGAGACCCCCGCGGCAATTGCCTCCTGCACCTGTGTCGCAAGGCTCGGGTACTGAGGCGAGCCGTCCGTCACAGTCGCCCCGGTAGCCGCATAATCCGTGCCGCCCGCGAGTGAAGCCGTCGGAGCGCTCAAGTTCAGTTTCGCCGCTAGTTGATCCGTCCAGATCAGCGCAGGTTGGCTGGTGGGCGGTGTCGTATTGGGACCATCCGTATAACGGTTGTTGGAATAATTGCTTTGTGGTGTGAAGGGTCCCCAAATGATCGTGCCATTCCCAACGTCTGAAACACTATCGCCGAAGACCACCAGTTGAGTGAATGGCAAATTCGCCGCTTGTGCGGCGGGCCCCAGCAAGAACGTTGCTATTAATGCAATGATAGAGAACCGCAGAGGACGTCCCAGCATGGCCGTCAAAGCGCTTGCCTCAAAAATCCAGATCCACTCATTTTCGATAATTTGCAGACTCGAAGGAGAGAGTCGGAATATCGAAAGTTGGTTTCAAAGGAACAATAAGTGGGGAAATGTGGGCAGGACATATCGGGCAGGCGACCTTTCCCTATCAGATCACTGAAAGAGATTAGTCCTGCTCGGATGGTAACATCCTGTCCGTCGGTTTTAACCGGCTTTGTCCTATGGCGCGGCGGGCGGAAGTGTAATGCTTGCTGCGTCGATTGCCAGGGCGCGCGAGTTGCGCTGCCAGGAGTACGTCAGGAACAGAGCGATCGCGATCAGGGCCATTGAAAGCCCAATCCATAAGCCATAAATCCCCAGTTTTCCCTGGAAGCAGAGCAGATATCCAACCGGCAGCCCGAATAACCAATAACCGCCGAGATTTACCAGCATGGGCGTGCGCGTATTGCCGATCCCGCGCAGCGCTCCCGTGGCGACGGTCTGTATTCCATCGAACAATTGAAAGAGTGCCGCAATCGCCAGTAGCCCCGTCCCAACGGTGAGTACACGAGCATCATCCGTGTACACCCGAAGAATCGGCCCTGGCGCCGCCAGGAACGTAATCGCGGCGCACAGCATGAACGCGCAGCCCAGCCCGATAGCGATGAAGCCGTCGCGCCTCGCCGAAACGGGATCGCGCCGCCCGATTGCCTGGCCTACGGCAACTGCGGCGGCGGAAGAGATTCCAAGCGGAACCATGTAGCTGAGCGCCGCGCAGTTGAGCGCAATCTGATGCGCGGCAAGCGCCGCGGGCGTGAGTCGGCCAGCCAGAATAGCGGCGGCGCCAAAAGCTCCGATTTCAAGCAGGATCTGCGTCGCTGCGGGGAAGCCGATCCGGAGCAGAAGCCCAATTCGCTTGGTGTCCGGTTTCCGGATTAGGCTGGCGAAGCCCGGCGCCGTTCCTCGCTCCAACCACCAGATGAACGCCGCAAGAGTCGCGGCCATATAGAGTCTGGCGAAACAGGTGGACATTGCGGAGCCGGGAACCCCGAGCGCGGGCAATCCCCAGTGCCCATCGATCAGCAGCCAGTTGCCCAACCAGTTCACGAGGTTCGAAGTCAGCAGAACCAACATCACGGGGCGCACATGTCCGACTCCCTGCAGATAACGCCGGCACGCGCCGTATAGCAGCAGCGGCAGTGTGCTCCAGCTAAGCATCGTGAGATAGGGTCCCGCAAGAGCGCTTACTTGCTCATTCACTCCGAAAGCATTAAACACCGGCGGCATGAACGCGAATAACGTCATCAGCAAAGGCGTCATCAGCAGCGCCAGATATACGGCCTGTGCCAATGAATGATGGCAATCCTCGCGGTCGCCAGAGCCGAACGATTGTGAAACCAGCGTGTCCAGACCGAGCAGAAGGCCCATGCCAAAGATGGCGAACGAATAGTAGGCGCTACTGCCGATTCCGGTCGCGCCGATAGCCGCCGGGCCTAGATGGCCCACCATGATGGTGTCGACGATGGTCATCGACATCCATCCCAGTTCGGCCAGCACCACCGGAACGGCCAGCCTGAGCATACGTGAAACTTCACGGCGAAAATCGAAGTTCGACGGAACGGCCCGGGCCTGCATACGTCTCAGCTTCGCATTGGAACGTATGCAGGAGGTCGGGCCGCCCAATATATCGAAGAAATCGCGTCAAAGGTTTCAAAATTTCTAGTTGCCGGCCCGGCCGTTGGGATGCTTATCTGAAAGCGTGTCTAGGAAGCGCTTGTCATTCGGTGGAAATGCAGCCCTGCTCCGCGCGGGATCGCCTGGTGGAGTCTCCGGTTCAGCGGATGCCGGTCCACTGGATGTAATGGAAAGCTGGTGATCGCGAATGGCTACCGCTCTGTTTCCGTTCGCCGGCTACTGGTGGCTCTATATCGCGTTTACCGCCGCCGTTCTCGTGCTGCTCGCGCTTGACCTGGGCGTCTTTCATCGGAAGTCGCATGCGCCGTCTTTCCGCGAGGCAGCCCTATGGATGTGTATATGGGTTGCGCTCGCCATGGTGTTCTGTTTCGGGCTTTACTGGTACGCGTGGTGGAACTTTGGGGATATGCGCGCGAAACAGGCATCTCTCGAATTCCTCACGGGGTATGTCGTCGAAGAGTCTCTTTCGCTCGACAATATGTTCGTCTTCGTGCTCATATTCGGGTATTTTCGGATTCCCTCTGAATTTCATCATCGTGTCCTGTTTTATGGAATCTTGGGCGCCTTACTGTTTCGCGGAATTTTTATCGCGTTGGGCTCAACTTTGCTTCGGTTCGAGTGGGTGGTCATTTTGTTTGGCCTATTTCTTGTCTTTACCGGGCTGAAGATGATGCTGGGGCGCGAGCGGCAAATCGAGCCGGAGAAGAACTGGGTGCTCCGGTTATTTCGCAAGTTCCTGCCCGTGGCGCCGGATTTGAGCGACCAGCGGATGCTGGTCCGAATCGATGGCAAACCCCACGCGACGCCGCTGCTGCTGGCGCTGGCCGCCATTGAAACCGCCGACATTCTCTTTGCCGTCGATTCCGTGCCCGCGATCTTTGCCATCACTAACGAACCGTTCATCGTTTACACATCGAACGTCTTCGCGATTCTCGGGCTGCGGTCGATGTATTTCCTGCTGGCCGGCGCCGTCGGCCGCTTCCATCTCCTTCGCTATGGGCTGGCTGCGGTTCTGATCTTTGTAGGATTAAAAATGTCGTGGTTGAACATGCAGTGGGGAGGCCATTTCCCCATTACTATTTCGCTCGCCGTGATCGCTTTGCTCTTGGCCGCTTCCATCGGCCTGTCTCTCCTTTTCCCGAAACCGGCCGCGCCTGCCCGGTGAGTGGCGAAATTCGATTCGCTGAACCAATAGACTCGGACCGCCTCTGCGTGGCGATTACTCGCGATTCGCTACGTATTCATCGATGATTTCTGAAAACAAGACCGCTGATGGAATAGCGACGAGAGCCCCAGTGACTCCCGCCAGTTCTCCCCCGAGCAACAGTGCTATAAGGACTGCGGAGGGACATAGCTGTACCTGCGACTTCATGATTCTGGGGGTCAAAAACGCGTTCTCTACCTGTTGGTAGACCAGATAAAAGATTAAGACTCCGGTCACTTTCCAAAGGGAATCCGTGAGGGCGATCAAGGTTGCCAAGACAAAACTTAAAACTGAGCCAAGCAGCGGGATAATATTGGCGACACCGGCAAAAACAGCAAGCAGATAGAAGTATCGGATGCCGATTAGCCCAAAGACGACGGCGCTGGCGGACCCAAGAATCAACATCAGCATTGCCTGACCTATTAGCCATTTCCGCATGCGTGCGCCGGCCCGCAACAGCGTCGGCCTGAGGCGCTCTGCAACTTCCCTCGGAAACAGCGACATAGACCAATTGAATACGCGGTTGCCATCGAGAATCAGATACGCGGTGAGCGTGACAATTGCAACGGCGGATATGACTGCCTGGGTTGTATTTGTAATCAGACTCGCCACACCACCCGCGATGGTTCCGAAGTAGCGTTCGAGACCGCTGAAATTCACGTTTCGCAGGATTGGAACGGAACTCATTCTGTCACGTAGGTTATTGAGTCGTCTTGGCAATTGTTTGCCAAGATCTCCAAGATCCGAGACGATCGGAGGAATCGCAAAGACGAACAGTAGAACGAGAGCCGTTACAATCGTTGCCAGGATGATCAGAATGGCGGCGCCTCTGCTGGGCCGCCAGCCTAAGAGAGACACCCGGTGAACGGCATTTACGGCTGGAGTCAGAACCACCGCAAATACCGCGGCGACGTAGACGACAAGCAATGCGCTTCGGACGATGTAGGCAATGGCCAGCAAAAGTCCGATTGCAAAGCTCAACAATACAAGTCGCGCCCCGCGTGTCACTGTTCTATTGTGCACGGCGTCTGCCATCGAGCGTAAAGTCCGGAACCGACCGGGCGGATCGCGTTGCGGAACCCGCCTCCGAGTTCCGTTCCTTGCTTCGGAGGCGCGCTAGAACAGGAACTTCAAAGCGAGTTGCCCAATTCTTGGATCGCCCGCACCCTTAATGCTGCCGAATCCCGCGTTCGCGATCGTCGTGCCCGGGTCGTTCAGGTTCACGCGATTGAACAGATTAAAAAACTCAGCACGGAACTGAATGCGATAACGCTCGCGATATACGGGTATGTCCTTGAATAGGCCTCCGTCGTAGGTGATGAGATTAGGTCCGCGAAATACGCCTTTCCCAAGTGTGCCGTATGTTCCGGTTGGGGGAAGCGCAAATGCCGATGGCTCCAGATCGTTAACGCACGGAGCGCTCAATCCGCAGCCGCCCGGTCCGAAAACGTTGCTGCTGACCGCAACGCCGCGATCACTGCCGAGCCCGGTTTGGGATTGGTCCTTGCCTGCCAGAATGGTGAGCGGGCCGCCGGATTGCGCCGATAGCAATCCCGATAGCTGCCATCCCCCCGCGACATACCGCAGAAAAGCGGACCGGTTTGCCAGCGTCGGCAGATCCCAAACGAAACTGGTCACCAGGCGGTGCGTGTGGTCGAATTCCGATGGGCCCCTATCGAATTGATGCCGTCCGGGCTGATTCCACGGGATCGGCGAAGAATTGCCCGAAACCACGGTGCCCACGCCCTGACCGCGTGGCAGATCGTCAATCGATTTGGACCACGTGTAATTAGCCAGGATGGTGAGACCGCGCGAGAACCGTTTCTGGATGGTCGCCTGGAGAGAGTTGTAACTGGAGTTGATGTCCTGTGCGGCTTGCGCAATACTGCCATATTCCGGGAATAACCTTCGCTGGTCCGTGCTGAGCTTGCTGCCGGGGATGTACACCGCCGGCGACAACTCGATGGTTTCGAGCAGGTGACTGGCGTGCGAGCCGACGTATCCGAGCCGGAACATCCAATCGCCGGCAAACTGGCGCTCCACCGTCAGATTGTAGTCGTAAGACACGGGCGTTTGATATTGTGCGTCGTTCCCCGGATCGTATGTCACAACCAACAGCGGCAACGGGAACGCAATGTCTTTCGGAGGCGGAAACGGCGCGGGGAACGGATTTGTAATTCCGGCATAGGGATTGCTGAACGATCCTTTGGGATCGGTTAAAGTGATCTGCGTACTGAACGGCGTCACATCGACGAACCGGTTGTTGTAGATTCCGTTCTGCTGCGAGTCGTAGAACATCCCGAATCCTCCGCGGATGCTTGTTTTTCCGTTCCCGCTCACGTCGTAAGCAAACCCGATACGCGGAGCAAAATTCTTATAGCTGCCGCGTATGCCGTATTTAGGCACATCTGGATCGCCTGGGAACAGCAGTCCCGGGGGCGCGTTGATGAACTGCTGCGATTGAAGCCCGGCGGAGTACGCGTCGGCCCTGAACTGCTCGACTCGGCCTCTGATCTCCTGCCACGGGAAGAATGGATCGTAGCGGAGGCCCAGATTCAAAGTCAGTTTTCGCGAGACGTGATAATCGTCCTGCACGTAAAGACCGAAACTGTTCACCAAGTTGTCCTTGAATTCGCCATTGCCCTGGCGGAACGTGCGGAGCTGCCCGAGCAGAAAGCTGGCCATCGCAAGATTCGTCACATCGGCGGTAAACGTGAACTGACCAGGCTGCAGGAATTGATTGCGCAGGATGACTTGCGCCCTGCTGGCGTCCACGCCGAAGTTCAGCGAATGCGCTCCAATCACCCAGCTAAACGAGTCGCTCAGATTGTACTGATTACGGGTGAACGTCGCCGGATCAGTTTGCGAAATGCTGAAGAATCCGTTGACCGACAGGCTCTCGATGATTTTGTCCCCTGGCGGCTCGTAGACATTCACGCCGAGATCGGCGGCATTGATGCTGCCGCTCGCCGGTCCTCGTTGTGAAGCCTCGCGCGCATAGCTGATCCGGAAGTCGTTCAATATCGTTGGGCTGAAAATGTGCGTCTCGTTCAGCATCAGGTTATGTGAATCGATTACCGTAAAGCTGCTGTTGTTCAGATAATTCTTCAGGTCGAGCGACGGCGCATTGTAGAAGCGGTCGAAGAAATACCGCCCGGTGAGCCGGTCCTTGTCGGAAATGTTGTGGTCGACACGGCTGACCATCTCGTCGAAATTCTGTGCAAGCGGCTGGCCGTAGAAGACGAGCCCACTGCCGCTGGCGGCGGGAAGATATTTCATCAAAGCGAGAGAAGCTGGATCGAAGCGGCTGACTGGAATGATGTTGCCCGCGAATGTCCCACCCCTCGGGTCATTGATTTGCGCTACTTTGCCAAGCGGGTTATTCGGATTGGATGCGTTCAGAAATGCCGAGAAATCGCCGTTTAACTCCGCCGTTGTCGGCACGTACGCATTGCTCGAGTTGCTTACGTTCCGGATGCGTGTTCCCTGATAGCCGATGAAGAAAAACGTCCTATTTTTGCCGTGGTAAAGGCCGGGAATGACGATCGGACCGCCGAGCGTTCCGCCAAATTGATTACGCTTCAGTTGATCGCGTTTCGACGCGAAGAAGTTGCGGGCGTTGAAAACCGCATTCCGGTTGAACTCGAACAAGTCGCCGTGCAGTTCGTTGGCTCCGGATTTCGTGACGATATTTACGACGCCGCCGGCGTTGCCGCCGTACCGGGCCGAATAATTGCTAGTCTGTACGCTGAACTCCTGAAGCGCATCCGGAAACGGAAACGGCTGGTTTACGTTTGTGTAGATGTCATTGTTGTTTGCGCCGTCAAGACGAAAGCTGGTCTGGTTTTGACGTGAGCCATTCGCGGATAGCGTGACGGTGACGGGAAATGTTTTGGAACTGCCCTGATCGGCGTCACTACCGGGAGCGAGCACCGTTCCGGCCGTGATCAATGCCAAGCTCGCGGCGTTGCGCCCGTTCAGCGGCAGATCGACGATCCGGCGTCTGTCCACCACTTCACTCAGAGTCGCGGTCGATGTATTCACCTCCGGCGGAGCGCCTTCGACGGTTACGGTTTGTGTCGACTGCCGGACCGGCAGCGCCACATTCACCGTCGCGCTCTGATCGGCTTGCAGAACGATGTTCTTGCGAATATACGGGGCAAAGCCGGCTGCGTCAATGTCCAGAGAATACGTCGCGGGCTGCGTGGACGGGAAAACATAATAACCCTGCGCGTTTGTCATGGTTTCACGAGAAACCGACGTGCTCTGGTCCGTGATCTTCACCTTTGCGGATGGAACGACGCCACCCGATGGGTCCGTCACGGTTCCGACGATTGTGCCGAGGCCTTGAGCGCGCGCCGTTATCCCGGCCCCTACAAACAGCGTCAAAAGCAAAACACGAAAGCACACTCGAATACTAAGCGGCATAGAGCAACCCACAGTCCTCCCAAACTATTTGGAGACGCTATCACCCGCGGCATTGGTGCGTCAAGCCTTGCCGTGGGATATAATTCCTGCCAACCTATGCCGAGCCTGCCTGACTATCTAGCCAAAGCATCGCCCAATCCCGTTTCCAAACGTGCGCCCTGGTACGTGAACACCGCGCCCAGCTATGCCGGTGTCTTTCTCTGGATTGCGTTCTACCAATCCATTGCCCAAGGGACCATCGACCGGGCGGGCGTCGGAATTTGCATTCTCGCGCTGGTCGTCGCCGGATTGCTTTGCTACGGCCTCTACTATTACGCGCCCGCGATGCTGGGCATGAAAACCGGATATCCACTGTATGTGGTCGGCAGCTCCACGTTCGGAACAACGGGCGGCTATCTGATGCCGGGGCTGCTGATGGGACTGTTGCAGATCGGCTGGTTCGCTGTTGCGACTTACCTGACGACCACCTTCATTTTGAGCGGAGTCAAGGCAAATGCTCAGCCCGGAACTGTTGCATTCGCCATCATTGCAATTCTTTGGGGCTACATCATGGCATACATTGGCGTCAAAGGCATTCAGTATGTAGCCAAAGTCTCGCTTGCCCTGAACGTTATTCCGCTTGTGATGATCCTGTTTGTGTTCGCCAGAACGGCCCCCGGAATATCGCATCATACGGTTACGAATTCCGATCCCTTTGCGGCGTTCACAGTCCTGATCGCCGTCGTGATCGGATTCTTCGCGACCGCTGGAGCGGCCGGCGCCGATTTCGGCATGAACAACCGCGACCAGCGTGATGTGAAATGGGGCGGCTTGGTCGGAATCGCCATTCCGGTCTTAATTGCGGGAGGTCTGCCGCTGCTCTCGGTCGCCGGCGCGCGGGCGCTGAATCCTAATTTGACCAGCATCACGTACGGCGATGTGATCGGAGCAACCGGCGGTTGGGTCGCCAGTGTCATGTTCTTCCTTTTCGCGCTGGCTTCGGTCACGCCCACGTGTTTCTGCGCGTTCATTGCGGGCAACAGTTTCTCCACAATGATTCCGCGCGTGCCGCGGATGATGTCCACCATGACCGGCGCCACGATCGGCATTATTCTAGCGATCACCGGCGCCGCCGCCAACCTGGTGACGTTTTTTCAGATCGTCGGAGCCTCGTTCGGGCCGATTTGCGGCGCCATCGCGGCGGATTATCTGCTGTCCGGCCGGAAATGGGCCGGTCCGCGCCGGGGCGTCAACTGGGCCGGTTACATTGCGTGGGCTGTCGGTTTCTTTGTCGGCATTCTGCCATTCCCATTCATGCCCGTTCCCCCGGAAATCAAGCGCTACGCACAGCCTGCGGTGGTCTACAGCTTTGTCGTCGGTTTTGTTGTCTACCTGGCGCTGGCAAAGGCCGGCCTTCAACCGACCGCCGTTTCGTTGAAACCGGAAACAGATTTACTCAAGCCGAAACCTTCGCGCGCGTGAATCGGTCTCACCAGCGCCTGGAGGCACAGATATGGCTGAGGCTGTGATCTTCGATATCGACGGAACCATAGTTGATTCAGTCGATTTCCACGCGAAGGCATGGCAGGAGGCATTCCGGCATTTCGGGCATGAAATTCGATTTGATGCGATTCGGAGTCAGATCGGTAAGGGCGGCGATCAGCTCATGCCTGAATTTCTCGATCCGGACGAACTGGGGGCCAAGGGAAATCAGATAGAAGAGTTCCGCGGCAAGTTGTTTAAGGAGAAATACCTGCCGCGGATAAAAGCGTTTCCCGGCGTGCGCCCGCTGTTCGAAAAAATCAAAGCAAACGGCCAGAAACTCGCTCTGGCATCGTCGGCCAAAAAAGATGAGTTGGGCGCATATGAGCGTATCGCCAACATTGAAGACTTGGTTCAGGTTGAAACCTCGTCCGGCGACGCCGAAAAATCGAAGCCCCATCCGGATATTTTCGAGGCTGCTATTCAGAGGCTGAAAGAGCCGGTCTCGCGGGAGAACATCGTTGTTGTCGGGGACAGTCCGCACGACGCGGAAGCGGCTGGTCGCGCCAATCTGAGGACTGTCGGTGTACTATGCGGAGGATTTCCGGAACGGGTGTTGCGCGAAGCTGGCTGCATCGCGATCTATTCCGGACCGGAGGAACTGCTGCAACGGTACGACGAATCGCCTTTGGCTCGGCGCGCGAAACTCTGAAGTGGCAGGCAATAGCCGAATAGGATTTAGAGCTCCGTTCCGGTTCACCGATCCGTCTACAAACCGGTCGTTTCAAGTGGCGCCCGTTGCGCGTCTATTAGGGTAAGGAACGAAAATTGCTCAATCTGCCCAAATTAGAATCCGCCATCATCGGCCGGTGCGCGCTGCTCTCGCTGGCGCTCGTTCCGATGACCGCCCTGTGCGTGTCGCCAGACGTCCAAACTATTATTCAAAAGTCTGTCGAAGCGAATGAAAGGGACTTTAAAGCCGCGCCCTATTTCAATTACCGCGAAGAAGATCGCGACGGGCCAAACTCGAAAACTTACCAGGTGTACATGATCGATGGGTCGCCCTATCAGCGCTTGATCGCGATAAACGGGAAGCCGCTCTCGGAAAGCCAGAGCGTTCAGGAAGAAAAAAAGCTGGAGCAGGAAAAAGCGCGGCGTCAGGCGGAGTCAAGCAGCGACAGAAAGAATCGCATCGCCAAATATGAGAAAGACCGCCATCGCGATCACGAACTCATGCAGCAACTGACCAAAGCTTTCGACTTTAAGTTTGTAGGCACGCGAAAAATGGAGTCGCGTGACGTTTATCTTCTTAAGGCGACCCCAAAACCCGGATACAACCCTCCTAACATGGAGACACAAGTCCTACTCGGAATGGAAGGGCAGCTCTGGATCGACGCCGAAACGTATCAGTGGGTAAAAGTCACAGCCAAAGTCATCCGGCCAGTATCCATCGAGGGTTTTCTCGCGCAGGTCCAACCGGGAACGCGGTTCGAATTAGAGAAGATGCCCGTCGGCAACGGAATATGGCAGCCTAAGCACTTTTCAATGAAATCTCATTCCAAAGTTCTGTTTCTGTTCAACCGCCGTTCTCAAGCAGACGAGACCTACTCCGATTACCAGCGAATTGAAGGCTCAAATACAAAATCCGTCCAGCAGGGCTCCGGTAAATGAGCGGGATACACAGATGGCAACCTACGAGCTGGATTGTGCGCGCGAACGTTTTCCGATCTGTTTCAGGAAGCGCGGGATGGGAAAGAAGTCGTGATTGTGCGCGAGGATGGCGTTTTCTGCAAACTGGTCGCGGCTTCCCAGGTCTGGGCCGATGAACCGGCCATTACCCCACCGGGCAGCAGCGAGCCCCAAGCACAATAGCCGGCTTTGCGCGACCGAGGAAGCTCGCGCCGCTTGCCACTTTGCGCTCTACGCCGAAAGCCGCCGAATCGGAAGCAAACGCGGCCGCCGCGGCGCGGGATTCGGGCCGACCGCGCCCGTTTTGGGCACATTGTTCAAGTAGCGCGTTCGCAAATCGATTGCGCGCTTCGCGATACAAAACCGCCGATTGTTCCACATACATGCTCAATTCTTGATTGCGCGACAGAACATGGCCGTCCGGCAATTCACTCCGCTCGTGGAACTGGTCCATTGCGTCAGCCCATTGCCGGAACGCCAGATCGTATTCCATTCGTAACCGGTGCAATGCTTCTCGTTCCGATCTTGCAGCGCTCGACATACCCGTTTAGACGGATGAGACCCCACTAAAGATCCGGCGGAACAGCGAGCGAGCGAAAAATGTTCGTGAGTGGCCCTTGCGCAGAGATGAATGGAAGCCAGTTCACGAAATGAAGAGCCGGAGCTGCGAGCTATGGAGGAGCGCACAAGCGGCCTGGCCCCATCAAGGGCGATGAAGACAGCGCGGCGCCAGCGCCGAACCGCGACTTTTTACCGGCGTCTTCACCGAGCGCACAAGGACAACCGATTTTACGCCGTCAAACAGAGCGGCGAGTTCAATCCGTGACCGTTATTTTGCGCTGGCTCTGCGGCCGTGCCTTGCGAGGGGACTTCGTCGTCCCGCTGCTCTGCATTACTGCCATCACGTCGGCCGGCAGGCGCTGTTTCAAGGCATCGACGGGAGCGAATAAATCCCCCACATCGGCCAGACGCTGCAGTGCGGCTTTCGGTTCAAAACAGAGAGACGGTTCATTGCCGCTCGCCGTCGCTTGTTGCAGTTCCTCCCATCTCACAGGCAGCGAGACATACGGCTTCTTTCGCTTCGTTCGCAGAGAATATACGCCGACGGTGGTCTTGTGATCCGCGTTCTGAGACCAGTCGATAAATATTTTGCCCGGCCTCAGATCCTTCGCCATCTTCGAGACAATCAGCTCCGGGTGTTCATGCTCCAAATATTCCGCGATGGTCTTTGCAAATGGCTGTGTGGCGCGATAGGTAACCGGAGTATTCAGAGGCACATAGATCTGAAGACCTTTGGAGCCTGAGACCTTCGCGAAGCATGTCAACTTCAAGCGTTTGAGAACGTCTTTCAGCAGGAAAGCGACTTGCGCGCAGGTCAGCAGATTTGTGCCTTTACCCGGATCGAGGTCAAACACCACAGCCGTGGGCGAATCAATTTTCGGCGCACGATGCAGGAACGGGTGTAGTTCCAGACTCGCTATATTCGCGCACCAGACGAGTGTTGCACGATCGTTGATCAGAATGTAGTTGATATCTCCCTCTTTGCTCCGGCGCGGAACCGGAAACGTTTGGACCCAGGGTGGAGTGAAGCGCGGCGCATTCTTTTCGTAGAACGCCTTGCCGGCAGTCCCGTTAGGAAATCGTTTCAATGTGACTGGGCGATTTTTAAAATGCGGGAGAAGTAGTTCGGAGGCGCGAATATAGTAATCGATTACTTCTCCCTTGGTAAATCCAGACGGATAGAGCGGCTTTTCGAGATTGCTGAGCGTGATGGTCCGTCCGTCGATATCGAACGGATATTCCTTTTTTGCCATCTCACGTCTTCGAGGCACGTTGGATTGGCCGGTCAGGCCGTCTGGTGTTCGGGCCGCGTCTTTTTTTGTGCGGCTTCATTCGAAAGCCTGCACTTTTGCCACGACCGCAGAATCTCCGCGACGCTCCACGCTTGCGAGATGCAGCCACGCGGCAGATAGGGAGGTTCGGCGTCAAAGATTTCGCTAATCGATCCAACGCAGGCCTCTCGCAAATGAGAAACGAGGCCTTCCAATTGCGGCAGTATCGCCGCGCCGTCATCGGCATGAACCTTCAGCCAGGCATCCGTGTATGGCCCAAGGAGCCACGGCCAAACGGTGCCTTGATGATAGGCGGCGTCTCTCGATCGGAGATCGCCCGTGTAGGTAGGCTTGTAATCCGGGTGATCGCGCGACAGAGTACGAAGGCCAACCGGAGTCAGCAGCTTATCGGTCACGACGCCAATCACTGCCGCCCACCGCGACCGCTCCAGGACCGGATGGGGAAGCGAGATGGCAAAGATTTGATTTGGGCGGCAGGCGGCGTCGTCCCCGTGCTCGCCATCCACTACGTCGAAAAGATAACCGGGATCGTCGGCCCAAAATCGTTTATTGAACTGTTCGCGAGTGCGGTCCGCGCGTTGAAACAGGCTGTCGGCAGTCGAGGAATCGCCAGCTTCCTGCAGCCACCCAGCCAAAAGCATCAAGGCGTTGTACCACAACGCATTTATTTCGACTGCCTTACCACGCCTCGGCGTCACCACCCAATCGCCGACCTTCGCATCCATCCACGTAAGCTGATATCCCGGTTCGCCCTGCCGCAGCAGATAATCGGATGGGTCCACGCCGATTCCGAAGCGCGTTCCATTAATATGGTCTTCCACAATGCCGGCCAGCTTCGGAAGTAAGTACGCGAGTAACTTGCGATCGCCGGTGCTTTGCACATACCGGTCAATGGCATGAAAATACCAGAGGGTTGCATCGGCCGTGTTGTAGAGGCCTTGTTGCCTGCCCTCCGGGAACATATTTGGAATCAGTCCGTGACTGATGTATTCGGAAAAGGCTCGCAGGATCCAGCCGGCTTCGCGCTGCCGGCCCGTCACGATCGTCAGGCCTTCCAGGCTGATCATGGTGTCACGGCCCCAGTCAGTGAACCAGTGGTAGCCCGCAATGACGGTTCGCGGCTCGTCGCCCAGCGCAAGGGCTTTCGCGGCATCGATTTCCCTGCCGGCCGGCACAATAATGAACTGATCGGCCGCCAGCACCAGTTCTTCCGCCGGGCCTTCCCGCAATTCCACGGGAGCTGCCGTAATCAACTTCTCGCGGCGTCTGTATTCGGCTTCGAGCGCGGTTTTCGGCGTGATCGCCTTCGTAATCTCCCAGTTCTCTACTGAGGCGATCAACGTCAATGTCTCTCTCTCGCGCAGCTCCGCCCGGAAAAAGCCCGGACTCCACAGGGATCCTTGCCTCTCATATCCGCGGCTCTCTTCCGTGCGATAAAGGATGTCGTGTATTTCGACCGGACGGAACGTGAAAGGAGCTTGCGGCCCTTCACACCGCAGTCGGAGTGTCGGCAGATCCGATTGTGCGAAGATTTCAAGGCCGTCGGCCAAGGCTGTAATCGCGTATTCGTCCGAGACTTTATAATTCACAGGCGCTTCATATGGGCGGAAATTGATGCCGGGCCAGAGCGTCACGTGGATCGGCTCTTTTCCGGCTAGCAAGGTGTAACAGACGTGTACCAGATTCAGCCGATGCGGCAGATACACTCGCTTCTCTACAAGATAGTCCCCAATTTTGTATTGCCAGACTGGAAGGCCAGTCTCAAGATGGAATTCGTCAGGCTGCAGTGTTCGTTCCGTGCTGGTCCCGGTCAATTCCACATTTCCCGTGAAGAACGCGGTTTGCTCCGGCGCCTGCAGCTTCTCAGCCACGGCGTTCAGCATCATCATGCGCCCCAACGGACTTGGCATGGCGGCCACTAACAGGCCGTGATATCTGCGCGTCAATACGCCATTGACGGTGCCTGACGCATATCCACCAAGTCCGTTCGTCACTAGCCACTCGGATTGCTTGGTGTCGGGCAGGGGAGTTATGGTTTCTTCACTCATTAGCTATTCTTCGACTTTCATCGATCTTTACTGGCGCCTTTCCTTCGGGCAGCCATCACCACTGCGGAGTAAGCGGGTAAAATCCACTCTTCTCCTGTTTCGGGCGGATAGGTCCCCACGCCTCCGTATTTTGGATCTTCGCTCGACCAAATCATGTCCCATTGGGCTTCGTCGGGTGGGGCCAGCAGGGGCTCGGGAGCGGAACGGAGGTGCAGATCGATCCCGAGATTTACGAGCAGCAGCCGTTCATCGCGATGGCCTTGGTGTTTTTCGCCGAAATACCTCACTACGAAAGCATCGGGCGAAAGAACCGCTCCATCGAGAGATTTTCGGCTCGCCGCAAGCTGGAAGCACACGTCTGTCCGGCGAAGCGCGATCAAGTCTTTGTGAAGCGCGTACATCTCGTGGTTCCGCTCGCGCTCTCCGTGGTCGAGCTTGCATCGCGTGAACACACTGTGGTCGGCCGGATCGCTAAGCCGTTTCTTCATCTCGGGCCGGCTCAGGCTTCTAAACTGCGAAAGGAATCCGGCTCTCCCTTTCCGAACCTTGTCCGCGAGTTTGGGATCGTGGTCCGCAAAGAACAGGAATGGCGCCGTCGATCCGAATTCCTGCCCCTGAAAGAGCATCGGAATGTTCGGTGAGAGCAGTAATACGGCTGTAAGCGCACGAAATTTCGCGGGCTGGCTCAATAGCCGCAATCGCTTGCCCCGGCCCGAATTGGCCACCTGATCGTGATTCTCCAGAAACACCACGAATTGGGAGGGCTCCAGGTCCAGGCAACTTGTTCCGCGCCTCTTGTTTTGCCAGCTATACTCCTGGCCTTGATAAAGATAGCCGTACTTATAAGCCGAGACAAATTCTTGCGGGCTTCCTCGATAATCGGAGTAGTACGCTTCGTATCTGCCGGTCAGCGCAACGACGCCGGCGTGGTGAAAGTCGTCGTTCCAAAGCGCATCTACGCCATAACCGCCGTGCTCGGAAGACCGGACGTATTTAGCCTCCTGCGGCTCGTTCTCGCCGACAATCAGCAGACGCTTTCCTCCCGCTGTGTTTCTCGCGTGTTTGACCACGTCTTGCACGACATGAGATTTCGACGAATCGAAGATCTGCTGTGTCGCGTCCAGCCGGAGTCCGTCAAGGTGATATTCATCGATCCAATACGCTGCATTCGCGATGTAGAACTCACGTACCGGACCGGAATCGGGTCCATCGAAATTGATTGCCTCGCCCCATTCGTTCTCGTAGCGGCTGGTGAAGTACGCAGGCGAAAACTGTCTGAGGTAATTTCCGTCGGGGCCAACGTGGTTGTAGACGACGTCCAGGATCACGCCCATGTTCAGAGCATGTGCGGTGTCGATGAATGTCCGAAACTCGTCGGGCCTGCCATAACAGCGCGATGGTGCGAACAGGTCCACGCCATCGTATCCCCATCCGAAATCGCCCGCGAAATCTGCCACAGGCATAATCTCCAGCACCGAAATCCCCAGCCGGCTTAGTTCCGCGAGTTGAGCCGTAGCTGCGCTCCACGTGCCCTCCTGCGTGAATGTGCCGATGTGCATCTCGTAGACGACCTGACCTTCCTGGTGCGGTCCTCGCCACTCTCGGTCCGTCCATTGGAATGGAAGCGGATCGATTACTTCCGATGTGCCGTGCGGTCCCTCCGGCTGAAATCGTGACGCAGGATCTGGAAATTCCTTGTCCTCTCCATTCAGAAGAAATCGATAGCATGTGCCCGCGCCCCCGGATTCGGACCGCGCGGAAAAATATCCGTCCGGTTCAGGAGCCATCTCGACGCGATCGGGCGAACCAGGTCCGCCTTCCAACAGGATCTGAACGGATTTGCAAGCCGGCGCCCACAATCGAAAATCGACGGCGCGTCCACCGTCTTGTCCCGTAACAATCTCAGCGCCTATCGGGTATCTACGCATAAAGCGTTCCGTACGCTGTAGATGCTTCGCGCAGTTCGGATCATACGTACAAACTCATCGCCCGAAAAACTCCCAGGCGCCCGAAGTCTGCGAAGACCTGGCCCGTTCGGAAAGAATGCCGGTTCCCGCGGGTCGTTGTCTGCGTCCAATATGTGAAGCATGAAGTGAAATTTGGTGCTCGCGTCTGGCAAGGAAATTATGAAGAAATCAATTCTATTGACAGTGCTGGCGACAATTGGGGTCGGTGCGTCGGCCGGTTTGCTGCTCGCATGGCAAGAAGCAAAAACGGGTATTCCCGTCCACATGGTGGTGACGATGGAGCCTCGGCGCGAAAGTGTCATCCCACAGATCGATCGGGACAACCTTGCCA
>Ga0134125_10003642_pt1 | contig 17778 bp, 9 predicted proteins | sample KB31751_FD_96464 | JGI IMG/M metagenome (GOLD analysis project Ga0134125, IMG submission 96464) | Terrestrial soil microbial communities with excess Nitrogen fertilizer from Kellogg Biological Station, Michigan, USA - KB3-175-1 | ecosystem: Environmental > Terrestrial > Soil > Unclassified ...
CATTTCGTCATCGGCGGTGCGCAGCGTGTGATCGAACACAACGACGCGTGATGCGCCGGTCTCGCGTTTGATCAGCGCTTCCATCTCGGGATAGTAGACCCGCGCGATTTCGTCCTCGTCGAAGAAATCGCGCATCTGCGTATTGTGCAGGCGGAAGTGGAAGCCGTTGCGCTCGAGCGCGAAGCCGCCTGGCACGAGCCGGCCGTTATGCATCGTGACCGTATGCGGGTCCGCCGTGCCGCCGGTGCGGATGTCGGTCGAGCCCGGCCCGCCGGTATAGGTGAAGAGCTTTTGCCCGTCCTCGACCATGTAATTGACCGAGGCTTGAATGGTCGCAGGTGCTTCGAGTTCGGCGAGCTCAGCCATGGTGGCCTCCTTCAAACGCCCAATTTATGTAGGCCCGGGAGACATTCCCGTCCAGCGCGGGTGATATGCCGGGCTCGCGCAGCCATTCACGGCCGCGCGAGCCCGAATTCGGCCGTCGCGGTAATCGATACCGTGGCGTTGCCGGCTTCGGCCACGGGCGGCGGCGCGGGTGCGGCTTCGGCTGCGGCCATCCGCATCATCGGCCGAATGATCGGCGGCGGCGCATTCACATTGCCGACGGTGAGCATGTGGATCCCCTGAAGCTTCACGCCGGCGGTCGCCGCGATGCGATCGGCGCGTTGCTTCAAGCGCGTCAGCGCTTCATCGGTCAGGGCATCCTCGACCGATTGCCGCGCCTCGCGCGAGATGTCCGGCGCGAGCAATTGGATCACCAGCCCATGCTGCTGCAACGTGCCAATCAGGCTCAGCAACGCGGCGAAATCCTTGCTTGTGAGATTGACCGTCTGACTGCCATGCCAGCGCGGCGGCTGCTTGTCCGGCGTCTCACGATAGACGCTATAGCCGCCCGTCTCCACCGTCACACCCGTAACCTGTTTGATGCGCGTCATCGCCGCGCTCATGCGCTGATTGATTTCGGCCTGCACCTTGCCGGCATCGGGATCGGTCGCTTCGGCTGCGAGGGTCGCGCGCAACAGATCGCGCGGCACCTCGCGCTGCGCTGTTTCGCTGAGGTTAAGGACGCTCTCGTCGTTCGGCACCGGCCGCGGTGGCAAGCTCTGTGCCGTTGCGGAAGACACAGCAGTGGATGCCACCGCAACGGCAAAGGGTATCACACGCAAAAAGCGCCTGAAATCCGCCATGATCATGCCTCCTTCAGACTTCATTTGAATTGACGGCTGTATATTGCAGTGCATGGAAGTTTCTGTCTCCTGGTGCAAAGGATGGAATTTCCAATTGTCACCGCCTGCACACATGACTATTGATGACTCCTACTAGCAATAATACGTCGACGGCCTAAGCCGCGCCCTCCTCGGGGACGAAACGGGTGAAGCCATGACACAATCAACAGTGAGCAATTCCTATCGCTGGCTGCAATTGACAGCCGGCATCTGCTGCATGGTCATGATCGCCAATCTCCAATATGGCTGGACGCTCTTTGTCACGCCGATTGACGATAAATTTCATTGGGGACGCGCCGGCATCCAAGTTGCGTTCAGCATCTTCGTGTTGTGCGAGACTTGGCTCGTTCCGGTCGAAGGATGGTTCGTCGACCGCTTCGGTCCGAAAATTGTTGTCCTTGTGGGCGGCATTCTGGTTGGCATTGCCTGGGTCATGAACGGCTATGCGCAATCGCTCACGGTTCTTTACATTGCCGCCGCGATCGGCGGCATCGGCGCGGGAGGCGTCTACGGCACCTGCGTTGGCAATGCACTCAAATGGTTCCCCGACCACCGTGGCCTGGCGGCCGGCCTGACGGCCGCAGGTTTCGGCGCGGGCTCGGCGCTGACGATCATTCCGATCCAGAATATGATCCAGTCGAGCGGCTATGAATCGACGTTTATCTCCTTCGGCATCGGCCAAGGCATCGTAGTCGTTCTGCTCTCCTTGGTCCTTGCGGCGCCGAAAGCGGGACAGGTTCCTGCCGCGTCGACGAAGGTACGACAAACGTCGCGCGACTACACACCGGTTGAAGTGCTGCGCTCGCCTATCTTCTGGGTGATGTATGTGATGTTCGTCATGGTTGGCGCCGGCGGACTGATGGCGACGGCACAGCTCGCGCCGATTGCGAACGATTTCCAGATCGCCAAGACGCCCGTCAACCTGATCGGCATCACTCTGCCGGCGCTGACCTTCGCGCTCTCGATCGATCGCATCATGAATGGCATCACGCGACCCTTCTTCGGCTGGGTCTCGGATCACATCGGACGCGAGAACACGATGTTCATTGCGTTCGGGATCGAGGCGCTGGGCATCTGGGCGCTCAGCGCCTTCGGCACGAATCCGGTTTCATTCGTTCTGTTGACGGGCCTGGTCTTCTTCGCATGGGGCGAGATCTACAGCCTCTTCCCCTCGACCTGCACCGACGTCTACGGCAGCAAATATGCCACGACCAATGCGGGGCTGCTGTACACGGCTAAGGGCACCGCCTCGATTCTGGTCCCGTTCGCCAATGTGTTGAATACCGCGACCGGTAGCTGGCACGCCGTGTTCATTGTCGCAGCGCTGCTCAACGCGCTGGCGGCGATCATGGCGCTCGCGGTGCTGCGACCCTTGCGCAACGCACATGAGCTGCGCAGCGCGATCTCGGGGCAGACGGCAAGAACCGCGTAGCCGCTATTCAGGACGCATCGGGCTTTTCAGCCGGCGGCACCGACCCAAACGCCACCAGCTTTGGCGTGGCCGTTCTGCGCCGAGAAGCCATAGCCAAAGATGATCTCGTTGCCCGGCTTGTCCGCCGCGCCACAAAGAAAAGATAGGCGACCGAGCTTTCGCGCGAGTCCCGCTCCCAGCCGATTTGGCGAGAGCCGCCCGTAACAGGCGCAGAGCAACCGTCCCCCAATCTCCGCCAAAAGTGCAGAAACCCGCGTGATGCTGCCTAGAGAACAATATTGCAGCGCGAGATGAGGAATCATCCATTACCGCTAAAAGTTGAATTCCTTTTGGCATTAACCGCGAGAATGGCGTATTGATGATCGACATCAACGAATGCATCGATGATGCAGAAATGCATCATTCGCCAAAATTGTGCGTTCCAGAAACGAATCAGGTGGGAAAATGAAGGAAGCAACGGCGAACAATTCCTATCGGTGGCTGCAATTATTGGCCGGCATCATCTGCATGGTGATGGTCGCCAATCTGCAATATGGCTGGACCTATTTCGTCGATCCGATGGATCAAGCGCATCATTGGGGACGCGCAGGCATTCAATTCGCCTTCTCGCTCTTCATCGCGACGGAGACCTGGCTGGTGCCGGTCGAAGCATGGTTTGTCGATAAATTCGGCCCGCAACGCGTGATCGCCTTCGGCGGCGTCATGGTTGCGCTCGCCTGGGGCCTCAACTCGATCGCCGATTCACTGCCGATGCTCTATCTCGGCGCGATCCTCTCAGGCATCGGCGCCGGTGCGGTCTATGGCACTTGCGTCGGCAATGCGCTGAAATGGTTCCCAGATCACCGCGGCCTCGCCGCCGGTCTGACCGCCGCGGGTTTCGGCGCCGGTGCGGCGCTCACCGTCTATCCGATCATCACGACGATCCAGACGCATGGTTATCAAGCGGCCTTCCTGTGGTTCGGCCTTGGTCAAGGCATCATCGTCCTGCTGCTCGCCGGCTTCCTGCGCGCACCGCAAGCCGGTCAGGTTCCGGCGGGCGTGCAACGCGTCAGCCAGGCACGGCGCGACCATACGCCGGCCGAGATGCTGAAATCGCCGATCTTCTATCTGCTCTACATAATGTTCGTGATGGTTGCGGCGAGCGGCCTCGTCGTCACTGCCCAGGTCGCACCGATCGCGCGCGATTACAAAATCGCCGGCGTCCATGTCGATCTCTTCTTCATCGCCGGCACGACACTTGTTGTCGCCGGCATCGTCGACAATGTCTTGAACGGCTTGGCGCGGCCGACCTTCGGGTGGATCTCGGACCATATCGGCCGCGAGAACACGATGACGATCGTGTTCTGTTGCGGCGCCGCGGCCTATTGGGGCCTCGGCACGATCGGCACGTCGCCGGTCGGCTTCGTCATCGCCGCAGGGCTCGTCTATTTCACCTGGGGCGAGATCTACAGCCTCTTCCCGGCGACTTGCACCGATACCTACGGCTCGAAATACGCCACGACCAATGCCGGGCTGCTCTACACCGCCAAGGGCACGGCGTCGTTCCTCGTGCCGGCGGCGAGCGCGCTGCAGGCGTCGACCGGCAGCTGGCACGCGATCTTTGTCGTCGCGACCATTGCCAATCTGGTCGTCGCGGCGCTTGCGTTCTTCGTGCTGAAGCCGTGGCGTGCGGCCTATAACGCGCGCGTCAGCGAGGGCACCGCGACAACGGCCGTGCGGACGGCGTAACGCTGTTCGTTAAATGGCGGAGATAGCGGCGGCTACTCAGCCGCCGCTTTTTCTATCTTCTCGACGCGCGCCGCGCAGAATTTGAATTCGGGAATTTTGCCGAACGGGTCGAGTTGCGGATTGGTCAGCATGTTCGCGGCCGCTTCGGCATAGCAGAACGGGATGAACAGCATGCCCGGCGGCACGGCGCTGTCGGAGCGCGCTTTCAGTTCGATCACGCCGCGGCGCGTGGCGACGCGGATCGGATCACCCGGTTTGACGCCCATATGCCAAAGATCGGAAGGCGCGAGCGAAGCGACAGCTTCGGGCTCGAGCTCGTCGAGCACGCTGGCACGGCGCGTCATCGCGCCGGTATGCCAATGCTCGAGCTGCCGGCCGGTGGTGAGCACCATCGGATATTGCTCGTCCGGCTGCTCGGCCGGCGGCACGAGGCCGACTGCGACCAGCTTGGCATGGCCATTCGGGGTTGGGAAACCGTCGCCGAAGACGATCTCGTTGCCCGGCTTGTCCGGCGCATCGCAGGGATAGGTGACGGAGCCTTCGCGCGATACGCGCTCCCAGGTGATGTTATCGAGCGAGGGCATGCCCTTCTTCATCTCGGCAAAGACATCGCCCGGACCGCTATAATTCCAATTGAGGCCGATGCGGCGCGCAATCTCCTGGATGATCCACAAATCCTGGCGGGTGTCGCCAGGCAGCGGCAGCGCCGTGCGGCCGCGTTGCACCTGACGATTGGTGTTAGTGACGGTGCCGTCTTTCTCGGGCCAGGCCGAGGCCGGCAGGATGACATCGGCGAAACGCGCGGTCTCGGTGAGGAAGAGATCCTGGACGACGAGATGCTCAAGCTTTGCCAGCGCCACGCGCGCATGCTCGACATCGGGATCCGACATCGCCGGATTCTCGCCCATGATATACATGCCGCGGACCTGGCCCTCGTGGATCGCGGTCATGGTCTCGACGACGGTGAGACCGCGCTTCAGATCGGCTGCCGCGCCCCAGAGCTCCTCATAGATGCGGCGCATCTCGACATCTTCGACGTTGCGATAGTCGGGATAGAACATCGGGATGAGGCCGACATCCGATGCGCCTTGCACATTGTTCTGGCCGCGCAGCGGATGCAGCCCGGTGCCACGCCGGCCGACCTGGCCGGTGATCATCGCAAGGGCGATGAGACAGCGCGCATTGTCGGTGCCATGGACATGCTGCGATACACCCATGCCCCAGAAGATGATCGCGGTTTCGGCGCGGGCATATTTACGCGCGACCGTCTTCAGCGTCTCGGCATCGATGCCGCAGCGCTCCGCCATCGCCTCGGGCGTGCGATCCTTGACGCTTTCCTTCACCGCCTCGAAATCGTCGGTATGCGCCTGGACGTATTGCTTGTCGTAAAGATCCTCGTAGATGATCGTGTGGATCATCGCCGACAGCATCGCCACGTCCTGGCTCGGCTTGAATTGCAGCATATGCGTCGCATGCCGCTTCAAGGCCTGGCCGCGCGGATCCATCACCACCAGCGTCGCACCGCGCTTCACGGCCTGTTTGAAATAGGTCGCCGCGACCGGATGATTTTCCGTCGGGTTGGCGCCGATGACGATGATGACTTCGGCTTCCTCCGCCGCGTTGAACGGTGCCGTCACCGCGCCCGAGCCGATGCCTTCCATCAATGCCGCGACCGATGAGGCGTGGCAGAGCCGCGTGCAGTGATCGACGTTGTTGGTGCGGAAGCCGACGCGCACCAGCTTCTGGAAGAGATAGGCCTCTTCGTTCGAGCCCTTGGCCGAGCCGAAGCCGGCAAGCGCATCGCCGCCATGCGTGTCGCGGATTTTCTTGAGGCCCACGGCGGCGCGATCGAGCGCCTCGTCCCAGGTCGCCTCGCGGAAATGCGTCCAGGGATTGGACGGATCGATATCGTCACCGGCATTTTTCGGCACGCCGTCCTTGCGGATGAGGGGCACCATGAGCCGGTCGCGATGGGTGATGTAATCGAAGCCGAAGCGGCCTTTGACGCACAGCCGCTGCTCGTTCGACGGGCCGTTGCGGCCGGTCACCGAGACGATCTTGTCGTCGCGGATGTTGTAGGTGATCTGGCAGCCGACGCCGCAATAGGGGCAGACGCTGTCGACATGCCGATCGGGCTTCGGCTGCGCCAAGCCTTGTGCATCGACCATGGTCGCGGGCAACAGCGCGCCGGTCGGACAAGCCTGCACGCATTCGCCGCAAGCGACGCAAGTGCTGTTCCCCATCGGATCATCGAAATCGAAGATGATCTTCGTGCCATGGCCGCGCGCCGCCATGCCGATCACGTCGTTGACCTGCACCTCGCGGCACGCGCGGACGCAGAGATTGCATTGGATGCAGGCATCGAGCTGGACCGCCATCGCCGGATGCGAGCGGTCGGGCGCCAGTTGCTCACGCGCCGGAAAGCGGCTCGCCGCCACGCCGACGCGATCGGCATGCGCCCAGAATTTCGAATCGGGATCGTGCGCCGCCGACCGCGCCGGCTGATCGGCGACCAGCAGCTCGAACACCAGCTTGCGATTGGTGGCCGCGCGCACGCTCTGCGTCCTGACCTTCATCCCCGCACTCGGCCGGCGAATGCAGGAAGCGGCAAGCGCGCGCTCGCCCTCGATCTCAACCATGCAGGCGCGGCAATTGCCGTCGGGGCGGTAGCCCGGCTCCGGCGCGTAGCAAAGATGCGGCAACACGGTCTGATGGCGGTGCGCCGCGCTCCAGATCGTCTCGCCGGGCAGCGCTTCTACCTCGACACCGTCGAGGAGGAATTTCACGCCTTGCGGCAGTACACCCGATCCGTCGCTCATGACACATCCTCGGGGAAGTACCTCAGCACCAGCTTCACAGGGTTCATGGCGGCTTGTCCTAAGCCGCAAATCGAAGAATCGGTCATTACCCAGGCAAGATCGGCCAAGAGCGCCCTATCCCACTTCTTTGCCTGTAACAACTTCACCGCCTTTTCGGTGCCGACCCGGCAGGGCGTGCATTGGCCGCAGCTTTCATCCTCGAAGAAGCGCAACAGATTGAGCGCTACCTGTTTCATATTGTCCTTGTCGGAGAGGACAACAACGGCCGCCGAGCCGATCAGCGCGCCATGCGGCTCGAGCGTGCCGAAATCCAAGGGCAGATCGGCCATCGAGGCCGGCAGGATGCCGCCCGAGGCGCCGCCCGGCAGGTAGCCCTTGAAGACGTGGCCATCGGCCATGCCGCCGCAGAATTCGTCGATCAGCTCGCGCACGGTGATACCGGCCGGGGCGAGCTTCACGCCGGGCGATTTCACGCGGCCCGACACCGAGAAGCTGCGTGGGCCTTTGCGCTCGCGTCGGCCCTGTTTGGCGAACCAGTCGGGGCCACGCTCGACGATGTCGCGCACCCAATACAGCGTCTCGACATTGTTGATCAGCGTCGGCCGGCCGAAGAGCCCGACTTGCGACGGATAAGGCGGCTTGTGCCGCGGCAAACCGCGCTTGCCTTCGATGCTTTCGAGCATCGCCGATTCCTCGCCGCAGATATAAGCGCCGGCGCCGCGGCGGAGATGAATCTTGGTGTGACGCGACAAGCCCGCGGCTTCGAGCTTGGCGATCTCGATCGTCAGCGCTTCGCGAATGTGCGGATATTCGTCGCGCAGATAAATGTAAGTATCGGCCGCTTCCACCATCCAGGAGCCGATCAGCATGCCTTCCAGGAAGCGATGCGGATCGATCTCAAGGTAGTAGCGATCCTTGAACGTGCCGGGCTCGCCTTCATCGGCATTGACTGCCATCAGCCGCGGCGTCGGTTCGGCCAGCACGGCGCGCCATTTGCGGCCGGTCGGAAAGCCCGCGCCGCCGAGACCGCGAAGCTGGGCATCATCGAGGATCTTGAGCAGTGCATCCCGCGTCATCTTGCCGGAAATGCAGGCGTCCAAGAGTTGATAGCCGCCTTGCGCGCGATACGCGGCGAGATCGGGATAAGCGGGTAGATGCGGATGCGTCTCGCCCTTGGCGATAGCGCCGGCGACACTGTCGACCGTCGCATGCTCATGCAGCGCGTGGCCGATGGCGACGACCGGCGCATTGTGACAGCCGCCCATGCAGGGCGCGCGCACGACGCGGACCTTGGCGCCGAGCTTGGCCGGCAATTGCGCGAGCAGCTTTTGCGCGCCGAGCAATTCGCAAGTGAGGCTGTCGCAAACGCGCACCGTCAGTTCCGGCGGCGGCGTCTCGTCATCCATCACGATGTCGAAATGCGCGTAGAAGGACGCGACCTCATACACCTCGACCAGCGCAAGCTTCATCTCCGCGGCCAGCGCCGCGAGGTGGCGCGCATGGAGGCAGTGATATTTGTCCTGCAGCAGATGGAGGAACTCGATCAGCAGATCGTGTCGCCGCGGCTGCTCGCCAAGCAGCGCCTGAACCTCCGTTAGGGATTGCTGATCGACCTGCCGGCCCTTCGGTTGGTCGCGGCCGCGCCGCCGGCCTGACCCCGGATGGATACGTCGCGTCGTGATTTGCGCTTCTTGGCTCATGATCTGCCACTGGCCACTCGGTTAGCCAAAGGCAAGTTAGGCCCGCCGCTGGTTGAAACTCAACCATCGGGGGCGCAAGACTTCGTGGGAATTCGCCTGCCCATAAATCGTGGGCAGGCGCGCGACGATCTGGAAGCGCTTAAGGCCTAACTTTTGAGGCGCTGCACCATGGTCGAGCCCAAGGCAGCGGGCGAGTCCGCCACCATAATGCCCGCGCTTTTCATCGCTTCCATCTTGCTGGAAGCGGTGCCGCTGCCGCCCGAGATGATCGCGCCGGCATGGCCCATGCGCCGGCCCGGCGGCGCGGTCGCACCAGCAATAAAGCCGACCATCGGCTTCTTGACCTTGTTGCGCTTGATCATGTCGGCGGCTTCCTCTTCGGCCGTGCCGCCGATCTCGCCGATCATGATGATCGATTCCGTCTCGGGGTCGGCGAGGAACATCTCCAGCACGTCGATGAAATTCGTGCCATTGACGGGGTCGCCGCCGATGCCGACGCAGCTCGACTGGCCGAGCCCGGCGGCCGTGGTCTGCGCCACCGCCTCATAGGTCAGCGTGCCGGAGCGCGAGACGATGCCGACATGGCCCTTCTTGTGGATATGGCCCGGCATGATGCCGATCTTGCATTCATCGGGCGTGATGACGCCGGGACAGTTCGGGCCGATCAGCCGGCTCTTCGAGCCGGTCAACGCGCGCTTCACCGTCACCATGTCGATGACCGGAATGCCTTCGGTGATGCAAACGACCAGCGGCAGCTCGGCATCGATCGCCTCGAGGATTGCCTCGGCGGCAAAGGGCGGCGGCACATAGATCACCGTCGCGTTGGCGCCGGTCTTTGCCACCGCCTCACGCACCGTGTCGAAGACGGGCAGATCGAGATGCTTCGTCCCGCCTTTGCCGGGCGTGACACCGCCCATCATCTTGGTGCCGTAAGCGATCGCCTGCTCGGAATGGAACGTGCCCTGGGCGCCGGTGAAGCCCTGGCAAATGACCTTGGTATTGCGATTGACGAGGACCGACATCAGGCGGCCTCCTTCACCGCTTTGGTGATTTTGGCTGCCGCATCGGCAAGATCGTCGGCGGACAGGATCGGCAGACCCGATTTCGCGAGAATCTCCTTGCCGAGCTTCACATTCGTGCCTTCCAAACGCACGACCAGCGGCACTTGCAGGCTGACCTCGCGTGCCGCGGCGACGATGCCTTCGGCGATCACGTCGCAGCGCATGATGCCGCCGAAGATGTTGACGAGAATGCCTTCGACATGCGGGTCGGAGAGGATGAGCTTGAAGGCCGCGGTGACGCGCTCTTTCGTGGCGCCACCGCCGACATCGAGGAAGTTCGCGGGGCTGGCGCCATAGAGCTTGATGATGTCCATCGTCGCCATGGCAAGGCCGGCACCGTTCACCATGCAGCCGATATTGCCGTCGAGCTTCACATAATTGAGTTGATGCTTGGCCGCCTCGAGCTCGGTCGGATCTTCCTCGGCTTCATCGCGCATCTCTTCGACGTCGGGATGCCGGAAGAGCGCGTTGTCGTCGAAATTCATCTTCGCATCGAGCGCGATCACTTCGCCCGCGCCGGTTATGACCAGCGGATTGATCTCGACGATCGAGGCGTCGAGGCTGGTGAACGCCTTGTACATGCCGAGCATGAATTTCGTGGCCGCGGCCACTTGCTTGCCTTCAAGGCCAAGCCCGAACGCCAGCTCGCGGGCGTGGAAGCCCTGCATGCCGGTGACGGGATCGATGGCGATTCGGAGAATTTTTTCCGGATGCTTGGCGGCAACCTCTTCGATCTCCATGCCGCCTTCCGTCGAGGCCATCACCGTGATGCGCGAGGTTTTGCGGTCGATCAGCATGCCGAGATAGAGCTCGCGTTTGATGTCGCAGCCTTCCTCGACATAGATGCGCTTGACCTCGCGGCCCTTGGGGCCGGTCTGCTTCGTCACCAGCACATGGCCGAGCATATCGGCCGCGGACTTGGCGACATCCTCGGTCGATTTGACGACCCGCACACCGCCCTTGCCTGAGGGATTTTCGGCGAAATGCCCGGCGCCGCGACCGCCGGCATGGATTTGCGCCTTCACGACATAGACCGGACCGGCAAGCCCTTTGGCGACTTTTTCAGCTTCTTGCGGCGTATAGGCGACGCCGCCCTGGGGGACCGCCACGCCGAATTTCTGCAGCAGGCTTTTCGCCTGATACTCATGGATGTTCATGTCGGAAAAACGCTCTCACGCGAGTGGTTCGGAGCCAACGACCGCCCTAGGCATAGGCCGGAACCGCGGCAAGGTAAAGATGCTGCACCGCGGCAGATGCGGCGGGCGCGCCGTCTTCAATGTTCGAATCGGCCTCAATACTCGATCTGGTAAGTGAGTCCGATGCTGCTGCCCGGATCATTGTCGGGCGTGGCGCCGGTGGCCGTACCGCCGGTGCCGAGTTGGGTCTCGAGCTTTAAGTGTTTCGTGAGATCGATCTGGACTTGGGCTTGGGCACCGCCGGACGTGCCCTGTTTCGTGCCGACATAGACGCCATTGGCAACATATTTTCCCGCCTCGACCGTGGCACCCGGCCCGCTGCCCGAAGCGGCGCCGACCGACAGCCGGTCGAGACCCAGCCCCTTCCGCACGCCGCCGAGCAGATCGCCACCGCCACCGATGCCGCTGATCGCTGCCAAGGCCTGCGCGATCTGGACCACCTGGAACGGCGTGAGCTGCTTCACACTTTGGCCGAAGAGAAGCTGCGCCAGGATTTCGTCCTGCGGCAAGTCGGGGCTGGATGAGAGTCGAATCTTCGGCTGATCGGCATAGCCGGTGATCGTGAGGGTCGCCGTGATACTGTTCGCGGTGCTTTCCGCGACGAAGTTGATGGTCGGATCGAGCTTCGCCCGGAGCCCATAGCCGTCAAAGGCGACCCGGCCCTTTGTGAAGTTGAGCGTTTGCCCGGCGAGGCTGAACGTGCCGTGGCGCAAATCGAAGCCGCCAGCGACCTGAGGCGCCGCCACGGTGCCGGTGAGGTGCAGCTCGCCGCCCATCTCGGCATCGAGCCCGTGACCGCGCACGAAGACCTGTTCCGGCGCCGTGATGGTGAGATCGAGCGCAATCGGCTTGCTCGGCGGCGGAGGTGGCGGGGGCTTCTGGCCGGGACGGCGCACCTGAAGCACGGCGACGCTTTGCGGGAATTTATCGGGGATCTGGATATTGGCGTTGTTGATATGGATGCGCCCGCCGACAGCGAGATCGCCCGCGACCTCACCTTTCACCGTGAGATCCGCATTCATCGTCGCGTTGAGCAGATCGCTGGCGAGCGGCCTGGCATTGCGCGCGGTGATTGTGAGATCGATCGGCATCGGCGCCACGACCCCGACCGTGCCATTGATCGCGATCGTGCCATCGCCCGCCTTGCCGTTGAATTGCTGCAGGCGCAGCGTGTCGCCATCCGCCGCGATCGTGCCGCTGATCGCCGTGATATGGATGCCTTGGACGAAATCCTGCACCGAGCCATTGGCGATCCGTACCGATCCGCTGGCGCGCGGGCTCGCCATCGACCCGGCGACCGCGAGATCGAGTGTCACCTGGCCGCGCAGGCTGCGGCCTTCCGCGTTGAGCAGCGGATCGAGCAGGATGAGATCGATATTGCCGGTGCTGCGCAGATTGAGCGGCCCATCGGCTTTAAGCGGTACGGTGCCGGCGAGCTGCAGCCGAAGATTGCTGCCAGAGGCGAGCCGTGCATTGAGCTGGGCGCTTTCGCCGCGCAGCGTGACATCGGCGTCGAGATCGGCCGGCGGGAGCGCGCCGCCGGCGCCGTTGCGAACACGTAAGCCGCGGCCCGTGGCGCGGATCGTGCCCGCCGGCGCGGCGAGCGTGCCGCTGAGCTTGGCATCGAGGGCGAGCGTGCCGGTGCCATTGAGATCGGGGAAGAACGGTTTCGCCAGCGCCGGTGTCGCATTACGCAGCGCCACCGTCGCTTGCAGCTTCGGCGCGATCTGGCCGGCGATGGTCAAGGTCGCGCTGCCGCTGCCCAAGCGAAGCTGGTCGACAGCGATGCCATCGGCCAGACGCAGCTTCGCCGGGCCGAGCAAACGAATCGTCTCGCCGCGATAATCGGCTTGCAGCGCGGTCAATTGCAGCACGCGCTGCGGCAGGTTCGCGGTCGCGGCGGTCGAGATATGCGCCGGACCTTGCGTCGTGTTGAGATCCGAGGTGAGCCGCAGCGCCAACGCTTCTTGCGGGCCATTCGCTTCGATCTTCGTGCTGCCGGTGATGCCGTTCGCGGCAGTGATCCCGCTCAGAGCGATCTGCATCGCCGTGACCGGATGCGCGGCCGGATCGGTGATCGTCGCATCGAGCGTCGCGCGCTCGGCGCGATCGCCCAGCGCCGCGAGTTGGCGTCCCTCGGCACGGAGCTTCGCCTGCGGCTTGCCGTTGGCATCGACCGTGTCGAGCGTCGCCTCGATGCTGCCGCTGATCTGCATGCCGATCAGCGGCGCGAGGTCAGCGAGGCGCGTGGCGCGAAGCTGCATGCGCCCGAGTGGGAAGACCGCGCCCGGCGGCAAGGTCAGATCGCCTTGCGCATTGAGGCTCTTCCATTGCGCGCGGTTGAGCGCGATTTGCGTGCCGCCATCGTCGCCGCGCTGGATTTTGCTGCTGAGCGTGATCGGCGCGCCGGCAAGCTGACCACGGACATCGATCTGGCCGGTCGGATGCGACGGCAGGCCCGTCGCATCGATCGTTGCGTCGACCGGACCGCTTGGCACGCCCGGCGCCGCGATCTGACCGTGGCTCTGCAACGTCAGTGCGAGATCGTCCTGCGGCCCATGCAAGCGGCCCTCGACCGAGAGCGGCCCCGAAAGATTGGGCGCGAGGGCAGCAAGATTGGCGAGGGTCGCACCCCACGCGAAATCGAGCGCGCCGCCAATTGAGGTGCCATGCGCCGAGACCTGCAATCCCTTGCCGTCGACCGCCGCGCGATCGAGCGTGAAATCGCTTCCGGTCATGCTGCCGGCGACAGCGAGCGTCGCATTCTCGCCGATCAGCTCCGCCGCCATCGGCTCGCCGCCGGTGATATCGAGCGTACCGTCGAGCGAAGCGTGCATCGTATCGTCCTGCTGCGTGAACTTGGCAACTAGGGCGGCATGGCCTTCGACCGTCGCGCCGCCGAGAGCGGCGAGCGGCGCGAGATTGGAGAGGCTCACCGTCGCCGTCGCGCTCATCGCGCCGCCGAGTTGCGCCGCGCCTGTTACGCCGATAAGCGGATGGGTAACGGTGAAGGTGAGCGGCAGCGCCGGCTGATCGAGCATTGCCTCGGCTTGCAGTGCGATCGGCGCGGCGGCGAGAAGATCGGGCTGTGGCCCCGGCACGCGTACATTCTCGATAACGCCGTTCACATCGATCTTGCCGCGATTGCCTTGGAGATCGGCGGCGATGCGGCCGATGCTCGCGCCCGAGGCGGCAAGATCGGCGATGGCGAGCTTGCCGGTCGCATCGGGACCGGTGAAGGGACCATGCACATGCAGATCGACACTCGCCGATTGCCAATGCAGATCGGGACGCGGCGCCATCGCCGGCGCGGCGACGGTGAGATCGAGATCGACACTCTGGCCGTTGAGGTCGATCGTGCCTTTGCCGTTGCCGTTGAGTTCACCGGCCTTCAGCGTGAGGCCGAGTTGCTCGGCGTTGCGCGGCCCCGCGAGTGTTGCTGCGACCGTCACGGCGCCGAGATCGTGCAGACCCGCCAGCTCGGCCAAAAGTCCGTGCGACGGCTCGCGGATATCGAGCGCGACGTTGTCGCCGTCGCCGCTCATCTTGCCATTCAGCTTGTAGCTGCCTTGTCCATCGAGCCGCTCGATATCGAGCGCGATATTGCCATCGGTCAGGGAGGCGAAGCGGAGATTGCCGCTCGCGCTGACACTGGCCGGCGCACCCGCCAGCGCAGCACCGAGATCGAGCCGGTCGACGCGCAGCTCGCCGAGCGCAACACGCAGCGGCGGCAGGCTCGATTTGCTTTTGCTCGATGAGGCTTCGCTCGCCGGCGGGCGATCGACGGCGATATGCGCGGCGGTCAAGCGATCGATCTTCGCTTCGCCGCCGAGCAAAGCGAGCGGCGACCAATCGAGCGCGACATTGTCGAGGGTGAGCCAGGCGCCATCCTTGTCGCGGATCTCGGCATGGGCGAGACGCAACGCGCCCGGGAAGGTGCCGCCGAGGCCCTGAAGCTCAACCGTGCCGCCGCTGATTTTCGCCGCGAGCTTCTCGATCGCCGCGCGGCCAGTGCCGGTATTGGCGAAAATCAGGATGAACAATAGCCCTAGCAGCGGCAGGCCGATGACCACGCCGGCAATCGACGCCGCTATTTTTACGCCACGTTTCGTCAAAAAGCCTGACCGAGCCCGATATAGAATTCGAACTTGTCGCCGCCCGGCGGCCGGTTCACCGGCAACGCGATGTCGAGCCGGACGGGACCCACAGGCGTGTAATAACGCAAACCGAAACCGGTTCCGATACGGACCGTACCGGAGAAAGGCATATTGCCGGCACTGACCTGGCCGCCATCGACGAAGACGGCAGCACCGAAATTGTCGAAGAAGCGCTGGCGGTATTCGATCGTGCCGGCATCGATCGCCGTGCCGCCCATGGGATTAAGATCGGGAAACAGTGGCCCGACCGATTGATATTTGAAGCCGCGGATGGTCGCGCTGCCGCCGCCATAGAAGCGCTGATCCGGCGGCAGCTCGAATTGCGAGGCGCCCTGGACGCTGCCGATAAGACCGCGAAAGGCGAGTATGCTGCGTCCCGGCTTTGCGCCGAAAATCCAATCGCCGATGTCGAGATAGGTCGAGCCCGAGACCTGCAGGATCGCGAAAGTGCTGGTCGGATGCCCGAGCGATTCCGTCGGCGTCACGATGAAAGCGGCGCGGATGCCATGCGTCGGATCCATCGTCGGATCGGTGAGACCGGTGCTGTCGTAATTCGCGGTGATCGGCAGGCCGACCAGCGTGAAATTACTCCCGACCTTTTCTTGCACAATGTGCTCGCGCGTACCGGTGACGCCGATGCTACCGGTCCAGAGCGGCCCAAATTTCCGATGCAACGACGGGCCGGCGGTGAAGGCCCGTTGGTCATAAGCCTGCAAGCTCTGCTTCAGTGCCGCGGCATCGAATTCGAGCGACGTGTCGCGCTGCGGGAAATCCGGTTTGATGAATTGCCCGGTGATGTTGTAGCCGAGGTCAGTCGTCGCCGTGCCGCCGAGACCGGTTGCCGCAGCGGAAAGATTGAGCTGCTCGGCATTGCCGAAGAGATTGCGGTCGGACCAGGTGACTTTCGCGCTGGCGCCGAGATCGGTTGAATAGGCGCCGGTAACACCGACGGCATGACCGGGCCGCTCCTGGAAATCGAAGGTGACCGGCAGGCTGCCATCGGGCGCGATCGTGTCGTCCGCCTTCACCGAGACGCCGGAGAAGACGCCGAGCGCAAGCAAATCCTGCCGCGCGGCGTCGATCTTGCTCGGCTGATAGAGCTGGCCTTGCTGCAAGAGCAGCCGGCGGCGCACGAAGTCCTCATTCACATCGTGCAGGCCGGTGAAGCGGATCGCGCCGACGGTGGCGCGCCGGCCGGTCGTCGCGTTGAACACGACATCGATCGACTGCGCCGGCGCATCTTCGGTCGCGATCGGCGTGTCGACTTTGGCGAGAGCGTAGCCATCCTCTTCGAGCGCGGTGAGGAGCTTCGTGCCGGCGCCGAGAATGTCCGAGGCCACTGCCGCCTGCCCCGGCTTCAGCCCCAGCTTTTCCATCGCGTTCAGGCCCGGCGGCAGATCGCCATGCACCTCGATCTTGCGCAGGCGAAAGAGCGGGCCCTTCACGATCGCGATCTTGGCCTCGACCGATTGGCCTTCCGGCACCTTGTCGAGCTTTCCGGCTAGATCCGTATCGTTGACCGAGGTGCCGTCGATCGTGATGGTGACCGTTGACTGGTAATAGCCAAAGGCTTGCAACACGGTTTGCACGCGATCGTAATCGCTTTTGGCGCGCGTGATCAGCGCGAAAGGCCCGGCCGGCGCTTTATCCTTGAGAGATTGAAGCTGCGAGGCGTCGCTGAGCGCGGTATCGAGCGTCTTGTCGCCGGTCTCATCGATGGCAACTGTATAGGTCTGCGGGTCGCTCGCCTGTGCGGGAACGACGGCAAGCGCCAGCAGGCAGAGGCCGAGCGCCTGCAGGCTCCGCGCTATCGCATTTCGAAAATGCTGCTTCCGCCAAGCCACCGAGCCCGCGCCCTCCCCACCGCGCGCCGAGCCTTGCCCGCAATTACGGCGAAATTGGGATTTTGCCCGCGCAGAACGCGAAGCCGAAAAGATCGCGTCGCGTTTCGCTATTCCGCAGCCGCAACCTTGCCGGTGCCGCCCACCGCGCCCGAGGCCTTCACATCGGCGACGCGCTTCTCGTCATAGCGCAGCACCTGGCGCATGATCTCGTCGGTATGCTCGCCCAGCAGTGGTGAGCGTACGACGTCGCTCGGGCTGGCCGAGAGCTTGATCGGATTGCCGACCGAGAGATATTTGCCGCGCTTCGGATGATCGACCTCGACCACCGTGCCGGTCTCGCGCAGGCTCTTTTCCTCGGCGAGCTCTTTCATCGAGAGAATCGGGCCGCAGGGAATGTCGTATTCGTTGAGGATATCCATCGCCTCGAACTTGGTCTTGGACATCGTCCAGGCTTCGATGCGATCGAAGATCTGCTTCAAGCGCGGCAGCCGCGCCTCAGGCTTCGCGTAATCCGGATGGGTAATCCAGCCTTCTTCGCCGATGACCTTGCAGATTTCCGCCCAGACCGGCGCCTGGGTGATGAAATAGATATAGGCGTTGGGATCAGTCTCCCAG
>Ga0134125_10003643_pt1 | contig 17775 bp, 13 predicted proteins | sample KB31751_FD_96464 | JGI IMG/M metagenome (GOLD analysis project Ga0134125, IMG submission 96464) | Terrestrial soil microbial communities with excess Nitrogen fertilizer from Kellogg Biological Station, Michigan, USA - KB3-175-1 | ecosystem: Environmental > Terrestrial > Soil > Unclassified ...
CTGCTGCGCCATTGCTGACCGCAACCACCTCATAGCCGGCTTCCGTGAGGATCTTCTTGCCCATGTTCTGGGCGGTTACGCTGTCATCGGCGAATAGGATTCTTAGCGACACGTCAAAATACCCTTAAAGGCGGGGAAATGAGGACAACTTACTGGTAATCACCTGTGAAGTCAATGGAAAGACCACCTCAGTATCTAGTGAGGTATATGTCCTAACTCATTCAAAGGTGCTAGCACCCAAGTGCGGATGCCCTTTTAGAACGGATTCAATTTCCCCAAACCCTTTTTCTTCTTCTTTTTGCTGGTGGATTCTTTCTTCTTGTCAACCTTGTCCGCTGCCTTGGGATCGGTTGACGTCGCCGAAGCAGTCGTACCCTGTTGTCCCGCGGTTGCGCTCCCCTGCGAGTCGGTCTGCTGCGCCTGTTGTTGCGCGTGAACTTCGTTCACCTGGGCCGGCGCTGCTGGCGGCGGTGCTCCCTCTGTACCGGACGCCGCGTTCGTTGTTCCGGCCGGCTGGGTTCCCGGAGGCGGTTGGTTGGGACCGGGCGTCTTCCCTGCGACTCCCGTCACCGTCTCGATGCCAACCTTCTCATTCGGAGTTGGGTTCGCCGGCGTTGCCACATTCAACTCAGATTCCAATTGCCGTACCATCTGAGGCGCGCCCACCACTTTTTCCTCATCCAGACTCGGCTCACCTACTTTGGCCGCCTTCGCCACTTGCGGATGCTTCTTAAATCCGCCCATAAATCCCTGCATCATGCTCACATTTCGGCGGCTATCTTCTTCGGCTTTGCTTTCTGCCAGGGCCTCAGCCGTCGGAGTGGGAATGGGAGCATTCAATTCCTGGAGTTTTCTCTTGGCGTCCCCGGCGCGCTCCATTGCCGGATAGCGACTCACGATTCTGGAATATGCTTCGATAGCGTGTTTTTGAAATTCCGATCCCAGCTTCTCTTTGGTTGACTCAGCAACATTCTGCTTGCGGATCGTCAGGGCCTCTTTTTCGTAGAGCTCGCCGAGCTCAAACAAAGCCTCATCAATGTCGCTGTACAGAGGATATGAGTCCACCAGGGATTGCAGCCGGGCCTGAGAGGCGGCCATGTTCCCGCGCAGAAAGTAAAAATGCGCAATGCGGAACTGTCTCTCCGCCAGTACTTCCTGGACCTCGCGGAGACGCTGTTTCGCTTCCGGCACCAGAGGGCTGTCAGGATATGTCTGGACGAGCGTCTTGTATTCGTCCGCCGCGCGCTCTGCCTGGGCGAAATCGCGGTCCGGCTTCTCCATCTGGCGATAGTGTATGTTCGCAACCTTGAGCTGTGCTTCGGAGGATTCCGGCAGGTTGGGGAAGAATGTCTGGAAATCCTTGTATTCGACTTCGGCCTGCTGCCACGCCGCCGTACCACCTTCCTGGTACCAGGAATCACCCACGGCGAGTTTGGCCCGGGCGATGTATTCCGAATCCGGATAGGTGTTAATCAGCGTTTCCAGCAGCGTGCGCGCTTCCTGATAGCGTCCGTGCTTCATCGAATCCATGGAGCGGTCATACAACGCTTTATCCGGCTGTTTGGAGTCGATGTTGGCGAGCGGATTCTGGACTTTATGATGGCATCCGGCAGAAAACATCATTGCGCATGCCAGCGCGGATACGACTAGGATTTTTCGAACCATTACCTACCTCAAAAACTTAGTTACACCCTTTGCAGGGTGGCTTCCTGGGCGAGCTTCAAAAGACGCTGCGTATTTTCTTTGGCATTCCCGGTTCCAAACACGGCGTTGCCGGCAACCAGGATTTCCACTCCGGCCCGCACCGCTCCCACAATGGTATCCGGGCCGATCCCGCCATCCATCTCAATCCTGAAATTCAGCCGCCGCTCTGTCCGCATTGCCACCAGCTGCCGCGTCTTGTCGAGCGCAATCGGAATGAACTTCTGACCGCCGAATCCCGGATTCACTGACATCACCAGAACGTGGTCCACCATTTCGAGCACGTCTTGCAGCATCTGGACCGGAGTCGCCGGATTGATCACCACGCCCGCGTTGGCTCGGTGACTATGGATCAGTTCCAGTGTGCGGTGCAGATGCACACAGGCTTCCTGATGAACCGAAATCCAGTCCGCTCCTGCATCCACAAAGGCCGGGATGTAAAGATTGGGGTTCTCTATCATCAGATGCACATCCAGCGGCAGATCGGTTACCTTCCGCAATGAAGCCACAACCGGAGGCCCGATCGTAATATTGGGCACAAAATGGCCGTCCATCACGTCCACGTGCAGAACGGTAGCGCCGCCTTCGGTTACCGCATGCACGGCATCGGCAAGGTGCGCAAAATCCGCTGACAAAATGGAAGGCGCTAGCTCAATCAAAGAGAAGCATCCTCGACTGGGGACTTATTCCCGATTCTAACATGCAGCTCTGCCATCACTTGCAAGCGATCGCCTGTGCTCGTCGGCACAATTCCCCTTAGGAAGAACGCCCCAAAATCACTCTCTTGCAGGTATAGCTGCGCCTGCAGCCCATTGAAAAGATGAGAGATTGTCTGTCAGGCATCCGCCCGGTCTGCCCCCATCACGGCGCCCCCCACCCCTCCCCATGCTTTTCGTTTTCAAACACTTACAGCGTTCCACCGTACGGTCACCGTACGGTCGACCTCTGCCCCAAGAACACGAAAGCCACAGCCGGCTATCCGGCTGCGGCGTTTGCTGGCTCACCAGCAGCTCACAATTTAGCAAAGAAGAAGCGAAAGGTCAAGCCTTCTCAGCACTCGACACCACCGCCATCCACAATTTAAGTTTGAGAGCCATTGAACATGACCTCCTTTACCCGCGACACATCGGAGTGGCAGCGCCTCGATTGGAGGCTATTGCAAAACGGCGGAGTCGCTCTCTATTTCAAACAGCAGGTTCTCTTGGAAGGCATTGGTTGGCTGAAGGAAAACGGATATTCCATCTACGAATTCTTCTGTGATCAGTGGACATCCAACGACATAATGCACGCCGACCTTCAGGACAAAATGCATTTTCCTGATTACTACGGCAAGAATCTCGATGCTCTCAATGATTGCCTCTCGGACGTTGAACCTCCTGAGCATGGCGGAGTCGCCGTTGTGCTTCACGGCTTTGACAGCTTTGCCAGGGCGGCCGGCGCCATTCGGTATCCTTCCGCGAGCAGGACGGTAGCTGAATTCGTGCTGGACATCATGGCCTCGACTTCGCGCTATCAGATGCTCACAGGCTCCAGGTTCTTGTGCATGGTCCAGAGTGATGATCCACAAATTCGATTTGAACGACTCGGCTGTATCGATGCCGAATGGAATCCGCGCGAATTTCTCAACAAAAACCGCGGAATATGATTCCTGCGATATAGTCCTCACATGCCTCTCCTCTCCATTCGCAACCTGATCAAGATCTACAAAACAGAAGGTGCGTTTGGCCAGGCTCAACGCGAGGTTCGTGCCGTAAACGGTGTCTCGCTCGACGTGGAGACCGGTGAGACTCTGGGCCTGGTGGGGGAATCCGGTTGCGGCAAAAGCACCCTGGGGCGAATGGTGCTCCGTCTCATTGAGCCAACTTCGGGCAGCGTCCAATTCAATGGCCAGGATGTGCTCGCAGCCTCCGGCAGCGGCTTGCGTCGCCTGCGTCGCGAAATGCAGATCATCTTCCAGGACCCGTTCGCTTCGCTGAACCCGCGGATGAATGTGGAGCAAATCGTGACCGAACCGCTGGTCATTCATGAGGGCCGCTCGCTCACCGCGGCACAACGACGCTCAACGGCGGAAGAATTAATGAAGGCTGTAGGGCTCGATCAATCTGCCCTGGGCCGCTACCCTCACGAATTCTCCGGCGGACAGCGCCAGCGCATCGGCATCGCTCGCGCTCTCGTCCTCCGCCCCAAATTCATTGTCTGCGATGAGCCGGTCTCGGCTCTCGATGTCAGCGTCGGTGCTCAGATCGTCAACCTTCTCAAAGACCTCCAGCGCGATTTCGGGCTGACCTATCTCTTCATCTCGCATTCCATGCCCGTGGTGCGTTACCTGTGTGACCGCATCGCGGTCATGCGTGCCGGGGAAATTGTTGAACTCGGTTCGGCTGAGCAAATCACCGCCAACCCAGGGCACGAATACACGCGTACGCTCGTCGCCGCAACGCCCGAGCCGGAATTCAAATAGCAGTCAGCAGTCAGCACTCAGCATTCAGCGCAAAGCCTTTGTTGAGCTTCTCAAAAAAATACGGACGCTTGAAAAACCGTGGATAAATGGCAAGCTCGTTAAGGGCTGAGTGCTGACGGCTGAATGCTGAGTGCTTTTCACTGCTTCGCTTTCCCCAGCAACCTGATTCTTCCATTAATCGTTCTATGCGCCGGCCCGAAGAGGGCTCCGAAGGTCGGTGAATCTACATTATTGTCGACAAACTGGGCGTTCGAGCTGTTGGTGATGTTTTCAATTCCCACGCGTGCTGCCCAGCGGTAGCCATGAAAGCCAAATTTTTTTTCGATCGCCGGATTCAGGCTGAAAAACTCAGGGAGGCGAAACGCGCCCGGCGGGTTAACAATCTGTCCGAAGTTATTCACCGTGGCGAAGGGGAAGCCGGTGTGCCACAAGAGAGAGTAGGCCAGATCAAACTTCCTGAATTTCCAGAACGATGGCAAAGGCGTGGAACCCCATGAAGTGACCTGGTTGGGCGCATCCCACGGCAAAGGGCCGCCAACTTGACTGCCGGTCGTGAAATTATCGATGCCGAAGTCAACGCTCTCATTGGATCGCGCTTTGGAGCGCGTGTAAGAAACCATGATGGGATATCCATGGATGAACTCTTTTCGCAGGGTAATCTGCGCAGCGTCATAGCGATCCTGTTTCTGGTGGCCAAGCAGAAAGGTTCCATTGGGCTGCGGCTCATAGGCCCACACGTTGCTGCCGTGGCGACTCAGGAAATCCAAACGCACATATATCTTCTTCGGCAAACGTCGCTCCAGCCCCAGGCTCCAGTTAACAAATCGCGGCAACGTAAGCAGCGACGGGTCCGTTACGAAACTAGCCGGAATGGTTTTGGGCACAGGCAGGCCGGGTGCGCACGTATCCTGTGTCGTGACCTCGCACTGGAACTGGTCCACGCGCGTGCCTTGCTGCGATTGGCCTACCTCAAAAAGGTTTGTGCGGTCGTAATAAATTCCAATGCCGGCGGAAATCTTGGTTTCACTCGCAGCGGACAGCATCGCCGTGCCGGCAACGCGCGGTGAGAAGACATCACGCTGGAGAAAACTGTCGCGGTCCCAGCGAACTCCGCTTTCAACCGTTATGCGGTCAAGGGCGGACCAGCTGTCCTGCACGAACGCGCTGGATTCCAGCGTGCTGAGACTGAATCGCGGAGCATTTGAGAAACTAATGTCCCGCAACGGCGTCGCGTTGATGTCCTGGAATAGAATCGTCGACCGGGTAGCTTCCCCGCCGTAGATCACCTTGTCCACGCGTCCACCTACCGTAAACTGATGTTTTCCCAGAAACTTCCACGGCTTCAGATAGAGATTGGCAAAGGCCTGCGAACGTGAAGAAGTGGTCGAGTTGTGTAAGTAGTAGTTGCCTTCCCGTCCTGTCGGCGTCTGCAGGTAGTCTAAAAAACCCTGAGGCGTCACCGTGCTCCGGGTGTCATGATAGGCCCCGCCAATTTCCAGCAATGTGCTGCCCGCAACGGTGAACTGGTCCTTGAGCGTGAACAGGTTGAGTGCCGAATATTGATTCGTAGAGACGCTGACCGGATCGAACGCCGTTAACCCCGCGTTGGTTGTGTCGAAGAGATTAACGAGTGCGCTGGCGGTAATCACGTTGCCGGGTGTGACATTCAGACGCAACCGTGCCATATCGGCCGTGCGCCATGTGGTTGTACTGTCAGCTCCGTCCGGGAGCTCCTCCACAATGTTGAGATCGTTTTCACCCTCGTGCGACACATCAAACCACAATTTGTCCTTGACAACGGGACCGGAAAGATAGGCCCGCGGCGTCCAGTTATTGATGTGGATGCCCTTCACGTTCTGAAATGTGGGAATAAAATCAGTGGCATTAAATCGAAATCGATTATCTCCATCCTGAAGCTCCAGGTCCGTCAAACCTCCTGATCCTTTGCCGAACTGGGCAGAGTACCGGCTGCTGCGCAAATCAATTTTTCTAAGCGAATCGGGATTCACCCTCACTCCCAGCGCTCCGCTGGCAGGCTGGGCTACTTCAAAGCCATCCATATAATCCTGGACCTGCTGCGTACTTGAGCCGGCCACATGGATCTGCCCTCCTCGATCCGCAATAACTCCCGGAATATACGGCAGAACATTGCGATAGTCGCGCGTGGTGGGATAAGGAATGGTCGAGATATCGTCGCTTGTAAGAGAGTGCGTATTCGAAATCTGTTCTGGATTGATGGGCGAGCTCTGCGCGGTCACCTCGACGTTTTCCCGGTACTCCCGAACCGGTTGCAGGCGAACTTCCACGGGCATCGTGGTTCCGGCCGTGATACCTACGTTATCAATGGAAGCCGTGTAAAAACCCTGACGTTCGACCACAACTTTGTATGGGCCGGCAGGCAAGCGTTCAACCATCACGTGACCGCTGGGAGCGGCTCGTTGACGGGAAACAACTTTTCCCTTCTGCTCAACGCTTATCACAACGGAGGTCAGCGGCTGGCCATTTGGATCCGTAACTGTGACTTCAAGCCGGCCATCGGCAGGGTATTTTTCCTGTGCCTGCGCCTGTGACAGCCCTGAGCGGCTGCCGGCTACAAAGCAGCACAGCATGAAGAACACCGCGCCGCGAAACTTGGCTTTTGTAAACAAGGTGAACCAGCCCAATGAGGCCGAAGGACCGCGCCATCCGTCCCCGGGAATGGCGGCCGGCAAAATCGACTGAGACCATTGTATTCCGAGCTGCAAACTGTAACCACATCACAAGGTCATGATCCAGGGGGTATGAAGGTTGGCGGGGAAGGTGTTCCGGACAGTTTCAGCGACCGTTTTCCGTCTTAATTTTCAGTTTCTTCAACTTCCGCTCGAGGATAGAAAGAGGTTCGCGAAGCTGTTTCGCGGCTTCGGCAAGATCCTTGCAGGCTTGCGGCTTATCTCTGATACTGCGGTGTTCGAAGGCGTCCTGGACGAAAAAAGACGATCCAGGAACTGCCCGGTTTTCAAGGCAGCCGCTGGCAATCCATCATCACTCGGTTGTGCCTGGCGCCGATTCCACCACAATCGCCTGAGACTTCCTCGTATCCGGTTTTGAAATCTCAGCTTTCGGCTCCGCCAAACGCACTCGGTCGTCAAATTTGCCGAAGATCATTTTGCCGGCAGTGGTTTGCAGCACAGATGTCACGGCAATGTCCACATTCTTGCCGATCAGTTTGCGCGCGTTATCCACCACCACCATGGTGCCGTCATCCAGGTAAGCCACGCCCTGGTTATATTCCTTGCCTTCTTTCAAAATGAAGACCCGCATGGTTTCGCCGGGGAGCACAATTGGCTTCAGAGCGTTTGCCAACTCATTGATGTTCAGGACTTCCACGCCCTGGAGCTGAGCTACCTTGTTCAGGTTGAAATCGTTGGTGATAATTTTGGCTTCGTAGGCTTTAGCCAGCTCGATCAGCTTCAGATCCACTTCCCGGACGGTCGGGAAATCATCCTCTACAATCTGCACGTTGACTGTAACGATCTTCTGGACACGTTGCAGAATATCCAGCCCGCGGCGTCCGCGATTACGCTTCAGTGAGTCCGCCGAATCCGCTACCAGCTGCAGCTCACGCAATACAAACTGCGGAATCACCAGAATGCCATCCAGAAAACCTGTTTCGGCAATGTCGGCAATGCGTCCATCGATGATCACGCTGGTATCAAGGATCTTGAAGCTCTTGCGCCCAATCTTCTCTGCTCCAAAGATCCCGCCCAGCGCTGCCAGGTTGAGCAGGTCGCCCTTGTTGGCGCCGACTACCAGCCCCACGTAGGACATCAGCAGCATCACCATCAGCTGCATGAATCTTTGCGTTTCCGGGTGGGTGATGCTGTTGCGAAGAACAACGCTGAAGAGATAAGCGCCCAGGATGCCGAGAATGCTTCCGATGACGGCGCCAATCAGACGCTTCAGGCTGACGATGCGCAGGCGGATCTCAAAACAGACCACCACCACGCTCATCGCGATACCCGCAAGCAGAGCAGGCCAGCCGTGCAATCCGAACGGATGCAGAAACCAACAGGTAACCGTAACTACAAGAATAAAGGCAAGACGAATGAGTAACAGGTCCATAAGGACCCCTCCCGACCGGGGCTAATCGCTGGTCAAGGTGTTATGAAATTTAATAACTTGCAGTACCTCAAATACCAAGCTGCCCCACACAGCTGTTGCGGAACTATGAAAACTTATAAAAAACGCTCCGCCTCTCAGGTCGGGCTCAGTATACATCAGTTTTTGGTCGATTGCGGCGGCATCTTCTTGGTTAATAAGCCCGTAAGTACCGAATGACCCTTTGTTATTGACCGCCCGCATGGCCACACGGCAATCTTCATCTGGAGCACCCGTTGTCCGCTCCTCTCCATAGAACACAACAAAACAAAATTGGCCGAAAGCAGATGAGCGGCCTGGTCACCCCCTTAACCAGGGATGATTCCAAAAAGCCGGCGCTGAAAATCTCGGGGGAGAAGAGGCGCCGGTTTTTTGTTTCTGGGCCAAACCTGGACATTGCCTACTTGTTTTCCACGTTCCCCAGAATATCGTCGTAATACGCCACCATGGCGCGTTTCGGACGTTGCTTCAAACCTTTCAAGGGAACATGCTGCTCCGCGGTTGTGTCCCCTGAGAGGCGCGCGTGACCCAAAGACGCTACTCTGCCATCGTCGAGTTCCAGGTAAATAGGTACCAGCATGACAAAGTCTTTACCGACCCCGGATTGAGTCAGCTTGAAGTCCAGAACCACGTCTCCTGAGGCATCAGTCGAGAACGAATGCTCAAACTTGTACGAGGGATATTCGGTACCGTACACGTATTCGTCGAAAAACCAGTCCATTTTGTGGTTCTGGTCAATGTCCATCTGCGGCGTCATGTATTTTTCCAGAATCGCCTTGAAGTCCTCCGTGCTGGCGATCCTGTTGGAATAGGTTTTCGTAAAGTCGTGCATCATGGCCTTGAAGCGGGCATCGGGGTCGCCCTGCTTTTCCCGCATCAGGAAGCGCACCATCTGCAGAATGTATGCCCCCTTGGGATAGAGAAGGCTCCGACCGATATTGAAGCCGGTGCGGGCGTTGTTCAGCCGGTATCCGAGCGTCACTGGTCCGACGTCAATCGGCCGGCTTCCTTCCTTGTTATGAGTCACCAGCAGCTGGCGCTCATCAGCCCAGAACTTGTGATACTCATCAAGGTTTTTCTGGCCATACACGTATTGCAAAAACAGTGATGCCGACATGTCGGCAAACCCCTCGCTCATCCATTGGTCGCGGTAGGAATTGAATCCCACCATGTGGCCCCACCACTGGTGGGCAATCTCATGCGGTCCAACCACTTTGAAATATCCGTGCGCATCGTCCATCCCAATCTGGTGTCGCACGGTGGAATCAAAGAAGTATGAGATCGGGAGATAGACCAGTCCCGGCCACGCCTGGCCATAGTTGAAGGCCGTCTGCTGCGTCATAGCCAGGTGCTTATATGGCGCCTCACCGAAAAAGTCGCTGTATATGTCCACCGAGAGTTCGGCCTCACCCATGGCTTTTTTCATCATGCCCAGGGTGCTCATGGTACCCAGCGCTCCCATAGCTATTTCGTTGTCATGCGACAAGGTCGGCGAGTCTCCCAGGTGCTGAAGCCCCTGCACAACATCAGGCGGGTTGGGATTTGCATAAGTCTCGAACAAATATGAGTACTTGCCCGGGGGGCCTTCTTCGCGTTTGAATTTGCCGAAGTTAAATCCGGCCACCGCCTGCGGAACGTCGCTTGTCCACTGCGTGATGGTCTGGTTTCCTTCGTCGATTTTCTTTACCAGTTTCCCGCTGGCAACCAGCGTCAGACCTTTTGGCACGCTAAACGTCATGTCAAAAGTTGAATAGCTGCCAAAGCCCTGCCCGGGGTACCAGTCTTCGCGGGCAATCGGATAATAATTTCCCTCTCCTTCGTTCTGAATGGCATCCTTGCCGCCGTACTTGGTGATGATGGTGTACTCTTCACCTTTCTTGAGCTCTCGTGGAAGAATCACGGCAAAATCGGCATCCTGGTCCTTGTCTTCCTGGATAAATCCCAAGTGTGCCCCATCGCTGCCTGTAACCGAATCCACGCGAAGGGTGCGGTACAGCTCGAGAGGCACAACCCTGACGCCGTCTTGTCGCGCCACGATCGTTGTCTGCGCCGTGCCCGTGAGATATGCGTTCTTTGCGATTGTCACTTCGAGCTTGTTGTGCTGAATCCCTACTGTGTTGTTCAGTTCGTCGCTGTTCTCAGTGTGATTTGCATATTCGCTCGCAAAATGGAACCCTGCCCAGATACCCCCATGGCTGTCATCCCAGAGGAGCAGTGAAACCTCTTCGGGTTTCACCAGCTCCGCTCCATGAGGGTCCACGTCAAATACCATCTTGTCGCTATATTTCTTTCCTTTGACGAAAGCAATGAACTTCCCACCCTGTTTAGAGCTAAGAACGTCTTCGAGCAGGCGCGCGGAGAGGTTATCTTTCAACTTTTTCCTGAGTTGCTGCTGAATATCGGATAGCATGCTGCCTGGATCGCCGGAGGCCGGGGAAGAATCTTCGACTGCAGCCTTACGGATGTCCCCCTCCGTGCCGTCAGTGAAGCGAAACACAGCACTGGAGAATCGCTCCTCAAACGGCTCGCCCTTGGTAAGGATCGCCAGGTTGCGCTTCTCGACTGTTGTCGGCGGCACGAGAGAGAAGGTCGCGTCGCCGTTGAATACGGCTCCCGTGATTTTTCCGTTTACCGGTTCAAGCAGAGAAAAAACACCGCTGTGGAACACAAACACCCCAGCATCTTTCTTCAGGGTAAAGTCCTTTACGTGGACACTCTCAGTCCCGACCTTGATGTTTCTGAGCTGAAGGTAAACTGGGTCGCTGTTAGGGCGAACCGCAGGCGCGCTGCCCTGTGTGGGGGCAGCAAACAGACTATAGCTGGAGAAAAGCAATGCAATTGCAGCCACACCACGACGTGACATGTAACAGGTCTCCTTACGAGGTAATCCAGAGAAGCTGGTACATTAGCGCAAAATGAATTGCTGCTCAATCAGCAAAATAGGACCAAATGCCGGCGCATAGGTGAAAGGCCGTACCGACTGAGGCAACCCCCACAGTGGGGGTTACTCTCTGCACAAGGGTAATGTTGCTGCGGGAGAGCCGGATGTGCGACATTATCGGTTCTAGAGCGCACAGCAAGGGAAAGAATTCGGCTGCGATGAATGCGGCCGGCAACAGGTGATTCATGGCAAAGAAAACTCAGGCACGCACCTTCGAAGAAGCGGTGGCGTGGCTTCGCGAACACGGATTTGACATTCTCGACGCGCCCGGCACACAGAACCGAGTCTTCCTTAAGAAATTCAACTGCTCAGCCGCAATTGAAAAAACCGCTGAAGGTGGCGTGCGTGTCTTTGCCAAGCCGGGATATTTGATCGGCACAGAAATTTCCCGCCTCGTCGACAAGGGCTACCAGAAGTTTCTCAAGACCACAAAGACCGAGGTTCCGGCTACAGCGGACCATCTCAAAGCCCTGCACGAATTTTCGGAAGAGCTGCGCGAAGCTGTGGGTGATGTCAGCCTTTACAACGAATCCCTGGGTACCGTCAGCGACCGTTATGTCTATGATCGCGTGAAGGACCGCGATTTGCCGGAAGCTCAGCGCCCTAAACGGGCTTGGCAGAACAAAGAACCAATCACCACGAAGCGCGCCTAGTTCCAGCAATTGTAAGTAGCTCCGGGTTTTGACATTTCTTTACGAAGCTCCTAGACTGCTTTCCCGTTGAAGGATTTGCAGTCTATTTCTTTTGTACGAGGGAGATCCAGATGATCCGGAATACTGTTCGCATCGTCACCTTGTTCTGCGCGGTCTGCCTTCTCGCGGGACTAGGTTTTGCCCAGGCTGGCACGGATGCTTCATCCAGCAGTAAGCAATCCAGCAGCACCAAGAAAACCTCCACCCCCAAGAGCAAGCAGGTTGATATCAACTCGGCTACCAAGGACCAGCTCACTGCCACGGGTCTGGATGACGCGACGGCCCAGAAAGTGATCGATGGCCGTCCTTATAAAGCCAAGAATGAGCTCGTCAGCAAAAAGATACTTTCCGAAGACGAGTATGCAAAAGTGAAAGATAAATTGGTGGCTCACGGAGGCAAGACTGCCAGCAGCAAGAAGACTGCTCCAACCAGCAAATAAGCGCGGCTATCTTAGGAATCGACCGGGGCGCCTTGCCTGGGGCGCCTTTTTCGTTCCCTGGATTTTTTCCCTTCCTGCCATGCAACGTTGAAGAGCTGCACCGGCTCGGTTCTGCCCTTCACGCGCTTCGCCCGCAATTTGCTTAGGACAAATTCGGAGCCCAATTCTTCGGCTGTGGGCTGAGAAATCAGGATCTGTCCGCCTGCGGCGTTCGTCATCAGGCGCGACGCTATGTTCACGGAGTCGCCCACCACCGTGTAGTCGAGCCGCCGCGGCGACCCGATGTTTCCCGCCGTCACTACTCCGGTATTAATGCCAATGCCGACCGCAAGTTGTGGCCAATCGCGAGCACCGGCATCGCGGTTCATCTCTGCCACAAGGCGCTGGATCTGGATGGCCGATCGCACGGCGTTCTCAGCATCCGTTCCTTTGGAGATGGGCGCGCCAAAAACCGCCATGACAGCGTCGCCGATATATTTGTCGATCATCCCCCCGTGGTCCAGGATCACGTCTGTCACTCGCGTGAAATACTCGTTCAGCACTTCCACAACTCGAGATGGCTCTTTGTGCTCGCTGAATTGTGTGAAATCCCGAATGTCGGCAAACATCACGCTGACTTTCTGGTTCACGCCGCCAAGCCTTATCTGAGGATTCGCCGCCACCATTTCTGCTACTTCCGGCGCCAGAAATCGCTCCAGTGCAAGGCGCTGTTCGGCCTGCTGTGAGATCTTGCGATGTGCGACGGCATTATCGATCGCCACTCCCGCCTGCGCAGCGACGAGCGAAAACACGTTCAATTCTTCCTGCGTAAACGCTCCCGGCTTGTCCATGTTATCCACGTAGACGACCCCAATCAGCCTTTTGGCGCCCATGAGAGGGGCGCACATGGCGGAACGAAGGCCGGAAATCTTCAGGCTCTCACTGCCGCTGAAGCGCTCGTCTGCGCTCAGGTCGTCAATCAAAATCGCCTGGCGCTCTTTGCGGATCATGTCAAGCACGCTCTTGCTCAGAATAATCTGCGGCTGTGCGACAGAGTGCTCCGGATTGCGGTACATGACTTCGCTCTGCTGAAGAACTTCACCTGACTCGTCAAACAACATCACGAAGCCTCGCTCTACGCCTTCGATCATGGAAGCCAGCGTGATTACCTGCTGGCTGATATCGTCGAGAGAGAGTTTGGAATGAAGTGCCTTGCCGGCTTCATAGAGGACAGTCAGCAGATAGTTCTCGCGTTCGAGCTTTCTGGCCCGTTCGGCGAGATCGGCCGCGCTCTCCAGAAACTGGGTGCCGCGGGCCAGTGGCACCTGCCCTGTTCGACCGCGCATGATGTGGTCGAGCGTGGACGGCCATTCCGCCCGGCGTACCTGAAGGCCTTTGTCATCCACGTTCTCCAGGCGCAGTTCATACTGCCCTACCTGGACCACATCGCCGTTCTGAAGTTCGCTTTCTTCGTTGATTCTCTCTCCGTTGCGAACAATGCCGTTGGTGCTGCCGCGGTCAGCGATCACAATTGACTGGTCCTGGACTTTGATTACGGCATGAAATCGGCTGACGCTTGCGTCGTTGAGAACAAGGTCGTTGGCGGTTCCGCGTCCGATGGTGATGACTGGTTTGGTAAGCTCCAGCACACCGCGTCTGCCGTCGGGAGAGGAAATAATTAGGCGGGACATACGAACAGTACTGCTCTATTGCTTTTCTAGTATCTCATCCAGGTTCACGATCTTGCCTTGTTGTACGCGGATATTCCGCTGCACGGGTTTATATCCGTTCAATTGCAGCACAATGCTGTAAATACCGGGGTCCGCGGGCCAGCGGGCATTGGTCTTCTTGGGGGCTGGCCTTCCATCCACGATGATGGTGGCGCCTTCCGGATCCGTTCGAATGTGAACCAGGCCTTTTCCTTCCGGTATGGTGTTTTCCGTTCCGAACATTCGCTTTAGAAGACCGCCGCTGCTGCCGTTCTCGCTCTGCTGGTTCATGCTCAGCAGAACCGGAGCAAAGGTCTCTGTTTGGCCTTCGCCCAGATTTTCATCCGCTGTCGCATCCTTAAATCCGGCCTTGCGCACGATCACCCGGTGCGGCCCTTTTTCTACCGTAAGCTGTGCCGGCGTGATCTTGCCGCTGTCCTGGCCATCCAGCCAGATATTGGCGCCGACTGGGTTGCTCGTGATGACCAGCGTGGAAACGGCCGGGCTGAGCTCCGCATAGACTTGTACACTCTTGCCCACCACGGATTGCGCGGCCTCTCCTTTGGTCAGGTAGCCAGATTTGGTAAAGGCAACCGTGTGATAGCCGGCCGCGAGGTGCGAAGCCGTGAACGGAGTGACCCAATTCGGTTCGCTCCAGCCGTCAATCTCCACTTTGGCGCCTTGCGGTTTGGAGTCGAACTGCAGTTCGCTCTGCTGCATGTAAACCACGTTGGGCGAACTTGTAGCTTTCTGTACTTTAGCCGGAGGCGGAAGTGCAACAGCAGCCGCCGGAGTCCTGGTCTTGATGAACTTTACCGTCGTATCACGGGCGATTAACTCTTGATTCGCCGGTTTCGGAGCTGGAACTACGGCCGCAGCTTCCTGGATCTTCTGCTGCTCCAGCACCTGCTCCTGGCGCGCAGCCTCTTTGGCTTTCATCTCCGCTTCAAGCTGCCGCATCTTGCTTCGCGTATGCATGTAGGCATAACTGCCCATCGCAGACCCGAGCAACACGATCAAAATAACCGCGGCAATAATTACGTTCTTGCGCGGTGGGTGGAACTGTATTGCAGGCCTGGCTGGTTGTGCCGGTTTTCTGGCTGGTGCCGGCGGCGCTTGCGCGGTCTTTACTGCGGCTCCGTTGCCGTTGATTGCTTTGATTGGAAGAACCAGCGTCTTTTCGTGTGGCGCTGGTTCAGATGCTCCTGTTGTGTTCCCTGTAGCTCTTTGCCGTGACGCAATCTTCGAAGTGGCGTGCATCGGAGATCCAGCCGACTTAAAGCTCTCAAGTTCTCTTACAAGATCAGCTCCGGTCTGGTAGCGGTCATCCGGCGACTTGGCCAGGGCACGGGTGACAATTGCACTCAAACCAGGATGGACGGTCACGTCAAGATCACGTGGCGCGATCGGGTTTTCATTCACGATCTTATAAATGATCGTCGTGACGTTTTGACCTACAAACGGTTTTTCCCCGGTGAGCATCTCGTAGAGAATCACACCGAAGCTGAAGAGGTCTGACCGTCCGTCCAGAGGTCTGCCTTTCACTTGCTCAGGAGCCATGTAGTTCGGCGTGCCCAGTACCTGGCCGGTCGAGGTCATGCTGCCCCCGGCCTTGGCAATGCCGAAATCCATGATCTTCACCGTGCCGTTGGCCGTAATCATGATGTTGGCCGGCTTTACGTCACGATGCACAATTCCATGGGAGTGGGCGTAGTCCAGTCCTTTACAGATTTGGCGCGAATACTGGATTACTTCTTCCGTGGGAAGAATATGCTGCTGCGCGAGCATTTCATGGAGCGTGGTTCCCTGGATGAACTCCATAGCGATGTAAAAAATCCCACCGCACTCGCCTGCGTCATAAATAGTTACGATGTTGGGATGGCTGAGTACCCCGGCGGCACGAGCCTCGTTCTGGAATCGACGCACCATCTCGGCGGCGTCCAGTCCATGAACGTCGAGACGCAACGTCTTCAGAGCAACAGTGCGGCCAATGGTGGGATCTTTGGCCTTATAGACCACGCCCATGGCGCCGCGACCTAGCTCTTCGATGATCTCGTATCTGCCAACCGTTTCAATAACGGACATGAGGGCTTCTCTTCTCGACTCAGTGGCGGCCCTTTGCTGTCAGGGGAATTTCGTGGTCAACTGTCCCGATGTTCATGGAAGACAGAATCGCAAGTGAGTCGAAAATAACCCAGCCAGGTACTCGGGTCAATGTACCTTTGCACCTACCATGTGACTTTGGTAAGCCTCGGGAATGAGGCGTTTGACTTAGACCTTTTGCCGCTTAAAATGGCCCACATGCGCAACTGCTGGCTCCTTTACTTGCTCTTTCCCATCTTGCTGATGGCACAGAAGGATTACCCGGTTCCTCAACCGTCAGAGTCGCCCGCCGCCGCACAGGGCCAGGAGCTTTCCGTGGAAGCGCGGGCCCATCTGGAACAGGACATCAAGCATGTGCTGGTGACACAGGTTGAAGCCTGGAACCACGGCCAGCTCGAAGCTTTTATGGAAGGCTACTGGAACTCGCCCGATTTGACGTTCTACTCCGGCGGCACCATAACCAAAGGCTGGCAGCCGACCCTCGAACGCTATCGCCAGCGCTATCAGGCCAAGGGGCAGGAGATGGGGCACCTGGAATTTCAGGACCTTGATATCGACCTGCTCAGCCGCCGGTCAGCTGTTGTTTACGGAAAATGGAAACTCACCATGTCCGATGGCAAAACACCACACGGTCTTTTCACGCTGATCTTCAAGCGCTTCCCCGAAGGCTGGAGGATCGTGCATGACCACACGTCAGCGGACTAAGGTCAATTTTCACCACGGAGGCACGGAGACACGGAGAAAAGCAAGAGCTGGAAATTCGGAATTTTTAGAACTCGGGAAAGATCAAAAAGCTTCGAGATCCCGGCAAGCTGATACAAGATTTGATCAGACAATCGGCTCATCGTTTTCCTTTGCCGCTCCTCTGCAATTCCCGATAGACCTCGCTCTTTGAAACGCGGCGCTCTTTGGCGAGAAGCTTCAATGCCGCTTTCTCATCCACCTTCTGCTCACGCATGATCTGTTGCAAACGCGTGCCGAGATCAACTGCATCACCTGGTTCTACTCCCGCCGAGGCTTTGCCGATCAGGATCGTGATTTCACCCTTCACTTCCCGATCTTGGATGCCGGCTGCGAGCTCGCCCGCCGTGCCGCGCAGAAATTCCTCATGTACTTTGGTTAGCTCGCGCGCGATCACCACTGGCCGGGCAGATCCCAGCACGGCAACAATGTCCTGCAGACTCTCATGAATGCGATGCGGCGCTTCATAAAACACCACCGTATGTTCGACGGCCCGGGTCTTTTCCAGTTCCGTCCTCCGCTGGCCGGACTTTGCAGGCAAAAACCCGCGAAATTCAAAGGCGTCGGTCGGCAGTCCGCTGGCCGCAAGTGCCGCTACCACCGCTGAAGGCCCGGGCACCGGCACGACTGGAATCCCCTGCTCGATCGCAAGGCGAATCAGCCGGTATCCAGGATCGGATATTCCCGGCATGCCCGCATCCGATACCTGCGCAATCGTTACGCCTTCGCGCAATTTCCCGACCAGCTCTTCTGCCCGCTCCAGCTCATTGTGTTCGTGATAACTGACAAGTTTGCCTTCAATGCTGTAGTGGTCGAGCAGTTTGCGGGTGTGTCGCGTATCTTCGCAGGCGATCAAGCCGGCTTCCCGCAA
>Ga0134125_10003645_pt1 | contig 17769 bp, 15 predicted proteins | sample KB31751_FD_96464 | JGI IMG/M metagenome (GOLD analysis project Ga0134125, IMG submission 96464) | Terrestrial soil microbial communities with excess Nitrogen fertilizer from Kellogg Biological Station, Michigan, USA - KB3-175-1 | ecosystem: Environmental > Terrestrial > Soil > Unclassified ...
CTAGTACTCCGTTTCGACGGAAACGACCACTTAGCCTTGAGCATGCTTGGCTACGCAGCGGCCTGGTCCGGTGATTTCGACACAGCAAGGGAGATGATGGATCGTGCGATCGCCTCTAATCCGAATGCAGCCTTCGCCTGGAGCACGCGAGGTTGGACCTACCAAGTTGCGGGAAACCCCGAGGAGGCGATCCGAAGCTTTGAGCGCGCCGTTCTGCTAAGCCCGTTTGATCCATTGCTATTCGTAACGCTTACAGAAATGGGGGTTGCATTCATCGGTCTTGACCGTTTCGACGAGGCGGTTGTCGCGGCCAAGAAGGCTCTCAACCAGAACCCGGCTTATGTGCCATCCTATTGCTGCCTCACGACGGCCTTGGCTCATCTAGGACGAGAAGCCGAAGCGAGGAACGCAGTGGCCCGTCTGCTCGAACTCAAACCCCATTTTCGCATTTCTGAATGGGCGGCCCGGAGCGACGCGCGGACTCACCAAATGTTCATCGACGGTCTTCGGCGAGCTGGAATTCCAGAGTGGCGCACCGTGCCGTCCCTCGGTAGCAGTAAAATGATGATGTCAGCGCGATCGCGACTTCCGCTATTGGCCCGTTTGAGACGTGCTCGCTGCATCGAGCAATGTCCGAGTTCGAGTGCAAAGCGGAAAACATATGCTCGCAATGAGTTCTTCTCAGTTTGACCCTTCTCGGACGTCAGCGACTTCAAAGCTCTTTCGATCTAGCCGCGACGTCTTCAAAGAGACCAGATTAGGTCGCCACAATTGCTGGCATTCCAATCGTTGGAGCGGCATGCCTTTGTCTGCCGAGCGCCAAAGGGAGTGAAATCAGATGTTCAAGTCTCGAAGTCTTTGGGTACCAATTGCAGCCGCAACGGCTCTTGTTGGTGTGCTGCTTTCCGCGCCAGCGTTCGCGCAGGCGCATATCCGCGGCACGCTGACCGCCACGAACGACGGAACGATCAGTGTTCAAACCACCAAGGGCGAAACTGTATCAATCAAACTCGCCAATGACGCTGGCCTTTTCCTGGTGACGAAGGCCGACATGAGCGCCATCCAGACTGGCAAATTCGTCGGCATCACGTCTTTCGAAGAGAACGGCAAGCGCGTCGCACGTGAAGTTCACGTATTTGATGAATCGTTACGCGGTCTAGCCGAGGGGCACTATCCATGGGATCTTGAAGCCAAGCCGAACATGATGACCAACGCCAATATCTCTAAGGTCGAGGAGACTGGAACTGACCGCGTGCTCATGCTTAATTACAAAGGCGGAGAACAGACGATCACCATCCCAACGAGCGCGACGGTTGTCGCCTTTGACAAGGCACCGGCCGATCAGCTCGCAGTTGGGCGCAAGGTCTTCATCGTTGTGAAGAAGGACGGTTCGGAAGCCGCCGCGGTCGTGATCGGCGCGGAGGGTGTGAAGCCGCCGATGTGACCACGCTATGTCTCGGCGCGGCGATCAGCCTTCACGGCCGGTTGATCTATCGGCACAGGCGCTGGTCGCGACTTATGTTATGTCGTGTTTTCTGGCGATTTGCGAAGGCCGCCAGTCTCCCGATCCGAAACAGCATACGCCGGTCTTGCGGGAGCCCTTCGTTCCTCTGGGCCCCCTCAAGCGTCCAAGGCCGATTAGCCATCACTTTGGCGGCTGCAGTTCGGGCGAGCGTAGCCATTCGCTCATGTGTGATCCGGTTTCGGCCCGTCTGGCTTTGCGGATCATTTCATCGCGCTCAGGGCTAGGTGGGAGCAATTTGGCTGCCTCACGCAATCGCTTCGCCTCTTCGGCAAGCCGCGCTTCAAGGGATTGGGTTTGACTGAAACGGCGTCGCTGCATGGCGTTGCTCCATCTTTGAGTTGGAGGCGGGAGCGCAACCGGCGCCAACCAGGGCGGACTAGCTTACCTCTTTGTGTCGTCATTGAAACCGAGTGCCGATAGTCCGGCATTGCGCAATCGGACACGGTCGCGCTCCCCATTCTTGGCTGCATTAATGACGCGCTTGGCAATGACTTCGTAAACGATTGGTGGTTGTCCGGTATCGTGAAGGTCTTTGCAGGCGGTGTCGAACGCCTCGCCCATGATCTGGGTCGCTCGGTCATCAAAGACCGAGCCAGCCTTTCGGATGAATGGTAGGATCGATGCCACGTCAAATCTCCTGTCTTGCTCTCGCTGAAGTCCGCGTTGAAGCCGATTTACGACGCCAAATGTTTTGGCTTAACAAGTCGGGCGCAAACACCAAGACTGTCATGTTCAAAGTGAAGTTCTGCATGAAGTCCATTCGCCAGCGCCCGCATGAGCTGAAAGCCAAGTCCCCCATCGATCGACGGATCGAAATTCTCCGGAAAACCGACGCCATCGTCAGTCACTTCCACCATGAATGAGCCATCATCTTTCGTCTCGCAGTGGATATGGACCTTCACAGGTAAACCCGTTGGATGCGCATACTTGCTGGCGTTCGTAAGAAGCTCGGCGATGATGAGTCCGGCGTGAAGTGCATGACGGGCATCGATGTGGGCATCGCAGACCCTATCGACTGTCACCTGCATGTTTCCACGCGGACCGAGGGAGCCGATCATCTCGGATACCTCTTTCATGAACTCCCCGAGGTTTACTCCCTTGCCATTGACGGCCCGCGCCAGGGATCTGTGGAGTTTCGCCGTGACCTCGATGCGGGCGACGATATCGTCGAGCAACATGCAGACCTGATCGGTCGTGAAGGTTCTGCGGCTCTTGGAAATAGCGTTGTGCTGAAGACGAATGACTCCGCTCAGGCTGGCCAAGTTGTTCGCGATCCGGTGGTCGGCCTCGGCCAGCCCGACGTTCCCATATTCGATCTGAATTGACATTTTTCGTTCCCTTCAAGGGCACACTGCGCTTCAAAGAACCGAAAATCAAATAAACAATAGTAAGTTCAATAGGTTACCTGTGTCATAGACGCCTCCGTGGCTTTACTTGCCTAACCCCAAAAATGAGTACAAACAGTAAGGAACTAATTATGGGCTCCTTACGTTTTGGGAGTAGAGTAAGTATCCACGGGAGTGTCAGATGGGTGAACTCAATCGAGGCGAGCGGCTCCAAATCATGCTCATGCCCGAGGAACTCCGCGTCATTGATACGTGGCGCTTTGCAAAACGGATGCCGAGCAGGGCAGCGGCAATACGGGAGTTGCTCAAGCGCGGCCTTGCCGCCGACGGATTCTTGGAAGCCGAGGATGGCGAGAAGTCGAAGGACTTCTCTGTTCTTTCAGACAGGGCATCCGAGTAGCTCGCGGACCGTTTCGTGCGAGGCTGTCAGGGCCTCATAACCACGCACGACTCTTGCAGTTCAGGTCCTGTTGGTAGCTTCAAAACGATGACCGTCTTGGGTTAAACTGAGACCTCCCGGCCGCCTCGACGCACGACCGCTTTGCCCGCGATAGCGGACATTGGGCGGACATGCCGGAAGGTCTGAGTCGGGCCACTTCCGGACTCCTGCAGTGGAGTAAAATAACATGATCATTCGATCACCTCGTCGGCGCGGGCGAGGAGCGTTGGCGGCACCTCGAGGCCCAGGACCTTGGCGGCCTTGAGGTTGACGATGAGCGTGAACCTGGTCGGCTGCTCGACCGGCAGATCGCCGGGTCGCGCCCCCTTGAGAATCCGATCCACGTAATCGGCGGCGCGCCTGTGCATCTCCCCGTAGTCCGGCCCGTACGACGTCAAGCCGCCGGCCTCGACCAGTTCGCGATAGGCATTCACACTGGGTAAGCGATGTTCGGTGGCGAACTCCATCATGCGTTGGCGATTGTGAAGAAATATCCGGTCGGCGAGGATGAGAAGGCCGTCCGGCTTCTCCTTGACGATCGAGGCAAACGCGGCGTCGAGGTCTTCCGATTTGCTCACCTCAAGCGGGTGCAGCTTGATATTCAAGGCCTGTGCCGCGGGGAGCGCCTGACGCATCGACGCCGTATGAAATTCATTCGCGGGATTGAGGAAAAAAGCGACTTGGGCAAGGTGGGGCACAACCTCCCGCAGCAGTTCCAGCCGTTTGCCTTCAAGGTCCGGCGCGATCGCGCTCAGCCCAGTGATGTTGCCGCCGGGCCGCGCCAGGTTCGACACGATGCCGGTGCCGACGGGATCACCGACCGCGGCCATGACCACGGGCACCGTCGATGTCGCTTTCTTGACCGCGAGCATCGCGGGCGTTCCGGCGGTCACGATTACATCCACGTTGACTGCGATGAGTTCGGCAATGAGGGCAGGAAACCGCTCGTAGCTCCCTTCCGCCCAGCGAAACACGATCTCAACGTTGCGGCCCTCTTCGTAGCCGTGCGCGCGCAGGCCTTCGCGGAATGGTCCGATGAGATTGGCCTCCAGAGCAGCCGTGGAGTTGCCCAAGAAGCCGACCTGCGGAATCTTTCCCGCACGCTGCGCGCGCGCCGCGAAAGGCCACGCGGCCACCATGCCGCCGAGAAGCGTGACGAATTTCCGCCGCCTCATTTAGGCTTCCCTTCCTGCACAGACTCCAGGTGGGCTGAGGCTATCACATTCAGGGGCGATGCCGGTTGTGCATCACAGCAAATTTGTCGGCCAATTTCTCAGATGAGTCATCAATGGACCTCGTGCTGTTCAAACGGGACTTCCGCTCTTGCCTCGTAAACGGACATCATCAGGCAAACCGGCCACGTCCGAAAAGGGCCAAAAGCGGTCATTCGACTGCTGATGCGAGCGGTAACCTGATGCGAAAAGTGGCACCGCCGCTTGTCCCGTTCTCCGCCAACAACTGCCCGTTATGAGCCTCGACGATAGTTCGAGAAATCGACAACCCCATCCCCATGCCATTCTCCTTCGTCGTGAAAAACGGCTCGAACACTTCCTTTATCTTATCCGGCGCAATGCCGGGTCCGGCATCCGAAACTGATAGTTCCGCAAAAGTATCCTCACGCCAGGTCGCGACCGTTAACTTGCGCTCGGCGCTCGGCAGGTTGGCCATTGCGTCCATCGCATTCATTATCAGGTTCAGAATAACCTGCTGAAGCTGAATGCGATCACCTCGGATGGGCAGTGGCACGGTCGCTAGCGAACTACGCAACTCGACCGGTCGGCCAACGGTCGAGACAATTGCAATCGTCTCGCGGCCAACTTCGTTGAGATCGATTTCCCTGAGTTCAAAGGGGGCTTTCCTCAAGAGGCTCCGAAGGCGACGAATTACTTCGCTAGCGCGCTCTTGATCTCGTCGTATAAGGGCCACAAGCGGACTCAAGCGCCGCTGCGAACGGAAGCGGTCTATGAAAGTCGAAAGCGGGCACCGACGTTGCAGCGTCGTAAAGGCAGGATAGCTTTTACGATCCATGTTGCAGTGCTTCTATAAATGCGTTGCGAAGGACTGGTGCGCTGACCCTTATATTCTGGCAGACGAGGCGACCCGGCATTAACATCGGGCCGTACAGTCGAACTGGATGTCGCCAATGAATGAAGCGAGCGCGACATTTGCGTGGGGGGACCTATCTGAGGACTTCGCTCTGTTCAGAACGCTCAGTTCGGAACAGCGGATGACGGCTCTGAACGCAATGGTTCGCCTGGATCTAGTGCGGGGAGAAAGGCTCGTTGCCCAAGGGGGCCCGTCGGACTCATTGTTTTTGGTGCTGCACGGTGCGCTAGCTGTGTGCCGAAATGGCGAGCTCGAACCTCTCGCCGAGCTCCGTGCCGGCGAATTGGTTGGTGAAATCGGCTTCTTCGCAAATGTCCCGCGCACCGCCAATGTAATTGCCATCCGCGACACCAGCGTGCTCGTGTTGACACGTACAGCCTACCAGAAGCTTGCCAGGGACGCCCCCGCCATTGTTGAGGCAGTACTTGCGGCGCTCGCGCTCCGTTTTGGCAAGGAGACGGCGCGCCTCGCGCCGCTTCGCGCGTCGCCAAAGGCCAGAACGGTGGCCCTAATCGAAGGTGGACGCGAGCTGTTGCCTGGCGCCTTTGATCGTCGAATACGCGATGGGCTGGTCGCCACCGATGCGGAGATTGTCGATGTCGCCCGCGTCAATTCCAAGTTTCCCGGGCGAGCCCCGGATGAGCCCGATGTCGCTGAATGGCTCAACAGACTAGAACACGCCGCGCCGCTGGTAGTTTACCTCGGAGATCATGATGCCAATGCCTGGACACGCAAGGCTATCCGCCAGGCCGACATGGTTGTGTTCGGGTGCCGTGGCGATGCGCCGGCGGGACCCTTAACGGATGTCGAAGCTTTTGCCTGCGAGGTTCACCCAAGGTCGGCGCGACGCCTCGTTCGCGTTCATGATCGACGGTGCAGTCACGTCAATGGAACCGCGGCCTGGCTTGCTCGGCTGCCCTCCTTCATGCATCACCATATCGCTCTGGAGGATCAAGTTGATTTCGACAGTCTGGTCCGTTTCCTGTCGGGTCGCGCGATTGGATACGTTGCCGGCGGTGGCGGAAGCCTAGGATCGGCGCATGTGGGGGTCTACAAGGCCTTCTGCGAGCTTGGCGTGATATTCGATATCTTCATCGGCACCAGTGTCGGCTCTGCCATGGCTGCCGGATTTGCGAAGAACCTTGAAGCCGAGGATCTTGAGCGCGGCACGCACGATATTTTCGTCAGGAGTCGCAGCTTCCGGCGGCCAACCTGGCCGCGTTACGCCTTGCTGGATCATAAGGCGTTCGATCGGGCGCTCGCCCGTCAATTCGGCGACGACTGCCGAATCGAGGATTGCTGGCGACCTTTCGCGGCAGTCGCAACCAATCTTTCGACCCATAATCTGGAGTTGATCCGCTCTGGATCGCTGTGGCAGGCGGTGCGTGCCTCAAGCGCAATTCCTGGATTATTGCCGCCGTTCTACACGCCGGAAGGTGCGATGCTTGTCGATGGATGCCTGATCGATAATGTGCCGCTGGCACCGATGCATCAACTAAAGAGTGGCCCCAATCTGGTTGTGCATTTCGGCGAGCCGGCGGCTGAGCTGTTTGATGTCGCGTATGATGCGTTGCCCGGACGACTTGAGCTGGTCGCGGCAATGCTGATGCCGTTTCGTAAGAAGCTGCTTCCCGCCGCGCCGAGTGCGGTCAACGTGCTGTGGCGAAGCCTCGTGGCGCATCAGCGCTACGATACGTTGCCGACGGGACCACTCGATCTAGTAATACGCCCGCCCTGTCCGATCGGGATCGATGTGACGGACTTCGACCGCCATACGGAGATTTTTCAGGCGTCTTACCTTTGGGCTCGACAAGCTATCGTGGCGCTGGAAGCAGAGGGCAACCCGGCAATGGCCGCCATCCTCGCTGCCGGAAAGCCAGCAACAATGCGAGGTGCCGCGCTCGTCGAGCTCGCCAGTAGTGCTCTATCCAGCTGAGCTACGGATGCGTCTCGCCGTCCACTTCGCCGATTGGCCGCGCCTCGGGATCGGCCTCAGATATTGACCAGGCCCAATGTCCGGTCAGGGGCCAAACTCGGAAGTCGACCCGCTTGAACGGCATGTCCGTTCGACCGGGCACCCCAATAGCAGACATGTTCGGACCACCGCGACATGTCCGGGTTGGGCCGCAAGGAGACCGGTGCATTGCAACATGGTGGTGGTTTGACCTGATGGGGGCCTATAGTCGCTAGAGCTGCCGCGTCAGCGATGTTGCGGCAATGGCGCAAGGCTTTGCGCGTCAGGGATTTTTACTCAGACGAGCGGAGGGGACGTTGGGCACAGCCGCAAAACGGACGGTCGTGTTGGCTCGCCACTCGCTCGCCAGCGGGGCAAACCTTATTTCGGCCTTCGGCGTGGCGGTGGCCTATTTCTTTGTCGCGCGGTTGAGCCTTGCATTGCTGGAGCCGATTGATGGCGTTGCCGTATTCTGGCCCGCCGCAGGTGTGGCTTCGGGAATTTTGATTGCTCTTGGCTCTGCGGCTCGGTGGCTTATCGTCGCTGGGGTGGTGGTTGCAACGATCGCAGCCAATTTGCTAGGCGATCGTAACCTAGGGAGCGCGGCGCTCTCTGCTGTCGCGAACGCCGGTGAACCCGTCATCGTCGCAGGCCTGATCCACCGGTTTTGTGGCTCTCCGTTCGAGTTGAACGAACTCCGAAGGGTACTGGCACTATTTGCCGCGACCGTTGTCGGAACGAGCCTCTCCGGCATTGCCGGTGCGGCAGGCTTTGTACTGTTTCATGCGTCGACCGCAACCCCGCCCGTGATCTGGCTTCATTGGTTCTTATCTGACGCGCTCGGGATCATTGCGGTGGCGCCTCTCGCGATCGGGCTCGCATCATTGATGCGCAACCTCCCGCCGCGGAGCGAGATCGTGGAAGGCGGTTTGGCGCTGGCTGTGGTTGCTCTCGTTTGCGCTTTGCTGGTTTTGTCGCCCAATGAGCCTTGGACCGCGGAGCTGGCGATTGGCGCGCTCTGCCCACTTCTGCTCTGGATGGCGGCTCGCCTTCGTCCGGCATTCACCGCGGTCGCCACGTTCGCCTGCACGATCACGATTGTCTGGACGACAATCTTTGCAATCGGCGTTTTCGGAGACCCGCACCAGTCGATCGAACAGCGCGTGTTGGGGGCCCAAGTTACCATTCTGGCGATCTCACTGGGCGCCCTGGTTCTTGCGGCCCTGTTTAGCGAGCGGAGGCTTCACGAAGGGGCGATTTTAGAGAGAGAGACCCGGCTCCAGGAGGCGCTGCGGGCCGGCTGCATTATGGCTTTCGATTGGGACGTGTCTGCCGATGAAATACGTTTCAGTCAAAATGCAATCGAGATCCTCGGTCTCAATTCGCAACAGGCTCTCCGCGGGACTGAATGGATAGGACAAGTCCATCATGAAGACCGGCAGCGGGTGGTATCCTCGTTGGAGCGTGCTGGTCTGGACCGGCCTTCGCATTCGCTCGCATTCCGCTACCGGCGGCCGGATGGTGGTGAAGTCTGGCTGGAACAGATTGCGATCGTCCAGTTCGATTCTGCCGGAAAGCGTGCGCGCATCAATGGTCTCACGGCGGATGTTACCGAACGCAAACGTCTTGATGAGGAGCTTTCACTCGCGCGGAAGGCAGCAGAAATGGCCGATCGCGCCAAATCGAGCTTTCTTGCTGCCGCGAGCCATGACTTGCGACAGCCATTGCAGACCCTGAAACTCCTGCAGCAGCGCTTGAGCCGCACCAGCCAAGCAGCGAGGCGCGCAAACTTGTTGCTGGGATCGGGCAGTCGCTAGACACCATGACCAGCATCCTATCGAGTCTGCTCGACGTGAACAGGCTGGAATCCGGAAACCTGCGTCCATCCGTGAGCGAGTTTTCGCTGATCGAAATCTTCGAGCCGCTCGCTGCAGACTTCGCCGCGCCCGTGCAGGAAAGAGGGCTCCGACTTTCCATCGTCCGTTCCGAGCTCATCATCCGCAGCGACAGGCGCATGCTCGCGGAGATGATCCGCAACCTACTGTCGAATGCGGTCCGATACACTGACAGGGGTCGAATTCTGCTTGGATGCCGGCGAGCCGGCGACAATGTTCGCATTGAAGTCTGGGACAGCGGCGTCGGTATCACCGAAGACCAGCTCCCGCACATATTCCATGAGTACTATCAGGGGACCGACGGCGCGGAGCGGGGCGGATTTGGGTTAGGCCTTGCAATCGTAAAGCGCCTCGGGGAAATCCTGGATCACGGGATCGACGTGCGCTCGATTGCTGGGAAGGGTACGCGGTTTTTCATTGAAGTTCCTCGCGGTCGATCCGGCGTCAAGGTGCCGGATGCAGCGACGCCGTTGCATCAGCGCGAGGATGCCGTCCCGGATAGCGTTCTCGTGATCGAGGATGAGGCGTCCGTACGCTCGGCGCTCCAGAGACTGTTGAAGATGAACGGGGTTGATGCCACCATTGTTGCAACGGCGGCGGAAGCTTTGTCTCTGGTCAGAGAGCAGACCCTGCGGCCGGACGTGCTGCTGTGTGACTACAACCTTCGTGGCTCATCGGATGGTATCGAGACCATTCGGCGCCTGCGTGCCGCCCTTGGGCGGAATACACCGGCTGTCGTGATGACAGGCGACACCCGATGGGAAACGACGCTGTCGATTTCTGCGCTAGATGTCTGGGTTCTAATTAAGCCCTTCTCGGCCGATGAACTTCTGGAAGCTTTGAGCGGCAAGGCCGCTATGGGCGCTCGTCCGATTGAATTGCTCAGACGACCGCAGCGCCAATGATACCCCGGAACGCCCTCCGCAATGGGAAGCACTACGTCGAAGGCCGTGATCCATGACGTATGAAAAGGCTGGCTTCAAACGTATGGCCGAGTTTAAGGATTGGCCCGAAGGCCATATCAATGAGGTTCTCTGCAAGAAACTTACAGATCGAGATAAATGACAGCATGTCCGTTGTGGGTCAAAAGCGGCTATCCGAGCCTTGTCCAACTTCGGTCCGCTCCACCCCTGAAAGGCGACTTAGCCGCGACCGTGGTTGAGGTCGGCTATGGGCCACCATTTCCGGACTCATGCGCCGCAGCAAAGGAAAGGCCTACTCGATCACCTCGTCGGCGATCGCGAGCAAGCCCGCCGGAATAGTTAGCCCGAGAGTTCTTGCTGTCTTGAGATGATCAGAAACTTGAAAGGTGAGATATCAATCCATTTCGCTTGAGGCTCGATTTTCAAGCCCAAAAGGACAATCTCCGTGACACATATGAGAGGCTCAAGGCAAAACGCGTCAATCGACATTCCCTGAGAATGGGTATTCACTGTAAGCGACCCGAAAGAGGTCTTCGATAACAACAGACACATTCATGGTTTATTGATGGGAGAACGAAATGTCCTTCGTCACGCGACGATTGGCGGCGTTTTCGACCGCCCTCATTTTGCTTGCTGCCAGCGGAAGCAGCGCACTTTCTCAAAAGAAATACGATACCGGTGTTACTGACAAGGAGATCAAGATCGGCAACATCATGCCCTACAGCGGCCCGGCGTCGGCCTACGGCGTGATTGGCAGGACTGAGGCGGCCTACTTCCGCAAGATCAACGCTGAAGGCGGCATCAACGGTCGCAAGATCAACTTCATTTCCTATGACGACGCCTATAGTCCGCCAAAAGCGGTGGAACAGGCGCGCAAGCTCGTCGAGAGCGACGAAGTTTTCCTAATCTTTGACCCGCTCGGCACGCCGTCGAACACCGCCATTCAAAAATATATGAATGCGAAGAAGGTGCCGCAGCTATTTGTCTCGAGCGGTGCGACCAAATGGAATGATCCTCAAAATTTCCCATGGACCATAGGCTGGCAGCCCAACTACCAAAGCGAGGCGCGGATCTACGCGAGGTATATTTTAACAGAAAGGCCGAACGCGAGGATCGGTGTTCTCTACCAGAACGACGATTACGGCAAGGACTATCTCAAAGGCCTGAAGGACGGCCTCGGCGACAAGGCCGCGTCGATGATCGTTGCGGAGGATGCCTATGAGGTGGCAGAGACAACTATCGACACGCACGTCGTCAAGATGAAATCGCTTCATGCCGACGTGTTCGTCGATGTCGCCACGCCGAAATTCGCCGCACAGGCGATCAGAAAGACGGGCGAGATTGGTTGGAAGCCGCTCCACATCCTCAACAGCGTCGCCACATCCATTGGCGCTGTGATCAAGCCGGCCGGCTTCGAGAACGCGCAAGGCATCATTTCGGTCGCCTACCTGATGGATCCACTCGACCCGACATGGAAGGATGATCCAGGCATGAAGGCGTTCGACGAATTCCTGTCCAACTATTTTCCCGAAGGCAACCGGGCCGACGGTCTATTGGTGACGGGCTATAATATGGCCCAGACGTTGGTTCAGGTGCTGAAGCAGTGCGGGGACAATCTAACGCGCGAGAACGTAATGAAAGAGGCCGCAAACCTAAGGAATTTCCGCACCACGAACCTTCTGCCCGGTATCACGATCAACACCAGCCAAATCGATTTCGCGCCGATCAAGCAGGTCCGGCTCAGGAAGTTCAAGGGCGAGACATGGGAGCTGTTCGGGCCCTTGCTCAGCAGCGAAATTGGGGGCTGAGCCAGCCTTGGCGCTCGCTCCGTGAAGTTGGGCGTTCAGCGCTGACTTCGGCTCTGGGTCGGACATCCCAACCCTGCCCGATCTTAGTCCGCTCAAAGCCCGGAAGCGGACATCGCGGTGTCCGCGACCGAAGTCGGCTATGGGTCAATTCCGGACTCATGCGCTGCAGCAAAGTGGTTGCTCATTCGCTTACCTTGTCGGCGAGGGGGAGGGTCAACGGCAGCGCGTCGAGGCCGAGCGACTTTGCCGTAGGTCAGCCATTTCCGATCCAACCCTTAGCCGTCGACGCTCGAACCAACGTCGGTTTTCGTCGATATGGGTCCAATAATCGACATCATTCCATCGTCTCCTCCGCACGCACGCGATTGCGCAGAAAAGCTCATTCGTGACCGATGTGAGCGCCTTTCTCGGCCACCGAACGTTTCATCAAAAACACCACCGGGACCAGGACCAGCGTCACCACGGCTAACACCAGGAAGACATCGAAATAGGCAAGTGAGGCTGCCTGCTGCTGCCGTAAATTCTCCAGCGCCCGCCAGGCGAACTGTTGGGCGGCGGTCGGGTCGCCGGTCTGCTGCAGGAACACGCCACGGGCCTGATCGAGGAAGGACGCAACATTCGCGTTGAAGGCATCGAGGGTTTCGCCAAGTCGCAAGGTGTGAAACTGGTCGCGGCGCTCCTGAATGGTCTGCGCCATCGAGGTCCCGACGCTGCCTCCCTCGTTGCGCAGCAGACTGAGCAGGCCGATAGCCGCTCCTCGCAACAGCGGTGGTGTATAGAGGTAAGCCGCGACATTCGCAGGCGCAAAGCACATCGACAGTCCAAGGACCAGCATCACGCGGGGCCAGACGATTTGGCCCGGGCTGACATCCAGGTTCTTTTGCGACATCCAGTAGTTTCCGATCGCCATGATCAGCAGGCCGGCAGCAAGCAACCATCGGGCATCGGTCCCCTTGCCAAGGGCCCGGCCGACAAACGGCATGACGAGCACCGCAAAGAAGCCAGCCGGTGACATCACCAATCCTGCGCTGAGCGCATCATAGCCGAACAGGGATTGAAGCAGAGCCGGCAACGATGTGCTCGCGGCATAGAGGACGGCGAAAGCGCAGAAGATGATGAGGCAGCATGCAGCGAAGTTTCGCTCTCGCAGGGGGCGGAAATTGACCACGGGGCTCGGGTGGCGCAACTCCCAGAAGATCAGCGCGATCAGGCCCGCAACGAAAAGAATGGCCAGCGTCTGCACACGCCAGAACGGATCGCTCAGCCAATCCCACTCCTGCCCCTTGCTGAGCATCACCTCCCAGGAAACCATGACGATCACCAGGAGCGACAGGCCGAGCGAGTCGAAACGCAACGGCTGCCTCTTCAACTCTGCACGCTGCCTTGTGAGATAATCCGGATCCCGTAGTAGGGCATAGCAGGCAGCCAGCGCCAGCAGACCAACGGGGACGTTGATATAGAACACCCAGCGCCACGAATAGCTGTCGGTGATCCAGCCGCCGAGAGTCGGACCGACGACCGGCGCCAACAGGGCGGCGAGACCGAACAACGTCATAGCGATGCCCTGTTTCTCCACCGGAAAGGCGTCGAGCAGCACGCCCTGGCTCGAAGGCTGCAGGCCGCCCCCGGCGAGGCCTTGCAACACGCGAAAGGCGATCAGTTGACCGAGGCTGGTGGCCATTCCGCACAATCCGGAAGCGAGGGTAAAGATGCCTATCGACAGCAGGAAATAGTTGCGGCGACCGAGGTGCGCCGACAGCCAGCCGGTAATCGGCAGGATGATGGCGTTGGCGGCGAGATAGCTGGTGATGACCCATTCGCCATCGTCGACGGTGGCCGACAGGCCGCCGGCGATGTATCGCAGCGCCACCACCGTGATGGTAGTGTCGAGCACCTCCATGAAGGTCGGCACCACGACGACGGCGGCCACCACCCAAGGATTGACCGCCCGCTCGGCTCTCGCGGGCGAAAGGACCGTGTCTGTCATTTGACAACGCCCGGCGCGCTCGCGGTCGCAGCGGCGGCCGACGATCGCTGAATGCTGCTTTGCAGGAATTTTCCGGCATCGGGTCCGGTAGGCGGCTCGTTCACATGGACGTAGGGAACCACCGAGGTGCCGATGAACAGAGGATTCTTGTCCGGGTCGTATCCCTCAAGGTCGATCCGAACCGGCAGCCGCTGGACGATCTTGACGAAGTTGCCCGTGGCATTCTGCGGCGGCAGCAGGGCGAGCGTCGATCCGGTCCCCATGGTGAAGCCCGCGATCCGGCCTTTGAACACCTGTTTGTCGCCGTACATGTCGACATACAGATCGGCAGCCTGACCGATGCGCAAGTCACGCAGTTGCGTCTCCTTGAAATTGGCATCGATCCAGATCTCGCTCAGCGAGCGGATCGCCATCAGGCTCTGTCCGACCTGAACATCATTGCCAGGATTGACATTGCGGCGCGTGACCACGCCGTCGATCTCGGCGACGATGTCGCAGTAACGAAGATCGAGCTCAGCCAAAGCAAGATCGCGCCTGGCGGCTTCGAGCTTGGCCTCGGCCTGCTTGACGGCCGGTGCTTCCGCCGCCAGCCGAGCGAACGTACGGTCGATGTCGCCCTGGGGATCGGCCTTCTCGAACTCGTCGACCATCTGTTTCGGCGACTGGTTGTAGGAATGCAGGACGCCGAGTTCGGCCGCGGTCTGAATCAACGCCGCCTGCCCTTGCAGAACCGACGAAAACGTCTGGTCGAGATCGGGCGGGACCTGGTCGAGATCCGCGCTGTCTCCGGGCTTCTCCTGCAGGCCCAAAGAGACGCGGATCTGGTTCACATCCGCCAATGCCTGGACGACACCAGCCTGGGCAATCGACAACGATGCCTGGCGCTGGTCATAGAGCTCACGGCTCGCTGCATCGGTTTCGACCAGCTTCGACGTCCGCTCGAACTCCTGCCGCGCCAGCGTCAGTGTGGCCTTCGCCTTCTTGAGCGCGGCGACCCGGGCATGCAGCAGGGCGATTTGGTTGTCGACATTCTCGATCGCCTGTTGCAATTGCCAGCGCCGGCTCCTGGCAAGCGCCTCGACGCCGCGCACCGTGGCCTTGGTCGCCGCCATATCCGCCTGCGCCGAATCGAAGGCCGCCTTCTTCACGGCGACAGCGTACTGAAACGGCTCCTTGTCGAGTTCAACGAGAAGATCGCCCTTGTGCACCCGGTTGTTGTCGTCGACCACAACGCGAGCAACCTGACCGCGGACGCGGGGAGCGACGAGTGTCACGTGGCCATTGATGAAGGCGTCGTCGGTCGAAACCGTGTTGAGAGTTTGCCTGATCCAGGGAACGCCATACACCGCAGCCACGATAACCACAGCGCCGAGCACACCGATCAGAAATTTTTTCCGCCGTGTGAACCGTTGATTCGGCGGTGGTAGGGTCGACGCTGGACCTGTCTGTGGTAATTCGCCGTCACGATCGACCGCAGCATCCGCCTTGGGTATGACGGGCGCATCGGCTGGACTTGACTCGCTGCTATGGTCAGTCGTCTCGGCGGGCATGGATAGCGCTCCTAACGATGGTCTATCAATGCAATCGAGCGCAGATGGTACGTCTCACGGCCGGTGGCTCAATTGCCTTTATCGGCAAAGTCGAAGATGGTGACCTCGTCGCCGTTGCCGGCGCGCCTGAGCACCTCGGGATGGCGCAGCGTGCGCACGGTGTCGTGGTAGCCCGAACCCCAATGTTCCGCCATCGTCAGCCGGGAGAACTCATAGTCCTTCGAGTCGCCTTCGTAGCCCCTCGGGCGATAGATGAGATGCACGAGGTTATAGGCGTGGCGTTGCGCGATCGAACCCAGGAACCTGGCTTCCTCGCTTTGCTTGAACTCGTCCGGGAGCTGGTCCAGGAGCGTTGCGACCGAGCATTCCACCTTGTGCAGTCGCTTGAGGAAATCAGTGAAGGCGCGTGTGCGGCTCGAATATTGGATTTCCTTCTGCCGAGTCGCGACTTCCGCGAGGTTGCGCGGGAAGTCGCCGCGCGAGGTCCAGAGATCGACCTGAAATACGAGCGCGTCAGGCAGCCGCTCGCCCGTCACGCGCGTGTTCGTCACGAGCCATTGAAGCGGCGTGTTCGAGACGAGGCCGCCGTCCCAATAGTGCTCGCCCTCGATCTCGATGGCGGGGAAGCCGGGCGGCAGTGCACCGCTGGCCATCACATGCTCAGGTCCGATCGCCTGCGTCCCAGTGTCAAAATAGGTCAGGTTGCCGCTGCGCACATTGACGGCGCCGAGGCTGAGACGCGTGTCCTTCCGGGAGTTTACACGGTCGAAATCGACGAAGCGCTCAAGCGTGGCTTTGAGCGGCTCCGTGTCATAGTAGCTCGTCGCCTCGATCATGCCGGGCGGATGGAACCATGGATTGAGGAGTCGCGGCGTGAAGAAGCCCGGCGTTCCGGCGCAGAGAACCATGGCGGCGCTGACCTGATTGACGTGCGTGCGCGCAGCCTCACCTCGTCCAAGGAGGCCGATACCGCCGGCGTCGAAGCCCATGGCAGGGGTGGTGATTTCCTCCCAGAACTCGCGCAGCCTGTCGACGCGTCGCTCAGGCGCATTGCCGGCGATGATCGCAGCGTTGATGGCGCCGATCGAGATGCCGACGACCCAGTCGGGATGGAGGCTGATTTCGGCCAGCGCCTCATAGACGCCCGCTTGATAGGCGCCGAGCGCACCGCCCCCTTGCAGCAGCAGCGCCACGCGATCGAATTGGAGCCGCGCGCGCAGGTTCTGGCCCTCACCCATTTTCGCTGCGCGCGGTTTGGGGACGAGCGGTCTTTCCGCGCGCGGCGTGTCGGGTGCGACCTGATCGCGCAGCGCTATTTCCGAGATCGGGCTATTGGCCATGGCGCTGCTCTCCTGGTTGGAGGACTCGGTCCCAAAGACGCGTCACTTTCGGCGTCGCCGGCATCGGGCGCCGTCATGTCCGCTCCGTTTGCCGGGCGTCAGGCTGCTGCCCGTGAGCGGCGGAACCATTCGTCGAAACCGATGCGGCCAAGGCGCGCCTCGCCCAACGGCACCAGCGAATGCTGCTCGACCCGGCCGCCCCAGTACGGGGCCTCGGGGTCGCTCACGACCCCACGCGGATCGCCGACTGCCTTCAGGTAGCGGGCGACGAACTCGTTGAACGGCGCTCGTTCCGGGCCGGCGATCTCGACGATGCCGTTTCGCGGCGTCCCAAGCGCCACGTCGGCAACGTTGGCAGCGACGTCATCGGACGCGATGGGCTGGAACAGGATGGGCGCAAGCCTTACTCTGTTTCCATCCATACTTGAATCGGCGATGCCGCCGAGGAATTCCATGAACTGGGTCGAGCGGACGATGGTGTAGGGGATGCCCGAGGCCCTGATCAGTCTCTCCTGGGCAACCTTCCCGCGGAAATAGCCATTGTCCGTCCGATCGATTGCGACGATGGACAGCGCGACATGATGTGGGACGCGCGCTGCGGCCTCCGCCGCGAGCAGGTTCCGACCGGAAGTCTCGAAGAATTCCAGCACCGCCTTGTCTTCAAATGAGGGCGAATTGGCGAGGTCGATCACGACCTGGGCGCCGGCCAAGGCCTCCTTCAGTCCCTCTCCGGTAAGGGTGTTGACGCCACTTTTTGGCGAGGCGGCGAGGACCTCAAGGCCGCCCTGGCGCAAAATAGCGACGGTCTTGGAGCCGATCAGGCCCGTGCCACCGATGACGACGATCTTCATGGTTTAACCCTCCCTCGTTGACGACGGGCGATCTTCAAATGGTTC